>Ga0102924_1003039_pt1 | contig 17799 bp, 29 predicted proteins | sample PaiPotPPM11metaG_FD_80116 | JGI IMG/M metagenome (GOLD analysis project Ga0102924, IMG submission 80116) | Iron sulfur acid spring bacterial and archeal communities from Banff, Canada, to study Microbial Dark Matter (Phase II) - Paint Pots PPM... ...
CGCCAAGGCCGGCGTGACGCCGCGGCGCTACCTGGTCGAGCTGCGCACCAGTGACGCGGCCGAGTACACCATCGGCCAGGAGGTCACCGCGGAGACGTTCGAGGCCGGCCAGCTGGTCGACGTCACCGCCACGAGCAAGGGCAAGGGCTTCGCGGGGCCGGTCAAGCGGCATGGCTTCCGCGGCCTGTCCTCCTCCCACGGCACCAAGCGCAAGCACCGCGCCCCCGGCGCGATCGGCGGCTGTGCCTACCCGGGCCGGGTGTTCAAGGGCACGCGGATGGCCGGCCGGATGGGCGGCGCGCGGACCACGGCGCCCAACCTGACCCTGCACGGCGTGGACGCCGGCCGCGGGCTGCTGCTGATCAAGGGCGCGGTCCCCGGCCCGGCCGGCGGACTGGTCCTGGTCCGCACCGCCGTCAAGACCCCGCTCGCCCCCGGCGGGCTCGCGAAGAGTGAGGCGAAATGAGCCCGGCCAAGTCCAGCGGCACGCCCGAGCTGCCGGCCGAGATCTTCGACGCGAAGGTCAACGTGCCACTGATCCACCAGGTGGTCGTGGCCCAGGAGGCGGCGGCACGGCAGGGCACGCACGCGACCAAGACCCGCGGCATGGTCCGCGGCGGTGGCAGGAAGCCGTACCGGCAGAAGGGCACCGGCCGGGCCCGTCAGGGCTCGACCCGTGCGCCGCAGTTCACCGGCGGCGGTGTCGTGCACGGCCCGCAGCCGCGCTCCTACGCGCAGCGGACGCCCAAGAAGATGAAGGCGGCCGCGCTGCGCGGCGCGCTGTCCGACCGGGCCCGCCACGGGCGCGTTTACGTGGTGGACAGCCTGGTGGAGGGCGACGCGCCCAGCACCAAGCAGGCCGTGGCCGCGCTGGCCGCGATCACCGGCGCGTCGGCTGGCACCCAGGTGCTGGTGGTGGCCAGCGTCACCGACCAGGTGACCTGGCTCAGCCTGCGCAACGCGGCGAGTGTCCACCTGCTTGACCAGGGCCAGCTGAACACCTACGACGTGCTGGTCAGCGACCACGTGGTCTTCACCCAGGCGGCGCTGGACAGCTTTGTGGCCCGCACCAAGGGCCAGGCCGCTGACACCAAGGCTGCCGACACCAAGGCCGGGGATCAGGAAGGCGGACAGGCGTGAACAAGACCCCGAACCCGCGGGACATCCTGATCCGGCCGGTCATCTCGGAGAAGAGCTACCGGCTGGCCGACGACGGGAAGTACACCTTCATCGTGCCGCCGGGCTCCAACAAGACCCAGATCCGGCAGGCCGTCGAGGCCGTGTTCAACGTCAAGGTCACCGGCGTGAACACGCTCAACCGGCCGGGCAAGCGCCGCCGGACCAGGGCCGGCTGGGGCAAGCGGCCAGACACCAAGCGCGCCATCGTCAGCCTCGCCGCGGGCGATCGGATCGACATCTTCGGCGGTCCGGTCAGCTAGCCGGGCGAAATAGGAGCTTGAGACATGGCTATCCGCAAGTACAAGCCGACGACCCCTGGCAGGCGCGGGGCCAGCGGCGCCGACTTCTCCGAGATCACGCGCACTGAGCCGGAGAAGTCTCTGGTGCGCCCGCTGCACGGTACCGGCGGCCGGAACGTCCACGGCCGGATCACCACCCGGCACCAGGGCGGCGGGCACAAGCGCGCGTACCGGCTGATCGACTTCCGCCGTAACGACAAGGACGGCGTGCCGGCCAAGGTCGCGCACATCGAGTACGACCCGAACCGGACGTCACGCATCGCGCTGCTGCACTACGTGGACGGCGAGAAGCGCTACATCCTGGCCCCGGAGGGCCTGCGCCAGGGGGACCAGGTCGAGAACGGGCCGGGCGCGGACATCAAGGCGGGGAACTGCCTGCCGCTGCGCAACATCCCGACCGGCACCGTGGTGCACGCCATCGAGCTTCGCCCGGGCGGCGGCGCCAAGATCGCCCGGTCGGCCGGCTCGGGAGTCCAGCTCCTGGCCAAGGAGGGCCGGTTCGCCCAGCTGCGCATGCCGTCGGGTGAGATCCGCCGGGTCGACGTCAGCTGCCGGGCCACGGTCGGCGAGGTCGGCAACTCCGAGCAGGGCAACATCAAGCTCGGCAAGGCGGGCCGCAGCCGGTGGAAGGGCCGGCGGCCCACCGTCCGGGGCGTGGCCATGAACCCAGTCGACCACCCGCTGGGCGGCGGCGAGGGCAAGACCTCCGGCGGCCGGCACCCGGTCAGCCCGTGGGGCCAGCCCGAGGGCCGTACCCGCAAGGAGAACAAGCCCAGCGACCAGCTGATCTCGCGTCGGCGCGGCAAGAAGAAGCGGTAGGAGCACCTGACGATGCCTCGTAGCCTGAAGAAGGGACCCTTCGTCGACGACCACCTGATGAAGAAGGTGGATCTGCAGAACGACAAGGGCACCAAGAACGTGATCAAGACGTGGTCGCGCCGTTCGATGATCGTCCCGGCGATGCTCGGCCACACGATCGCCGTGCACGACGGCCGCAAGCACGTGCCGGTGTTCGTTACCGAAGCCATGGTCGGGCACAAGCTCGGCGAGTTCGCGCCAACCCGGACATTCCGCAGTCACGTGCGGGACGACCGGCGGAGCCGGCGCTAGCGGAAAGCGGGAGACACTGATGGAAGCAAGGGCGAAGGCGCGCTACGTGCGCGTCACGCCGCGGAAGGCCCGCCGTGTGGTGGACCTCATCCGCGGGATGCCCGCCGACCAGGCGCAGGCCGCGCTCACGTTCGCCCCCCAGGCCGCGAGCGACCCCGTGGGCAAGGTGCTGGCCAGTGCTATTGCCAACGCCGGCCAGACCCGTCACGTCGACGCTAGCTCGCTGGTCGTCAGCCGGGCCTGGGTGGACGAGGGCCCGACGCTCAAGCGGTTCCGGCCGCGCGCCCAGGGGCGCGGTGCCCGGATCCTCAAGCGCACCAGCCACATCACGGTCATCGTCTCGGACGGCGATGCCACCAGCAGGGAAAGGACCCGCTAGTGGGCCAGAAAGTAAACCCGCACGGGTTCCGGCTGGGCATCACCACCGACTTCAAGAGCCGCTGGTATGCCGACAAGCTGTACAAGGACTACGTGGCGGAGGACGTCGCCATCCGGCGCATGCTGCAGCGCGGCATGGAGCGGGCCGGGATCTCCAAGGTGGAGATCGAGCGCACCATGGACCGCGTCCGGGTCGACATCCACACCGCCCGGCCGGGCATCGTCATCGGCCGCCGCGGCGCGGAGGCCGACCGCATCCGGGGCGACCTGGAGAAGCTGACCAGCAAGCAGATCCAGCTCAACATCCTCGAGGTCAAGAACCCCGAGGTGGACGCGCAGCTGGTGGCGCAGGGCGTGGCCGAGCAGCTGTCCAGCCGGGTCTCGTTCCGGCGGGCCATGCGCAAGGCCATGCAGACCGCCATGAAGGGCGGCGCCAAGGGCATCCGGGTGCAGTGCGCCGGCCGCCTGGGCGGCGCGGAGATGTCCCGCTCGGAGTTCTACCGCGAGGGCCGGGTGCCGCTGCACACGCTGCGCGCCGACATCGACTACGGCTTCTACGAGGCCCGGACGACGTTCGGCCGGATCGGCGTGAAGGTCTGGATCTACCGCGGCGAGGCCGCGCAGACCAGGGCCGAGCGGGAGGCCGCGGCCGCGGCGCTGCGCGCGGGCCAGCGGCCCGGCCGCGATCGTGACCGGGACCGGCCGGCGCGCCGGCCGCGCCGGGGTGACTCGGACGGCGGCGGCGATCGCGGCGGCCGCGATCGCGGTGACCGCGGCGGCGACCGCGGAGACCGGGGCGGCGAGAGCGCCGCGCCAGCAAGCACGGAGCCGGCTGCCACTCCGGAGGCCACGGCGCAGGCCACCGCCAGCGCTGAGCCGTCCACGGGCGCGACCGGCGGGGAGGGCTGATCAATGCTGATCCCGCGGCGGGTCAAGCACCGTAAGCAGCACCGGCCGGACCGGCACGGGGCCGCCAAGGGCGGCACCAAGGTGACGTTCGGGGAGTACGGCATCCAGGCCGTCGAGCACTCGTACGTGACCAACCGGCAGATCGAGGCCGCCCGAATCGCCATGACCCGGCACATCCGGCGTGGCGGCAAGGTGTGGATCACGATCTACCCGGACCGTCCGCTGACCAAGAAGCCGGCCGAGACCCGGATGGGCTCCGGCAAGGGCGCGCCCGAGTGGTGGGTGGCCAACGTCAAGCCCGGCCGGGTCATGTTCGAGCTGTCCGGCGTGTCCGAGGACATCGCCCGCGAGGCGCTGCGCCGGGCCATGCACAAGCTTCCTATGAAGTGCAAGTTCGTGAAGCGAGAGGTGGGAGAGGCGTGATGTTCAATCGCACAAGCTCCCCATGCTCTGCTTATGACACCGCAAAGTTCGTGAAGCGAGAGGTCGGTGAGGCGTGATGGCCAAGGGACTGGCAGCCGCTGACCTGCGGACCTCGACCGAGGACGAGCTGGAGCTCAAGCTGGCCGAGGCCAAGATCGAGCTGTTCAACCTGCGTTTCCAGGCCGCCACCGGGCAGCTGGAGAGCCACGGCCGGCTGCGTGCCGTGCGCAAGGAGATCGCGCGCATCTACACGGTGAAGCGCGAGCGTGAGCTCGGCATCGTGCGGCTGGAAGAGGAGGCGGAGACCGATGAGTGAGCCCCAGGGCGCGCTCGCGCAGGAAGAGACGGCGACCGAGGGTCTGTCGCGTGGCTACCGCAAGGTCCGTGAGGGCCTGGTGATCAGCGACAAGATGGACAAGACCGTCATCGTCGAGGTGGAAGACCGGGTCAAGCACCCCAAGTACGGCAAGGTCATCCGCCGCACGAAGAAGTACAAGGCACACGACGGCGAGAACGCCTGCGGCGTCGGGGACCGAGTGCTGCTGATGGAGACCCGTCCGCTGTCGGCCACCAAGCGCTGGCGCGTCACGGAGATCTTGGAAAAGGCGAAGTAGCCAGGCCCGCCAGCTTCCCTAGGAGGCCGGGCGCGTTAAGAAGCAGGAGTTGACGTGATCCAGCAGGAGTCGCGGCTCAAGGTCGCCGACAACACCGGAGCCAAGGAGATCTTGTGCATCCGCGTGCTCGGCGGTTCGAGCAGGCGATACGCGGGCATCGGCGATGTCATCGTCGCCACCGTCAAGGATGCCCTCCCCGGTGCCGGGGTGAAGAAGGGCGACGTGGTCAAGGCCGTCGTCGTCCGCACGCGCAAGGAGCGGCGCCGCGGCGACGGGTCCTACATCCGCTTCGACGAGAACGCTGCCGTGCTGATCAGGGATGGCGGGGACCCGCGCGGGACCCGCATCTTCGGGCCGGTGGGCCGTGAGCTGCGAGAGAAGCGCTTCATGCGGATCATCTCGCTCGCGCCGGAGGTGCTGTGATGAAGATCAAGAAGGGTGATCACGTGATCGTGACCGCGGGCAAGGACCGCGGCCGCGAGGGCACCGTGATCCTCACCTACCCGGACAAGCAGCGAGTGCTGGTCCAGGGCGTGAACATGATCAAGAAGAACACGAAGGTGGACTACCAGGGTCGCCGTGGCGCCAAGGAAGGCGGCATCGTGCACCAGGAGGCCCCGATCCACGTGAGCAACGTCCAGCTGGTCGACCCGGAGAGCAAGAAGCCCTCGCGGGCCGGGTACCGGCGGAACGAGGACAACAAGAAGGTCCGGATCTCCCGGGCCAGCGGTAAGGATGTCTGATGGCCACCGACACTGACCAGGCAGGCGCGACGGCAGTCGCCGAGCGCGTCGTGCCGCGGCTCAAGCAGCGGTACCTGGACGAGATCCACGCCGCCATGCGCGAGGAGTTCAAGTACCCGAACGTCATGCAGGTGCCCTCGCTGACCAAGATCGTGGTCAACATGGGCGTCGGCGAGGCGGCCAGGGACGCCAAGCTCATCGACGGCGCGGTGAAGGACCTGACCGTGATCACCGGCCAGAAGCCGGTGGTCGCGCGGGCCCGCAAGTCCATCGCGCAGTTCAAGCTGCGCGAGGGCATGCCGATCGGGGCCCACGTGACCCTGCGCGGCGACCGGATGTGGGAGTTCTGCGACCGGCTCCTGTCGATCGCGCTGCCCCGCATCCGTGACTTCCGCGGGCTGAACGACCGCCAGTTCGACGGTCGCGGCAACTACACCTTCGGACTCACCGAGCAGCTGATGTTCCACGAGATCAATCCCGATCAGGTGGACCGGCAGCGCGGAATGGACGTGACCATCGTCACGTCCGCGACCACCGACGCCGAAGGCCGCTCGCTTCTGCGGCGGCTCGGCTTCCCGTTCAAGGAGAACTGAGCAGTGGCGAAGAAGAGCCTCGTCGCCAAGGCCAAGCGCACCCCGAAGTTCGAGGTGCGCGGCTACACCAGGTGCTCCAGGTGCGGGCGCCCGCGCGCCGTCTACCGCCGGTTCGGCCTGTGCCGGATCTGCTTCCGGACGATGGCGCACCGGGGCGAGCTCCCTGGCATCACCAAGTCCAGCTGGTAACCAAGACCAAATAACACGCCGAAGGTCCTGTGCAGCAAAAACCATGGGAAACCACGGCGAGGAGGGCCACCAGGCCATGACCATGACCGACCCGGTCGCAGACATGCTGACCCGGCTGCGCAACGCCAACTCGGCTTATCACGATGACGTGACCATGCCGCACTCCAAGATCAAGGTGCACATCGCCGAGATCCTTCAGCAAGAGGGCTACATCTCGGGCTGGAAGATCGAGGACGCCGAGGTGGGCAAGAGCCTGGTCATCGCGCTGAAGTTCGGCCCGACCAGGGAGCGCTCCATCGCGGGCCTCAAGCGAGTGTCCAAGCCAGGTCTGCGCGTCTACGCGCGCAAGGACAACCTGCCTCGGGTGCTGGGCGGACTCGGCGTCGCGATCATCTCGACGTCCTCGGGCCTGATGACCGACAAGCAGGCTAAGAAGAAGGGCGTGGGCGGGGAAGTCCTCGCTTACGTCTGGTAGGGGAGCCAGCGATGTCACGAATCGGACGCATGCCCGTCGTCGTGCCCAGCGGCGTGGATGTCAGCATCGACGGCCGCGCGGTCACGGTGAAGGGGCCCAAGGGCACCCTCAGCCTGGAGGTAGCCCCTCCCATCGAGGTGGCCAAGGACGACGGCAAGATCACCGTCACCCGGCCAAGCGATGAGGGCGAGATCCGTGCGCTGCACGGCCTGTCGCGCTCGCTGATCGCCAACATGGTGACCGGGGTTACCGACGGCTACCGCAAGACGCTGGAGATCGTCGGCGTCGGCTACCGGGTCCAGGCCAAGGGCAAGAACCTGGAGTTCTCGCTCGGCTTCAGCCACCCGGTGCCGGTGACCGCCCCTGCGGGGATCACCTTCACGGTCGAGTCCCCGACCCGCTTTGTTGTCGAGGGCATCGACAAGCAGCAGGTGGGCGAGGTCGCCGCGAACATACGCAAGCTGCGCAAGCCCGACCCCTATAAGGGCAAGGGCGTGCGTTACCAGGGCGAGCAGATCCGCCGCAAGGTCGGGAAGGCTGGGAAGTAAGCATGGCTGCCACTAAGACACGGGCGCACGGGCGCAGCGTCGGCCGCCGGACCGCCGCGCGGGTCGCGTCGCAGAAGCGGCGGCACCTGCGGGTCCGCAAGAAGGTCGAGGGCAGCTCGACCCGGCCGCGGCTGGCCGTGACCCGCTCGTCCAAGAACATCTTCGCCCAGCTGATCGACGACGTGGCCGGGTACACCCTGGCCTCGGCGTCGACCCTGGACGAGTCCATCCGCGGCGCCGACGGCGATAAGACCGCCAAGGCGAAGCAGGTCGGCGCGCTGCTGGCCGAGCGGGCCACGCAGGCCGGCATCACCGCCGCGGTCTTCGACCGGGGCGGGCATGCCTACCACGGCCGGATCGCCGCCCTCGCGGACGGCGCCAGGGAAGGCGGGCTGGCCGTATGAGTAGCTCCGTCACCGAACTACAGAAGAGGACAAAGTAATGCCACCACAGCGGAGGACCGGCGGCGGGGGCGGCGGCGAGCGGCGTGACCGTCGCGACGACCGCCGCGGTGGCGCCGCCGAGAAGGGCACTGCCTACCTGGAGCGCGTGGTCACCATCAACCGCGTGGCCAAGGTCGTCCAGGGCGGGCGCCGGTTCAGCTTCACCGCGCTGGTCGTCGTCGGTGACGGCAACGGCATGGTCGGGGTCGGCTACGGCAAGGCCAAGGAGGTGCCCGCGGCGATCGCCAAGGGCGTCGAGGCGGCGAAGAAGGGCTTCTTCCGGGTGCCCCGCATCGCCGGCACTATCCCGCACACCGTGCAGGGCGAGGAGGCGGCGGGCGTCGTGCTGCTCAAGCCGGCCAGCCCCGGTACCGGCGTCATCGCCGGCGGCCCGGTGCGCGCCGTGCTGGAGTGCGCGGGCATCCATGACGTGCTGTCCCGGTCGCTCGGCTCGTCCAACCCGATCAACGTGGTGCACGCCACGGTCGCGGCGCTCAAGGGCCTGAGCCGGCCCGAGGAGATCGCGGCCCGGCGCGGGCTGCCGATCGAGCACGTCGCCCCGGCCGCCATGCTCCGGGCCCGTGCCGCCGCTGCCACGCCTGCAGGCACCCCGAGCGACAACAGCTGAGCACGGATAGCTGGGAGCACATCATGGCAGAGCTCAAGGTCACCCAGACCAAGTCAAAGATCGGCGGGAACCAGGCGCAGCGCGACTGCCTGCGCTCACTGGGCCTGCACCGGATCGGCGACTCGGTCGTCAAGGCCGACCGGCCCGAGGTCCGCGGCATGATCCAGGTGGTCCGCCACCTGGTGGTCGTGGAGGAGGTTAACTAACCATGTCTGACAACGACAGCACGCGCGGTGCCGCAAACACCAGTGGGCGCGGGCTGAAGATCCACCATCTGCGCCCGGCGCCGGGCTCGCGGACGCCCAAGACCCGGGTCGGCCGGGGTGAGGCGTCCAAGGGCAAGACGGCGGGCCGGGGGACCAAGGGCAGCAAGGCCAGGACCCAGATCTCTCCGGCGTTCGAGGGCGGCCAGATGCCGCTGCACCGCCGGCTGCCGAAGCTCAAGGGCTTCTCCAACCTCCGGTTCAAGACCACTTACCAGGTGGTTAACATCGACCGGCTGGCGGCCCTTTATCCGGCGGGCGGTGACGTGACACCCGAGGACCTGGCCGCCAAGGGCGCGGTGCGTCCCGGCGAGCTGGTCAAGGTGCTCGGCCAGGGCGAGACCGACGCGGCCCTGCGGGTCGCCGCGCACGCGTTCTCGGCCACCGCCAGGGAGAAGATCACCGCCGCAGGCGGCACCGTTACCGAATTGTAAAATGACCATCGCGCCGCCTCCGGCCCCGGTCGATGATTCGGCCCGGCGCCGGGGGCGCTGACGTAGAGATAGCCGCCGTCACGCCCGGCACTTCGAGTGCCTGAGGCACGTTAGACTTCGCGTGCACGCCGTGCTGGTGACCCAGGAAGCAGAGGACTGCGCATGCTGACCGCGTTCATCCGGGCGTTCAGGACGCCCGACCTGCGCAAGAAGCTGCTTTTCACGCTATTCATCATCGCTGTGTTCCGGCTCGGCTCGTCGCTGCCGACACCGGGTGTATCGGAGCGGGCGGTCACCAACTGCCTCCACACCTCCGCCAGCCATTCCAACCTGTTCCAGCTGGTCAACCTGTTCAGCGGCGGCGCGCTCCTGAAGCTCTCGGTATTCGCGCTCGGCATCATGCCGTACATCACCGCGAGCATCATTCTCCAGCTGCTCGCGGTGGTCATCCCGCGCCTGGAGACGCTGCGCCAGGAGGGCCAGTCCGGGCAGGCGAAGATCACCCAGTACACCCGGTACCTGACCATCGGCCTGGCCATCCTCCAGTCCACCGGCATCATCGCGCTGGCCCGTTCTGGCAACCTGGTCAGCGGCTGCAACAACCTGATCCCCAACCCCTCGGTCTTCACCATCACCACCATGGTGATCATCATGACCGCCGGCACCGCGGTCATCATGTGGCTGGGCGAGCTGATCACCGACCGCGGCGTCGGCAACGGCATGTCGCTGATGATCTTCACTCAGGTCATCGCCGTCATCCCCGGCGAGTTCCAGCAGATCTACGAGGACAAGCACGCGTTCGTGTTCGGCCTGGTGGTGCTGGTCGGCGTGGCGATCATCGCGTTCGTGGCCCTGATGGAGCAGGCCCAGCGCCGGATCCCGGTCCAGTACGCCAAGCGCATGGTCGGCCGCCGGATGTATGGCGGCACGTCGACCTATATCCCGCTCAAGGTCAATCAGGCGGGCGTCATCCCGGTCATCTTCGCCTCCTCGCTGCTGTACATCCCGCAGCTCGCGGCGCAGCTGTTCGGCCACAACGCCACCTCGGGCTGGGCTCAGTGGGTCGACGCCAACCTGTCCCGTGGCAGCTCGGGGGCCTACGGCGCGCTGTTCTTCCTGCTGATCGTCTTCTTCACCTACTTCTACGTGTCGATCACCTTCAACCCGACCGAGGTGGCCGACAACATGAAGAAGTACGGCGGCTTCATTCCTGGCATCCGGCCGGGCGGGCCGACGGCCGGCTACCTGAGCTATGTGCTCAGCCGGCTGACCGCGGCCGGCTCGCTGTACCTGGCCCTGGTCGCCCTGATCCCGGTGGTCGCCATCGGCCTGCTGTCCTCCGACCAGCAGTTCCCGCTCGGCGGCACCAGCATCATGATCGCCGTCGGCGTCGGCCTGGACACGGTGAAGCAGATCGAGAGCCAGCTGCAGCAGCGCAACTATGAGGGCTTTCTGCGGTAGTGCGCGTCGTCCTCGTCGGGCCCCCCGGTGCGGGCAAGGGGACACAGGCCCAGTTCATCTCCTCGAACCTGTCGATCCCGAAAATCTCGACAGGCGACATCTTCCGGTACAACGTCAGCTCGGGGACCGATCTGGGCCGTCAGGCCAAGGCATTCATGGACCGCGGCGACCTGGTACCGGACGAGATCACCATCGCGATGGTGAACTCGCGGCTCCAGGAGGACGACGCCCAGGTCGGGTTCCTGCTCGACGGGTTCCCGCGGAACGTCCCGCAGGCCGAGACGCTGAAGAAGATGCTGGCCGAGTGGGACATGAAGCTCGACATCGTGCTGGAACTCGTCGTCGACGACGACGAGGTGGTGCGGCGGCTGTCGGGTCGCCGCACCTGTCGTAAGTGCGGCCGGATCTGGCACGTGGTGTTCGACCCGCCGACCCGCCAGGGCTTCTGCGACGACTGCGGCGGCGAGCTGTACCAGCGCGACGACGACCATGAGGACACCATCCGGCACCGGCTGGACGTCTACCAGAAGCAGACCCGCCCGCTGATCGCTTTCTACGCCGATGAGGGGACGCTGCTGGGCATCGACGCCACCGGCCCGGTGGAGGAGATCACCGACCGGGCCATGAGCACCCTGCGCCGGTTCGTCCGCTGACCCGGTCTGGCCGGCACGCGGGTAATTTAGAACTAGCGGTGGCTCGTCCGATGAAGCTGGGAGCACAGCATGCGGCGCAGGAGGGACCGGTCCTTCGAGATCAAGACTCCGGCGCAGCTTGCCCTGATGCGGGAGGCCGGGCTGGTGGTGGCCGCGGCGCTGAGCGCTACCGCGGACGCGGTGGAGCCGGGCATCAGCACCGCCGAGCTGGACGCCATCGCCGAGCGCGTCATCCGCGACGCGGGCGCGATCCCCTCATTTAAGGGCTATCAGGGCTTTCCGGCCACGATCTGCGCGTCGGTCAACGACGAGGTCGTGCACGGCATCCCGCGCCCGGACGTGCGGGTGGCGGCCGGGGACCTGATCTCCATCGACTGCGGCGCGATCGTCGGCGGCTGGCACGGCGACGCGGCCGTGACGGTCGGCGTCGGACCGGTCAGCCCGGCCCAGGCCGGCCTGCTGGCGGCCTGTGAGCGGGCGCTGTGGCAGGGCCTGAGCCGGGCCGTGGCAGGCGGGCGGCTGTCCGACATCAGTGCCGCGGTCGAGGCCGCCGCGCGAGCCAGCGGCGAGTACGGGATCGTGGAGGACTACGTCGGCCACGGCATCGGCAGTCAGATGCACATGGACCCGCCGGTGCCCAACTACGGCCGGCCGGGCCGGGGGCCGGTGCTGGTCGAGGGGATGGCCCTGGCCGTCGAGCCGATGCTGGTGCTGGGCGACCCGGAGACGCGGCTGCTCGAGGACGACTGGACGGTGGTCACCGCGGACGGCAGCCGCGCGGCGCACTTCGAGCACACGGTGGCGATCACGGCCGACGGTCCCTGGGTGCTGACCGCGGCCGACGGCGGGTCCAGCGGCCTGGCCGCGGCCAGGGCCGGCCGGGTGCCGGTGTCCGCCGGGGCGGCTGCGGCGGGGAACGCGGGAGGTTCGTGATGGCGGCCAGCGACCCGAACATCCGGGCGTCAGACGACGACCGCGACCGCACGGCGGCCCTGCTGCGCGAGCACCACGCGGTCGGCCGGCTGGACCCCGAGGAGTTCAACGAGCGGCTGGACAAGGCGTTCGCGGCCAAGACGGTTGGCGAGCTGGACGAGCTGCTGGCCGATCTGCCCGCCATCGACCTGTACCGGCTGCCGGACGCCTCACTGAAGCGGCACCGGCCCACGCCCGGTCACTCCTCGGCCCTGGCCGCGGCGGCCGCGGCCGGCGGGCCGGCCATGCGCCAGCCCGGCCGGCTTTCCCCGGCCTGGGCCACGGCCTGGGGCTCGTGGGTCACCGTGTCGGCGGTGTTCATCGTCATCTGGGCCCTGAGCGGGATGGGCTACCCCTGGTTCGCCTGGATCATCGGCCCGTGGGGTGCGATCATGCTCGGCCGCTGGATCTCGGGCTCGCATCCGGACGGCGGGGACCGCAAGCCGCTCCAGGGCGGGGACGGTCAGCCGCCCGAGCTGCCCGGCGATCACGACCAGCGCTGACTACGTCCTGGTTTGCCCGGTTGCTCCGGGTGGCCGGGAATACCACCGGGGCCCGGTCTGTTAGCAACATCGCAACCGGGAAACCAGTCCTGGTTCGCAATGACTCAGGGTCTGAAGTAGACTCACCCCTGGCCCGTGAACCGCTGTCCATGCGCGATTGTGCATGCGGCGGTCGCCATGCGGTGTTAGCCACGGGCCGCCCACTGATGATCCTGGCATCTGGTGAGCTCACGCTCACTGGCCACTAGGAACACCAACCATCAGCACCAGCTAGCACGCATGGCCGGCTGGGCGACGAGTAGCGAAGCGCGGAGGATATGCCCAAGAAAGACGGCGCCATCGAGATTGAGGGAACGGTCGTGGAGTCGCTCCCGAACGCCTTCTTCAGGGTGGAGCTGGACAACGGGCACAAAGTTCTGGCCCACATCAGCGGCAAGATGCGGATGCACTACATCCGGATTCTGCCCGATGACCGGGTCGTCGTGGAGCTCAGCCCCTACGACCTGAGTCGCGGTCGGATCGTCTACCGGTACAAGTAACGAGCTGATGGTGCACGGGCCGGCAGCCCGGCCCCGAGCGCCTGAGGAGACCCACAGTGAAAGTCAAGCCAAGTGTGAAGAAGATCTGCAGCAAGTGCCGGATCATTCGCAGGCATGGCCGGGTCATGGTTATCTGCTCTGACCCGCGCCACAAGCAGCGTCAGGGCTGATCACCCAACTAGCCGCAGAGCCTGCGCAGGGCTCTGCGGCTAACAACTGAACGGCTACAACTGCATAGCAAATCGCGCGCCGCGATCCGCGGCCACCTGACGGTGGCGGCGGAGCACCCCCGGAGGAGGCCGGGGCCGCGTCCTGGGCAGGGACGCGGAGCGGTGTGCACGCGACCTCCCCCAGCGAAGGAGAACTGCCCGTATGGCACGCCTTGTCGGCGTCGACCTGCCGAATGAAAAGCGGCTTGAGGTCGCGCTCACGTACATCTACGGCATTGGCCGTACCCGTGCGTTCGAGACTCTGAACGCCACCGGGGTCAGCGGTGACTCCCGGGTCCACGAGCTTGGCGAAGACGACCTGGTCCGCCTGAGGGACTGGATCGAGGCCAACTACCGAGTCGAAGGTGACCTCCGCCGCGAGGTCCAGGCCGATATCCGCCGCAAGGTCGAGATCGGCTGCTACCAGGGCATCCGGCACCGCCGGGGGCTGCCCGTGCACGGTCAGCGCACGCAGACCAACGCCCGCACCCGCAAGGGCAAGAAGAAGACCGTGGCCGGCAAGAAGAAGGCCGGCAAGAAGTAGTCCCCTCGTGGACCGATGACCTCGTTATAGGAGCAGGATGCCTCCCAAGAGCCGTACCGGCGCCAAGAAGGTGCGCCGTAAAGAGCGCAAGAACATCGCGCACGGGCATGCGCACATCAAGAGCACGTTCAACAACACCATCGTCTCCATCACCGACCCCGGCGGCAGCGTGATCTCGTGGGCCTCGTCCGGTCAGGTCGGCTTCAAGGGCTCGCGCAAGTCCACGCCGTTCGCGGCGCAGATGGCGGCCGAGGCCGCGGCGCGCCGGGCCATGGAGCACGGCATGCGCAAGGTTGACGTGTTCGTGAAGGGCCCCGGTTCCGGCAGGGAGACCGCTATCCGGTCCCTGCAGGCCACCGGCCTGGAGGTGGGCTCGATCCAGGACGTCACCCCGGTTCCGCACAATGGCTGCCGGCCGCCGAAGCGGCGCCGGGTCTGAGGAGTTAGCGAGAGATGGCTCGATACACCGGCCCCGACTGCAAGCGCTGCCGCCGGGAGAAGACCAAGCTGTTCCTGAAGGGCGCCAAGTGCGACTCGCCCAAGTGCCCGATTGAGATCCGGCCCTACCCGCCGGGCGAGCACGGCCGCAACCGGCCCAAGGAGAGCGAGTACCTGATCCAGATCCGCGAGAAGCAGAAGGCCAAGCGGGTCTACGGGGTCCTCGAGAAGCAGTTCGGCAACTACTACGACGAGGCGGCCCGCAAGCGCGGCAAGACGGGCGAGGTGCTGCTCCAGATCCTGGAGACCCGCCTCGACAATGTCGTGTTCCGCGCCGGCTTCGCCAAGAGCCGGGACATGGCCCGCCAGCTGGTCGGCCACGGCCACGTGCTGGTCAACGGCCACAAGGTGGACATCCCGTCCTTCCGGGTGACCGAGAACGACATCGTCGAGATCCGCGCCAAGTCGCAGGAAATGACCCCGTTCCTGGTGGCCAAGGCCGAGGCCGGGGAGCGCCCCGTGCCGGCCTGGATCGAGGTCATCCCGGACAAGATGCGCGTGCTGGTGCACACGCTGCCGGTCCGGGCGCAGATCGACACCAGCGTCCAGGAGCAGCTCATCGTTGAGTACTACTCGAAGTAAATAGCGGGGGTGGGCCGTCCGCTCGCGCGGGCGGCCCGCAGGCCGGCGGCGGCAGTCGCCGGCCGACATCGCGGCTGTCATATAGCGGGCAGCGCGGAAAGGAACAGCAATGCTCATCGCCCAGCGTCCTAGCCTTACCGAGGAGCAGGTCAACGAGTTCCGGTCGCGGTTCGTCGTCGAGCCGCTGGAGCCCGGCTTCGGCTACACCATCGGTAACTCGCTTCGCCGAACCCTGCTCTCGTCGATCCCCGGTGCTGCCGTCACCAGCATCAGGATCGAGGGAGTGCTCCACGAGTTCTCGACCGTCCCCGGCGTGACCGAGGACGTGACGGACATCATCCTGAACCTCAAGGAGCTCGTGGTCTCCTCGGAGCACGACGAGCCCATGCACATGTACCTGCGCAAGCAGGGTCCGGGCGAGGTCACCGCGGCCGACATCGCGCCGCCGGCCGGCCTGGAGGTGCACAACCCCGAGCTGCACATCGCCACGCTCAACGGCAAGGGCAAGCTCGAGATGGAGCTGACCGTGGAGCGCGGTCGCGGCTACGTCTCGGCGGCCCAGAACAAGCAGCCGGGCCAGGAGATCGGCCGGGTGCCGATCGACTCCATCTACTCGCCGGTCATGCGCGTCACCTACAAGGTCGAGGCCACCCGAGTCGAGCAGCGGACCGACTTCGACCGTCTGATCCTGGACGTCGAGACCAAGCAGAGCATGCGGCCGCGTGACGCGGTGGCCAGCGCCGGCAAGACGCTGGTTGAGCTGTTCGGCCTGGCCAGGGAGCTGAACATCGATGCCGAGGGCATCGACATCGGCCCGTCGCCGACGGACGCCGCCCTGGCGGCCGACCTGGCCCTGCCCATCGAGGAGCTGAACCTGACCGTTCGCTCCTACAACTGCCTCAAGCGTGAGGGCATCCACACCGTGGGCGAGCTGGTCGCCCGCAGCGAGCAGGACCTGCTGGACATCCGCAACTTCGGCGCCAAGTCGATCGAGGAAGTCAAGCAGAAGCTGATCGACATGGGTCTCGCGCTGAAGGACTCCCCGCCCGGATTCGACCCGGGCTCGGCCGCGGACAGCTACGGGGCCGACGACGACGACAGCTACGTCGAAACCGAGCAGTATTAACGGCCACCCGGCCACCCGCAGCAAACACCGCCGCAGCAAAACAGCGCGGTAGTAATCCGAGGAGAACTCTTCGATGCCCACGCCCACCAAAGGCGCGCGTCTCGGCGGCAGCTCGGCCCATCAGCGGCACATGCTGGCGAACCTTGCCACGGCGCTCTTCGAGCACGGCAAGATCACCACGACCGAGGCCAGGGCGCGCCGGCTGCGGCCCTACGCTGAGCGCCTGATCACCTTCGCCAAGCGGGGTGACCTGCACGCGAGGCGGCAGGTGCTCTCGGTGGTCTCGGACAAGGTCGTCGTGCACAACCTGTTCGCCGAGATCGGGCCGAGCTTTGCCGGCCGCGACGGCGGATACACGAGGATCACCAAGGTTGGTCCGCGCAAGGGTGACAACGCCGCCCTGGCCGTGATCGAGCTGATCCGTGAGGAGGCCGAGGCCAAGCCGTCGCGGCGCCGCCGGGCCCGCCGCCCCGGCAGCACCGCGCCCGCCAGGGGCCGCGGCCGGGCCGCCACCCAGGAGGCCCCGGTCGCCGAGGAGGCTGACGAGGCCACCACGGCGGAGGCCGAGGCGCCCGAGGCTGCTGAGGCTGAGGCGCCCGAGGCCGAGACGGCTGAGACCCACACGGCTGAGGCCGACACGGCTGAGGCCGGCACCGAGGCCACCGACGAGGCGGCCGCGGATGACGCCGACGCCAAGGACTCCGGCGAGTAGCCAGCCCGCGATTGCGCGGACGGACCCGGCCGGCACAGAGCATTCCCGCCCTGTGCCGGCCGGGTCCGAGTCATCTCCTGAAGCCGGTGGCCTGATCCGGCTGCGCCTCGACATCGCCTACGACGGGTCCGCCTTTCATGGCTGGGCCCGTCAGCCCGGCCAGGCCACCGTGCAGCAGGCCGTCGAGGACGCGCTGGCCCGGCTGCTCGCGCTGCCCGAGCCTCCCGCCCTGACCGTGGCCGGGCGCACCGACGCCGGGGTCCACGCCCGCGGCCAGGTGGCCCACGTGGACGTTCCGGCCGACCGCTGGGCGGCCGCCGCCGGGGCCGCCCTGCGCCGGCTGGCCGGCCTGCTGCCGCCCGAGGTCCGGGTGCGCGGCATCGGACCCGCGCCGGACGGGTTCGATGCCCGGTTCTCGGCGCTGTGGCGCCGCTACTCCTACCGGGTGTGCGACGACCCTGCCGCCGCCGACCCGCTGCGCCGCCACGACACCCTGTGGCATCCCCGGCCGCTCAGCATCGACCTGATGAACGAGGCCGCCCGGCACTGTCTGGGCGAGCACGATTTCGCCGCGTTCTGCCGCCGCAAGGAGAACGGCACCACGGTCCGCGAACTGCTGACGCTGACCTGGGCCCGCCCGGAGCCCGGCGTGGCCGTGGCCACCGTGGCCGCCGACGCGTTCTGCCACAACATGGTGCGCGCCCTGGCCGGTGCCTCGCTGGCCGTGGGCGAGGGCAGCCGCCCGCCGGCCTGGCTGGCCGAGGTGCTGGCG
>Ga0102924_1003040_pt1 | contig 17791 bp, 17 predicted proteins | sample PaiPotPPM11metaG_FD_80116 | JGI IMG/M metagenome (GOLD analysis project Ga0102924, IMG submission 80116) | Iron sulfur acid spring bacterial and archeal communities from Banff, Canada, to study Microbial Dark Matter (Phase II) - Paint Pots PPM... ...
CTGTGATAGCGCATGGATCGGCTCCTGGTTCAGCGGCCTCCCGCCATTGCCGGCAAGAGGATCACCGTATCATTGGGGCCGACGCTGGTGTCGAGACCCTGCAAAAAACGCACATCCTGGTCGTTGACATAGACATTGATATAGCGACTCAAGCCATCGTCCGTGGCAATCTGCTCTTTGAGGGACGGGTAACGACCATAAAGATCGTTCAGCACCTCTTGCAGCGTATTGCCCTGGGCGTTGACCTGTTTCGCGCCGCCAGCGGAAGCCCGCAGAACAGGCGCGAGACGTACATTTGCCATGGTTTTTACTCTTCTCCTTCTATCGTAGGGGCGCGGGCTTGCCCCGTCCAAAACCGGACAATGCTGATCGCTGCGGTTAGCCAGGGCGGGGCAAGCCCGCGCCCCTACGGAACGAATATTATTATGCTGGTATCGCGCACACGTCGGCATACGTCGGCAAATCTTCGGGATGCCCATGTTCGCCGCAGGCCGGGCAGTCAGGATCGCGATAGAGGCTTAATTCGCTGAACTCGCCAACCAGCGCGTCATAAGTCATGAGACGACCTACCAGGGGATCGCCGAGGCCGAGCAGCAATTTGATAGTCTCAACCGCCTGCAACATGCCGATCACGCCGGGCAACACGCCGAGAACGCCCGCTTCGGAGCAACTGGGCGCGAGCGCGATGGGCGGCGGTTCGGGATAGAGGCAGCGATAGCATGGCCCCTCGTAGGGCTTGAAAACGGTGAGTTGCCCCTCGAAACGGAAGACGCTGCCATGCACGACGGGTTTGTTGGCAATCAGCGCGGCATCGTTGAGCAGATAGCGCGTGGGAAAATTGTCCGTACCGTCGAGGATGACATCGTAATCGGCAATAATACGCGCGACATTCGTTTCGTCCAGCCGTTCGAGATAGGTGACGACCTTGACGTCCGGGTTGAGCGCCTCGATGGTCTCGCGCGCCGACTCGGCTTTATATTGCCCGATACGTTTGGTATTGTGCAAAATCTGACGCTGCAGGTTGCTTTCATCGACGACATCGGCATCGATGATACCGATGGTTCCGACTCCAGCAGCAGCCAGGTAGTACGCGGCGGGCGAGCCGAGGCCGCCCGCGCCGATCAACAGAACGCGCGAGTCTAGCAGCTTCAACTGACCCTGTTCGCCGACCTCTGGGATGAGCAGGTGGCGGCTATAGCGTTTGGATTGCGCTTCAGATAAGAGTCGCGGCTGCGTGAACGGGAGGCCACTGCCCTTCCAGAAGCCGAAGCCGCCGGTCATGGAGACGACATGCTTGTAGCCCATCTCTTGCAGAGTTCTCCCCGCGATGAGCGAGCGCGTGCCACCAGCGCAATACAAAACAACGGTCGTGTCTTTGTCTGGAACGGACTCCTCGATCTGTAACTCCAGGAAACCACGCGGCACATGGATCGCGCCGGGGATATACCCCTCGTTCCATTCATACTTTTCACGCACATCAACAACGACAACCTCGTGATGGTCTTGCCCGGCCAGGGCAGCCCGCACCTGGGGCGGCGACCACTCCGGCACTTGCTGGCGCGCCTGTCGCATGATCTCACGCGATGCTTCACCCATGTCTGGTACCCTCTCAAGTATTTCTGACTAAGTGTATCAACTTTATTACGAATCAACTAATACAAGCGTACCACGCTCAATTCTAGCTGTCAAGGGAAAGCGCGATACAGGCCAATCTGTTGGCCCCGTTACCTGCCCCCACGAGAGAGGTTTCTACATTTCGTACCATCACAGAACCATAATTTGTAGAGACCTCCTCGTGGGGGTCAGGCTTTTATCAGGATGTTTGCTGATCAAAACAGGGTAACGCGGGAAATTATTCCAACGATGCGATATAATAGGGGCAAGAAAAACAAGGAGTACGTTGTCACCAATGCTCACAATCGAAACAGATCGTTTAAGAATGATTCCCCTCTCGCTTGAGTGTATGAAAGCAACGCTTAACGACAGAGCTACTCTTGAGAGGTTATGCGAAGCGCGCGTCCCCAACGATTGGCCTGGGCCAGATCTCATGGAAGTCCTGGCTTCTATCGCGACGAATCAGGAGATAAGCGCAAAATGGGCCGCGTGGAATGGGATCATCATCCACAAAGCGGATGGCGTTGTCATCGGCAGTATGGGGCTGGGCGCGGGGCCAGAGCGCACAGGCGCGGCCGAGGTAGGATATAGCATCGTTGCCGCCTATCGCAATCATGGCTACGCAACCGAGATGTTGCGCGGTCTCATCGCCTGGGCCTTTCAAGAACAGAGGATACCAGTGATTGTCGCAGAGTGTTTTGATGACAATATCGGCTCAATCAGAGTGCTGGAAAAAGCGGGTTTACGCCGCGTGGGGCTGGATGGGAAGACGATCAAGTGGAAGTTAACAATGGAAACATGGTCGGCAATTCATGCAAGCTAGCAAAGGAAACACGAATATGGCTGAGACGGCGGATATCATTATTATCGGCGGGGGCGTGATGGGCGCGAGCATCGCCTATCAGCTCGCGAAACAAGGCGGCGGGCGCGTCGTGCTGCTGGAGCGGCAGGCGCTCGCCACCGGCACGACCGGACGATCCGGCGCGATCGTGCGGCAGCACTACTCCAACGATTTCACAATTCGTATGGCGAAGGAGAGCCTGGGGATATTCCAGCACTTCGATGATCTGGTGGGCGGAGAATGCGGCTTCGTCACTACCGGGCTGATCGTCATGGTGAGCGAGGACGGGATAGAGGCGCTGCGCGCGAATGTGCGAATGCAGCAGGAAACGGGCGTCAATACGACGCTGATCGACGCGAGAGACATGGCAGATGTAGCTCCAGGCTATAATGCAGAGGAAGTGGCGCTGGCCTGTTACGAACCAGATACCGGCGTGGCCGATCCCATGGCAACCACGTACAGCTTCGCCCAACGCGCCCGCGATTACGGCGCGACCATCCGCGAAGGCGCAACGGTGACGCATATCTTGCGCGATCAAAACAAAACGGTTGGCGTGCGCACCCTCGATGGCGATATCGCCGCGCCGGTCGTTGTGCTGGCCGCGAACGTGTGGAGCAGTCGGCTCGCCTGGACTGCCGGGATCACGCTGCCGATCACGCCTACGCGCCACCCGATGCTCGCGCTGCGCCGACCCAACGACTCCGGCGGACGCGATGGTATCCACGCGGTCGCGCTCGATCTCATACGCCGCATCTATTTACGCCCCGATAGCGGCGGCATCACCCTGGTTGGCTCAACAGAAAACGTGCAGGAAGCCAGCGATCCCGATCATTACGCGCAAGGGCTGTCAGAGAATGAGATCGCTCATTACCACACGAACGGCGCGGATTGTTTGCCCGCCCTGGCGCGCGCCGTGCCGCGCGGCAGTTGGGCGGGCATCTATGACGACACGCCCGACTATCACCCCATCCTTGACCAACTCGCGGCCTGCGAGGGTTTGTACTGCGCGGCGGGTTTCAGCGGTCACGGCTTCAAGCTCTCTCCGGTGATCGGGCAATGGATGGCACAATTGATTCTGACTGGAAAAAAAGCTGACGATATGCTACATTTCAGGTATGAGCGTTTCGCGGACGGCGACCTGATACGCCCTCGCTATGCCTCCGGCGTCCTGGGTTAGCTCCGCGTATCATACGCTCGCGCGGTTTATTTTTCACTTTTGTAATATTTGTCAGGAAGGACACAACACTATGGACTTGAACGGAATCCAGATCACCTGGCTTGGTCACGCCACCTTCAAAATCACCACCATTCAGGACAAAATCATCCTCATCGATCCGTGGACGACGAGCAACCCGGCCTGCCCGGACGACCTCAAGCAGTTCGATACGCTTGATCTGATGCTCGTCTCTCACGGCCATTCCGACCACGCGGCAGACGCGGTCGGCATCGCCAAAGCGACGAAGCCAATGGTCGTGGCAATTGTGGAACTGGCGGGTTGGTTGGGCGCGCGCGGCGTCGAGAATACCGTCGGCATGAACAAAGGCGGTTCGATTGAGTGGCAGGGACTCAAAGTGTCGATGACGCACGCCATCCATACATCAGGCGCGGAGGACGGTTCGTATGTCGGCGACGCCGCGGGCTTCGTCATTGAGTTTGAGAATGGGATCAAGCTCTATCACGCTGGCGATACCTGCGCCTTCAAGGATATGGAGATCATCGGCGAACTCTACCAGCCCGACGTGGCGCTGCTGCCTATCGGCGACTTCTACACGATGGGGCCGCGCGAGGCCGCGATTGCCGTGCGATTGTTGGGAGTCAAGCATGTGATCCCCATGCACTACGGCACATTCCCAGCCCTGACAGGCACGCCCGCCGCGCTGCGCGAAAGCCTGCACGCGCTCGGACTCGACGATGTCGAGGTTGTCACAATGACGCCGGGCCAGACAATTTAACAGCAGATACGATCGGTTTTGTATGCCCCCCTGAAAAGTGACATACAAAACCCGATCTACTATAAACAAACCGCTGTTGTTAGCGAATTTGGAACGCATTGATGCCTGAATCATGCCATAGCTCTCTATGGGCGAATTTTCCTCACCCATACTGTTATGCTTTGTCATTGATCAGGCCCGCCTCATTGAGTTCTCGCAAGGCTTTCATCGCCACGTAGGGCGTGGCGACTTTGTAAGCAACACCGCGCATATTTTGTAGCACCGGCTCAAGGTACGGCTTCAATTTCGCGTTCCTCTGGCATTGGCTGGAAAGGACATACGAGGCGGTCTCAACGAGCCAGGGAGTCGTATCAGCCGTTGTCAGCAGGCGCAGCACCGGCCCGATAGTCCACTTGCCATGCTTCACCAGACCCTTCGCGGCCATCCATGCCACGGAATGATCGGGATCGCACAGCGCCTGTACCAGCGCGGGCAACGCTTGCGAGTCGTCGATGTCCGCCAGGGCGCGAATACAATGCCAGCGCATCCAGGCCGATCCGCTGGCGCTGGCCCCGATCAACGCGGGTACGGCAGCGCGCCCGATCTGGACCAGCGCCACGAAAATCTGGCTCCCGGTCTGCTCATCCGCGCCGCGCAGCGCTTGCAGCAGCGCGGGTACAGCCGATGCCCCACCCGCGCGGCCTAATGCTTTAACCGCCTGCAATTGTACGGCGGGAACTGGATCGCGCAAAGCGGCGATCAGAGCGGGAACGGCGGATCTACTGCGCATGATGCCGAGGATGTGCGCGGCAGTTTCGCGCATGGCCGGGCGTTTATCGCTCAGCCCGGCTCTCAGGACGCGCTCTGCCCGCGCGGTCTCCATACCGGACTCTGGTAAGAAGAGGGTGCGCAGGCGCGTGCGGGCGTGGGCAGTGCGCAGCGGCGGCGGCACCACAAACGGTTTGCCCGCCCAGGTACTCATGGCGATAAATTCGAGCAGGTGATGCGCCAGCCGATCGTCATCGAGCGAGGCGACGGCAACGACGGCGCGGGGATCGTTTTCGATAATCCAATACAAGAGACGCCAGGCCGCGCCGCGGCGGCCTGCTGCCGCGTCCTGCGCCAGGACTTGCGGCGGCGTCACGCCGATAGGGGGAGTGACATCGGCGGTTTCATCAGGTGACGGCGGCAGTGCGCCAGTCGATATCCCTGACCTGGTACGCAATGAAGGATCAAGGTCTGTCATGGTTCACGCTCCTGCGGATCAGAGACAACGTCTCCGGCGAGGAAGCGCCGGACGGCATCATCAGTGGCCGTTGCTATGTTACAAGAACAATGCTTTCGCTACGGACACACGACTTCAGGGCTGTGCATGAGCAGGTACGAAGTCTATTTCTAGTATAGCACAACTATCATTCCAGGTGCGTAAGATTCCCGACACCCATAAGGATTGATGCAAGGAGGTGGGTTCCAGGACAAACATTGCCCTGGAACCCACCTCCTTGCATCAATCCTGGCGTTTTCTATGAATGCATGGCGGCGAAGAGACGCTCTGGCGTAATCGGCAAGGCGGTCACACGCACGCCGACGGCATCGTAGATAGCATTGGCGATGGTCGCGCCAACCGGTATTACCGGCGGCTCGCCCACGCCCTTCGCGCCAAAGGGGCCAAGCGCCGACGGAATCTCGACCAGGATCGACGTGATATTTGGGACGTCCTCACTGTGCGGCAAGGCATAATCCATCAAGGTGGCAGTTTGGGCCTGTCCGCTTTCGTCATACACGAGCCGTTCAAAGAGCGCCCAACCGAGACCCTGGGTAACGCCGCCGTAGATTTGCCCCTCGACTTCCGCCGGGTTGACGGCGAATCCGACATCCTGCGCGACGAGATAGTCCAGCACGCGCACCTCGCCGGTTTCGGGATCGACGGCAACCTTCGCAATGTGCGTCCCATACATCGGCGAACTGACGCTGTTGGCAGCGCGACCACGGCCATAGATCGGCTCGTACTTCCCGGCAAAACGCATAGACTCGCCTGCGATCTTCGTCAGCTCAACGCTTCGACCAGGGACACCGCGCACGACGACTTTGTCGCCTTCAATGTCCAGGTCGCTTGCTGACGCCTCAAGCATATCAGCAGCGATAGCCAGGATTTGCTGGCGCGCCTCGCGAGCAGCCGCCAGCACGGCAGGTCCCATTGAATACACCGTTTTACTGCCGCCGGTGGCTCCGCTATAGGGCATCGTATCGGTATTATCGTGGGCCACATTTACCGTTGACGCGGCCATGCCCAGACCCTCGGCTGCGATCAGCGCCAGGGAAGTATCGGAGCCGGTCAGGTCAACCGTGCCGACGATGACGGTGATCGTGCCATCGTTTTCCAGGCGACAGGCGGCGGCAGCCGTCTCGGTTCCACCCGGCCAGCCGCCCGCCGCCACGCCGACACCGATCTTCCAGCCCGTAGGGGCCGATTGATCGCGCCCTTCATCCGGCGCTTCCTGCCTGGCCTGCTCGCGCTGCTCCCATAGCGGCTGCTCCCGCGCCTTCTCCAGGCTTTCGAGCAAACCGATACGGGACCACGTCCGGTGATCGATGGTCGGATCGCCCTCGTGCAGGGCGTTTTTCAGGCGGAAAGCGAATGGGTCCATTGCCAGTTTCTGGCACAGTTCATCAACGGTGGATTCGAGGGCAAACGTCGCCTGGGGCGCGTTCGGAGCGCGATACGCGCCAACGCTGACCTTATTGGTGAGAACCTCGTAGCAGCGCAGATCGACATTGGCGCAGCGATAACTGCTGTTGAGAATGATCCCACCCAAAATAGCCGACGCGCCGGGAAACGCGCCGCTATCAAAGACGACTCGCGCTTGCAGGGCCACCAGCGTGCCGTCAGCTTTCGCACCGAGCTTGACCGTGATCACGGACTGCGGCGCGGGATTACCGGCCAGGAGATCTTCGGAGCGCGTATAGACGAGACGCACTGGCTTGCGCGCCGCGTGCGCCGCCGCCGCCGCCAGTGGCTCGACCAGCCCGAATTTGCCGCCAAACGCTCCGCCGATAGGTACGGACTCCACCCGTACCTGCCGCTCCGGCATTTTAAGCGCCTGAGAGACGCCCGAACGCACCTCGAACAATCCCTGCGTGCTGGGCCAGATCGTCAGATGCTGGCCGAAATGGTCGGGCGCGACGATGATCGATTGCGGCTCAAGGTAGGATTGATGTACCATGCTAGTATGGAACGTGCGCTCAACGACGACTTCGGCCTCGCGCCAGCCCGCCGCGATATCGCCCATGTGCAAATGCGCTTTATCGCTGACATTCAGCGATAGCTCTTCCCGATCTTCCTCCGTCTCGGCCTCACGCGATACTGCCGCGTGCGCGCCGCCTCCGGCAATTTCAGCGACTTCGCCTTCTTTGCGCTCGCGAGCTAACGGCGAGTCTGGCCGCATAGCCGCCAGCGGGTCGATGACGACCGCCAGCGGTTCATAATCGACGTCAACGGCTTCAGCGCCATCTTCGGCGGCAGCTTCCGTCTCGGCCAACACGATGGCGACGGGATGCCCGCACCACAGCGCCTCGCGCCCGGCGAGCGGCAATTGCGAGCGCGAACTATCCGCGCCCGCCATGCCGATGGTTTCGCTGGTGTAGACGGCCTTTACGCCGGGAATCGCCAGCGCAGCCGCCGTGTCGATGTTGAGGATACGCGCGTGCGCATACGGACTGAGGACGAGGCGCGCGTGAAGCAGGCCCAGCGCCGCAATATCTCCGGCGAAGCGCGTGTGTCCTATGACTTTATCCAGGCCATCCATGCGCTGCGTGCGCTTACCGACAGCCTGATGTGGGGTTTGTTTCTCGAAGGTTTGTGTCATGCAATGCTCCAATAAACTACGAAAGTGAGGTTCGATGGTTCCTCTCACATAAATGTGTTTGTAGAGAGAGTGTAGCACAAAAAAGGGGTGTCTGTCAGGTGCGGTTCAATCATCGCACCTGACAGGCTTGTTCTTACCAACTGCCTGTTTGTCTTACCGGGAAGTCGTCAAAAATCAGGGGATGCAGAAAATGCATAGTGTTGAGGGAAAAAAGATGCTGGAGAGGCGCAATGCATGCGCCTCTCCAGCGGGGTTTGCCGAACCGCAGATTAGTGAATGTACGTCGGCGTAACGTGATGGACCATGCGCGACGGCGCGCCCTTCATCAGCGAGATGGGGCTGCCATCCAGGCAAGACGTGTTGCCCGAAACTACCGGATTGTTGGTGGCAGTGACATCGATGAAGTACAGGTACGGCGGCGGCGTTACAGGGGTGTAACCGAGGCCACAGATGCCGTTATTCTCGATAGTGTCGTTGTCGCCCTGGTCGGACACACCAGCCTGATACCCGGCATTGGGACCATAGCCGGAAGTATTGTTCACGCCATCGTCGGTGCTGATGTTGTTCTTCACCACGATGTTCGTCGGCGTGAGCGTGGGAGGACAATTTGGATATGTCCCATCGATGTTCGAGAGCCAGATGCCGACATCGTTGCCGATCACATCGTTATTGGTAATATGGACGCCAATCGTGAGCGCGGAACCGTAGCACTCTCCACCGACGACGATGATGCCGCCCGATGATGCGCCACCGCTTCCTGTATAAGAGTTGCCAGTCACGATGTTATTGCTGACTGTCCCCTTCGCGCCATAGCCGATCTGGATACCATTCTGAGCGATATAATTGACCGGCCCCTGCCCGATCACAGTATTATGGCTGATCAAGGCGTTGCTGCCAACGCCGTTTACCACAATGCCGCCCTTCTGGTAGTTCCAGACGAGGTTCTTAGTTATAGTACCCTTCGAGGGATTATCGTAGGCATAATAAATTGCCACGCCATGCTGATCACCGTTGAGCGGATTCTCGCCGATATCGTGTATCTGCGAGCCAGTAACGGTCACTTTGCCGCCGTTATTCACGACGCCAAAATAGTTCGCGCCGAAAACCTGGGCGTTGGATACTATTCCTCCGGTGCCTGGGCCATAATAGACGCCAATGTTACACCCGGAGGCGCTGACTTGCCCTGACACGTTATATGTCGTTCCTGTGGCAATCACAGCCGCAGTCAGGTTGATGCTATCTCTGTAGAAATTGGTTGGCGTGCAGGTCGCCGAGGCTTTAGCGGACCCTGGCATGCGCAGAAATCCGAAAACGATGGCTCCTACCACTATCAAGGCCATCAACACGCCTGTAGTAATCGAAAAAGCTTTCTTCATGAAAGTTTCCCCCTTCTTTGTGAGAGAAGTAATAGAGTTTGGACCAGGCGCTGAACATCTTATCAGCTTATCGAGAGAGTCCAATTAGATAACTGTAACATCCAGACAAGATGCTGTTAATGATTTTTCCATTAAATGTTATTAGGATTTCTTGTGCAATTATATAACTGATAATCAATAATATGATATGACACATGGTGATATTTTTTGACGCATATATAGCTCATTCTATCCGAGCTTGAAAGCATGATTAAGCCCAGGACAATAGTACTCTTATGTTTCTACTGTTGCATTGAAACAGCCGCGTAATGCAGAGTATGGAACAAATTCTATCCTGAATCGCTCAAACTTTTCGTGACAATCCATGTTCCCGATTGCGCGGCTTGTACCGCCGCTTCGATGACCGCTTGCACATGCAGTCCCTGTTCCAGCCCAGGATCGTATGGCTGCTTAGCGCGTGTTTTGCGCAAGAAATCGGCGAAAGCGGCAATGGAGTAGCGCATCCCTCCAATCGGCACGTCGGCCCCTGGGATAAGCGCGTTCGGATAGCGCTGCACTGTCGGAATCTGCTGCCAGCCCTGCTCGCTATCTGTTTTGCTGCCATCGGCAACGTACAGATAATTCGGGTCCATGCCGTTCCAGCGCAGCGACCCTTTACTCCCATAAACCTCAACCGAGATGTTGCTGATCGCCCCGGCAATCAAGCGCCCGGACTCGATGGTGCCGATGGTCCCGCCCGGCAGAGCCGCCTGGATAATCACATGATCATCCGTCTCTACATGTATTTTCTCGCTGCTTCCCTTCATCGCTGGCCGCTCTTGAATAAACGTGCGCGTTTGCGCCGCGACCTGCTCAGGCATACCGATCAGCCAGATCAGCAGATCCGCCAGGTGCGGCACGAGGTCGCTTAGCACGCCGCCGCCGCTCTTCGCCATCTCCGCTTTCCAGCGTAATGGCTTCTCAGGGCTGCGATAGCTCGAACGATAGTAGGCCAGCCGGAAGGCATAGATCGCGCCCAGGTCTCTATTGCGCAACAACTCCCGCGCATGTTGAATAGCGGGACAGTAGCGCAAGGTAAAAGAGAGCTGCGCGTCTCGTCCCAGCGCGCGCGCCGCAGCGACGATTTCGCGCGCTTCGCTCAGGTTGTTGGCAAGCGGCTTGTCCGTGTAAACGGCTTTATCGGTAGCAAGCGCCGCCAGCAGCATCTCACGGTGCAGATAGTGCGGCGTGGCAATGACGAGGGTATTGATATCGTCGCTTGCCAGCAGTTCGCGGTAGTCGGTGGTAGAGCGCAAAAAGCCTGATTGCGCCGCGGCAAGTTTGCCGCTTGCCTCGCTCGCGGTCGCTACCGCTATCAGTTGCACCGGCGGCAGATCGGCATAGTACAGTTCGACATTGCGCAGCGCGGCGGCATAGACCTTCCCGATGCCATAGCCGATCAGCCCGACGCGCGTGGTTTCAAGATGCGCCATAGGATGCTCTCATTCTCTCGTCGGCGGCGACGGGTTCGCTCTCGTACACCAGTTGCCCGCGCGCCCAGGTACAACGCACGAATCCCTGGTCATCAAGAACGACCAGGTCGGCATCCATACCGGGCGCGATTCTTCCCTTGCGACCGGCCAGACCCGCGATCTGCGCCGGAGTCAGCGTCGCCATCCGAATAGCGTCAGCCCACGCGACATTGGCGAGAGCGACCATATTTCTGACCGCGCGATCCAGCGTCAGCGTGCTGCCGGCCAGGTTGCCGCTAGCCAGCCGCACGCTGCCATCAGCCACGCGCACTTTCCGTCCGATAAATTCATACTCGCCATCCGGCAGACCGGCAGCCGCGACAGCATCGGTAATCAGCGCGACATCGCGCGGGCCGCGACAGGCAACGATGAGCTTCAAAATGGCCGGATGCAGGTGAATGCTATCCGCGATCATCTCGACAGTCGCGCGCTGGTCGGTCAGCAGCGCACCCGCGGCCCCTGGCACGCGATGTTCAAGCGTGGGCATCGCGTTGAAGAGGTGCGTTGAATGGCGTGCGCCTCCGTCAATAGCATGGATCGCTTGCTCATAGGTAGCAGCCGTGTGTCCGATGCAAGGCAAGATGCCAAGTTGTACAAGCGTTACCAAAAAGCTACCGTCAACGTCCTCTTCCGGCGCGTAATCGACGATGCGCACCCAGCCGCGTCCGAGATCGGCCAGCGCGGTAATCTCAACGGGATCGGGGCGGCGAATGCCGGGTTCGTACTGCGCCCCTTTTTTCGCGTGGCTGATAAACGGTCCCTCGAGGCGAATGCCGGCAATTTCCGCTCCTTGCCCGCGTGCCTCACCCTCCGCCACAGCGACGACGCGCCGTATCTGCTCGGCAGTCTCCGGCTTACCGGACGTGGCGATAGTTGGGAAAAACGCGGTGACGCCGGTACGCGGGAGTTCGCAAGCCATAGCCGCGATATCCTCTTGCGAGCCAGTAGTGATGTCATGCCCATGTAGTCCATGAGTGTGAATATCAATGTAGCCGGGAGCAATGCGCCAGGAACCGAGATCGCTCACCTCTATGCTCCGTCCCGGCATATGTTCAGCGCACACCTGCCGCGCCTGCGCTGCATCCGAGACATGCCAGAGCGCGCGTATGCTCGTTCCGTCGAGTACGATGGCAACCGGTCCGGTGATCTCGTCCGGCGCGTAAAGCTTTCCCGCCACCAGGACACGCAGCGGCTCGGCAGGTATATCTCGTTTATCTCCACTCATGTGAAATTTCCTGTTCCTGATGATGCCGCTGTGGCGGCGCAATGATGAACATTTGGGAAGGGCGTAGGGGCCAGATTTATCGCGCCCACGGGTGGCGGGGTAACGCAAGTAAAAAGGGCAACTGTGGCTCCCTGCCCTACCCCGTGGGCGCGATAAATCTGGCCCCTACGAAAGACGATCCGCGTAGCGTTGGCGCAGTTGCTGCCCTTGTTCTATGCCGCCGGGAATGTTGGCTGAAAGGTAAATGGGAGGTTCTATGCCGCGCGCCAGCAGATTGCCTATCGTCTCGGCTGTAATCATCTGGCCGATCAGCGCCCCGCTCACTGATGAAATCGAACAGGCTTTGCCGCGCCCGCCCGGCATCGTGAGCAGGGCATCCCCGAATGGCCCGCAATTGTCGATCACGATATCCGCCAGCTCATACAATTTCTTGCCCGATGGATGGCGCGACGCGACTTGCCGCGAATGGTCAAGGGCCGTGACCGCCACCAGCGTGTGACCTTGCTGTTTGGCCTCCAGCGCGACTTCGACAATTGCCATGTTGACGCCCGAATTGGAGGCGATAATAAAGACATCCCGCGGCTCGATGCGATAGCAGGATAAGATCGTTTGTCCGGCCTCGAGATCGCGCTCGATCTCCGGGCTAAATACGCGCTCAAACGGCCAGCCTGCCCGCAGCGCGAGATCCCCCAGGTCGATCCGGTTGACCGGCACGAGACCACCAGCGCGGCCCGCCAGTTCCATCGCGAAGGCACGCGAATGACCCGTTCCGTATGCCTGGATCACTCCATCCTTCTCAAGACAATCGGCAAAGAGTTTTCCTGCCTGGCGAATCGCCTCCGCCTGCGTCCGGTAGATACGCTCCGTGACTTTGGAGGCTTCCTGCCAGAAGAGTTCCAGACCAAATTGTTCGTGTTCGGACATGATAGTTCCTTTTCTTAAAAGAGAGACTTGCCTGTCCCTACTCTTTCGTAAGTAGCGCACCCAGAGCCTTTACCAACTGTTCTCCCGAACCAGGCGCAAAGGGACTCATCACTACCTCGTAATCCATTTCCGCGTAGGCCGCGCGGGCGAGTATGTAGCCCACATAGCCGTTGGTATAGCCCAGCAGCAGCAGTGGCCGCCCGGTTGCTTGTTTGATCGCCGCGCCCAGGTTACTGTACAGTTCGCCCGGCACTGCCGCGAGCGCGAGATCTCCAACGATTGCCGCCGCTACCGTAACATTGAGCGCCTGTTCTCCCGGTGTCAGCGCCCGCTTTTGCGCGGCCAGGAGACCTTGCAGCGCTGTTTCCAACGTGCGCGCCTGGGCAAGATTGCCTGCCTGTTGCTCCGCGCTCATGCGCTCTTGCATGTCGCGTGTATACGCGGCGAGTTTATCAGGCGCGAAAGGTTCTTTTGGCTCAAGCACAACGACTGTGTCGTAAATACGCGGGAGATCGAGCGTAAGCGGATGTGCTGTAGAGAGCAGGTCATAAGCCTGTTTTGCCAGCAACCTGCCAAAGCGTTCCAGTTCGTCGAAACCCTGTCCCTGCCGCGTATGGCGTGTGCTGATATCGCCGGCGGCGCCTGTTGCCAGCGCAATCCAGGGATCAGCGCCGAGCATAGCCTTTAATTGCCGCCGGTACGCGCCCGGCAGGTCGGCGGAAAGCGTCAAGTTGTGCGCGCTCAGCACCGTTGGATGGCAGGGGAAAGAACCAAAGAGCGCGGCAGGTCGCATTTGCTCGCCGGTTTCATAGAAACAAAGCAGGTCGAGGGTAATATCCGCGCCCTGCTCAGGATGGTCGCGGTTGGTGGCGATGCCTTCAATCGCGCCGCTGGCCCACTTCACCAACACTGGATGGAGGTTCACGATGGCCTCTTCCGCCGCGCCGCTGGCCCCGGCGATAATGCGTTCTCTGATAGCGGGATCAGGCGGCTCTGGCGCGTGTGATACCGATCCATCGACGTCTGGCCCCGAATGCGTGTGAATTGCTCCGAGCCAGACGGTCGCGCCTGGATACCGCGTGACTACCCGTTGGCGTACTTCGCGTACCATCGTTTCTTTGACATCAAGCACATCGCAAACGATCAATACGAATGGTTGTTCCCGTGTTCCAAGCGCCAGGGCGTGAGCATAGAGAGGATCGTGCGTGGCGTTGGCAGGCGCGGAACGCGCAGCATACCCACCCATCCAGCATGGAATGGGTGAGGTAATGTCTCTTGCTGCCCATCCTGCTGCTATTGAAGTGTCTGTTGTCATGCGCTAACTCGCTAGAATTTATTCTTTTTCAGTATGTCCAGGAAGTCAGTGGCGCGGTCGCTGGGCATCATTTTCGCTGTCAAGCGATAGCCTTTCCCGGCAATGGCCCGGTAGATGGCCGCGTCTTCCGCCGTGACCGCTATCGAATGCGTGACCATTTTGAACTTCGTCGCCGGAATCGGCGCCTGGTTGCCAACGTTGATCTCTTCCGGCTGCATGCCGCCTTCGAGCAAACGCAGCGCGTCCTGCGGCAGTTTGGCAAGCACAAAGATGCGCTCTTTCTGCCCCTTCTCGCTTTTAGCGTATTGCAGTGTGTCTTCAACCGAAAGCACCGAGGTGGGAATGCCGCGCGCCGCCTGCGGCAGCATCATCTGCTGGATCGGATCACGAGCAACCTGGTCGTTGGTCACGATCAAGCGGTCCGTGCGTATGGCATTGCCCCAACTGGCCGTGACCTGGCCGTGTATCAGGCGGTTATCGATACGCATGTGTACGACTGTCATAATCTCTACCCTTTGTCCTGCTCCTTCACTTCGCTAACGTCTGTGTCAGATTGATGATCCCCTCCTTAGCGGATTGCAACGCGATGTCCGTCAGTTCTTCGCGGCTGGCGCTCGCGCGTGCGACCAGCACCTCAAGCAGCATGGACAGGTTAACTCCGCAAAGAACGGGCGTGCCATTTGCGGCAAGATACGCGCTGGCATTGGCCGGGCTGCCGCCCATGAGATCGACCAGCACCAACGCCCCTGCCTCAGCTCCTGCCGACACTGCACTCACTGCCGCCTCGATCTGCGCGCGCAACCTGTCCATGTCTGCCGCGGGGTCCATGCCGATTGCCAGAAAGCGCTCCTGCGGGCCGACGATCATCTCGGCGGCGCCCTTGAATCCCTCCGCCAGCGGCCCATGTGAGACGAGAACGATCCCGATCAAGAAAGCACCTCTTTCTATCTTATCCCATATCTGGTATCCGTAGGGGCGAGGGCTTGCCCCGCCCTATCGTCCTTGCCAACAGAGGATCATGTGTCAACGATGATGGGCGGGGCAAGCCCTCGCCCCTACAGATATCACGAGCTAAGAATACCGAACGCGCCGAACACAAAGGCGATCACGAACAGGATGATCAGCACCCACACAGCCGAAAGTCTCAGACCGCGCAGGAGCCAGTAGGCGAACGCGACGAAGAGGACTGGGATCATGAATGGGAGAATCTTATCCAATGTGCTTTGCAACGTGACTATCTCTGTATGCGTCTGCCCCAGGCTGCTAACAGCTTGCGTGTACTTGAGAGGTGTCGTCACTGCCGCCATGATGCTGGGGATAAAGCCGCCAATGACGACCATACCCATCATGGTGACCAGCTCAGTGACGCGCGTTAGCGTTCCTTCGGCGGATACTTCCTTTGCTACGCCAATGCCTTGCCGGTAGCCAAAGTAGAACAACGGGATCATCAGCGCCGTCCACAGGATGCCGGAGAGGAATATGACCAGTGGGCCAAAGTAACTCCCTGATAGAGCCAGCGAGGCGGCAAAAACCGCCACGATGGGACGATAAAGGATGGCCTGGATCGTATCGCCAATACCGGCCAGCGGCCCCATCAGACCAACCTTGATACTATCGACAGCGCCACCCTCGCGCTGCGCTTCGAGGGCAACCGAAGCCCCGAAGATGGGCGGCGATCCCACCTGCGGGTTCGTGTTGTAGAACACCAGGTGACGCTTCATCGCGGCGATGCGCTCGTCTTTGGTCTGGTAGATCGCGTTAATGACAGGCAGCATAGAGTAGAGATAGCCCAGCGCCTGCATACGCTCGTAGTTCCATGACCACTGGAGTGTGATCAGGTGACGCCACATCGCTCTGCGTACCACAGAGCGGCTGAGTGTGACGACATCGCCGTTTTGCGATGGTACGTCTCCTGTCTCTTTGATCACGGCCATTTCGTTCTCTAGTTGATCAGACATTGGTTGCCCCCCTTGTTTGGATCATATTGAACAGGAAGCCAATGGCGACGGCGAGGATCGCGATACCGATGATGGGCATATTCAGGTACGCGAACATGATAAAGCCGATCAGGAGGAACGGCCAGTAGCGCCGCACCGGCAGCATGGAAAGCAAAAGCGCGAAGCCAAGCGCCGGCAGCACATGTCCCGCAGCTAGCATCCCATTATTGAACCATGCCGGCGCGGTTTTGATCAGCGATTGGATCGGGCCTGAACCCAGCCAGGAAGACGGGTATTGCCCTGGTTAGTCCCCAGGGAAGTTGGCCCAGCAGGTGCATGGCGGACACGTCGCGCTGGTCGCCTTCATCCGCGTAGTGATCCGCGCCATGAATGAAGATGGTGGTGACTGCCCGTCCGAGGACATCCATTTGTGTCATGAGGAGCGCTGTCGGAACAGCGATAGCAAAACCGGCGGGAAAACCACCAGCCAGGGCGCCAATCGCGGTGCCAACGATGCTCCCGGTCTGGAAATCGGGAATGGTCGCGCCACCATACGTCCAGAGACCGAGTGACAGCAAGGTGAGGCTTCCGCCTATTGTGAGGCCGAGGGGAATGTTGCCAACGATAACGCCTGTCACAAATCCTGAAATGAGCGCCTCTTGCCACCAGAGGCCGGGTCCCAGGGTTGTTACGATACCGATGTAGGCCCAAATAGCTAAGACGAGTGCAATCCAGATGGAGTAGCTCAATGTTCTACCTCCTTGTTGTAAAACGGAGATTGACGAGACGCCCAGCGCATCGACTATTGGGCAAATAGCTCTGCGAAGCGGCATCCTTGCCTGTCCAAATGAAAGTTACTGATGACTTGAATTCTGACGACTTGAGTAAATCATTATCTACTCAAATCTACCAATCTAATGAGTCACACTCCTTTCCGGTCTGGCGCTTGCAAGACTTTCCTGGGCCAGAAGTCTTGCTTCAGAAAAGGCTGTGCCTTCTTCTTCTGGGGAACAGGGGATAGACCAGATACCTGTACGTATAGATTACAGTCCTGAGACCGTTTTGTCAAGATGACTATACCACTAGATAACCGTATATTGCTCCATTGCATAGAGGAAATTTGCTTCACCGTCCTTGAGGGGGAATCCCGTAGGGGCGTGGGCTTGCCCCGCCCTGGCCTGACAATACACCGTTTTTGGGCGGGGCAAGCCCACGCCCCTACGGGATTCCGGTGGATTTCCCCCGCCAGGA
>Ga0102924_1003041_pt1 | contig 17788 bp, 14 predicted proteins | sample PaiPotPPM11metaG_FD_80116 | JGI IMG/M metagenome (GOLD analysis project Ga0102924, IMG submission 80116) | Iron sulfur acid spring bacterial and archeal communities from Banff, Canada, to study Microbial Dark Matter (Phase II) - Paint Pots PPM... ...
CCCCCCGGGGCCGGCACCGCTCGCATCGGGTGCCAACCCGGTGGCGCGGTTACCGTAGTCTGCCGGTGTGCCATCGCCCCATTCCGCCGCGGAACCCCCGGGCCTGACCCGGCGCCGGGTCAGCCTGGTCACGCTGGGCTGCGCGCGCAACGAGGTCGACTCGGAGGAGCTGGCGGCCCGGCTCGAGGCGGGCGGCTGGACCGTCGCCGATGACGCGGACGCCGACGTCGTGCTGGTCAACACCTGCGGCTTCATCGAGGCGGCCAAGCAGGAGTCCATCGACGAGCTGCTCGGCGCCGGATCCGGCGGCGCGAAGGTGGTGGCCGCGGGCTGCCTGGCCGAGCGGTACGGCGCGGGCCTGGCCGAGGAGCTGCCCGAGGCGCAGGTGCTGGGCTTCGACGACTACGGCGACATCGCCGCCCGGCTCGACGCGGTGCTGGCCGGGGAGCGGTGGCCCGCGCACGAGCCCCGCGACCGCCGGCGGCTGCTGCCGGTCTCGCCGGCCCGCCGGCAGGCCGCGCCCGGCGGGCACGGGCCCGGGCACGGCACGGTCAGCCGCGTGGAACCGCCGGACCTGCCGCCGGGCGTGGCCCCGCCCTCGGGGCCGCGGGTGCTGCGGCGCAGGCTCGACGGCGCCGTGGTCGCGCCGCTGAAGATCGCCTCCGGCTGCGACCGCCGGTGCAGCTTCTGCGCGATCCCCGCGTTCCGGGGCGCGTTCGTGTCCCGCCCGCCGGAGGACCTGGTCGGCGAGGCCGCCTGGCTGGCCGCTCAGGGCGTGCGGGAAGTGCTGCTGGTCAGCGAGAACTCCACCTCGTACGGCAAGGACCTGGGCGACCTGAGGTCGCTGGAGGCAGTGCTGCCCCAGCTGGCCGCGGTGCCGGGGATCGAGCGGGTACGGGTCAGCTACCTGCAGCCCGCCGAGATGCGCCCGTCGCTGGTCGAGGTGATGACGTCGACGCCCGGCGTGGCCCCCTACTTCGACCTGTCCTTCCAGCACGCCAGCGGACGGGTGCTGCGGGCCATGCGCCGGTTCGGCGACCGGGAGCGCTTCGGCGCGCTGCTGGACGAGATCAGGCAGCGGTGCCCGCAGGCCGGGGTGCGGTCCAACTTCATCGTGGGCTTCCCCGGCGAGACCGAGGCCGACGTGGCCGAGCTGCACCGGTTCCTGACCGAGGCGCGGCTCGACGCGATCGGCATCTTCGGGTACTCCGACGAGGACGGCACCGAGGCCGCCACGCTGCCCGGCCAGCTCCCGCCCGACGAGATCGCGCGGCGGGTCGAGGACCTGGCCGACCTGGCCGACGAGCTCATGGCCCAGCGGGCCGCCGACCGGCTGGGCGAGGTCGTGGACGTCCTCGTCGAGGAGCCGCACGGCCCGGGGCGGCTCGGCGGCCGGGCCGCGCACCAGGCCCCCGAGGTCGACGGGGCCACCGAGGTACACCTTTGGGCCGACGGCCCGCTGGCCGCCGGGGACATGGTCCGGGCCACGGTGACCGGGACCGACGGCGCGGACCTGCTGGCGGAGGCGGTTCAACCGGCGAGAAGCGCGCGGCGCGGTGAGCCGGCCTGACGCCGGCGCCGCGGCGGAGCATGGGTTCCAGGCGGCAGGCCCTGCCCCGCCCGGCCTGGTCAACGTGGCCAACGCGCTGACCGTGCTGCGGCTGGCCCTGGTGCCGGTGTTCGTCGTGCTGCTGGTCTCGGGCGGCGACGCGGCGCGCATCGCGGCCTGCGCGGTGTTCGGCGTGGCCTCGGTGACCGACTTCCTGGACGGGGAGCTGGCCCGCCGCCGCAGCCTGATCACCGACTTCGGCAAGATCGCGGACCCGATCGCGGACAAGGCCCTGACCGGGTCCGCCCTGGTGGTGCTCTCGGCCATCGGCGAGCTGCCCTGGTGGGTGACGGCGGTGATCTTGTTCCGCGAGCTGGGCGTCACGGCCCTGCGGTTCTGGGTCATCTCCCGCGGCGTCATCGCCGCCAGCCGCGGCGGCAAGCTGAAGACCCTGCTCCAGGTCATCGCGATCGCGCTGTACATCCTGCCCGGGCCGTTCCGGGTGGTGCGCGAGGTGGTGATGGCGGCCGCGCTCGTGGTGACCGTGGTCACCGGGGCCGACTACGTGCTCCGAGCCATCCGGCTGCGCCGGGCGGTGCCCGGGTGAGCGAACTCACGGGGGAGGAGACCGGGCTGGCCCGGGAAGTCATCGGGCTGCTCGTCGCGCGGGGCGGGACGGTCGCGGTGGCCGAGTCGCTGACCGGCGGCCTGCTGGCCGGCGCGCTGACCGCCATCCCGGGCGCGTCCGCGGCGTTCCGCGGCGGGGTGGTAGCCTACGCGACCGAGCTGAAAGCGGCGCTGCTCGGCGTGCCGTCCGGGCTGCTGGACCGGCACGGCGCGGTCCACCCGGCCGTGGCGGCCGCGATGGCCGACGGGGCGCGGCAGCGCCTGGCCGCGGCGGTCGGCGCCGCCACCACCGGCGTGGCCGGCCCCGACCCGCAGGACGGTCAGCCGGTGGGCACGGTGCACATCGCGGTCAGCACGGGCCGCGGCACCACCGTCCGGTCGCTGGCGCTGACCGGCGGCCGGCAGCAGATCCGCGGCGCCACCGTGCGGCGCTCGCTGGGCCTGCTGGTCGCGGTGCTGCGGGAAGAGAACCTATGATTACAGCGTTACGCCACTGAACACGCGGCTATGCCCTCTCCCGCACGGTCCGTAAGGACAGGTACGGTGGAGGTGTCAGCGGAACGGCCTCGGGAAGGGAGTGCGACGATGGTCCTGCTTCGTCACTTGCTCGGTGACGCGCTGCGGCGGCTGCGTCTGCGGCAGGGTCGCACCCTCCGTGAAGTATCCGCCGCGGCGCGCGTCTCACTTGGATACCTCTCCGAGGTCGAGCGCGGCCAGAAGGAAGCCTCGTCTGAGCTGCTGGCCTCGATCTGCGGCGCCCTGGGCGCGCCGCTGTCCCAGGTGCTCCGCGAGGTCTCCGACAACTTCGCCCTGGCCGAGCTGCAGAGCGAGCCGGTCTTCGCCGGGGTCCGGGAGCGGGCGCACGAGGTGGCCGTGCCCGAGCCCGCGGTCGAGCAGATCCGGCTCAGCCCGGCGGCCAGGAAGATCGCGGTCCCGGCCGAGGGCAGGTTCGCCGGGGCGGCGAACCAGCCGGAGTTCGAGCAGGTCACTCGCGGCATCAGCGACATAAAGGACATGATCCCGGTCTGAGCCGCGGCCGCCGGGCCCCGTCCCGGCGCCAGCCGGGCGGGGGAAGCGCGGGGTCAGACCCAGGCGCGCGGGTCGTCGGCGAGCGTGATCACGCTCTCGGGCAGGTGGCCGGACACGATGTGCTCGAGGGTCACGTCTTCGAGGATGGCCCGCTCGTTGGCCCGCAGCGCGATCCACACGGTCTGCAGCGGCTCGGCGGCGCCGGTGTAGCCGAGGTTCTCCGGGCGTTCCCCGCGCACGCCGACGAGCGGCCCGTCGATGGCCCGGATGATGTCGGCCAGGGAGATGTCGCTCGCGGGGCGGGCGAGCCAGAAGCCCCCGTCGGGGCCGCGCTGGCTGCGGACCAGCCCACCGCGGCGGAGCTGCGTCAGGATGGCCTCAAGGAACTTCCCCGGGATGCCCTGGGTGCGGGCGAGCTGGTCGGCGGTGACGTGGCGGCCGCCGCCGCTGGCGGCGGCCAGCTCGATGGCGGCGCGCAGGGCATAGTCGGCGCGTGCGGACAAACGCATGTGTAGCATTATGCAGGTAAACGCTGCCTGACCTGTTATTGGCGCACGGTCAGCCGCCTTCGGAGTCACCGAGCGGCCGCAGCCGGTCCCCGCAAAACCCTCCTACCTGGCTAAGCGGGCCACATCGGACGCACCGTCCTCGAGCCCGAGAACTTCGGCCGCGGCCTGGCCACTGGTCCGGGCCGCACCGTAGGTGGCCAGGTAGGCACCCCCGGCCGGGCGCCAGACCGGCAGGCCCATCTCCAGCACCACGGTGTCCGGGCGGGCCGCGAGCAGCCGGGTGACCACCTCGCGCGCGGCCGGGTGCCGGTGCGCGTCCCGGACCACCACGACCAGCGGCCGGCCGGCCGCGGCGGCCAGTGCCACGTCGGCGAGGCGGGCCCGGTCCGCGGCGGCCAGGCCGGTCCTGACGCGCACGAGGCTCTCGGGTGCCACCCAGGCCTCCAGGCCCCAGGGCACCGGCCCGACCGCGATGTTCGCGGGCGGGATCACCTCGAGCACCACGGGCCGGTCGAGCGGGCGGCCCGCGCCGCCCGCCACGCGGACGGCGCGGCGGGCGGCGGTCAGCCCCACGTCCATGCCGTCCACGCCGTCGGCGGCGGGGGCGGCCAGCGCGCGGGCCGCGGCCGCCCAGGCCCGCAGCTCCGCGACGCGCGCCGCCACGTCCTCGAGCCGGGCCAGCGGCAGCCTCCCGGCCGCGGCCGCCTCCGCCAGCGCATCGCGCACGGCCAGGTAGCTGCGCTGGTCCTGGTCGCGCCCGAGGCAGAGCAGGTCGGTCCCGGCGGCCACCGCGAGCACGGCCGCCTCGGGCATGCCGAAGGGCTCGCTCACCGCGCGCATCTCCAGCGCGTCGGAGATGATCACCCCGGTGAAGCCGAGCTCGCCGCGCAGCAGCCCGGTCAGCGCCGCGGCCGACAGCGAGGCGGGCAGGTCGCCGGTCAGCTCGGGTACCCGCAGGTGGCCGGGCATGACCGTGCGCACGCCCGCGGCGATCGCGGCCGTGAACGGCGGCAGGTCCCGCCGGGCCAGCAGCGGCAGCGGGGCGTCGACCACGGCCACCGAGTCGTGGGTGTCGGTCCGGGTGCTCCCGTGGCCGGGGAAATGCTTCGCGCAGGCGGCCACGCCCGCGGCCTGCAGCCCGGTTACCGCGGCGGCCGCGTGCCGGGCGACCAGCCCGGGATCGGAGCCGAACGACCTGGTGCCGATCACCGGGTTGTCGGCCGCGGTGTTCACGTCGACCGACGGCGCCAGGTTGACGTTGATCCCGAGCGCGGCCAGCTCGGCGCCGAGCGCGCGGTACACGGCCTCGGTCAGCGCCACGTCGTCGACCGCGCCGAGGGCCGCGTTGCCGGGGTACCGGCTGCCGGCCAGGTGGGCGATCCGGGTGACGTCGCCGCCCTCCTCGTCGATCGCGATCACCGGCTCGACGGCCGCCGACCTCAGCGGTCCCGTCAGCTCCGCCAGCTGCGCGGAGCTGGTGATGTTCGGCCCGAACACGGTCACGCCGCCCAGGCCGTCCCCGAGCGCGGCCCGCACCCAGCGCGGCACGGTGTGCCCGCCGAACGGGGGGATCAAGATGGCGTCGGCCAGGCGGGCCAGCCCCGGGTCCGCGGGGGGCTTCGGGGGGTCGTCCCCCCGGGTTGGCACCGCGGGAGGCTCCGGCGGGTCGTCGCCCCGGATCGCCGCCGTCACCCTTTCACCGCCCCGGCCAGCAGGCCGCCCGCCAGCCGGCGCTGGATGAGCAGGAAGAACACCAGCACGGGGACGGTGAACAACGTGGAAGCGGCCATGATGGGTCCCCAGGCGGCCCCGTTCCGGCCGTAGAAGTACTGCACGTACAGCGGCAGCGTGAACTTCGCCGTGTCCGGACCCAGGAACGTCAGGGCGAAGATGAACTCGTTGTAGGCGAACACGAACGCGAACACGCTGGTCGCCACCAGGCCCGGGGCCACCAGCGGGAGCAGGATGCGCCAGAAGACGCGGTACGACCCGGCGCCGTCGATGGCGGCGGCTTCCTCGAGTTCGCGCGGCACCGCGGCCACGAAGTTGCGCAGCATCCAGATCGTGACCGGCAGCGCGAACGCCGTGTACACGAGGATCAGCCCCACCAGGCTGTCCAGCAGGTTCAGCGACCGGAAGTCGATGAACAGCGCGATGACCAGCGCCTGCTGCGGCAGCATCTGCACGATCAGGAGCATGATCAGGTACGTCGTGCGGAACCTGAACCGGAACCTGGCCACCGCGATGGCGGCGAGCAGCGCGATCAGCGACGATGCCGCGACCGCCACCAGCGTCACGAACAGGCTGTTCTTCAGGAAGTTCCAGTACGGCCAGCCGATGCTGTTGCCGTCGATGACCGAGCGGAAGTTCGACAGGGTCGGATGAGCGGGCAGCGGGTGCGGGGTCAGCGTGTACCACTCGGTGGCGGGCTTGAACGCCGTGGAGATCATCCAGAAGATGGGGAACAGCGTGACCAGGGCGACGAGCAGGCCGAGCAGGTTCAGCCCGGCCCGGCGCGTGCGCCGGGTCCAGTAGCGACGGCGCACCCGGATCGCGGGCTGTGGCCGGTGGGCGGTCCGGACGGTCATTGCAGCGCCCCCTGCCGGACCGAGGCCCGTACGTAGCCGATCGTGATGATGAGCAGGATGATCGTCAGGATGAACGCGAGCGCCGAGGCCAGGCCGTAGGCGGGCGGCAGCTGGAACGCCGTGGCGTACTCGTAGATGCCGAGGTTGTACATGTCCCGCTGACCTAGCTCGCCGATGACGATGTACACCTGCGTGAACACGCCGAAGTCCCAGATGATCGACAACAGGAACAGCACCCGGAAGATCGGCCTGAGGATGGGATACGTGATGCGCCAGAAGATCCGCCACGGCCCGGCCCCGTCGACCAGCGCGCTCTCGTGCAGCTCGGAAGGTATCGTCCGCAACCCGGCGAGCACGCTGATCGCGATGAACGGGAAGCCGGTCCAGACCACGAGCGCGGTCAGCAGCGTGTAGGCGGGCAGCGCGGCGTTCGTCCAGCTGAAACCGGTCCATTTGGCTCCGCCGTCCAGCCAGGACGGCAGCTTGGATAGGAGCCAGTCGACGATCCCGCCGTCGGGGGTAGCCAGCCAGACGAAGATCACGCTCGCCGATACCGTGGGCGTCGCCCACGCGAGCGTCGCCACCGCGGATACGAACGTCCGCATCCGGCGGCCGAGGCTGTTGAGCAGCAGGCCGACCAGCGTGCCGACCACCAGCGTGAGCGGGACCATCACGGCGGCGGACAGCACGCTCAGCCGCAGCGACAGCCAGAACTCCGGGTCGTGCAGGATCTGCGAGTAATTGCCGAGGCCGACCCACTGCGCCGGGACGGTGCCGTCCAGCTGAGGTAGCCCGTAGTTCTGGAACGAGAAGCCGGCGATCTGGGCGGTGGGCCAGAGCACCAGCGCCGCGATCATCGCCAGCGATGGCAGCAGCAGGAGGTAGGGGGCGACCCGGTGGCGCCGGATCCACAGCGCGCCGCGCTGCCGGAGGCCGGCCGGCCCCGCGGGCCGGGGCGGCCGGCCGGCCGGGAGGCTGATGCTTCCCGGCCGGCCGTGAGCGGTTCTCACCATCCGCAGGCTAGCCCGGCTAGCTTTCCGAGCCGGTGTTGAGCACCGACTGCAGCTGCGAGTTGGCCGAGGCCACGGTGGACTGCAACGGGGCGCCGTTCATCAGCGACTTCAGCATGTCGGGGATGATGAAGTCCTTGCCGGTGTCGGCCGTGGGCCAGTTCTTCGCGTTCAGCGGCGCGGTCTGGCCGTGCAAGGCCGCCGTGGCGAAACCGGACATGAACGCCTGGCCGGTATAGACGCCGCCGGAGATCTCGGCGGAATACGGCGGGAAGAAGCCCTGGAGCTTGGCGAATGAGGTGGAGTTCGCCGTGTTGTCCATGACCGAGATCAGGTCCCAGTCGGCCTGCTTGTACTTGCTAGTGGCAAAGATGCCGAGGTCCGAGCCGCCGGAGAACACCGGCGCCGGGCCGTTGCCGTTCTCGCTCGGGATCGGGAACGACGCCCAGTGGGACTTGTCCGTGGAGTTCGCGGGCATGGTCGCCGTGGCCCACGGCCCGTCGATGTACATGTCGAGCTTGCCCAGGCCGAAGTCGGTGTTCGCGCCGCCAGCGGTCGAGCCGACCGCGCCGAGCTCGGTCTGGCCGATGTACTTCGACGGCGACAGATGGTAGGTGCGGTAGAGCGAGACGTAGTACTTGATCGCGGCCAGGTCGGCCGGGGAGGTCAGGTCGGCGGTCCAGGTGCCGTGGCTCTCGGTGGCGATCGTGCCGCCCGCGCCCCAGACGAAGCTGGCGAACGCGTTGGTGTCGTCGGTGATCGCGTCGATGCCATACGTGCCCGGGTAGGCCTTCTGCAGCTTCTGCGCGTCGGTGACCAGCGCCGTCCAGGTCGTCGGCGGGCCGCTGATGCCGGCCTTGGTGAACTCGTCGGTGCGGTACCAGACCGCGCGCACGCCGCCGAACCACGGGACCGCGTAGTAGTTCCCGTTCTGGTTGTCGTTGGCGAGCATGCCGGGCACGATGCCGGACTTGCCCGACCACGACTTCACGTAGCTGCTGATGTCGGCGACCACGCCCAGGCCGCCCTCGGTCGGGGTGTCGGTGTTGCCCAGCTCAGTGACGTCCGGGGCGTTCTTGCCGCTGGACAGCGCGTCGTTCCAGTCCGTGGTCCGCACCGTCCACGGAATCCACTGCACGTTGACCTTGGTCTTGGCGTACTGCGGGTACTTCTTGTGGAACTGGGTGACGACCTCCTTCATCCACGTGACCTGGGACGGGACGGAAGCGCCCATCCGCCATACGGTGAGCTTGGCCGGTACCGCTGCGTTCGCGGACGCGCCGCCGCCGCCAGAGCCGCAGCCGGCCGCGGCTCCGGCGAGCACGACGGCAGCGCCGATCGCCACCGCCGACTTGGTGAGTTTCACTGCTCGATCTCCCTTCCCGGCTGTACTTCCCTCGAGGGCGCACACCTGGGTGAACCTGGGGCGAAACTAACAGGAAACTTTCCTATAAGATAGAGTCTGTGGCCAGATTGAGACACAATCCGTCCGGGCGGGAGCTCCCCGGGCCGGCCGAGCCCGGCGCGGCCGCCGTACGGTACCGATAGCACGCAAGGGGGCGGGATGGACCGACGGCCAGGTACACCGAGTCTGCTGCGCGAGCTCAACGACCGCGCGGCCCTGGAGCTGCTGCTGTCCGGGGGGCCGATGACCCGGGCGCAGCTCGGCGAGCACACCGGGCTGTCCAAGGTGACCGCGTCGCAGTTGCTGGCCCGGCTCGAGGAGCGGGGCCTGGTCCAGGTGACCGGGGAGCAGGCGGGCGGGCGCGGGCCGAACGCCGCGCTGTACGGCGTGGTGCCGTCCGCCGCTTACGTGGCCGGGCTGCACGTCGAGCGGGGCGAGGTCAGCGCCGGGATCGCGGACGTCACCGGGCATGTGGTGGCCGAGGTCTCGGTCGATCCGAATGGCACCGGGCAGCCGGTCGAGCTGGTGCGCGGCGCGGTCGCCGCGGCCTGCCGCTCGGCCGGCCTGGCCACGGACGCGCTGCGGACGCTGGTCATCGGGACCCCCGGCGTGCTCGACCCGAGTACCGGCGAGCCCCGGCTGGCCGTCAACCTGCCGGCCTGGCACGACGGCGTCCTCGACGCGCTGCGCAGCGACCTGGGCCGACCGGTCCGGATCGAGAACGACGTCAACCTGGCGGCCATGGCCGAGCGGGCCGCCGACGGGGCCGCCGCCGGCGCCGACGATTTCGTGCTGGTCTGGATCGGGATCGGCCTCGGCCTGGCCATCGTGCTCGGCGGGCGGCTGTACCGCGGGGTCGGCGGGGCCGCGGGCGAGATCGGCTACCTGCCCGTGCCCGGCGTGCCGCTGCCGCAGGACGTCATCCACCCCGCCACGGGCGCGTTCCAGTCCCTGATCGGCGCTCAGGCGCTGCTGCCGCTCGCGGCCGGCTACGGGTTCGCCGAGGCCACCGCCGGCGCCGCGGTCCGCGCCGCGATCGGCGCGGCCGCCGCGGGCGACGAGCGGGGCGGCGCGTTCCTGGCCGAGCTGGCCGGCCGGGTCGCCACCGGCGTCGCCTCGATCTGCGTGGTGCTCGACCCCGGGCTGGTCGTGCTGGGCGGCGAGGTCGGCCTGGGCGGCGGTACCGCCCTGGCCGACCGGGTCGCCGCCGAGGTGGGCCGGATCAGCCCGACCCACCCGCAGGTCGTCCCGACCAGCGTGACCGGCGACCCGGTGCTGCGCGGCGCGATCCTGGCCGCGGTCGACCGGGCCCGCAGCGAGCTGCTGGCCTCCGTGGCCAGCTCCTGAACGGTTATCGTGTGGGCACCGGTTTTGGGGGTGCCCGTTGGTCCAGCCTGTCCTCGTGCTCGACGGCAGTTCGCTGACCTGCGGTCAGGTCGCGGCCGTGGCCCGGAGCCAGGTCCGGGTCGAGCTGGCCGGAAGCGGCCGGGAGCGGGCCCGGAAGGCGGCCGAGGCCGCGGCGCGCCTCGGCGCCCGGCAGGAGGTCTACGGCCGCACCACGGGCGTCGGGGCCAACCGCGGGTTCAGCGTGAACCGCGATGACATCGACGAGCACGGGCTGCGCCTGCTGCGCAGCCACGGCGGGGGCGGCGGGCCGCTGATGGCCCCCGAGCTCTGCCTGGCCATGCTGGCCGTGCGGGCCAACCAGATCGCCGCGGGCGGCTCGGGCGTCGACCCCGGCGTGCTCGACCCGCTCGCCGCGTGCGTCAACCGCCGGATCTCCCCGCCGGTCCCGGTGTACGGCGCGATCGGCACCGGCGACCTGACCGCGCTCGCGGTGACCGCGCTCTGCCTGCGCGGCGAGCGCGAGTGGCGGAACGCCCCGGCCCCCCCGCCGCGCTTCGCGCTCGCGTCGGCCGACGCGCTGGCGTTCATCTCCAGCAACGCCGCGACGCTCGGCGAAGCCGCCCTAGCCTGCCACGACCTGGGCGAGCTGCTCCGGGCCGCGATACCCGTGGCCGCGTTCTCGCACCTGGCCACGGGCGCCTCCGCCGAGCCCTACGCCGCGCCCGTGCAGGAGGCCCGCCCGCACCCGGGGCAGCGGGCCGTGGCCGGGGTGATGCGCCGGCTGCTGGCCGGTGACCCCGGCCCGGCCGCCCGCATCCAGGACCCCTACGGCTACCGGGCCTTCCCCCAGGTGCACGGGCCGGCCGTGGACGCGGTCGGCGGCGGCGAACAAGCGGTCACCGTCGAGCTCAACGCGGCGGCCGAGAACCCGCTGATCGACGTGGCCGGCGACGCCGTCTGGCACAACGGGAACTTCCACACCGCCTACGTCGGGCTGGCCCTCGACGCGGCGCGGGCCGCCATCTTCCAGACCGCGGCGCTGTCCGCGGCGCGGCTCGGCACGCTGGTCGAGCCGGCCTTCACCGGGCTGGCCCCGTTCCTGGCCACCGACCCGCCGCCCAGCTCCGGGATCATGATCCTGGAGTACGTGTCGCACGCCGCGATCGCGGACATCCGGCGGCTGGCCGCGCCCGCCGCGCTGGGCAGCGCGGTGCTGTCGCGCGGGGTCGAAGAACACGCCGGGTTCTCTACGCAGTCGGCCCGGGCCAGCACCGACGTGGCCGGCGCGTACCGGATCGTGCTGGCCTGCGAGCTGGTCGCGGCGGTGCGCGCGATGCGGCTGCGCGGCCTCCGCCCGGCGTCCGCGCCGCTGGCCGAGGCGTTCGACCGGGCCGCGCGCGTTTTGCCCGCCGATACCGCGGACCGGCCGCTCGACACGGACCTTTCCGCCGCGGACAGCCTGCTGCCCGCGCTCGCGGCCCTGGCCGGATCCTGATCGAACCATGCCCGGGCAGGCCGTTTTGCGGCCGCCGCGGACGGGTATCCGGCAGCCGTACGATTCGAATCGTTGTCAGGGGGGATTCGTGCGCAAGATGAGGATGTTGCTCATACCGCTCACGCTGGTGGGCGCCATCGTCGCAATGGTGATGGTGAAGCGCCCGGGCAAGCTCAGCCGCTCGCGGCGCAAGAAGTAACGAGCAGCCAGCACTCAGGCTGGTCCTCGCGGACCATCACGACCGGGCCGTTCCTTTCCGGCGGCCCGGTCGGGCTGTCTGGATAGGACCGGCCGGCGGCCCGCGCCTAAGCCCGGTCCGCGGAATGCGCCATTTGCCCCCGCTCCGGCCGTCATTGCGCCCGGTTGCCTCGTCATTGAGTCAGTTCGGCGGCGTACTGGCGCAGCGCGTGCCGGTAATGCCCGAGGTCGTCGCCGCCGATCCGGTCGAGGGCCAGCACGATCAGCCGGGCCACCGCCTCGGGGCAGCTTCCCGCGCTGGTCAGGGCCAGGGCGAGGAACGCCGCCACCGAGTCGTGGCCCGGGAACTGCTCGTCGGCGCGGCGCAGCACCGCCACGGCCTCGTCGAACCGGCCGAGGTTGCGCAGGGTGCTGCCGTACTGGATCAGCCCGTGGCGCAGGTCCTCCCCGTTCAGGCCGGCCGAGAACGCCTGCTCGTAGACGGGCGCGGCCTCGGCCTCGCGGCTCGCGAAGTCCAGCGCGCTCGCGTACCCGAACAGCGCCTCGGCCTCGCCCGGGTGCTGCCCGAGCAGGTCGCGGAAGTAGCTGACGGTCGGCTCGGGGTGATCGCGCCGGGCCGTGGCCCAGCCCGCGTTGATCGCGTCGGACAGGTCGGTCATGAGGTTCGTCCCTTCGCCGGGCATCGAGGCCGCCTAGCTGCGCAGCCGCAGGCCGCGGGGGGTGGGCCGGAAGCCGGCCGTCTCCAGCGCCCGGGCCAGCGGGGAGTCGTAGACGCCGCCGCCGTCCGCGCGCTCGACGGTAAGCCGGCCGAGCGCGCCGTCGCGGACCGCCTCGGCCAGGGCCGCGGCGGCCGGGTCGAGCAGCGCCGGGTCGCTGGTCCAGGACAGCAGGGTCTTGCCGCCGCGTTCCACGTAGAGCACGAGCTGGCCGTCGGCCAGGACCACGAGCGCGCCGGCCTTGCGGCCGGGCCGGTGGCCGCCGGGCGTCTCGTCCGGCCGGGGCGGCCAGGGCAGCGCGGCGCCGTAGGCGTTCGCCGGGTCGGCCGCCGCCAGCACGACCACCGAGGCGGCCGGGGCGGGCGCCGCCGCCGGGTCCGGGACCGGCCCGGGGGGACCGGCCGGCTCGGCCAGCGCGCGCATCCGGTCCACCGCCCCGGGCAAGGCGAACTGGGCCGCGCCGAGGCCCTCGACGAAGTAGCCGCGCCGGCACTGGCCGGCCTCCTCCATCGCGCGCAGCACCGGGTACAGGGCCCCGAACCCGCCCGGCACGCGCTCGGTCGCCACCGCGCCCCGGATCAGGATGCCGTGCCGGTCCAGCAGCGCGCCCGCGAGCGCGTGCCGCCGCCGGGTCTGGTCCGGCTCGCCCGGCGGCAGCAGCGACCACCGCCCGCTGACCGTGGGCGGGCCGGACCGCGAGGGCAGCACCGCCCGGCCGAACCCGGGCCGGCGCGGCCCGGGGCGGCCCGCCCGGGCCGGGTAACCCGCGCGGCGGCCGGGCCGCACGCCGTTCGCGGCGGCGTGGCCGTTGCCGTCGGCCAGCCCCGCGCCGCCGCCCCGGGGCGCCGCGGCGTCGGCGAACGGCTCGGCCGCCGGCCGGCCGGTGCTGAGCACGGTGCGCAGCGGGGCCAGCGTGTCGTTGGTCAGCCGGCCCGCCCAGACCAGGTCCCAGATCGCCGCGGCCAGGGCCTGATCGGCCGGGGCCGGGGCGGCCGGGCGGGGAACGGCCGGGCCAGGGCCGGCCTGCGGCACGGGCGCCGGATCCCCGGACGCGCGGAGCTGCGCGGCGACGCGGTCGGCCAGGGCCCGGAAGAATAGCGCGCCGCCGCCGTCGAGCGCCGCGAGCACGGCGTCGTGCAGCGGTGTCATCGTGATCTCGCCGGGCTCGGGGAGCAGCAGCGGCGCGGCGTCGGCCGGGGCCAGCACCAGCCAGCCGTCGGAGCCGGGCAGGCCGCCCGCCCCCGACCACACCACGTCGCCCGCCGCGGTCAGCTCGTCGAGCAGCCCGGGGGAGTAGCCGGGCACCCGGCCCGGCAGCACCAGCGTCTCCAGCGCCGAGGCCGGGACGGCGGCCCCAGCCAGCTGCTCGACCACGTCGTAGACCGCGTCCGGCCCGGCCGGCCGGCGCGGCGCCGCGGCCCGCCCCCGGCCCGGCCCGGCCGGACGCGCCGCGTGCTGCCAGGCGGGCAGGAACCTCGCCAGCACCTGGTGCGGCACCGGCTCGGCCTCCCGGCGCAGCTTGGCCAGGCAGCGGCGGCGCAGCAGCCGCAGCACCTCGCTGTCACACCACTCGGTCCCGCGCCCGCCGGGCAGGAACTCGCCCTCGGCGGCCCGGCCCGCGGCGGCCAGCCGCTGCAGCGCGCCGGCGACCACCGCGGCGCCCAGCCCGTAGCGCTGCGCGGCCGCGGCCGCGGTGAACGGCCCGTGCGTGCGCGCGTACCGGGCCACCAGGTCACCGAGCGGATCGGCGACCGGCTCGGTGAACGCCTCGGGCACCCCGGGCGGCAGCGCCACCCCCAGCGCGTCACGCAGCCGGCCCGCGTCCTCGATCGCGGCCCAGCGTGCCTCGCCCGCGACCCGGACCTCGATCAGCCGGCGCTGCGCGGCCAGCTCGGCGAGCCAGCCCGGCGCGGCGCCGGGGTCGGCGCAGCGCTCCTCGACGTCGGTCGCCGACAACGGGCCGATCGCCCGCACCAGGTCGGCCACCCCCTCGAGGTCGCGGCAGACCCGCCGCGGCGGCAGCCGCTGCAGGTCGCGCTCGGTGTCCGCAACGATCTGCGGGTCGAGCAGCTCGCGCGCGTCGACCTGCCCGAGCAGCTCGGCCAGCAGCGACGAGTCCAGCGCCAGGGCCTGGGCCCGGCGCTCGGCCAGCGGCGCGTCGCCCTCGTACATGAACGCGCCCACGTACCGGAACAGCATCGACCGCCCGAACGGGGACGGGGCGCTGGTCTCGACCTCCACCAGCCGGACCCGGCGCGCCGCGATGTCGCGCAGCAGCGCGGTCAGGCCCGGGACGTCGAACACGTCCTGGACGCACTCGCGGACGGTCTCGAGCACGATCGGGAACGTCCCGTACCGGCTGGCCACCGACAGCAGCTGCGCCGACCGCTGCCGCTGCTGCCACAGCGGGGTCCGCCGTCCCGGCTGGCGCCGGGGCAGCAGCAGGGCCCGGGCCGCGCACTCCCGGAACCTGGACGCGAACAGCGCGGACGCGCCCAGCTCGGCGGTCACGATCTGCTCCACCTCGTCCGGGTCGAGCGCGGCGATCCCGGCCGGCGGCGGGTCGTCGGCGTCCGGGACCCGGATCACGATGCCGTCGTCGGTGTGCAGCGCCTGCACGTCCATGCCCTGGTAGCGCTCGCGCAGCCGGGCCGCGATGGCCAGCGCCCACGGCGCGTGCAGCCGCGCGCCGTACGGGCTGTGCAGCACCAGCCGCCAGTCCCCGAGCTCGTCCCGGAACCGCTCCAGGACCAGGGTCTTGTCGTCGGGCAGGTACCCGGTCGCCTCGCGCTGCGCGGCCAGGTACCGGATCAGGTTGGCCGCGGCCAGCTCGTCCAGGCCGTCGCCGAGGAGCCGCTCGGTGGCCTCCTGCGGGCTGGCCGCGCCGAGCTCACGGCAGTACTGCCCGATGGCCCGGCCCAGCTCGGCCTGGCGTCCGGGCGCGTCGCCGTGCCAGAACGGGAGCCGGCCGGGCTGGCCCGGCGCCGGCGAGACCAGCACCTGGTCAGCGGTGATGTCCTCGATCCGCCAGGAGCTCGCGCCGAGCACGAACACGTCGCCCACGCGGGACTCGTAGACCATCTCCTCGTCCAGCTCGCCGACCCGCCGGGAATGGCGCCCGTTCCGGTCGCCGCCCGCCAGGAACACGCCGAACAGCCCGCGGTCGGGGATCGTGCCGCCGTTGGTGACGGCCAGCCGCTGGCCGCCGGGCCGGCCGTGCAGCAGGCCGGTGCCGCGGTCCCAGACCAGCCGGGGCCGCAGCCCGGCGAACTCCTCGCTGGGGTAGCGGCCCGCCAGCATGTCCAGCACGGCCTCGAGCACCGGCCGGGTCAGGCTCGCGAACGGCGCCGCGCGGCGGACGGTCCGCTCCAGGTCCGCGATGTCCCAGTCGTCCATCGCGGTCATCGCGACGATCTGCTGGGCCAGCACGTCGAGCGGGTTGCGCGGCATGCGCAGCTCCTCGATCGCGCCGTCCCGCATCCGCCGGGCCACCACCGTGGCCTGCACCAGGTCGCCCTGGTACTTCGGGAAGATCACGCTGCGGGAGACGTCGCCCACGTTGTGGCCGGCCCGCCCGGTGCGCTGCAGCCCGCTGGCCACCGACGGCGGCGACTCCACCTGGACGACCAGGTCGACCGCGCCCATGTCGATGCCGAGTTCCAGGCTGGAGGTGGCCACCACGGCCGGAAGCCGGCCCGCCTTCAGCGCCTCCTCGATCTGGGTCCGCTCCTGCCGCGACACCGAGCCGTGGTGGGCGCGCGCCACCTCGGCCGGGGCGCCGCTGCCGGCGCCCGCCTGGGCCATGATCTCCGCGGGCGACGCCGGCGGGCTCCCGTCCGCGTCCCCGGCCCGCTCGGCGGCCAGCTCGTTGAGCCGCGCGCAGAGCCGCTCGGCCAGGCGGCGGGAGTTCGCGAACACGATCGTGGACCGGTGGCCCTGGATCTCGTCCAGCACCCGCTCCTCGACGTGCGGCCAGATCGAGCGCTGGCGCGCCGGGTCGCCCGGCGGCGGGCCGGCCCCCTCGCCGTCGGCCGGGTCGAGGAACGGGTCGGGCCCGGGCCGCCCGCGCTCCGGCCCGGGCCCGGTGCCCGGCACGGTGAACCCGCCGGCCGTCTCCAGGTCGGCCATGTCCTCGACCGGCACGACGATCTGCAGGTCGAGCCGCTTCTCACTCGGCGGCTGGACGATCGTGACCGGCCGCGTCCCGCCCAGGAACGACGCGACCTCCTCCGCCGGCCGCACCGTGGCCGACAACCCGATCCGCTGTGCTTGCCTCGGGGGGACACTGTGCCCCCTGGGGACACCCTCGGGCGGGGGGTCGTCCCGCCGAGGCAAGCGCCGCAACTCGTCGAGGCGTTCTAGGGAGAGGGCCAGGTGGGCGCCGCGCTTGCCGCCGGCCAGGGCGTGGACCTCGTCGACGATGACGGTCTCGACGCTGCGCAGCGCCTCGCGCGCGGCGGAGGTGAGCAGCAGGAACAGCGACTCGGGCGTGGTGATCAGGATGTCCGGGGGCTGGCTGGACAGTCGGCGGCGCTCGTCGGCGGCCGTGTCCCCGGTGCGCACGCCGACCCGGATGTCCGGCTCGGGCAGGCCCAGGCGGCGCGCGGCGTGGCCCACGCCGGTCAGCGGCGAGCGCAGGTTGCGCTCGATGTCGACGGCCAGCGCCTTGAGCGGCGAGATGTACAGCACGCGGCAGCGCTGCCGCGGGTCCGCCGGGACCGGCTCGGTGGCCAGCTTGTCGATCGCCCACAGGAACGCGGCCAGCGTCTTGCCCGACCCGGTGGGCGCGATCACCAGCGCGTTATCGCCCTGGCCGATCGACGCCCAGGCCTGCGCCTGCGCCGGGGTCGGCTCGGCGAAGGCCGCGGTGAACCAGGCCCGGGTCGCTTCGCTGAAGCCGTCCAGAGCCGGGCTCGTCGCCTGCGTGGGCATACGTCTATCCTGCCGCGCCCCACCGACAACCCGCGCCGGGCTCGGACCCGCGGACCGGCGGCCCGCCGCATGCGTCACACCGGTCTCACCGGACCGGCCGTCGCGCCAGACCCGTCTCGCCCCTGTCCGTTACCCCTTTCCGGCTACCTCCATTCACGACTTACGGACCCACCCAAAACGGGCGTTCCATGATCGTGGTTGATTCGTGGCGATAGTTGCAACCGATCCACCACGATCATGAACCGGCGCGCAAGCTGACCAGAGCCGCCCGGCACATGCGTCACGCTTGTCTCGCCTGTCCCGGTGGTCAGCGCGGTGTCCCGCGCCCAGGGGAGCGAGCGTGGGCCGGCGACTCGGGCGCGCGGGCGGCGGTCGGTCCGGGG
>Ga0102924_1003042_pt1 | contig 17777 bp, 20 predicted proteins | sample PaiPotPPM11metaG_FD_80116 | JGI IMG/M metagenome (GOLD analysis project Ga0102924, IMG submission 80116) | Iron sulfur acid spring bacterial and archeal communities from Banff, Canada, to study Microbial Dark Matter (Phase II) - Paint Pots PPM... ...
CCACTGCCGTCCCGACACCATGCCCACGCCGAGCAGGGCGAGAAAGATGCCGACCAGGAAGAAGATGATCCGGCGCTGGGACGCGAAGACCTGGCCCAGCGCGCCAACGCCGAGGACGACCGGTAACAACACGGCCGCGACCCCGGCGGCGAACAGGAGGGCGGTGACGGGCAGCCGTTGCCGCCCGCGGGCGGCGGCGGTGCCGATGAAGGTTGGCAGCAGCGAGACGATGCAGCAGGGCGCGAAGAGTGCGAGGATGCCGCCGATGAACGAGGCCGCCAGGGAACTCGAGTAAACCAGCGCGTTCACACCAGACCCTCCTGCCGCAGCCACTTCCGGAACGCACCCTCCGACAACCGGCCGTACCCGCAGAGCTTGCCCTCAATGTAGACAGCGGGGGCGAATGGGACGCCGTCTCGCTTCACCAGCGCGTTCCCGTCAGTCGCGTTCCAGTCCATCTCGTCGATTGCCAGGCGGTCCGCCAACACGCGTTCGAGGATCGTTCGGGCATGCTCGCACAGGTGGCAGTCGGGCGTAGTGACGAGCGTCACTTGTACCTTTGCGGAGGACGCCTCAGGCTTGCTTGAGCGCTGCCAGAACATCATCGACGGCCACGTGCATGGTGTCAGGCGCGAGCTGCTTCCAGCGGATGTGCCCGCCGGCATCAATGACGAAGATGGAATGGCCGTCCACGTCACCCATGTCCATGCCGCCCGGGATCCGGAAGACCCCGAAGGCCGAACCGAGTGCATGGTTTCGGTCCTCCACGATCGGGAAGCCCAGCTGCAATTGGTCGGCGAGCGACTTTGACTGCGCGACCGGGTCGACGCTAACGGCAACCACCTTCGCACCGAGCGCCTGGATGTCCTGCAACCGGTTCTGCAGCTCCACGAGCTGCTTCTGGCAGGCTCCTCAACCGAATCCTTCATAGAAGTACACGACGACCTTCGAGCCCCGGAGCTGCTGCAGCGACAGCGTCTGACCGCTGGTGGCCGGCTGCGCGATGGATGGCGCCTCGGCGCCTGTCGCGACGCCGGATCCCGCCGGTTGCGTGCCCTTCAGGATCCAGATAAGACCGGCCAGCACCACAACGCCTGCGATCCCGATCAACCCCCAATTTCGCAGACGCGACCAGTCGCGTACTGGCTTCCGCCTGGTGGTAACCGGCTGCCGGCCTTGCCGGGCCGCCTGACGATTCTTGCTCAGGAGGCCGGCCGCTCCTGATCCGCTGGAGTTGGTTCGTGGGCGCCCCGCAGCGCCTCGATCTCCCGCTCGAGGCGGCTGATACGCACGTCTGGCGACTCCTGCTGGGTCGACTGCGTTCCCTTCGGGGACCGCATCATGAACCACATCATCAGCCCCATCGAAACGGGGCAGGCGAGGATAAGCACGTAAGGCAGGAATTGAGACATGAGGAACCTCCTAGATATCTACGAGCACTCTATAGTAGCAGGCCCTCAGGCGCTCCCAAAGAGATGGGCAACGCACCAAGCCGAGTTCAGCGCGAACAAGATTCCGGCAGCCGAACCAACCCACAGAGGCGTCGGGATACGCTGGCCAGGGAGTTCATCCCCCAGCACCTGGGCGGCGCGGAGCTCTGCGGCACCGGCGAACGCAGCTGCGCCTTGGGTTTCCAGGTATGACCCGAGCTTCCACAGCGCCCCGGCAAGCGGTGATCGGCCGGCGTACCGGATCGCTGCGCGGTCGGCCGCCAGCTCCGATGCTTCCCGACGACGGTCGGCCCACCAGTCGATCACGGGCAGCCAGAAGAGCACCTCGGCCATGGCCTGCTGCATAGCTCGTCGAAGGGGATCGCGGCGGCGGACGTGGTGTTGTTCGTGCGCCAGCACCGCCACCAGTTCGTCGGGCGACAGCTGGTTTAACAGACCTGCGCTGACCAGGATGGAGGGTCTCAGTCCCCCGTGGCAGAACGCGACGGGAGCCTCGACGGTGACGCATTCGACGCGTGAGGCCCCGGCGTGGGCTGCCCCAACGGCAAGGGGCGACGGCGCAGGCGTGCGCTGCATCCGACGGACCGCCCGGGCGCCTTGCGCCAGAATCCAGACGACCCTGGCCAGCCAGGCGATGGTCATCGCTCCAAAAAGTGCGCCGCCCGCCAGGACAACGGCGCGCGGCCAGGGCGAGGGGAGAGCCATCGAGGTGCACGTCCCAGTCAAACGACAGGTCGTCAGCCAGCTGCCACAGGCTAGTCCCAGGAGTGTCGCCCCGCCGATCAGCCCGGCATATCGCTTCACTGCTTGCCCAGCTCCCGGAGTCGCTTCTTTTGGTCGGGATCCAACCCATCGATGCGGGCCGCGAACGCGATCAAGGCAGCCTCGCCATAGCGTCGCACCAGTTGCGCCACGTCCTGACGGCTCGACCGGGTCACGAACTCGTCCGGGGTCAGAGCGACTCGGTACTCGTGGGCCTTTTGCTGTGAGATCGCCCGAGCGTGAAGGAGCCCTTTAGCAGCGAGCCGCACGACCGTCGTCATGATGGTCGTATAGGCGAGCTCCGACATCTCCTGCTGGATATCCCGGACGGTGAACCGCTCGCCAACCTGGCCGGACCAGATGACGCGCATGATCCGGGCCTCGAGCGGCCCGAAAAGAGCCAGCGCGCGATTCAATCCCTTTTGTGCCATTGCCTTTGCACCCATGATCATCTGCAACCGACCAGGGTACTACTGGAATATAGGAGAAGTGAAGCTGGACGGCAAGAGCGGGCGGTGGTCCGAACTGGACACGACCTTTCTGGTGCTGGCCGGCATCGCCTGGGCGACCGGGCTCCTCTACCTCGTTGTTCGAGCCAATCTCCCTTCGCCGGTGCGGCTCGTGATCGTCGACGGACTTCACGTCTACCTGGGTGTCGCCTCGATCGTTTTCTTCGTCGGCATCCTAGCGACCCGGGCCCCTGACAGCGCATCGGGGACTGCGCGCACCCTACGGCAATTGCGGTGGCTGCTTGGCGCCCTCTATCTGGTGATCTATGGGGCCGGAGCTCTCCTCGTCCTCCCGTGGTCAGCATCGGTGCGGACTTTCCTCGTTGATCTTCATCTGTTGGCTGCGGTCTGGGCGGTCGTTCCGACCGGCCGGTATCTGATGCGCAGAGGGTCAGCGCCGCTTCGAGACCTGTCCGTAGGTCGGGTGCTGGTAGCCCTGGTCATGGTCCTCGTCCCGGCGGCGTTCGTCGTCGTCATTGCCCCTCCGGCGCTCACTCCGCTCACGCAGACCGGTGCCGGCGCGGCCTGGCACGGGCAGGGACTCCCTCAGCGATTCATCGACAGGATGGCGATAAGTGCAAACGGGCAGGAACTTATTGCGGGTGGAGAGGGCCTGTATGTGAGCCGCCTCGGCGACCAGCGCTGGCAGCGGGTCGCTTTCCCTCCCGAGCTGGTACTGAGTGTGGCACTGTCCCCGACTACTGCCTACGTCGGCACGACCCGGGGGATCTACGCGAGTGAAGGGGTCAGCGGTCCATATCGACAGCTATCGTTCCCATCACATGAGGTCCATGGGATTGCCGTTGACCCCCGGAGTACGGATGTTGTCTGGGCGAGTTCACGCGGTGGTTTTTGGCGTTCGGTCGATGGTGGGCGCGCCTGGATCGCCCAATCGACTGGCATCCGCAATCCAACTGGCGCATGGGCCATAGCCTTCTTCGGGGGATCGCTGGTCGCGAGCGACTCCGAGGCGGTGTACCAATGGAATGGTGTTCGGTGGTTGCAGAGTTCCGACCAGCGGTTTGTGGTGGCGCTCGATTTGTCGGCGGATCGCCGTCGACTCTTTGCCAGTTCGATGGGCGAGGGCATCCGGTCTTTTGACGGCCATACCTGGGCAGAGTCCGACGCGGGGTTGGCGGGCCATGGAAGCAGCGGCGCGATCCACGTCGTCGCCATCACCGATACCGCCGGCTCTCCGGTATACGCCGCAACAATGCTCGACGGCGTCGCGGTCAGCACGGACGGCGGCCGCAACTGGTCGCCGCTGCGCGCCGGACTGCCACCCGGCTCAGTCTGGCGTGTCTTGGAAGTCGGTCATAGCCTGCGTGCCGCCACGGACAACGGCATCTTCGCCTATCCGCTTGATCCGTCGCCTCCTCCGGGCCCAGCGTGGTGGCTTGTGATTGTCGGCGTGAGCCTGGCCGCAGCGTTAGCCGCCAGCCTGCGGCTTCACCTGCCGCGCGGGAGACGGTATTGAGTCGTGGCCGGGAGGGTGGAGGAGCGCGAAAGCGAACGCCAGGCCCATCAACTCAGACGCCTTTGTCGCAAGGCTGACTGCGTCGACGGGCTCAGTCGGTCCCAGCGTGAAGCCGCCACGAGCGCTAGGAGTCAGTGGCAGGCCGATCACCACGTGAGCGGCGTAGAGCACGATCAGCGCGACATTGAGGGCGATGACGCCGTAGCAGGCAAGTGGGTGCGGCCGCAAGATCACGACGGTGGCCAGGCCAAGCTGGATGAGGCCCGAGGCGAGGAAGCCGAGCCCCAGCAACGGTGATTCCTCGGCGTGCTCACCGAGCAGCAGCAGGTGGAAGGAGGCCGCGATCAGTAAGAGGAGGCCCAGGGCAAGTCGCGATTGGTCCGAGTGCGAAGGCCTCAGCCGCGCAAACAGCGCCGCAGCGACGAATGTACTCCAGATACCGAGGCCAAGCAGGCTGGCGACGCCCACCAGTGGCCAGAGATTGGGAGTCACCGGCGTCAGCGCAGACAGGGCAGCAAACAGCGTCGAGCCCGTCAGGCTTGCCAGGGCAACCCACAGGGGCCGCCTTGATCGGTGGCGTGAAAGGAATGTGATCACGTCATGAATCTACGGTGGCACCAAACGGTTTCTGCGTCCTCATCATCAGGCCTCCGCCCTATTTCCGGCCCGTGGTTACTGGCGCCGTGGCCGCGAGGGTAGAATGGTTCAACCTACTATCCCGAGATCGGAGGTGACTGCCATGGTGGGAGCGAAGCGCCTGATCGAGGACAGCCGAGCGATGAGCCGGCGGAGCTTCTTCGCCATTGTGGGATGGGGTGCATTTATCGTCGGGAGCACGATCGCCTTGTTCCAATCCCTGCGCTTCATTTTCCCCAACGCCACGAATGAGGCGCCAGCTGCCGTCAAGCTTGGGGTGCCGTCAGATTACGGCGTGGGTTCGACAACCGTTTTCATTACCGATCGCGTGGTGATCAATCGGGATCCGGACGGCCTATACGCCTTCAACCTGATCTGCACCCACCTTGGGTGCACGCCGCGCTGGTTTACGGACGTCACCAGCGACCTGGTGGCGGAAGGTGTTCATGGTATTAAGGATCCTGAGACAGGTCAGGCGGCAACACCTCAGAGCGCGGCATTGCCCGGGTTCAAGTGTCCCTGCCACGGCAGCCGGTATTTCCGCGACTCGATCAACTTCTTCGGGCCGGCGCCGCGCCCCATGGACCACATCCATGTTGAGGTTGCGCCAGACGGCAAGCTGCTCGTCGACCGAGCATCGTTCGTCGACTTGAAATTCCGTCTGAAGGTTTGAGTTCGGCGTGAAGGAAGCAGAAGTGTTGGAGCCACGGGCGATAGCCCGATCCGGGACCCGCATCGCTTTGGCGGCCGGCCTCGGGTCACAGGTCTCGAAAGCTGGACAGCGACTGGTCTTGTGGTGGGCGGTGCCTGCGGGACTTTACCTCATCGTCCTCCTTCTAATCCGTCCGAGCCTCGGCCAGCCGCTGGCCGATCTCGCCGGCCTGTCACTGCGTCTCTTCCTCGGTGCCCTCATCCTCTACGCGGGGAGCATGGTGGCCTATTTTGCCTTCTTCGCGTACCGCAAGGACAAGCTCCTCCGAGTTGCCCTGGCTCTCGTCTTGCCTGGGGTGCCTCTCCATCTTTTCTCGATCGTCGCCCGTGGTTTCGCCGACGGCCATTACCCGCTGGGGAACATGTATGAGTACAGCTCCATGTTCGCTGCTACCGCCGTGCTCGCCTATCTGCTGATCGCGGTCCGCTATCCGGTCGCTGCCCTCGGCGGTGGCCTGGCCCTGTTTGCCGCCGTGGCGCTAATGGGGTCCGGGCTAGCGCTCTACCAGGGTCCGGAGCCACTGATCCCCGCATTGCAAAGCTACTGGCTGCGCATTCATGTGACAAGCATGATGCTGTCGTCCGGGGTCCTCGTCTCGAGCTTCGTATTCGCGGCGCTCTATTTGATCAAGGATCGCAGTCTGAGCCCAAAGTCCTGGCTGTTTCAGTCCGGCGCCGCGGCTCGACTCCCCAGTCCTGCCACGCTTGACTGGCTCACCTCCCGTGCCATCATGCTCGGCTTCCCTATCTGGACCTTCGGAACTATCGCCGGAGCGATCTGGGGCAGCTATGCCTGGGGACGCTGGTGGGGCTGGGACCCAAAAGAGACCTGGGCCGCCATCACCTGGATGGTTTACGCCATCTACCTCCATGCTCATGCAGCTCGGGGCTGGCGTGGCCGCCGGACCACGCTCATCGCGATAGCTGGCTTCGTGTCTATCCTCGTGACCCTCTACGCGGTCAACCTCTGGATCGTCGGGCTTCATTCCTACGCCCGAGGCGGCTCCGGTTAAGCGTTAGCCAACGATGATTCCGCGGCAGGTGGAGGCGGCGGTTGGCACCGAGCCCGAAGCGCGGCCCACGACCGCCATTCTCCGCCGCGTTGTAAATCTGGGCCTAGTCGGCCTGCGCTGGGGCTGGCGCGAGCTCCATCGGGCGAGGGCGGCGATCGCTCTTCTGATCGTACTGGCTGGCTTGTCGATCATCGGTACGCTCCTCCCCCAGCTGCCGGCAGAGCCGCGGAGCGTTATGAACTACGTCCTGAACCATCCCACCACCGGCCCCATCTTCGCCCGGTTGGGCCTGTTCGACGTTTTCGGCTCCTGGTTTTTCATCCTGACGGCCGTCCTCATGTACTTTTCGCTGGCGGCCTATCTGTCGGTGCGCGTCCCCTCCGTCTGGCGACGCTGGCGATCCGGCATCCGGTCCCGCCGGTTCTGGGCGGACGTCTGCAGCGTGGCCTTCCATGCAGCCTTCATTCCGCTCTTGATCGGAGTGGTCTACGGTAAGGCGGCCGGGTTCGTTGGCAATGCGGCGATCATCGAAGGGGGTAGCTTCGTCGAGGCGATCGCCAACTACGACAACCTCTCGCAGGGTCCTCTGGCCGCTCCTCATCAGGCCTACCAGCTGAAAATCGACAAATTTCGGGTCCAGTACTACTCGTCGGGATTGCCCAAGGACTTCCTGTCTCGAGTCGAAGTTTTCGACGCCGGGCGTCAAGTGATGACGAAGGATATCCGGGTCAACCATTTCCTTGGGTACCGAGGCGACCAGATCTACCAAGTCGGATATGGCTGGGCGCCATGGGTCCAAATCGCGCTGCCTACCGGGACAGCCATAGCGGACTCACCGACCATTTTCCTGGGCGATCAGCGGATGGCGGATGGCGTCATCAAGGCACCCTCGGCCGGCCCACCATCGCAGCAGCTCGGCATGACCGCGTACCTTATCCCGGACCCCCGCTTGTCAGGGCAGGCCATATCACCGGGAACTGCGGAGTGGCGCAATCCGGTTTTGATCGCCAGCCTCTGGCGCGGCGATCTGCATCTCGACAAGCCGCAGAATGTCTACAGCCTCGACACGACCGGTATGCAACTCGTTTGGCGAGGCCTGCTGCGAATCGGCGACAGCGTCACGACCGATGACGGCTACCGGCTCAGCTTCCCTTCGCTCCGCCGGTATACGGATCTCAAGGTCAACCATGACCCGGGGCAGGGCATCGTTTATGGTTCGTTCGGGCTCGGGCTCGCTGCCCTCATCCTTAACATGTACCTGCCGATGATCGGCCGCCGCTCCCACCGCGAAGTCCAGCTAACCGATCTGGAATCGATCCCGGAGCAACGCTCGCCGGTAGACGTGCGATCAAATAGCACCAAATAGTTCCGTCAGCTGTTAATCGACTACGGGTCGCCGACCATGCACCAGCGATGGATCTCGGCGACCGTCTAGCGGAGTCGTGTCCGTCCGGAGCATGTGCTACGCAGGCGCATCTTTGGGGCAGTGACTTGCACTCTGACCATCCCCAGAGCGTCTGCACCCTCAGTACCAACGCATGACCATACTCTGTAAAGGGCTTCCGAGTCGGCATTACCAGCACGACGCCCGATGGTTACCAGCTCAGCTTCCTATCGGTTCCCCAATACAGTGTTCTCCAGGTAACACGGGATCCCGGCGTTCCGATCGTGGCAGCCGCGTTCGCGATTGCCGTGGTGTCACTGCTGTTGACGCTGTACACTCCGATGATTGGACGGAGGCAAGTCCGCCCTGCGGAGTCCGAAGACGATGAACCCGTCACGAAACCGCCGCCGGAGTTGTCGACGATAGCCCGCCGTGGTGATCAGATGTCGATGAGCAGCGTCATCTTGACGAGCTGGTAACGACTGGAATTCAATGGGCTGGCGACCACTGGACCGTGGTACTATGGCCGCATAGTAGTCTGGGGAACCTCGGTTACGCGTGCCGCGTGCGAATCCCCAGGGATGGGGACTCGTAGATGACGTACACCTGCCCGATGCACCCGGAGGTCCGACAGGAGGGGCCCGGCAAGTGTCCGAAGTGCGGGATGCCGCTGGTGTCGGCGGACAGCAAGCGGAGCGCGAGTCAATGGTTGAGTAACCCCCTTGCCATGTGCCTGAACCCAAAAGTGCTGGCCGGGCTAGCCGTGGTCGCCGTGGCGGTGTTCGTTTTCCAGCCACGGTTGCTGTCGGCGGCGCTCCCGGTGTTGCTCCTCGCCGCCTGTCCCCTTTCGATGGCGGCCATGATGTGGGGCACGCGCCAGTCATCGGGGTCACGAACTCCCGCCTCCTCGACTCTCTCACCAGAGGCGCGCCTGGCCGACTTGCGGGCGGAGCTGGCCCGAGTGGAGGCGGAGCGTATCCGGCTATCTGCGGAACTCGATGCGGCCCACTCGGCGCCAGTCCTGCCAGTCAACACCCAGGTAGGGCTTGGGCAAAAGGCCGAACAAGCGGCGGCTCCGCCGGTTTGATCGCACGCCCCTCACATTGGAGTGACGCGCTGAGTGATATCACGGTTGGTATCCGCCCTGCCGAGGCCGACGGCGGTCGTCGGTTAGCCGTTGTTAGCGATTAGCGCCGTCAGGGTCAATGTAGACGCGAGCGCGACGGCGCCCAGGACTGCCATGTGAAGACGCGAGGGCGGGGGTAGACGCGGGCAATCCTGGTCAGGGCACCTTCGCAGCCGGCGAACGGCGCTCCAAGCGGTCAGCGCCATCAGCAGGCAGGCTCCCGCCCAGAGCTCGATCCCGGCCAGCGGCAAGACGGATAGGCCGCCACTGACCCCGATCACGGAAAGCAGGAAGGCCCCGCAGGTTGGGCAGCCGGCCGCGAAGGCACCGGCCAGCCCTCCCGCACCGGCGGCGATCGAGACGCGGCCTCCCGCGCGCACCCGCGCCAGGACGTTCACCGCGGCGAGGTTGGCGCCGAACAAGAGGCAGGCGGCGACCGCCAGCACAGCCACCGCGATGCCATAGGCAGGGCGGCTGGCATCGGCGGCCACCACGCGCTGGAAGGTTGTCTCGCGAAGCAGCAGAGCGTAATAAGCGAGAGCAACGCTTACAGATCCGGCGACAAACGCCAGGAGTGCATCGAGCTCTCTCCAGATGTTGTGGAAGTTTGTTGCCGCAGTTCCGTAGGTGGGGACAGGACGACGGTCGTTTCCTTCCAGAGGTTGCCAGGGTCTGGCAACCTGACAACATGATATCGAAGCGCGCTCCCATCCCGACTCGGCGACGAGCTGCGAACGATCGCGCGGCAGTCCCGGAGGTCAAGGCCTCCTCGTTGCGGGCGTTGTAGGGCATCCTGTGGCCTCGCTTTTTGACCGCGGCGGGCGAAGTGGCATTGATCAGGCGGAAACCTCCGCCGGTGGCGCGGGAGCGTCGATCATCAGCTTGCCGTCCTGGAAGCCTGTGACCAGCGATCAGCAGTTGGAGTTGATTGGGTGCGTTGATTGCGCGCCAGTTGAGGCTCAGCCGGCAGACCATCTTGAAGATCAGGTAGAGCGCGTTCTCGCGCAGGCGCATCCGCTTGGCGGCGTTGGTGCGCAGGCGGACGCCGGCGAAGATCGACTCGATCGGATTGCTGGTGCGCAGATGGATCCAGTGTTCTTGGGGGAAGTCGTAGAAGGCGACGAAGTCATCCCAGTCGCGCTCGAGGCAGTCCGCTGCCGGGACCTGGCCGATGGCGCGCCAATGGGCGCAGAGCTTGTCGCGCAGCTGCTCGCACTCGGCTCGAGTGGGCGCCTCGTAGAGTTCCCGAAGTTGCCTGCGCACTTTGCCGTGGAGCCGCTTGGGCAGCTTGTCGATGATGTTGACCGCGCGGTGATTCCAACACCGACCGTGGCGCGCGGTTGGGAAAACGTCATCCAGCGCCGACCAGATCCCGAGTGCACCATCCCCGATTACGACCAGCGGCGATTCGGTCATGCCCCGCGCCTCCAACGTGCGCAGAACCTCCGCCCACGCGGTCGAGCTCTCTCGGTACCCCTCCTCCATGCAGAGCAGTTCCTTCTGACCGTCCTCGTCGACGCCCAACACGGTGAGCACCGCGGTCTTCTCCTTCTCCTCGCCGGCCTTCACGTAGAAGCCGTCCGCGAACAGGTACAGATAGCGCTTCTTCAACGGCCGCCGACGCCAGTTCTCGTACTCTTGCTTCCATTCTTCCTTGAGACGCAGGATGCTCTGTGGCGAGAGCGCCGCGGTCTCTCCGACCAGCGCCCGGAAGGTGGGTTCGAAGTCGCCGGTTGACAGACCTTCCAGGTAGAGCCGGCTCAGCAGCCGGGCCTGGGTTTGGGAGCGCCGCTCGTAGCGATGCACGATGTCGGAGCTGAAACCATCGGGGCTGATCTCTTCGGGGACGTCGCTGACCCTGGGCATGCGCACCTCGATCGCGCCCATGCCCACCCCGATCGGGCGGGCGCGGTGGTGGCCATTGCGGTGGCCGCGGAACACGACCGACCGTTCATGCCGAAAACGGCCGAGGAAATCGTCGACCTCCCGCTCGACCGCGGACTGGAGCATCTTCTGGGCGCCGGTCCTGACCAGAACCTCGAGGTAGTCGTCTGGCGCGGGAACCGGAGCGGTCGGGGGCAGAACCTGATACCTTCGCGTCACGGCGTAGTTCCTCCAGTTGGCTCGCGTCAACGAGCCGCGGTTGATGGTTGCTGGAAGGCTACGCCGTCGTCTTATCTCTCCTCACCAGCCGGGGCCGCCGGCGATTCCCACAACTTTTGGAAGGAGCTCAGTGCATCCGGCCGCCGGAACAGCCGCGGGGGACTCGACGTCATGGCGCTGGCCGCCGTCACTTGCTCCCTGATGTCGAAGAGACGCTTGGTGTCGTGCTGGCACCAAGCTTTCCCCCGCAGCCATTGGCGAGGTCGATGATCTGGGCCACGGTGGGGGCGTCCATGCCGTGTTGCGCGATCAAAGACTTGGCCAGCCCGCGGGTCATGTACCACCGCCAGCACTGACAACAGCAGGGCGCTTTGTCGTCAGTCATGCTGATCGCCTTGTCGTACACCGCCTGCTGCGTGGATGTGAGTGTGACCGTGTTGTCGTACGCGAACAGGCGCTTGGCGAGAAGCACCGCGATGTCATACGGGTCGGGTGCAATGTCAGGATTGGCGAAGGCCCGCAAGCCGGTGACCTGGTGCTGGTACTTCGCCATATCGAGCGGATTGCAGCATGCCCCCTGAAGCCGCATGTCGTCCGGGTAGCTCATCACCATGGCCTGCTGCAATTGGCAGAAGTTGCTATGCTGCACCGCCAGGTGAGTGAAGGCGGCTTGACTGCCTGGGCTACCGGCAGCCACGCTTCCTACGGGCGCCGTCCCTCGGGGGAAAATCTGCAGGTTCAAGAGGACTGCCGCTAGGACGGCGCCTGCCAAGAGGATGGCGCCGATAGCCCCGACGCCCCCCCGGTGTGGCGAAGAACCTCGCGAGGCGACGCCGACGCGAGGCGGGCCCGGCAGGGGCTCTGTTTCTCTTCACCGCGACGAGTTATCCTACTACGTCACCCTAGTAGCGTCGTTACCGGACGGCAACGATCTTGCTGATGCCGGTTAACGAACTCACTGCGGCATCTGGGGAGCAGGTGGAGCCGCTGTGCCGCTTTTTCGGGCCCCCGGTTACCCGTGCAGGACCGCAACAACCCTGCTGGCAGGGTCTCGCCGGCTTCTCGACGGTCTCGCCCGCGTCGGTGGAGCCATGGTCCCATGAAACGGCCCGAGCGCAGACATCCTGATCGGTGCGAAGGCGCTACGACAGCGAACGGAGGTGAGCTTGCTGTTAAGCGGCCGCACTCTTATAGTGCTGTAGTAGACGGGCGACGGACGGACTTGGCGAGGAGAGCATGGGACAAGGGAAGGGAAGCCAGGCGCTCGTGAGCATACCTCCCAAGGTCACGGGTAACCTCGCGCGGCACCGTGGCCTCCGGCTGGCTGGGGCGATCGTGGCCCTCATGGCAATTGCGGCGGCGGGGGTTTGGTTGCTGGCAGCTAAGCAGCCCAGGTCGGTGCGCGCGGCGTCCATCATGTCCGAGGTCTTGCCGCCAGGTAAGGTGGCGGCACCGGATTTCGCTCTGTCTGACCAAGCGGGTCGACTCCTGTCCTTGCACACCCTCCGCGGAAAAGTGATCGGGCTGACCTTCCTGAACTCTCACTGCCATGACCTGTGTCCGATCGAGGCCGATCAGATTGGTCGGATGGAACGGGGTCTTTCGAAAAGGGCGCCGTTCGTGCTGGTCGTGATCAGCGTGGCGCCGGGCACCGATACTCCCAGCAGCGTCCGGACGTTTGCCACCAGCCATGGCTGGATCGGCGAATGGCACTGGCTCATGGGGACGCGTGAAGAACTCGCACCGGTCTGGAGTGCGTACAAGGTCGATGCCGAGCCGAATCCCACGGCTGACAATCCCTCCAACGTTGCGCATAGCGGAGCCCTCTACGTGATCGACCGGCAGGGCTATGAGAGAGTCGGCTTTGGCATCAATTTTCCACCCGAGGTCGTCCAATACGATGTCGGAGCGCTGTCGCCACGCCAGGGCTGGAGGTGGCCGTGGGAATAGAACCCCAACTGCCAGACCAGGCCGTCGCCCAGCCGACGCCTCCAGGGCGGCGCCGACCATCAGCGGGTCGCCTCATCCTGACCGCCCTCGGCATGGCCGTCATCCTGCTGACGCTGGTGTTCATCGTCTTCGCGCCAAAGCCTGGAACGACAACCGTTTCGGGTGGGCCGGCGGCCGTGGGTCGGCTAGCCCCCGACTTCGTCACGCCCACGCTCGATGGCCAATCCGTACGACTCAGTCAGTTCCGCGGTAGACCCGTGCTTGTCAACTTCTGGGCAACCTGGTGTACCGCCTGCCGGGCCGAGATGCCGGCGATCGAGCGTGTTTGGGAGCGGCATCGGGCCGAGGGATTTCAGGTGCTGGAGGTTGACTATCAGGAGTTGAACCAGGCTGCCATGCGAAGCTTTCTTCGTGATGTCGGCGTTCACTTCGGCTCGGCGCTGGACCCCGACGGGAAGATAGCGGCTGCCTACGGGGTGACCATCGGCCTTCCCGAGAGCTTCTTCATCGACCGCCATGGCACAATCCGGGTCATTCACCTCGGTGAGATGTCGCCCGACTATATCGAGCAGCAAGTGCTGGGGATTCTGTGAGACGAGAGCTGATCACGCGGGGCTGTCTACTGGTGTCCCTCGCCGTGCTTTTTGCCGCTTGTGGGACGTCGACTGAGGCACCTGCTGCCAGTCCGACCAGACTGGGGCTCCAGGCGCAGATCGTCGCGTCAGAGCTCCTGCCCGGCCTCCAGCGGTTTCCAGTCGGGATTCTCGAGGACAATACGCCGGTCAACGATGCCACCGTCCACGTGCGGGCGTTTTCGGTGTCCGGCACCAACACGCTGCAATTGAAAGGCGAGTCGGACGCCCCCTTCAGGGGCGCGGGACTCGAGGGGCGCGGGCTTTATGTGGCAAATGTGCGGTTCGACGCCGCCGGGACCTGGGTTGCCGAGATCACGGCACAGCGGCCGAACGGTGCCCCTAAGGTGATGCGGTTAGCCTTTAAGGTGACAGACAAGCCCACGGTGCCGGCTCCTGGACAGCCAGCGCCACGAAGCCACAATCCCACCGTCCGCGATGTGCCGGACGTGAGCTACATCGACAGCGGACAACCCCCCGATGACATGCACCAGCTGTCGATCGCCGATGCCATCGCGCAGCACCGACCAACCCTGGTTGTGTTCGCCACGCCGGCGTTCTGTGTCAGCCAAACCTGCGGACCACAGGTCCACGCGGTTCAACAGCTCGAGCCGCGCTATCGGAACCGGCTGACCTTCATCCACGTTGAGGTCTACCAGGACTTCAAGCCTGACCCGTCGAAGCGGCGCTTGACGGATACGTTCGTCGCGTGGCAGTTCCAGACGGAGCCGTGGGTCTTCCTCATCGACTCGAAGGGCACCATCCGCGACCGCTTCGAAGCGACGGCGGATACCGACGAGCTGAGCAGGGCCATCGATCAATTGCTCGCTTCGCCTTGAGGCTGTGCGCCTGTTAGACGCGATTTAGACGTCAACCCGGCCGCCGCTCGACAGCGGGCGCCAGCTATCAGGAGCGTTGGGAGGGATCTGTCGCCATCCCGTTGCAGTCTAAATCGACCCCTCCCCCGGGGGGAGGGGGTATGATCACCGTTGTGAAGGCGGAACATCGGCAAGAGGCGCTCCTCCGCATGAAGACTGTGCAGGGTCACGTTCAGGCAGTTCACGACATGATCGAGCGCGATCAGTACTGCGTTGACGTCATGAAGCAGGTTGGGGCCGTCCAGGCGTCGCTGCAGCACGTAAACCGGATTCTGCTGCAGAACCACCTGGAGACGTGCCTGTCCGAGTCCATCCGGGCCGGCGGGGGCCAGCGGAAGATCGACGAGCTCGTGGCGGCGCTCAAGTTCGACTCCAGCCTGACCGATTACCGGCACCTGGAGCACCTGGAGCACCTAGCGCCGGCGCGGCGGACGAAGCAATCCAGCAGCAGGAGGAAGTCAGTCCATGCGTGAGGAACAGATCAACGTGCCGGAGATCCATTGCGAGCACTGCAAGACGAGCATCGAGGGCGCCGTGAAAACCGTTTCAGGAGTGAAATCCGTCGAAGTGGATATTCCCCACAAGCTAGTGACGGTGGCCTACGACGAGCAGGCCGTCCACCTCGACCAGATCAAAACGGCGATTGAAGACCAGGGTTACGACATCCCGGCCTGACCGATGAGTGCGATGCCCGCCACTTCTCCGCGGCACCTAAGTACCGGCACGGATCGGGAGAACCTCGAGCTCGACGTAGAGGGCATGACCTGCGCGTCGTGCGTAGCCCGCATCGAGCGGGTGCTCGAAAAGACGCCGGGCGTGGAGGAGGCAACCGTCAACCTGGCAAGCGAGCGCGCTAGCGTCCGTTTCGATCCGGCCAGAGTTGACGTCGGGACGCTCCTCGGCCGGATTACAAGCATCGGGTATAAGGCCCGCCCGGTGACGCCGGCGGCGCTCGACGATCCCCTCGAGGCTCGCCGGCTGCGGGAGACCCAGCTGGCCCGCAACCGACTCATCGTGGGGTGGGTCCTCACCATACCGATCGCCGTGCTGTCGATGTTTGTGCCCATGTTTCCGGCCAAGAACTACCTCCTCTTCGCGCTCACGCTTCTGGTCTGGTCCTGGGTCGGCTGGCCCTTCCATTGGGGTGCGCTGAATAACCTTCGGCACCGCACGGCAAACATGGATACGCTCGTCTCGCTCGGCTCGACCGCGGCTTTCCTCTATAGCGCGGTTACCACCGTCGTGCAGCCGAGAGGCGACGTGTACTTCGACACGACCGCCTGGATCATCACCCTTATCTTCCAGGGCAGGTTCCTGGAGACGGTCGCCAAGGGAAGGACCTCGCAGGCCATCCGGAAGCTGATCGGTCTGCAGCCCCGTACCGCGCGCGTGCTCCGCGGTGAGAGCGAGGTTGAGGTGCTCATCAGCGAGCTCGTTCGGGGTGACGTCATCGTGATTCGGCCAGGCGAAAAGATCCCGACCGACGGCATCGTCGTGGACGGGCAGTCGGCGGTAGACGAGGCGATGGTGTCCGGCGAGTCCATGCCGGTTGAAAAAGCCCCAGGTGATCCGGTGGTGGGAGCGACGCTGAACCAGAACGGCCTGCTGCGCATTCGGGCGACGCGAGTCGGTCGGGAGACCGTGCTGAGCCAAATCATCAAGTTGGTGCAAGACGCGCAGAGCTCGAAAGCGCCCATCCAGCGACTGGTCGACCAGGTGGCAGCCTACTTCGTCCAGGGCGTCCTGCTGATCGCTGCTGGCAGCTTCCTGGGCTGGCTTCTCCTGGGCCATAGTGGTTTGACGCATGCGCTGGTGATCGCGGTCGCGGTGCTCGTCATCGCCTGCCCCTGCGCGATGGGGCTCGCTACTCCGACCGCGGTCATGGTCGGCACCGGTAAAGGGGCCGAGTTGGGCATCCTCATCAAGAGTGCCGAGAGCCTGGAACGAGTTCGGCAGGTCACCACCGTCGTCTTCGACAAGACCGGTACGCTGACCCAGGGGCGGCCGTTGGTCACCGACGTCATCCCTCTCAACGGCTACCGACCGGAGGAGCTGCTGCAGCTCGCCGCCCGGCTCGAGGCTGGATCTGAGCATCCGATCGCAAAGGCGATCGCCGCTGCGGGCGGAGCCCCTGCGTCGACCGCTGAAGCTTTCCAGGCTATTCCGGGGGGTGGCGTGCGCGGCGTGATCGATGGCCAGCCGACGCTTGTTGGGACCTCCCGCTTCCTGCAAGACGAGGGTGTTGAGTTTGCCGACGCGCGGTCGGTGCTCGCAGAACGTGAGGCGGAGGGGAAGACGGCAGTGATCGTGGCCCGAGGGGGCAAGACGGCCGGCGTGGTGGCAGTGGCCGACACGATCAAGCCAGGGGCGCAGGCCGCTGTGGCCTCCTTGCACCGACTGGGACTCGTGGTAGTGATGCTGACCGGGGATAACCGGCGGACCGCGGAAACCATCGCCCGCCAGCTGGGCATCGACCGCGTGCTCGCAGAGGTACGGCCGGCCGACAAAGCGGCCGAAATCAAGCGGCTGCAGGCGGAAGGCCAGGTGGTGGCCATGGTCGGCGATGGGATCAACGACGCTCCGGCCCTCGCCCAGGCCGACGTGGGCATCGCCATGGGCACCGGCACCGACATTGCCATCGAGGCGGCCGACATTACCTTGATGGGCGGCGAGCTGCGGCAGGTAGCGCAAGCCATCGCCTTGAGCAAGCGCACGATGCGGACCATCCAGTGGAACCTGGTGTGGGCCTTCGGCTACAACACCGTCGGCATCCCGCTCGCGGTGGCAGGCCTCCTCAACCCCGTCATCGCCGCCGGGGCGATGGCCTTCAGTTCGGTGTTCGTGGTCAGCAACTCGCTGCGGCTCCGCCGCTTCCATCTTGCCTGAGTCGGCGAGCCAGGAGCGGACGGTCGTCCTCCAGGTGGGGAAGATCCGCTTTGGCACGGAAGGAGCAGTGGTGGAGTCCTTCCTCGGTCAGCGCCCGGGCGTGCTTCGCGTGGACGCCAATCCCTCGGCTCAGACCGCGATCGTAACCTTCGATCCCGAGCGCACGTCGGTGGCCGACTTGGAGCGGTTCGTCCAAGAGTGCGGCTACCACTGTGCCGGACAGTCCGTTCCGCTCCATGTCTGCGGCGCGCCTCCCGAG
>Ga0102924_1003043_pt1 | contig 17772 bp, 23 predicted proteins | sample PaiPotPPM11metaG_FD_80116 | JGI IMG/M metagenome (GOLD analysis project Ga0102924, IMG submission 80116) | Iron sulfur acid spring bacterial and archeal communities from Banff, Canada, to study Microbial Dark Matter (Phase II) - Paint Pots PPM... ...
GGGCAGGATGCGGCCATCGAGGTGGGGCACGAAGAGCAGGCCCTGCGATCCGGCGGGGACTTCCTCGACTCCCCGAGTCAGTTCCTCGAAGTCGAGCTCCTCGACCGAGCCCGCGCCTTCGGCGATGGCCTCATGGAACCACCTCAGCAGGCTCCCACCAGAGAGGTAAGAGAGGGAAATCCACTGATCCTCCAGCGCGCCGTGCATCACGATCAGCGTTCGCTCCTGCCGGTCCGGCCGAAATGCCCGAGAGCTGGCGGCGAAGACAGCAGCCGTGCCGGCCGTGTCGAGTAGCTGGTTGGGGCGGACGATGCCGGCGCCCAGCGCCCCGGCGGCGGTGTCTCCCAGGCCGGCGGCGACAGGCACGCCCGGGCGGAGACCGCAATCCTCTGCCGCCCGGCGATCGAGGCGGCCAACCACGGTCGACGGCGCGACGATTCGGGGCATCTTCTCCGCTGGGATCCCGATGGCGCGCAGCAGCTCCCCGGACCACGCTCCGGATCGCGCGTCGACCGCTCCGGTGAAGTGCAGATAGGTGCGATCGATGAACGCGTCCCCCGCGGTAAGGCCGGCGAGACGGCCGGCCACATAGCCGCTGGGCATGAGGAACTTCGCGGTGCGCGCGAAGGCGTCGGACCGCTCCCGCCGCCACCAGCGCATCTTGGGAGCGTGGTTGACCATGGGAGGACAGCCGGTCCGCTCGACCAGCTCATCTCCCAGCTCGCGCTCGAGAAATTCGACGTCCGGCCAACAGCGCGCGTCGAGCCAGGAATCGTACGGCATGGAGGGCCACCAGTCCTGGTCCACGCCCAGCACACCGGCCATCTGCCCCGCGATCCCGATGGCCTGGACACGCTCGGGGGAGGCCCCGGCCAGCAGCAAGCACGCCCGGATGGTCCCGACCGTTCCCCGGTAGAAGTCTTCCGGGTCCTGGTCGCAGGCCTCCGCCCCACGCCAATGCAACGGCGTGGCGGTGCTTCGCTCTGCCAGGAGCCGCCCCTCGGTGGTGAAGAGCACGGCCTTGGTGCTGGTGGTTCCCAGATCGACGCCGATAAGCAAATCGGTCACACAGTCACTCCGGATCATGATAGACTCTTATCATCCTGTCATTACAAGCATGCCATTTGACGCGGATATGGAGCGTGGTATTATAGTTTCACCGATTGGGCGGGAAGGCAGAACGCCCATACCAGCATGTCATTACAAGGTTACTTCTGTGCCGCATCTCGGCCCTGATAGAGTGGGAGGAAAGGGCGAAGCATGGATGTGATCGGCCTCGGTATCAACCTCGAGTACGTTCGTCACGAGGACCGTTCATTCGCCTTTGGCGTAGAGACGGCCCGAGAGCTCGGCTACGACTATGTGGAGCCGTGCCTGCTCAACGGGCGCGATCTGCTGGCGGAGGCGGAGTACTACCACTTCCGCAGTATGGACGATGATCCTCTCGAGGTAAAGGAGCAGCATACTTCTTGATGAGGTTGGAAAGGTGACAGGGACACCGGTCGGGGTCGCGTGCGGGGAAGGGGTCATTGACTGGAGCCGGATCGTGGAGATCCTGCAACGGCACAACTATCGGGGTGTACTGTCTGTAGAGTGTGGGACCGTAGCCCAGGCGCGAACGAGCTTCGTGCACCTGAACACCTTGATACAGCCGGCGGAAGCGCTGGCAAGATAGCGATAAGTCGTGCCCGGTTGTCCGGTATTCATGCGGGGACCGAGATAGTAGCGGCAGAGCAAAATGGCGCTGTTGGAAGTTGAGGACGTAAGCAAGCACTTTCCGGGCGTCCAGGCACTCACGGACGTGAGCCTGACCGTCGAAGCGGGCGAAGTGCATGCGCTCGTCGGCCAGAACGGAGCCGGGAAATCTACACTCGTCAAATGCATCTCGGGTGTGTACTCGCCCGACAGCGGCCAGATCGTCTTCGACGGCGAGGGCATTCGCACCTATGCGCCGAAGAACGCCCAGGACCTTGGCATCACCGTCGTCTACCAGCGCATGCAGCTGCTCCCCTGGCTCTCGGTCGCCGAAAACATTCTGCTCGGACACATGCCCACGACTGCCAGCGTCATCATCGACCGAAGGGAGGCCAATCGCATCGCGAGGGAGCTGCTCGCCCGATTCAAGCTGCATATTGATCCCGAGATCCCTGTAGCCAGGCTCTCACCACCCGAGCGCCAGGAAGTCGCCATTGCCAAGGCGCTCTATCGACGGGCCAAGCTATTGATTCTCGATGAGCCGACAGCTGCGCTCGATGCATCTCTCATCGAGCGCCTGTTCGATCTTATCGGCGAGCTCAATGCCGACGGCGTGGCGGTCCTTTACATCTCACACCACCTGGAGGAAGTGTTTCGGCTGGCCGACCGCATCACCGTGCTACGCGACGGTCGGGTCGTGACCACACAGCCGGCGGCAGAGTTGAGCCAGACCGAAGTTGTAACGCTCATGGCCGGCCGCCGTATCGAGGTCGCCGTCGACGTAGACAAGGCGAAACCGGAAGAGGAGCTCAAGCAAGCCGCTCCCCTCCTGGAGTTCCAACACGTCACCGCCGGCGCTCTTCAGGACATTGACTTCTCCATCCACGAGTGCGAAGTCGTCGGCATCACGGGTGTCATCGGCGCCGGGGGAAACGACATCGCGCGCGTGCTCTTTGGTCTGAGCAAGGCCGAGGCCGGCCAGGTGCTATTCGAGGGAAAGCCGTACGCGTCCAACGGCCCAGGGCACGCCATCGATCATGGCTTATTCATGGTCCCCGAAGACCCGAGCAGTGAGGGCCTCGTTCCGGTGCTCTCGCTGGCCAACAACATCACCCTGGTGGATCTCCCTGCCATCACCAGGTTCGGTGTGCTGTCTCTTCGGCGGGAAAAGAAGCTGGCTCAGAAGTATGTAGAGCAGCTGAGCATAGCGACGAGCTCCGTCGACACCCAAGTTCGGAACCTGAGCGGAGGAAACCAGTCAAAAGTCCTGTTGGCTAAGGCTCTTCAGGCCCAGGCTCGAGTGTTGGTCTTGCAGGAGCCGACTCAGGGCGTTGACGTGGCTGCTAAGGCCGACATTCACCGAATCATTCGGGACTTGGCTGCCCAAGGGAAAGCAGTCCTCGTCATCTCTACCGACATTCGTGCCCTGTTGCTCTTTGTCGACCGGATCGTGGCCCTACGCGTCGGCAGAATCGTCGCCGACATGCCGGCCGCCGATACCGGCTACGCGGAGGTGTTGGACCTGACTGTTGGATCAGTAGGAGCGGAAGCGTCATGAAGGACGACGTCGTCACCAAGCCGGCCGAGGACCCGGCCCCTGCCGCTGCTGCACCGCGGCCTGCACCGGCTCCATGGATGCGCTCGCGCTGGGGGAACGTCGACGTGTACAACCTCTGGCCCATCGCGGTCATCATTCTGGTCATCGTCATCACCTCGTTCAGGTCGAACACCTACTTCAGCGTGGTCAATTTCAAGAACGTGCTCAGTCAGATGTCGGTCTACGGCATCGTGACCATGGGCGAGTGCATCTTGCTGATCTCGGCCGGTATCGACCTATCGGTCGGCGCAAACATGGCGTTCTCGTCCATCTGTACCGGCCTGCTCTTCACGCAGGGCGGGTACCCCATGTGGCTGTGCATCGCGGCGGGAATCGGGGCTGCAATCGGCGTCGGCCTCATCAACGGCATACTCGCGTCCCTCAACCGCGCTCACCCTTTCATCATCACGCTGGGCATGCAGGTCTTTCTGTACGGCCTTGCCACTCAGATGACGGGAAGCGCTCCGGTCAACAACATGGGGTGGCTCTACTCGGCTTTCGGCGGCTACCTTCCGTCGGACCCACCGTTCTTCGGACTCCCTACCGTTGCGATGCCGTTTATCGTCGTGGTGATCTGTGCCTACGCCTTCCTGCGCTGGTCACCGGTCGGTCGCCGGGCGTACGCCATCGGGGGCAATGAAGAGGCAGCCTATCTCTCGGGAATCCCCGTCAGACGCACCAAGATCATTCTCTACGCCATCATGGGGCTGCTCGCGGGCATTGCCGCCATGGTTCTCGCCGGCAACATCGACGAGGCATCGTTCAATCTAGCTCAGAATTACGAGCTGATAGGGATTGCAATGGCAGTCGTGGGCGGCACGGCCCTCTTCGGAGGTCGAGGCGGGGCGCTGCGATCGCTCCAGGGCGTCGTCCTTTACGCCGTCGTGGCAAACGCCATAGTCTTCCTTGGCTTCACGAGCAATTACCAGCAGATGGCCCTCGGCATTATCATTGTCATCGCAGTGATGGTGACACGAGCTCAGCGCTAGGTCGAATGCATGAGAGTAAGGAGGTGCTGAGAGGAGAGTAGCGAGTCCCTTGCAGTTTGCGTGGGGCGCGCGATCGGTGAGACCGATTCGAGTGATGCGCAAGCGCTCGGCGCAGACAATTTTCAGGGTAGTTTTCGAATCTTAGGAGGACAGGACACATGTCGAAGATGCTTCGATTTGCCATCTCGGCAGCCGCGTTGGCGGGGATGTTCGTCGCACCCCTCGGTCTGACGGCTTCGGTTTCCGCTCAGCCGGCAAAGGCGAGCAAGGGGACGATCGCTTTCTTGCGGTCCGGCCCCGATCTGTACTACCAGTACGGGCTCTCTGGAGCCGAGGCAGCCGCAAAACGGTTGGGTTACAAAGTGACCGACTATACCAACCCGAACGTGAGCCCCGCCCAAGAGAAAGCGAACATCCAGAACGCCATCGCCGCCAAAGTGACTGCGATCGATGGCTACTCCGTCGGACTTTCTACCGAGACGGCCTCCATCGACGCGGCGGCGGGTGCTCACATCCCCATCTTCTTGATGTACGGCTACAGCCACCAGTACATCACGAACAAGGACGTGGTCGGTTTTGAGCAGGTCAACCTGGAGAACTACAGCCGCCCGGTCGGCCAGTACATGAAGACACACCTCAAGGGTGGTCAGCTTGCGATCATCACCGGCCAGCTCGGACGCGGAGACGCCGAAGGCTACCGCACCGGCTTCCTGCAGGGATTGGGATGCGGTAATGACGCGAGTGGTGCTCCCAAGAAGTGCGGCAACATCTCTTACGTCACCCAGGAAAGCGGCGGCTGGCTCCGCCCGACGGCGTACACAAAGGCGCAGGACATCATCGCGAAGTACCCGCACATCGCTGCCATCTTCGTTGAAAACGAGGACATGGCCGTGGGTGTACACAGCGCACTCGTCGCGGCCCACAAGGCCGGGCAGGTCCTGCTCGTGTCTCAGAACGGCGCGCCCTATGGCCTCGCCGGCATCAGAGCCGGCTGGCTCAAGGCCTCTGATACCTGCTCGCCGTTCCTGGAGGGCATGGTGTCCGTTCGCCTGGTCGATGCCTTCTTGCACAAGAAGGTCACCGGCGATCACCTGTACTACTCCTACACGGTGTTCGTCACCAAGAACAACGTCAACCAAGCGGTAGGCTGGAATCCCGGCAACGCGCAGATCAACTCGCTCATGAATCGACCGCTGCCGAAGCCGGTGAACCCGCCGCCCATGTAGGACAGACGCGCATGTGACGGAGAGGCCCTCCCGCCGGAGGGCCTTTCTTCGTGTGTGCCGTAGTTTTCCGGTCGATAGGCAGGAACCTGAAGGGTGAGAGAAGTTAGTTACGAGACGCGTCCGCCCGCTGCACTAGCCATGGGACGAGCGGAAAGTGCCGCCTCGGTAAACTGCCTGGCCCGGCGTGTGATCTCGTTCCAGTTTCCCTCTTGCATGAGGCCACGCGGGCACAGTTCACTGCCTGCGCCCACCGCCAGCGCTCCAGCCGCGAACCAGGCAGCCAAGTCACCCACGTCGATACCGCCCGTGGGTACCACCTGCAGGTCCGGGAACGGGCCACGAAGTGATCGGAGATGGCCTGGTCCTCCTGTCGAAGCGGGAAAGAGTTTGACCGCCACAGCCCCCAGCTCGAGCGCCTGCGCAACCTCGGAAGGGGTGAAGACACCGGGGAGGCAGGGGAGACCGGTCGCCAGCATAGCCCTTAGCAGGTCGGGGCGAAGGTGGGGTGTGACCAAAAAGTCGGCACCGGCCCGCACGGCCGCATCAACCTGAGTAGGCTCCCGGATGGTGCCGGCGCCGAGGAGCACCGTATCGCCATAAACCTTGCGCGCTTCGGCCAACGCCTCATCGGCTCCAGGCGTGGTAAAGGTCAGTTCGATGGCGGATACTCCCCCGTCTAGGAGGGCTCCCGTGACGCGCACCGCATGCTCGGGGATATCAGCCCGCACCACCGCAATGAGCCCTGCTTCGCCAAGGGGCGCGAGAGTATTAGACGTAGCCATAGATGACCTCCAGTTGGAAACTAACGTGTACCAGCAACTCACCACGCGCCGTGTTCACGAAGTATGCTCCTTCAACACTATCTGTAAGCCCCTTCATCCGGCTTCATCTTCATCCACTCTTCCCAATGCGCGGATGATATTTCCAGCAGCGAGAGCTTGCATTGCCTCCTCACTTGCTCCCTCGTCACGCAGTCGTGGTAGCACGGCCAAGGGGAGCGTTCGCAGGCCCGGACCACCTGACACGTGCCACATACTGACGTCCACCAGATCGAGTCCGAGCGTAATATGCTTCCACAGCCCCTCGGCCAGCATGGCGCGCAGTAGCCGCCACACGTTGTGCTCCGGTTGATACTTCGGCCTCAGAAACGTATCGTACCCCAACACATAACCGGCCCGAGCGAGATCACAGTGAAGGCTTTCCTCAGGACGCTTGTCGACATGCGAGAGCTGGATGCGTCCTGGTGATACACGGCAGTCCTCGACGATTCGGACCAGTTCTTCTACCCCAGCGCCCGCCTCAGTGTGGACCACAACGCCGGTGTCAGTACGGCGGGCTACCTCGAGTGCCGCCCGCATGAGCGCGTCTTCCTGGCCCCCCTTGCTGGCCCAGGCAGTCTTGATCACCCCTGCGCGTACTTCGGGCGCCTCGACCAGTCCGTCGCACACTTCTCTCTCGAAGAGGTCTCCGGCTGCTTCCTCACTCGTCGCCCATACACCGGAGCCGTGAGGATAGTAGCGCTCCAGGTGGAACCCGGTTGGTGCTACGATTGCAACGTTGCTTGATGCGGCTAGGCGCGCCAGGACCGTCCCGTTCCGTCCACACCCTCCCGGTTGACAATCCACGATCAAACCACCCCCGGCGGCAGCGAAGTCGGCTATCTCGGCGGACGCCGCCCTCTCATCGTTGAGTGCCGGTGTGCCAGGGTTGGACGGTTCAACCCACAGGTGGCCATGAGCATCAGCGCAATGAATCCCGTCTGTGCCCCGCTGGCCGCTGACCGTCTGAATCCGCACTGCTACTCCATCCCCTCACCAAATGAGTGTGGGTCGCAGCTATGACCAGCCCAATCCGCCTGACGGTTTCCAAGCACCCCAGCTTTCACGCGGTCCCTCAAGTGCGTCTTTCATGTGAGCCAACGATGCGCGAGCGATCCCATCAGGATCCAACGACTGGCGGTTAAAGCCGACCTCCATTGAGAGCCAACCGTCATAACCTATCTTCTTAAGCTCATCGCAGGCGCTTCCGAAGTGGACATGGGTTCCAGGGGGATCTCGGTGGAGGTCCGAGATGTGGACGTACACGAGGCGATCACCGGCTTCTCTAAATTGGTCGCGGACCTCGTCGCGGCGGACAAAGACATGGATCGTATCCAGCATCACTCCAGCTGCGTTGCCACCTACCCCCGCATCATTCAGCATGCGGAGCGCGTCGCCCGCGTGGTCCAGAACGTCCGAGACCTCCGTCGTTGGCTCCACGTCAAGGCAAACTCCGTTCCGTTGAGCCACTTCCGCACACTTCTGTAGACTCTCCACGGCGTAGTTCCAGGCCTCGGTGCGTGGCTGACCGTACCGGCGCCAACCCGCAAGCCAGATCACGTTTTTGCAGTTGAGGTCCGAAGCGAGCTCGATGCACTTGGTGATGTATTCGAGATTGGCACACCGTTCAGCTTCGTCGGGACTGGCCGGATTGTATCCGGGGGCTCCGCCTAAGGCAGGGCAGAGGGCAGATACCTCCATACCTTTTCCCTCGACGCGCTGGCGGATGGCCTTCCGGCGTGATTCATCCAGAAAATCTGGGAAACCATGAGGTGCTCCAGCACCAATCTCGATCCCGTCGTAGCCAATCTCAGCGAGCGTGTCTATCGTGTCCTCGAGTGAGCGACACGGAAGCCATCCGAATGCCGATCCGTACAGCCAGCTGTTGAACGAGAGTTTCATGCTTGCTCCTCTTTTTGGTTTGGGCATTGTCAGCTCGACGCGGCGTTCATCATCACGCGCTGGTGGAATACTTCCCGCCGATACTTAACCTCCTCGCGCTTCGCGTCCCATCGGGGGACACCGGTTCAACGTCGTACGCCCCGCTGGGCCGCGGTGGCCACACCGACTGTGACCAGGATAATAACTCCGTAAATGATCGCAAGGGTGGCGGGGCCTTGATTCAGGATGGCCAGCAATCCGCCTATTCCGGTGAGGATGATTACCCCAGCCACCGTCCCCAAGTAATGCCCACGTCCGCCAAGGATCGACGCACCACCTATGAGCACCGCCGAAATCGACGTGAAGAGATATGTGTCCCCCATGCTCAGGTACGTGGTACCCAAGTCGCCAGCCAGCAGCAGCCCGGCGAAGGCTGCGCACAAAGCGCTGAAAACGTACACGACGCTCAGCGTGAAAACAATATTGACGCCTGTCATACGCGCCACGATGGGACCGTTGCCGATCGCGTACACCTTCCGGCCGAACGGCATTCTACTAAGAAGCGTTGAAACCAGCCAGGTCAGGAGAATCCAGCAGAGCAAGGACGTCGGAATCGGGCCCACATCGCCGTCAGCTAGGTATGTGAGCGCGGCTGGCGGCAAGGCCGCGCCGGTCTGTCCACCACTCGTGGACACCAGCAAGGCACCTTGGAGGACGCCAGCAGTGCCCAGGGTCACAATGATAGCCGGCAGATGCAGCGCTGAAACCGCCACACCATTGATGAGGCCCACGCCGGCAGCCATCAGAAACACGAGCGGCAAGACGTGCCACAGGTCCTGGTCAGAGGACGAGTGCAGAGTGGTCACGATGGCGGAGGCCGTGAGCACCGATGACACTGAGAGATCAATGCCTCCGGTGAGGATGACAAGCGTTTGTCCAGCTGCCACGATCCCCAGGATGGAGGCGGAAACGGCCAGGATCCGTAGGTGGTTGAGGCTCAGGAAACCAGGTGAGTAAATGCCGGTGACGACGTATAGGATCAATGCGACGACGTAGCTGAGAGCTATCGCCCGCTGGCGATTGAGCCAAGGTCTCTCCTGTAGCACAAATCGGGGACGCCTGGTCTTGATTGCTGCTTCATCCACCCGATCTTCTCCTGCTCTGAACTAGACCGACAATCCCGTACAGCATTACTGTGATAAGGAGAATGAGCCCGGTTCCCAACGTGGACCAGTACGAGGACATATTGGCGTAAAAGACCACTGTACCAATGGCAGCCAGAATGAAACCCCCGACTACCGTAGGCACGAAGCCGCCTCGCCCGCCTGCGAGACTCGTGCCCCCAATCACGACGGCCGCGATGGAGTCCAAGATGTAGGGGTTACCGGCAGTTGGGGAACCAGAGCTTGTCAGGACGGCGAAGTAGATCCCTGCAAGGGCCGAGGCCAAACCTGAACATGCGTAGACAATCACCGTCACCCTACTAGCTCTCAAGCCGTTGAGCACAGCGGCCTTCTCACTGCTTCCAGTGGCGTAGAGGGAGACGCCGAATCGGGTTCGACGCAGGTAAAGCCAGATCGCGATCAGCGTGACGATAATGATGAGCGATTTCGACGCTGGGCCGACTGAACCACTGAGACCGCTGACCAGGTTCGGCGCAACCGTTCCCCCCTCAGTCGGTAAGACCTGAAGTGCCACACCGCCCGTGATCGACCACGTGGCGAGCGTTACGATGAATGGCTGTATGCCAGTGATGACGATCAATAGTCCATTGAGCGCTCCTGCCAGCGCTCCTACGGCGGCAACCAGGATCAGACCGAGAACGATACTCTTGTTGGTTGTGACGTGTGTGGCTACGAGGGCGGTGGACAGGCTCATGATCCCTCCAACAGAGAGATCGATTCCGCGGCTAAGAATCACTATCGTCTCACCGAGCCCGACAAGAATGAGTGGCAGGGTCGTGTCGGGGAGGTTGCTAAAGGCATCGAGCGAGACCCGCCCCTGGAGCGCCATAGTCGTGATCACCAACAAGACGAGAACGACGTAGGGGAGAGCAGTCGTCGCGTCTATCCGGGGCAAACCTGGCGGGAGCCCTCGGAGGGTAGATTTCATTGAGCTCGTGGCCACGGTCTGAATTACTCCTTGTTAGGTTGTGACCTCCCGCCCATGTAGGCGCGGATAAGATTCTCCTCTGTAAGCTCTGATCCGGAGAGAACTGCAAACACGGTGTGGTCGTACATGACCGCCACACGATGGCAGAAGGACACAAGTTCGAGCGAATCCGTCGAGTAGAAGATGATGGCCTTGCCTTCGGCGGCCAGCCTCTGGATCAGCTTGTAGAAATCGGCCTTGGCTCCTACGTCCACTCCACGCGTGATATCTGCCAACAGCAGCACTCGCACCTTGGTGGCGAGCATCTTACCCAGCAATACCTTCTGCTGGTTGCCTCCACTCAGCGTCCCTACTTCCTGCTCGATGCTCGCAGTTCGTACGTGTAAGCGGTCGACAACGTCCCAGGCGGCAGCGCGCTCGCGAGACATTGGCAGGAACCCGACCATGTTTCGAAGTTGAGTTAGGAGCGGCAGCGTGAGGTTTTCCCTGACAGACTGATCGAGGAGCAAGCCCTCGGTGCGCCGATCCTCTGGAACAAGAGCGATACCATGCCGCAGGCCGTCCCGCGGTGAGTGGAGACGAACTGGATGCCCGTCAACCTCGATTGTGCCGTGGGCGTGGGCCCAGCCATAGAGCGACAGCAAGAGCGACATCTGGCCCTGCCCTTGTAGTCCAGCGATACCCAGGATCTCGCCTTCACGCACTTCCAGGTTCACGTCGTGGAGGGCACGCCCCACACGTAGGTCTTTGACTCGTAGGACGACCTTATCAGTGGGAGGAGCCAGCTGCTCAGGAAACTGCGCCAAGAGGCGCTGGCCAAGCATGTGTTCAACCAGACTATCCTCCGTGAATGTCGCGCGCGGTCCTGCTGCGACAGTCACCCCATTGCGCAAGACCGAGATGCGATCTGCCAGCTCCATAACCTCCTGCATTCGATGGGATATGAATACAACAGCCGTACCCTCAGCCGTCAGCGATCGCACCGTCCGAAAGAGCCACTCGGTGTCTTCCAGGGGCAGAGAGGATGTGGCTTCGTCCAGCAGGAGGATGCGGGGGTGGCGACCCAAGACCTTAGCAATTTCCACCAACTGCTGCTGCGCAATAGGCAGCGTCCCCGCTGGTACATCGACCGGAATCCCCTCCAGGCCGAGGTGCTCAAAGAGCTCTTCGGCCCGGCGCTGGAGATTCCTTTGACTGATCGTGCCGAGCCTGGAAAGATCTTCGTGCAAGAAGAACAGATTAGCCGCGACACTCAAGTCAGGGATGAGGCTGAGTTCCTGGAAGACCGTTCCGATTCCGGCACGCATGGTGTCCGCAACGTGTCGAAAATGCAGTTCTTGTCCCTCGAGGCGAATATGGCCGCTGTCTGGACGCGTGACTCCCGTCAGCACCTTGAGCAGCGTGCTCTTGCCGGCTCCATTTTCGCCCAGGAGAGCGTGGACTTCGCCGTAGCGAATGTTGAGGTCTGCTCCGGCCAATGCCACGACCGGCCCAAAGGCCTTCTTAATCCCTGTAAGCTGGAGGTCCCAGGTTTCCCGGGCCACATCGGGACTTGCGGTCACCTCCACGATCGCGCTCTCATCCAACCGTTCGATGGGTAATTCCTCTCTGTTTGCCCTTTGGCTCCGCTCATTCGAGTGGCGAGCGGGATTCCTTGCCGGTTGATCAGTGAAGCGGACTGAGTCGTGTGCATGGCTTGGGCAGGAGTGGCTCGGCTGGATCCAGCCGAGCCACTCCTAGACAGTCTTTACCCGAAGGCCTGCTTCAACGTGACCGGGGCGTTGGGCAGCGAAAACGGGTAAATCCCGCTAAGTGGCATACCCTTTATGCTGTTCTTCAACGTTGAGATTTGCACTTCGTGGGACCCGGGAACATGGACGTGGTTGTTCTGCCAGAACAAGAGCGAAAGGTTGTACCGTTTCCCACCTGCATGCACAAAACCAGGTGGGGCTATCCGCTTTGCGTGCGTAAGAATGTTGTAGGCCATCTCGACCGCCCAGCCACCCAGAGTGGTCGGATTATTGGCCATTCGCAGCGTCATGTGCGGAATCGTCAGAGCATCCTGGATGATCTGTGCGGAGGCATCACCGTAGTTGAAGAAAGGCACCAACGTCAAGTGCGACCGCTGAAAGGCGGTGACCACACCTAGACAACCAGCCGTGCAGATCACGCCACTGATGTGCGGATTGCTGGCCAGGACATTGGACAAGGCAGCCGCAACCGGGCCGGGCGCATAGTCGCCGTGATACCTCGATGCCACCTTAATGCCCGGATACTGCTTCAGGACGGCGTCGTAACCGGCGTCGGTCCGTATCGAAACCGGCGCTCCAGGCAAGCCGAAGTCGTACGCGACGCTTCCCTTCCCGTGGAGGGTGAGCGCCAGCCATCTCATGTTGCCGGCAGCCGCTTGGAATTCGTCGATCCCGACTTCGTAGGCGCATGGAGCGTTGGCGATCTGATCGTAGGTGATGACCAGAATGCCCTGGCGACAAGCCTTGGCCACCGTGGCATTGAGGGCAGTTGGAGATGCAGAGTCTAGCAGGATCGCTGCGGGCCGCCTCGAAATGATGTCGTTGAGCGAAGCGATCTGCGCAGTGGGCGTGGTGGCCGCATCGACGATGTGCAGGTCTATCCGATTCGCAAATGGTTTGTCGCCAGCAACCGCCCGCGCGATGTTCTGCATCTCGACTCGCCATTCGTTCCCGACAAAGTTGTTACTCAGGTATACCTGGAATTTAGCGGGCGCTGCCGCGGCTTTCGCTCCCTGGCTCGGTCCCAGTCCCCCAAACATAGGGATCGCGATGAGAGGTACGACGCCGAAGATACGCACGACCCAACGACTTCTGCCCATGACACTCTTCTCCTTAAAGAAACCTGAAGACTACTCTATCCCTCAGTCGTTTGCTTTCGATCTCGTGGTTCGCGCTTTGTGGACGGTACTTTCCTAATGAATGAGTCGCTACTTTCAGTAAATGACTCGATGTTGCCGCTCCTTCGGACGGTGCGCTCCGACTCTCGGCTCGCGCTGTAGGCGGCCGACCGCTCTCAACTCTCCCTACATCTCCTCCTTCCCAGAACGCCCGCGGTGCTGTTCTCTACCCCTTCCGTGACTCGCTCTGGATGCAACGGTCGCAGCCAGATTCGCACCATTCCTAGCTCTAGCTGAACGAGGGGAGACTGCTCCAAACCTGGCAACGCTGCTCGCTTCCGGGGCGGTGTCCGGTGAAGTGCTTCGCAGGAGGTGTTTCTTGTGGCTGATCATCGGCCACCACAGTCCCGGCTGCATCGGAAATGCACGAGAGCGCCTGCTACCCGTCAATCATGGCTTCCTGTACTCGGATCACCTGACTCGCTTGGAGACACACCTCCTCGTTGTAATATCGCTGCGCTCCCCAGAAGCCCGCCTGGCAGACCTAGGCCCTATCGGCCAAGAGCTCTGGACGTGCTCCCCCTCCGGCGGGCCCCTGTGCTTATCCGCATGCATCTATTGTAATCCGGTAACTACAATCTCTACAAGACTACAGTGTAAGAGTTCAGAATGTGTGATGGATCATTGACGGGGCGGTCGTGGTGGTGGAGGATAGCAGTACCACCACGGACGACCACCTCCGTCTCGAGTCCTTGAGTGCTGCGACGCTGCGCACCCTGTTGGCTCAGGAACGAGCCCGCCGGCAGGAACTGGAGCAGGAGGTCGCACGGCTGCGGGCCGGCCTCGCCCGCCAGACCGAGGTGATCATCCGGCTGGAGCGGGAGAACGCCCAGCTGCGCCGGGAAATGGCAGACCTGCGACTGGTGGTGGCCGCCCTGACTGAGCAGAATACCCTCTTGCGGCAGCAGGTGGCAGCCCTCCAGCAGGAGAACGACCGCTTGCGGGGCACGGCTCCCCAGGTGGAGCATCATCCCGACCCCTGGCTCAGTGGGGTGACCAAGAAGGCCGCGCGATCAGCACCCCGCAAGAAGTGGGACCCCCGGCACAACACCGGACGCCACCGGATGGTCACCGCGTGGAGACGTGCCCAGGCTGTGGAACCCCCTTGGTCGGGGGCCGGATCCAGCTCCGGGTGCAGGTGATTGAGCTCCCTGCGGTGACCCGAGCCCGGGTCATCGAGCATCAGCTCTACGCCCACTGGTGTCAGTGCTGCAAGAAGCGAGTGGTCGCTTCCCCGCCCGGCCTGGAAGCAGGCCGTGTCGGGCGGCATCGCTTCGGTCCTCGCTTGATCGCGGCCGCGGCGGTGATGGCCACGGTCGAACGGCTTCCGGTGCGCCAGATCCAAGCACGGTTGGCCCGCGAGTGTCATCTGCACCTCAGTCGAGGCGGGATGTCGGTCTGCTCCAGCTGGCAGCGCGCAAGGCTGGGCCGACCTATCAGCAGCTGCGCGCCACCGCCCGAGCCAGTCCGGTGGTGCATGCCGATGAGACCGGCTGGCGGGAAGATGGCATCCCGGGCTATGTCTGGACCTGTTCCACCCCACAGACCTGCTACCACCACTACGACTCCAGCCGAGCCAAACAGGTGCCGGATGCCATCCTGGGTGAGGACTTCGCCGCGACCTTGGTCACCGACTTCTACGGGGTCTACGACCACTACCTGCGACCGAAGCAGCGCTGCTGGAGCCATCTGGTGCGGGACACCAGAGCCCTGGAGCGCGAGCATCCGGATGATCTGGTGCTTGGGGCCTGGGTGACCGGGATTCGTACCATCTATAAGGCAGCGGCAGGGCCACGCCCGGCGAAGGAGGAGGGCAGCACACCGGAGGCAGCGCGCGCCCGCGAGCGGCGTGCCCGCGGCTATTAGCAGCAAGTCCTGGTGCTGTGTCCGGAGAGCCTGGCCGCCGATCGCCCCGAGGTGACCCTGGCTAAGCGGCTGCCCACCCACCTGACCGAGCTCTTCACTTTTGTGCACGATCCACTGGTTCCCCCCACCAACAATGCCGCCGAGCGTAGTCTGCGCCCTTTAGTCATTGCCCGCAAGATCAGTGGCGGGACGCGCTCCGCTACCGTCAGTCAGACCCGGATGGTCCTGGCCTCGATCGCGACCACGGCTCGGCTCCAGGGCCAGCAGCCAGATCAGGTGATCCACTCCCTGCTCCTGGCTCAGCCTTCCTCCCTCATCCTCTCTCCCACTCTCTGAACTCTTAGTTCCGGTGGCAGAGTTTCAAGTCCCCGCGTTGACTACCCCACGGTCTGTGAATTTCGGAGAGGGGAATAGCCGAAATGCTCAAGTAGTCCGGTGCGGGTCTACCACCGCCCGGTCAGGGACCACAAGGAGCCTCCCTATGCAGTCTACCGCCCTGCCTCGCGCCCCAGACGATCTGTCTGACGATGACCGCACAGCCTTGCTCGCAAACCGTGGACTGCGCCGCCTGGTCGACGTCTTTGCGACCACTCCTGATGCTTGCGCTCAACATGGTCGGCGGTATGACCTGCCCTTCCCGCTGACTTGCCCGGTAGGGGTATTCCTGTGCAACTGCAATTCGCGGAGGCGTTGGGTTAGTGGTGCCGGGATCATTCCTCCCTGCTACGGCGTGTCTTCGCCCTACAGCTCCATCTGACGCTGACGGGTTCACTCTATCGGTGGCTCTTGCCGCGGCTCTCGCCTGCGCATCCGGAGTGCGCACTTGCCAGCTGGGTGCACACAAGCTGATCCTGCCCCGACCAGGAGGCACCGACTCTCCTCTGTCGTCCCTTCCGCGCACGCTACTTCACAGACCGTGGTCCTATGCGTCCGCCTTCTAGGCCGAATGCCCCAGGCTATAGTATCCTTAATATATGCTTGTTACTATTGACAGTAAAGATCGATGCTGGAGCACATTGACCGAAATTCGCCGGTCCCCTTCTACTATCAACTGAAGCGCATTCTCTCCGACAAAATTACTTCTGGGGAGCTGGAGCCAGGCGCCCAACTGCCAAGCGAGCACGAACTTTGCTCACGCTACGACGTGAGCCGGACGGTCGTTCGCCAGGCGCTCAACGAGTTGTACCACGAGGGGCTTGTAGAGCGCTATCGCGGCAGAGGGACGTTTGTCGCTACGCGGAAGCTGTCGGAAGGACTGATCAGCGCCCTTTCCGGTCTTCACGGTGACGTGACTTCACGTGGGCAAGTACTTGAGACCAGGGTCCTAAGCCTCCACGAGGTCCCTGCCACCTCGCGGGTAGCACAGCGGCTTGGACTCCAGTCAGGCGAAAGTGTGGTTGAACTCGAACGACAGAGGTTCGTCGATGGCGAGCCGCGGGTGGTGGTCGTCACCTACCTGCCGGCCGCTTTGGTCCCCGGCCTGGTCCATTACGACCTGAACGGGACCGTCTCCCTCTATCGACTGCTCGAGGAAGAATACAATCTGTCCATCGTCAGTGCGTTGCGAACGGTCGAGGCAGGTATCGCCGGCCCGCGGAATTCGGCCCTACTCGGGCTCGACAGGGGCAACCCGGTCCTCGTGCTGAGGAGTCTGGGTTTCACGACTCGCAATCGACAACTCGAATACTTCGTCGCTCACCACCGCGGTGATCGAAGCTCCTTTTCGGTGTATCTTACTCGTCGCGGCAGTCGTACTGCTGACTCATCGCCCGCCCACCTCATCCCAGACAGCGAGGTGCTTGGTGGTGCCATGGAGGCTCTTTATCGGGAGGACTGGATTAGCGGAAGTTTGTTAACAGGGGAAACGTGATGATAGACGCGGGGCAGGAGGTGGCAGATGACCAGGCGCCGGCCCGCTCCACCCGCTCCCGTTCCCCTGGAAGCTTATGCTGCACACTTCGATGCGCTGTTCTCCAAAGTGAACCAGCGCCACACCTTTAGGTCCCGGTCCTTCAGCTGGTCCGAGCCGAGCGCTGTGTAAACTCCGCCAAAGCCACCACCCGGGACGACCACGCGGGTTGCCATGAATCCGCCTCACTATTCACCAGCTTACGCCTGCGCAAAAAGCGCGCGTAAGAACTGCAGTCCCTCGGATGCAATGGCATCCTGACTCGGCGCAAGGGGGCGCCAGATCGAGCAGGCGCGGGCGATCTCCTTCACGCCGGGCGTGAAGGATTCGATGACAACGGGCCCGTCGTAGCCGACCTCGGCTAGCGCGTCGCGGACGCCCGGCCACTCGATGTGGTCGGTGCCGACAATACCACGGTCGTTGGCACACGCATGGAAGTGGCCGAGATGCTCGCCCGTACGGCGGATCGCATCTGGGATGCTCTTCTCCTCGATGTTCATGTGATACGTGTCGAGATGGACCTTGACGCTCCGGCTGCCTACCCGTTCGACCAGGTCAACCGCCTGGTCCGCAATGTTGATCATGTCGGTCTCATAGCGATTGAGGGGTTCCAGGCAGATCGTCACCCCCCGCTCACCGGCCTCCCGTCCGAGCATTTGCAGGTTGCCGGTCACCAGGTCCCACTGCTGCGCCTTCTCCTCTGGGGTGGTGAGACGCGTCTTGCCCACAGCGGCATACGCGGGCCCCCCC
>Ga0102924_1003044_pt1 | contig 17766 bp, 13 predicted proteins | sample PaiPotPPM11metaG_FD_80116 | JGI IMG/M metagenome (GOLD analysis project Ga0102924, IMG submission 80116) | Iron sulfur acid spring bacterial and archeal communities from Banff, Canada, to study Microbial Dark Matter (Phase II) - Paint Pots PPM... ...
AGCAACTCCCTCCGTTCGCACCCCTGTCTGGCAGGCGAAGCCTGCAGACCAGTCGTCGGTCGTTTGTCTTTCCTGCACTGCGCTGCGCTACGTGCAGGAAAGAGCAACTCCCTCCGTTCGCACAACCCCTTTTGGCCTTGTGCCCCCCAGAGTGCCCCCCGATGCGGCGGCTAGGTCGGGGAGCACGCTCCACCTTGGCCAGGGCAGCAATGGCCGCGTCCTCGTTCGTCGTGACATAGAGCGCCGTCGTCGAGATGTGCTTGTGGCCAACGAGATGCGCGACGCCAGCAAGGGGGCATCGCTGTTCGCGAGCTGCGAGATGCGGGAGTGCTTCAGGTCGTTGGGGCTGACGTGCTTGTCGAGTCCCGCGGCGCGGCACGGCCGCCTCGACGGACTCGCGCAGGTTCTCTTGCTTGACCCCCGCGAAGATGAAGCCCGACGCAGGGCACACGCGCCTTAGGGCGGCTTGTGCTGCGGCCGTCAAGGGAACCCGCCGCTCGAAGTGCGCCTTGTCGATGTCTCGCGTGACGAAGAGGCGAGAGGCGCCGCGCTTGTAGTGCTTGCCGACCTCGAGACGGAGCAAGGTGCTCTCGCGCAACCCGGTCTCCCACAGGACGGTGAAGAAGGGGCGCACCCAGTCACCCGTGCGGCGTGACCTCTCGGGCATCGCCATCAGCACGCGTTTCACTTCGGCCTTCGAGAGTATCGTTGCTTGCGCCTTGCGGGCGTTCTTCGCGCGCTTGCCGGGGTGCCCTGCCTTGGGCAGTCCAGGCACCGCGGGGAGTGCGGTCCCGTGCTCGGCACACCATCCGACGAACATCCGCAGGGCAGACAGTTCTTTGCGCAACGTCGATCGCGTCACGCACTGAATGCGCTTGTACATGTAGTCGCTGTACGAACGCGGCGTGAATGCATCGAAGCCGGAGAAGTGCTTCAGGAAGTGCGCCTCGACGTACATCGTCGCGGTCTCGGCGGTGCCCCCGGGCGTGCATCAACTCGTAGTCGGCCAGCCACGACGCGAACGCCGTCGCCAGATCAGCGCTCACGGCGTCACGCGCCGTACGTCGACCGCTTTCGACGTCGGCGTAGATTCGCGCTGCTTCGATCGCAGCCTCACGAGGATCCGTTTTGCCCGTGGAGCGTTCGACTCGTTGGCCGGCGTGACGGAAGCGAATGAGGTGCGTCTTGGCGAACCTGAGCCTGGTGGATGGGCGTCGAGGTCAATCGTGCCCCGCGTCCGGGCAGGGCACGGCGCATGGGCCGCACGTCGACGTCGAGGAGGAGCACTCCTGACCGTGATGAAGGGTCCTACCGGCCGGGCACTCGAGGGCTCCGTCCCCGCCGCAGCTGGGCGCGCTCACCAAGTCCCCGTCGCAGCAGCAGGAGTCGAGCAGCGCGTCCTCCGCGCACGAACCGTTCGCGTCGCGCACGTCGGGGCCCGCGTCCGGACCTGCGATGCAACACGGCCCGGCGCCCGGCCCGCTGCAGCTGCATTCGCTGCCGTGATAGAGGCCGTACCCGGCTGGGCAGACGAGCGCTCCCGCGTTGCACATGGGGGCGTTCTGCAGGTCCCCGTCACAGCAGCATGCGACGCTCGCCGCGTCCTCCCCGCAGCTGCCATCGGGGCCCGCTTCGCTCTGCGCAGACGATACATCGGGGGTCGCGTCCTTGGCCGTCGGCGGAGCGCCCCCTTCCGCGCCGCCGCACCCGGCGACGCACGCACACGACAAGACCACGCTCGGATAAGCCGAAGTTCGATGAGTCATCATGGGGCGCAGCCGGGGCAACGCGCGTGCCGAGGGAGGGGAGCGGTGCGGGACTGACTCTTTGGTCGGATTGCTCGCGAGCGGCCTGCGACCGCGCCGGCGCGCCTTTGTGCCGAAACGCGCCACGAAGTGTCGCTCGGTCATGCGGCGGCCGTCGCCAGCATCCGGGCGATCTGCGTCTTGGCGAACGGCCGGCTGGCGCGCGAGAGGACCCCGCGGAGACGCAGCGCGGTGACGATTGCGCGATGGGAGAGGCCACCAGCGCGCAGCTCGGCGACCACCGCGAGCACTGCCTGTTCCGCCTCGTCCTCCACGAGCCGGCCCCCCTCGACGGCGCGGTAGCCATGAAGGCATCGGCCGGGGTGTCGCCGTTCGCCGTGCCGTCCGCGGAGACGACGCGGGCCCCTCCCGTCGCGACAGCGCGCTCGATCGTCGCGGCGACGTACACGTCGCGGGCGAGCCGGTCTCGCTTGGCGACGACGAGCACGCCGGCACCTACTGCGCGTAGCTCGCCAAGGGCCGCCACAAGGGCCGGACGGTCGCCGAGGTCGCTCCCACCGCTTACCCCCTGGTCGACGTGCCAGGCGGCCACGGAGAAGCGCCCCGCAGCGGCCGCCCGCTCCAGCGCCTTTGCAAGCGCCGCGTCCACGTCGCCGGGGGGCTCGGCGCTTGGCCCGCTCGTTGGCCCAATCGCCACCGCCGGACGCGTACTCGCTAATCGATGCGGAACGCTCCGAGCGCCCGTTCGAGCTGCTCCAGTCGTACCCGCAGCGTGCGCACGACCTCGCCGATCTGGCTCGCACGCTCGACGTTGCCGGCCGCCGCTCCCTCGAACACGTCCAAGGCCGCCTGGATCCGATTCCGCTCCCGACTTTGCGCCTCGATCGCTTTCGCGATGATTTGAAATCGATTCATCATGGCCTGGACGGCCGCACTCATCGCGCGGCTTTCTCGCTGCTGAGCCTCGATTGACTTTCGCACGTCGTCGCCGAGGGAGCGCACCATCGAGAATGCTTGCGACACGTTCTGCTCGCTCGCCCGCTGCAGCTCCACTGCGCCCGCGATGTGCGTCATCGCCCGGTGAACTTCGGTCATCGCGTCCTCTACCACCTGGACGCGCCGTGTTTGGTCCATCGTCGCGTCGACGATCTCCCGCACCGTCCCCTCCGCCTCTTCCGAGCTTTCGAGGATGACGCGCAGACGGACGCCGGCCTGCTCGGACCGCTGCTCGCCGGTGCGCACCGTCTCCTGTCCGGCTTGGACCGCGCGGACGGCTTCTTCGATGTAGGCCTGCACGTCCCCGATGAGCGTCCGGATGCGGTGGGTAGATTCCGCGGTCTCGACGGCCATCGACCGCACGCGCTCGGCGACGACGCGAAACCTCCTTCCTTGCTCCTGCCCTGCTTCGGACGCGATGATCGAGGCGTTGATCGAGAGAAGGTGCGTCGCGGTGGTGACCTCCTCGATGACGTGCACGACCTCGCCAATCGCTTCCGATAGACCCGCGAGGTTTGCAACGGCTCGGTGCACCGCCGCGAATCGGTGCTGAATCTCGCCGGTGTTCGCGATCGTCGCTTCGACCGCGGTGCGACCGTCTTCGGCCGCGCGAGCGGTCTTGAGCGAGAGGGAACGCCCTCGCTCGGCGCTGCTCACCACGCGCTGGATCGAGTGCGTGAGCAAGAGCAGCGAGCCGCCGGTCTTCTCGACGTTTTCGCGGAGGAGCTGCGTGCTGGCCGTGACGGTTCCAACCTGCGCCTGCATCTGCTGGACTTGGACGAAGGCGCCGTCGATGGTGCGGCCGAGCGCGTGCAGGTTGTTCGTGATCCGCTCGATCTGTTCGGCGAACTTCGAAATTGACGCGGAGGCCTCCGACCCCGCGCCCGAAAGGCCTTGAACGCTCGTGCCGACGTTGCCGATCGAGTCGGTCATCTCCACGATGGCGCCCGATCCATGGTGCACGGCCTGGCGCTGGTCGTGGCTCTCGTCCACCATCTGCGCGCTCGCCCCGCGCAGTTGTCGCGTGACCTCGCCGATCGCGACGACGGCGTGCCGGAGATGCGAGACCACGGCCTGCAGCCGTTCGAACATCCGATCGATCGATGCGACGAGGTCCGCGAGCTCGCGCGAGTGCCAGCCCTGCGCCGGCGCGGCCCGTTGCCGCAGATCGCCGCTGTGGATGGCTTCGATGAGCCGCGACACCCGCGTGATCGGAAGCGCGATGGTGTTGGCGAGGAACGCAGCCGCCGCGAGGCCGAACGCGAGCGCGACGAGCGCGAAGAGGGCGGATGTCGTGAGCGCCCGGATCGCGCGTTGATGCACGCTCGATTGCGGCCAGGTCGTGATCACGGACCACCGCACGCCGTTCGTGAGCGGCGCCAACGTCCCCCGGCGCAGTTCACCCGTTTCGTCGAGCCCGACCCGCCGCTCGGAGCCGGCCGCGGCGCGAGCTCGGTAGAGGTCGACGCGGCTCACGTCGGCCATCGACGTCGTCGTGGTCGCGCCGGCGGTAGCGATCACGTGCCCGAGATCGTCGACGACGACGGTCGAGAGCCCCGGCGCAGCCTCGGTCACGCGTTGGAGCGCGCGCTCCAGGTAGTCGAGGTCCACACCGATGACGCTGATGCCGAGCGGCTCCTGCCCATCGTTCGCGATCGGCACGGCCAGGACCACGGCCGGCCGACGCTGGGCAATGCGCGAAACAACGAACTCTGACGCCAACGCCGCGCCGTTCTGTATCTCGTGAACCCAGGCTCGATCCGCGTAGGACGTGCCCTCCGTGAACCGTCGGCCCTCGGCGGTTGCAAGCATCCCCGCGATCGTCATGCCCGTTGGATCGGTGACCAACATCGAGTAGAGGCCGGGAAACGCACCGAAATAGTGTGCGATCCTGCGGCGGCACTCGTCGGGATCGAGTCGCCCGAACGTCGCAACGTCGCCGGCAAGAGCTCGAACCACCGTGATGTGTCCTTCGATGAGCCCCCCGAGTTCGCGGGCGAGCGAAGTGCTGGCGAGCATCGTCTCGCGGTCGGCCAGCGCCGCCGCCGAGTTGGCCGCCGTTCGGGCTTCTGCCATACCGAGCAGCAGCACGGGCAACGCCGTCAAGAGACCGCACGCGACGAACAACTGCATTCGCAGCGTCATTGGACGGGGTTTCGCCATCACGGGGCCCCACCACAACCGAAGCGCGTCGCCCCCGCAACTGGTCTTCTCTTCACGATCGAATGCGGGGCGCAAGCGCGTCGGCGGCTATCGGTCGCGCAAGGTCCGTGGCGGTGAGCTTTTCGAGTACCGCACCCACGACGGGCAAGAGCCCACGGCACCTGGCATCGAGCGTCGTCGCGTGCGCCGCTTGTAAGCAAGGGACGGGTGTCCGCATGAGCCGCCAGGGCGCGACCGCGCATGCGTGTGGGCGGAAAATCCAAACATGGCAAGCATACGAAAATAGCCGCATCCCTCGTAAGAGCCCATCTCGGTAGCGCGGGTAGCTCCATGTGTTCGGAACGCGATGAACGCAATCCTCTTCGCGCTGCGCACCGGGTGCCAGTGGAATGCGTCGTCTCGCTGGCCCGCGTTCCAGCGGGAGTTGCGCGCGACTCTCGGCACGTAGCGGCGGCCCGCGCCCGCGGCGAGGGATGGAATCGAGAGGGCGAGCGCAAGCTCGACCGTGCTTCCTGAGCTCGGGGCCGTCGTCCTAGCGGTGCGGCGCGGCGGTTCGAGGCAGCGTGACCACGAACGTCGCTCCCTTTCCCCTGCCTTCGCTGTGGGCTTCGACGGTGCCTCCGTGCAGCTCGACGAGCTCTCGCACGATGGCGAGCCCGAGGCCCAGACCGCTCTGCGGCCGCATCGGCGACATGTCGATCTGCTGAAAGCGCTCGAAGATGAGGTCGAGAGACTCCGGGGCGATACCTTCCCCATGATCGATGACACGCAGTCGCGCGTGGTAGTCGTCGCACTCGATCTCGACTTCCACGCTCTCGCCTTTCTGGCTGAACTTGACGGCGTTGCTGAGGAGGTTCCACGCGACCTGCTTGAGGCGGTCAGGATCCCCGTCCACCGTTGCCGGCTGCGTGCTCCGGAGATCGATCCGGATTCCCTTGGCGTCCGCGGTCGGCCGCACCGCTTCGATCGCCGCGCCGGCGACCCCTGCGAGGTCGACGGCGGAGACGTGAAGCTGCAGCTTTCCGCTCGTGATACGCGACATATCGAGGAGCTCTTCGACCAGACGCGCCTGGGAGAAGGCATTGCGCTCGATCGCTTCCAGCGCCTTGGAGTATCGCGCCGGTTCGAGCGCATGGGTTCGGAGGATGCGCGTCCACCCGAGGATCGCGTTGAGCGGGGTGCGAAGCTCGTGAGAGAGCGTTGCGAGGAACGCGTCCTTCAGCTTGTTGGCCTCGTCGGCGCGCGCGTGCTCCTCCTTGGCGAAACGCGCTTGCTCCTCGATGGCTTCCTTGTCCAGACGCGCCATCTCGCGGGCGCCGGTGGCGATCATCTCGTCGATCGCCCGGTGGATGAGGCACCCGGCGTCGACGTCCAGCGCAATCTCCGCGCTATCGCAGAGCTCGAGGACCGCACATCTCAGGTGCGAGAGCTCGCGCACGACCTCGGGAAGGGTGAAACCCACGGCGAAACGCTCGGCTGCGTGCGCGTGCGAGGCATTCGAGTTCCCGACTCGGTTTCCTTCGTGTGACGGTCGCTCCGCGGTCCCGACGGCGCGCTCCAGACCTTGCGCGAGGCGTTCCACGAGCGCGGGGAAGTGATCGATGAGCGCGGGCCTGGTGAGGCGCTCGGCCGCGGGCACCGCGTCGTCGTCGAGCACGCGCCGACTCCAACGGGCGAGCAGCGCATCGGACTTCGCTCGCAGGAGCCCCGCGATATTCAGCGAGCATTCCGGATCATGCACCATGGCAGGTGATCACCGCTGTCCGGTCGAACATGGAAGTGCGGACCCGACTGGCGGGGCGAGCTCCCCGATCTTCGCCCCGACAGCCCTGTGGCCTTCGAAGGGAGCTACGGCGCCGCACGCACCCTCATCAGGTGGCGACCTTGACGGTGATCTTCAGCTCGGCCACCGTGGTCGTCGCGGTACCGTCGTGCTTGTGGACGCGGCAGATGAGTTTGTGGTCGCCGGCCTTGGTGTCGGCCGGAATCGTCACCGTGAAGTTCACCTCTGCGGTCACGAGGAGCGCCGGAGTGTCCTCGTCATCCAGGTGGATCTCCAGGTAGACGGTGTCGTCCACGGTCGTCGGCGGGTTCTGAGTCGCTCCGGAATCCGCCACGGCATTGGCCCCGGAATCCGCCGCGACATCGGCCCCGGCGTCCGTGCTGGGACCCACTCCCGAATCCGTACCCGCCGGCGGCGGACCCGCATCCGGAGGAGCGAGCATCACGTTCTGGACGTCGCAGTGGATGGGCAGCTGCTCGTTCGGCGTGACGTCGCTGGTGTCCGCCGTGCTGCTCATGTTCACGGTGGCGTTCGGAATGCTGATCGTGTTGCCGTGGATATCGGCCGTGCAGGCGAACACGCCTGCGCCGCAGACCAGTGCACTGGCGACGGTGATTCTCGAGACCAAAGATCGCATGAAATGCCTCCGTGTTCTCTATGGGCGACGGCACTCGCGCCGACGCAACGAAGGACCCTCTTCAGGAACCATGCCGGGGCACTTGCTCATCCGCGGCAAGCACGCGAGAAAATAAGATAAACGCCGGTCGGTGCGCCGCGGGATACGCAAGAACGCCACGATGGTGGCGCCCCCTCTTGCTCGGTTGTTCGCCGTCGCGCCACACTCGGTCGTGCATCGCCGCGTTCGACACGGGGCACGCACCCGTCCTCGGAGCGGGCGACCCGCCATCGGGGCGGGCGTCGCTCACCGCTGCGCCATGCGCTTTCGCAAAGGCGCTCGGGGCGTCGGTCCTACTGTCGGGCAGGTTTTGCCCGAAAGCGGCGCACTGGCTCTCGCCGCTGGCTCCCGCGGCCAGTCCCTACGCGCCTACTTCGACAGAGCTGACCCGACGCCCTTGAGAAATTCGCCCATTGCCCCGACCCCGACTCCCCCCGATATACAACCGGTCGCCGCCGCGCACGTCCTGGCTTCGGCGATGCACGTCTCCGAGCGGTCGACGTTGCCTGCTCCCGACAGCTTGCGGCTGTCGGCGAGCTTGGTCTCGCATTCCGCCACGTCCACCTTCTCCCGGGAAGTCGAGCAGAAGTCCGCGAGGCGCGCGCATGCGGCCTTGTCGTTCGCCGCCTGCGTCGCACCGATCGCCGAGGCGGGGTCCGGTGCGATGGCGCTCGCTGATACGGGCGGACTCGCGACGGCTGCAGCCGAAGTCGACGGCGCGAGCGCCGGGGCCTCGCCGGCCGCCGGCGGGTCGTTTGGCGAGCGCCTGCAAATCCAGAGGAAGACTGCGAGGAGCAGGGCGCCGAGCGCCGCGACACCGACGATCTTCTTCACGGATACGAGGTTACGCCGCCGCTCACTGCTTGGCCATTCGCCTCGACGGTGCCGTGCTCGCTGCGCACCGTGCGACGCTGACGAGACGCACCTCGTCACCGAGTCGTCATCCGCTCGCGTCGGCGACGGCGCCCTTGGCGGTTGCGATCCGTCCGCCGGCGAAGAGTGCCTTCAAGCGCAGAAAGCGCTTTTCGAAGGCATGATAGCTACAGAACGCGAGCAGAAAGGATGCACCGGTGGCGAGGAGACGACCGCAAGGGCAGGAGATCCCAGCCGCGACGCCAGGCGGTCCGGAGGAAACAGCCATACGAGGACCGGGCGCAGGGCCGAATGAAAGAGATACAGTCCATAACTGTATTTGCCCAAAGACGTCCGCGGTTTCCGAGTACGCGGGCAACGAGGCCTGGGTGCGACGGGGCGACCGACGACATGAGTGCGATGACGATGAGCGCCGCGCTGAGGATGGCGGTCAACGTGAACGAAAGGGCTTGTACGGCGGGTGGGCGCGCAAGAGGACCGCCCGGAAGAGCGACGATGGCGGCGAAGGTCACGGCCGCGAGAGCCGCGGGCACCGCGCCGAAGCGTCGTAGCCAAGCAAGGCCGTGCTCGCGGATTGCCGTCGCGAGGAAAGCCCCCAATACGAGGGCGTCCATCCGGCAAGGAGTGAGCGCGTACATCGCAAACCAGTGGTCCCGGAGCAGCAACCGGAAGACGAGGGCGGCGAGAATGAGCGCGGCGCACGTGTGCAAGAGCATGCGCCGTGAGCACAGCAAGACGACGACTGGCCACGCGAGGTAAAAGTGCTCCTCGACCGCCAGTGACCACGTGTGATTGAGCTCTATGCCCTGGCCACACACGGCCATTCCGCAGAACGCCCACCGGTTCTCGAGCGCAATCCTGAAATTCGTGGCGTAGAGCCACACCCACGCCTGGTCCTTTCCGGCGTCGTGCACCAATGAACTCCGCGGGAACAGGGCGGGAGCGACGATCAGCACCACGACGAGAAACGCGTAATACACCGGAAAGATGCGAAGCGTCCGCCGCGCGTAGAAGTCGCGAAAGTAGTGGGGAGACGACTTCGTGTCGAGCAGGGACCCGGTGAGAAACCCCGAAAGGACGAAAAAAAAGGTCCACGCCGTTGGTTCCGAGATCGGCCAGCCGCATGAGGAGGTGCTGGCCGGCGCCCCCCGCGGGCACGCGCTCGCTCGCTTGCCACACGAAATGAAAGGCCGTAACGGCCAGAATCGCGATTCCGCGAATGCCGTCCAGGGCGGCTACGTGAGTCGTGGCGCGCTGGACTCGCGCGGTCTTGTCGTCGGCGGGGACGTTGCTCACTGGTACGCCCCCTCAACGGCCACGCGCTCAACCCGAGGCCCGCACGTTCGAGCAATCGGCGCAAGCGGTCGGGCAAGGTCGGATCGCGCCAGGGTGGCGCGCACCCGGCGAGAGCGGAGGTATTAGGGTACGAGCATCTCCACGTACTTCTCCGCGTCTCGCACGTGGCGCTCGGCGACCTCCGCGAGGCACTCTGCGCGCGATTCCCGGCCGGCTGCGCCTCCCTCGATCGCGCCCAGTCGGGCCCTGGCTGCGAGCGCGTGTACTTCCATATCGAGGGCCGCGAAGGTGCCGAGTGCCGCCCTATAGGACGCGCGGGCGCGCTCCGGGTCGCCGGGAACCAGGGCAATCCCGCCTCGCGCGGCGGCCGCCAGCGCGCTCGCCCAACCGAGGTTCTCCTTCTCGAGGCGCCCTACGTCCTTCTCGGCGGCTTCGAGGAGCGCGCTCCGGCGTCGCCGGTCATCCCGCGCGGCCGCGATCTTCACTCGCGCGCGCACGTCGTGGAACTGGATGCGCATCACCTGGATCCGTGTCTGAAGCGAATGCTCGATTCGCCGCCCGTCGCGCTCCAATCCGTCGAGGGCCTCGCCGAGGCGCATCGCGTACAGCGAGGCGTGCGCCTGAGTGAGGGCGTTGCACCAGTGCTCGGTGAGCCAGCGGTCCGGCGAGAGCTGCGCGACGGCGTCGCGCCCCTCCCGGCGCGCCTTGTCAGGCCGGTCTTCCATGAGATGCACGTGCGGAAGGACGTGCGTACGCACGCCCGTCGCCGTGTACAGATCGCCGCGTTCGGCGCCCTCTTTCGCGCAAGGGGCGGCGCGCCGCATGAGGGGCACGTAGTCGCCCAGCCAGCGGTGCGCCGGTAGCCAAAACCACATTTCCATCGAGCCGACTTCCCAGCCGATGTCGGCGCAATGCTCGCGAAAGAGGGAAATCGAGTCCTGGCTCTGGTTTCTCGCCGAACGCCAGCTCCCCGTGCAAAAGAGACGGATGGCCTCTGCGGCCGTCGCCCACGCGAGCGCGTGCGGGTGTCCGATTCTCCTGGCGACCTCCATCGAGCGTGTCGCGACGAGCGTCGCGCGCTCGAACCCGGCCGCCCCGCCCTCCATCGCCGTGAGGACGCCCTCCCACGCGAGCGCGCGCGAGATGCGGTAGGGCTCGCCGGCGCGCAGCGCAAGCCAGAGGTGGCGGGCCTGGAAGTCCGCTCCGCGAATGACGTCGACTCCGCCCATGCCGTTGCCGAGCGTCCAGCACACGTCGATCTTGCGCAGCTCAGCGGCCGGCACGTCGCGCCGTTCGCGGAACGAGAGCCCACGAAGCCGGAGCTTCGCGCGCTGCACGAGCAGCGACGCTACCGAGAGCGCCGGCGTCGCCGGGATGCGGAGGCCGACTCCGGCGAGTACGTCTTCGACGACAGGGAGGGCGTCGTCGACGTGGCCGCTCCGCAGGAATTGCTCCGCAGCGCGGCGCCGCAGTTCGAGAACCTGATCGGCCGGCGCACCCACCGCCGCGGCGAGGTACGCGCGGCCGGCGTCGTCTCCGTGCCCCGCGTTTCCCAGCGCCTCGGCGAGCTTGACCCGCAAAGGCTGGGAGTCGCCGCCGAGGTCGACGGCGAGGCGATACAGGCGCACGGCTCGCTCGAACGCGAGCGCATGGGTCGCCCGGTCTGCGGCGCGCTCCACGTAGGCACGAGCGCGCTCCACTTCGCCGGCGGCGCAAAGGTGAGCGCTGAGGCGCTCGGGGTCGCAGCCGGCCTCCGCCTCGAGAGCGCGCGCTATGGCTCCGTGGCGTTCGGCGAGGACCTCGGGAGCCAGGCTCGCCACGACGGCCTCGCGCACCCGGTCGTGGAACGTTTCGAGGTGAGACAGGTCGGCGGAGATGGTCGACCGGATGAGCCTCGCGGCGTCGAGGGCCTCGAGGCTCGATTGCGCCGGCGCGCTGTCCAGGTTCGCAGCGCGGAACGCGGTCGCGCGCCCGATCGGCTGCCCGGAGACGCAGATCGTCTCGAGCAGGCGGCGAGCCCCCGGATCCAGCGAGCGCGCCCGCGCGCGCACCAGCGCGTCGACGAGGGTTCCATCGGGGCTGGTCGCCAGCTCGGGACTCCCGTCGCTTCCGGCGTCGGAGGTGTCGCCAGCTGCCTTGAGGAAGGACACGAGCTCGACGAGCAGAAAGGGGAGGCCGCCCGACTCCCGGAGGACGGTCTCGGTCCTGGCGGTGCTCGTCGAGGAAGGCGTCGCGCCGCAGAGGAGCTGCTCGACGAGCTCGCGGGCCTCGCCCTGCGCGAGTCCACCCAGCTCGATGTCCACACGATCGACGTGGGATCCGGCGCCGACGGCCTCGAGGTCCTTCAGCTGCTCGTTGCGCCGCGCGTCCTCGTCGCGGTACCCGAGCACGAGGAGCACGCGAGGCGGGTCCGGCGGGCCCAGGATCTCGCCGAGCACCGACAGGCTGTCGGCGTCGCCCCACTGGAGATCGTCGATGAACAGGATGACCACGGTGCGGTCGGCCATGCGCGCGAGGAGCTCGCGCAGGGCTGCCACGGCCCGGCGCCGAAGCTCCAGCGGGTCGCGTACGTCGTCGGTCCGCCGGCTCTCGGGCCGAACCACGTCTTCGAACACGGGAAAGAGCCGCGCGAGCGCCTGGATGTGGCGTGGAAGAACGGCGGTCAGCTCGGGCTCGGGCAAGCGCCCAGATGGCGGCGCAGGCTGTCGACGAGGGCGTCGAGCGCCTTGTGAGGAACGCTCTCGCGCTCGTAACAGCTCCCGCTGAGCGCGACGACTCGCGGGTCTGCGGCATCGTGCAGCGCGGCGACGCCGAGCGCGAGCTGTCCGAACGCGTCGCGCAGCCGGTCGACGTCGAAGGCGGGCGCGGACGGAGGCTCCGGCGGGAAGCGGCGCGCTTCGCGACCCCCGTTCGGGACGGACCCGGTGTCGCGACCACCGATCGTTTCGATCTGGCTGCGGAGAGGGTCGTCCGTCGCTGCCTCGATCCCGTAGTGTCCATCCGGGGCGAGGCCGCGAAGCGCGCGCTCCCCTCGGTCGCCTGTCGTTTCTCGGACGAACGCGACGATGTCGACGCCGTCGATGAGGTCCATCGTGTAAAACCAGCGGTCGCCTTCGGTTGCGAGCTCGTGCAGTGCGACGAGGTTCGGGTGCTGGAGGCGCGCAAGCGACCGGAACTCGTTCTTGAACCGATAGAGGGCGCTCCCGTCGGGGCGGTGAAGGACCTTGAGCGCCACGGTGCCGCCGAGCAACGTGTCGTCCGCCTCGTATACGACGCCGAAGGCACCGGAGCCGAGGCGCCGCAGCAGCTTGTAGCGGTCGGTCCCCGAGAAGTCGTTCATCGATGCCCCGAACGACGATAGTAGCTCGGCTCGCCAGCCTTCCAGAGCGACATCGGGGCCGACGTTTCCGGGACCGCACTAATTGCGTGCGTCGTTACGTCGGCTGCTGGACGTCGGATGATCCGGAATCGCGTTCCACCAGAGGACAAGATCCAGCCCGTGGTGACCGAATCGGTCACCCACGTTGCGGGTCGCCCTTGAAGCTACAAGCTTTGCGCGTTCGGACATTTGGGGTCGCCCTTGGTCGCACTTTTTACAGAGGTGCGCTTGTTGCTAGTCGCCGAGCGAATGACCCATCGCATTGGTGCAGCGTGCATCCCTTTGGCATTTCTCGCGTTCACGATGTGCTCGAACAGTGGAGGTTCGTCCGCTCCGGACGCAGGCAGCTCTTCGGGCGGAGGTAGCGGCGGATCCGGCGGCGCGACGAGCAGCAGCGGCGGGGGATCGAGCGGCGGCAGCAGCGGGAGCAGCAGCGGCAGCGGAAGCACCTCGGGAAGCAACAGCAGCGGCAGTACGAGCGGGGGCGGTAGCAGCGGAGGGACGTCGAGCGGGGCATCGAGCGGCGGATCGAGCGGCGGAAGCAGCTCGGGGAGCAGCGGAAGCAGCAGCGGTGGGACGAGCAGCGGCGGCACCGGGCAGTCGGTGCTCATGCACCGGAACCACCCCAATCGCGACGGGTTCTTCGTCGATTCAAAGCTCACGGCAGCGGCCGCCATGACGATGCACAACGACGCGGCGTTCAGCGCGTCCATCATGGGAAACGCGTACGCGACGCCGCTCTTCCTGGACAAAGGCGTCGTCTCCGCGCTCAACTCCGGCAAGAGCACGCTCTTCGTCGCGACCGAGACGAACGACGTCTACGCGCTCGATGCGACGACAGGTGCCCAGGTGTGGCACTCGAACGTCGGCTCGCCCGGTGGGCCGGTGTGCGGCGATACCGGGAAGATCAATCCCCAGGGCATCACCGGCACGCCCGCCATCGACCTGACGTCGAGCACGATCGTGATGGCCGCGGCGCAGGGTCCGGGTAGCACGCAGGACCACGCGGTCTACGCGCTCGATCTGGCGACGGGGATGACGAAGTGGCACGTGTCGCTCACGGGGGTGAAAGACAGCAAGGGCAACACCTTCGACCCCACGCAGCACCTGCAGCGGCCGGCGGCGCTCATCGCCAACGGTCAGGCCTATTTCGGCTTCGGAGGCAACATCGGCGACTGTGGGACGTACGACGGCTGGATCATCTCGGTTCCGCTCGACGGCAATGCGTCCAACGTGAAGGGCTGGAGGCCCGACGATGGCAAGAGCGGAATCTGGGCTCCGGGCGGGCCCTCGAGCGATCAAAACAGCATTTACGTCACGACCGGCAATGGTTCGGGCCCGGCTTCGTGGGCTGGCAGCGAGGGCGTCATCCGCCTCGGCTTCGACCTGAGTTTCACGAACAACGCGATGGACTACTACGCCCCGGCCAACTACCCGATGCTCGACGCTGAGGACGCGGACATCAGCGGCTCCGGCCCGCTGCTCATCGATACGCCCGCCGGCAAGCACCTGATTCTGGCGCTGGGCAAGGACGGCAACGCGTACCTCATCGACCGGACCAACCTCGGGGGCGTCGGCGCCACCCTGCTCGATCAGCAGCAGGTATCCAACGGCGCGATCAGCAACGCCGCCGCGTGGGCGAACGTCAGCGGCGCCACGTACGTCGTCGCGAACAACAGCTGGACCGCCGGTTCGGGGTGCTCCAAGGACGGTAGCGGCGACCTCTTCGCCATCAAGATCGACGCGACCAGCAAGATGACGGAGATATGGTGCGGGAACTCCGGCGGCCACACATCGCCGATCATCACGACATCGGACGGGACCAACGACGCGATCGTCTGGGTGGGCGGCGGTAGCGACGGGGCGCCTTCCAGCGCCGGCACGGGCGACGGCAACCTGCACGCCTTCGATCTGCTGACAGGGAACGCGATCGCCAACACCGCGAGTATCCCCGGCATGGCCGTCCTCAGCTCGAGCCTCATCGCGGCGAACGGACACATCTACGCCGCGAGCAACATGGGCAAGGTATACGCCGTCACCCCGTGATCGCGCCCTGCCGCATTCCCCTAAGCCAATGGGTGGTTCGATGACGACTCGGAACGTTCAGGTTTCGACTACGCTCCGGCAGAGCCGGAGACGTGCCGTTGCGACTGCCACCGGCGCGCTCGCGCTCTTGGTGCTCACCATGTGTGGATCGGGGAGTTCCGGAAACGGCTCCCCCGATGCGAGCGCTTCGAGCAGCGGCGGAGGATCTTCGGGAAGCGGGAGCGGCTCGGCGAGCAGCGCTGGCGGCTCGGGAGGCACTAGCGGCAGCGGCGGCTCCGGCGGCAGCTCCTCCAGCACGAGCGGCGGTTCGGGAACGAGCGGCGGGTCGACGAGCGGTTCGGGAACGAGCGGCGGGTCGACCAGCGGTTCGGCGAGCAACTCGGGGAGCGGCTCGAGCAGCGGATCGACGAGCGGTTCCGGGAGCAGCTCGGGAGGCGCCGACGCGGGCGGCGACGCCGACGCGAGCCAGCCGGACGCACCGTCCGGTCCGTTCACGATCACCGGGAGCGACTTCGCTATGGCGGCCGGCGCAGCCCCCCCGATGGGGAGCAATCTATGTTTCAAGAACGGTCAGACCCACAGCACCGGGGACATCTCGCCCCCGCTCTCGTGGAGCAACGCGCCCCCCGGGACGATGAGCTACGCCGTGTCGCTCCACGACACGAGCAACGGAATCACCCACTGGGTGATGTGGAACATTCCTGCGAACGTGACGTCTCTGGCGGCGATGCTTCCCAGCGGGGCGATGCCCGGTCCGCCGGCGCCGCCGGGAAGCATGCAACGGGGCGCGAGCTTCGTGGGCGCAGATCAATACGCGGGTCCGGGCGCCGGCCCTCCGGTGCATGCCTACAAGTTCACGGTGTGGGCCATGAACGCCGCGAACGTGGCCATCCCGGACGGTGACAGCACGGACACGATCTATTCCCAAGACTTGGCCGTGAGCTCTTTTGGCAGCGCGACGCTTCTGGTGTGCGGAGATCAAAATGCGGATTGCGATACGTGTTCGGACGGGGGCAGCTAAGCTCGTCGCGTCCCTCTTCCCGGCGATCGCAGGCGCCGCAGCGCTCGCAGCGTGCAGTGCGGACACGTCAAGTCAGCCTCCCGAAGATGGCGGGAGCGAGGCGAGCGATGCGTATTCCTCGCCCGAGGCCATGGCCCTCGTCGACTCGACCGCTACCGATTCCCCAGCGTCCGACTCCGCCGCCGGCGAAACGGGCGGTCAACCCGACGGCCCGGGCGCGTTCGAAGCGGGGCCCGGCGACGCGGCCGACGGCGGCGGGTCCGGCGATGCGGCCGATGGCGGCGTGTCCGGCGACGCGGCCGACGACGGCGCGCTCGGCGACGCGGCCGACGGCGGCTGCGCACCCGAGGACGGCGGTCTCCCGGACGACTTGCGGTGCACCGGTCTGTACAGCGACTGGGCGACGCGAGCGATCGCGGCAGACGTCCATTACTACGATCCCGGATACAAGCTGTGGAGCGATGGAGCCGTAAAGCGCCGGTGGATCTGGCTGCCGCCGCAGACGCAAATCGACACGAGCGACATGGATGAGTGGGTCTTTCCAGTCGGGACGAAGATCTGGAAAGAATTCAGCCTGGGAAGCCAGCTCGGCAGCGACGGCCAACTGACGGGGGGAGAGCTCGTCGAGACACGCCTTCTCTGGAAACGCGGCGCCAGTACCTGGGCCTACGCAGTATACCGCTGGTCCGACGACCAATCGTCCGCGCAGAGCATCACGAACGGCGATCAGGTGCCGCAGCCGGACGGCCCGCCGGCGTACGAGGTGCCGGCGATCATTCAGTGCCCCAACTGCCACGGGGGTCGGCGCGATATCGTGCTCGGCTTCGACTGGATCGGGCTCGGCGTCGCGACGGCGGGAGCGACGGGCGGGCTCACGCTTGCTACGCTCCCGTCGGGCTGGCTGACGCAGCCCCCACCGGCGACGGCCGTCGAAATCCCAGAGGACGCGACCGAGAAGGCCGCACCCGCGCTCGGTTTGCTCCACATGAATTGCGGCGTGACCTGCCACAACGTAAACGGGAAGGCCGGGTATACCGGACTTTACATGAAACTCCTGGCCGGTCAGGTCTACCCCGAAGGGGGGACGGCGAGCGTGACCGATCTCGATACGTACACGACGGCCGTGAACGTGGTGGGTCAACTGAATTTCGGAACGTACAAGCGGATTGCCCCCGGCGATTCGGCGAACAGCCTCGTACCGCTCATGGCGCTCGCTCGCGGTCCGGATGCCGGCGCCTTCCTTCCGATGCCCCCCATCCTCAGCCATCGTCCGGACACCGATCCGACGACCGGCGTCCCGCTCGTTCAGGCGTGGATCGACGCCCTACAGTAGTCGCAATGGGACCCACAAACCCGCCTAGTACCGTCTTCGCGCACAGGCGCAAGCGCCGAAGCCTGGCCATGCAACTTTTGGTGACACTGCGACCTTGAGGCGTCGCGAACCCCGCTCCCCCATCGCTCCCGAGGAGGCACATCGCTTGCTGCGAGTGAAAGACACCAATGACTCATAAGACATTGCTCGCTGTCTCGATCGTGGTCGCCGTGACAGGGTGCGGTGGAGGGGGAACGCAGGGAGACGGCTCGGGAACGAGCAGCGGGACCAGCACGAGTTCGAGCGGTTCCAGTGCGAGCGGTTCGTCTTCCGGAGGGAGCGGAAATGGTACTTCGAGCGGTGGCTCGAGCTCCGGCTCATCGAGCGGCACCGCGAGCTCGTCGAGTGGCGGCGGCACGAGCTCTTCCGGTGGTAGCTCCGGCGGGGGTATGGAC
>Ga0102924_1003045_pt1 | contig 17765 bp, 16 predicted proteins | sample PaiPotPPM11metaG_FD_80116 | JGI IMG/M metagenome (GOLD analysis project Ga0102924, IMG submission 80116) | Iron sulfur acid spring bacterial and archeal communities from Banff, Canada, to study Microbial Dark Matter (Phase II) - Paint Pots PPM... ...
AGCTTCTTTATGATGTCCGGCGACTTCAGGATCTCGACAGTCGCATTGTAGAGCTTGGTGCGGATCGGCTCGGGCGTGCCCTTGGGCACCAGGAAGCCGTACCAGGTCGAGACGTCATAACCCTTGAGGCCGGACTCCGCGAGGGTGGGCAGATCGGGAAACAGCGCCGAGCGCTTGGCCGGCGATACCGCGAGCGCGCGAATGCTCCCGGCCTTCACCAGCGGCGTCGCCGCGCCGCTGGTTTCAATCGCCATCTGAATATTGCCGGCGACGAGATCGGCCAGCATCGGCGCGCCGCCACGATAGGGCACATGCGCGATGTCGGTGCCCGACAGCGCTTTGAACAGTTCCGCCGACATGTGCTCGGTCGAGCCGACGCCGGCCGAGCCATAGCTGACCTTGCCGGGATTGGCTTTGAGATAGGCGATCAGCTCCGCGACAGTCTTCGCCGGGAACTGCGGATTGACGACCAGGATATTTGGCACCGTCGCGACGATCGTGATCGGTTCGAAGTCCTTCTCGAAATCATAGGCGAGCGTTTTGTAGATCCCCGGCGCCATGGTGTGCGCCACGGTCGCCATGAACACCGTATAGCCGTCGGGCACCGCGCGCGCGGCATTGGTGGCGCCGAGCGTATCGCCGGCGCCGCCGATATTTTCGACCACGAAGGCCTGGCCGAGCTTCGCCGTCAATTGCTGGGCGATGATGCGGCCGACAATGTCGGTCGTGCCGCCGGGCGCGAACGGCACGATCAGGGTGACCGGCCGCGTCGGCCAATCCTGCGCCTGCGCGGTGCCGGCACTGATTGAAAGGCCAAAGCAGGCGCCGATCAGAAAAAGACTGCGTAAGATGCGCACAAAGCCCATCGGGATGTTTCCTCTCAATTCTTGCAAGTGGCATCATTGCGAGGAGCCAACGGGTCCGGCCCGAAGTGGCCGGCCCGATGACAGGCTCCGCGACGAAGCAATCCAGCACCGCGCCGCCGCACTGGATTGCTTCGCTCCGCTCGCAATGACGGCGGTGATTGACTGCAAATTACTCAGTTCGCTGCTTCCTTCAGCGGATCCTTCACCGCCGGGAAGGTCTCGAACTCGATCGCCCAGGGCTGGCCGTCGACCTTCTGAACCTTGCGGATATAGACATTCTGCACGATATCGCGGGTGCGCGGATCGATCGAAATCGTGCCGCGCGGGCTCTCCCAGGTCATGCCTTTCATGGCGCCGATCACGGCATCGGCGTCGGTATTGCCGTTGGTCTTTTTCAGCGCCTCGTAGATCAGGTTCATGCCGTCATAGCCGCCGACCGAGATGAAATTGGCGCGGTGGCCGCTCGCCTTCTGATAGGCGGCTGTATAGTCCTTGTTGATCTGCGAGGGATGCGCGGCCGAATAGATGCCAGCGGTGATGACGCCGACCAGCGCGTCGCCGGTCGAAGGCAGATCGTCATCGTCGACGATGTCGCCGGGTCCGATCAGCTTGATGCCGGATTTGTCGAGACCGCGCTCGGCGAATTGCCGCGCGAAAGTGCCGGCCTGGCCCGCCGGGACGAAGACAAACAATGTGTCCGGCTGCAGATCACGCGCGCGCTGCAGGAACGGCGAGAAATCCGGATTGGCGAGCGGCACTTTCAGCGACTCCAGAACCTCACCGCCGCCCTTGGTGAAATGGTCGCTGAACACCTTGCCGGCTTCGGCGCCCGGCGCCCAGTCGGACAGGATCGCGACCACTTTTTTGCTGCCGTTCTTGACCGCCCAGTCCGCGATGATGCCGGACTGCTGGCCGAGCGTGAAGCTCGTGCGCACGTAGTAGGGCGAGCGCTCGGTCACCACGGATGTGCCGGAAACCATAATGACGGTCGGGACCTTGCCCTCGGTGGCAAGCGGCGCCATCGACATGGCGCTCGGGGTGAGGCCGGCGCCGAGGAAATTCACTTTGTCGTTGACGATCAATTCCTGCGTCAGCCGCTTGGCGTTGTCCGGCACGCTGCTGTCGTCCCGCACAATCAGCTCGATCTTCTTGCCGGCGACGGTGTCGCCGTGTTGCGCCATATAGAGCTTGGCGGCATCGGATACTTCGCGGCCGACCGCACCTTGCACGCCGGTCATCGGTAGCACCAGCCCGATCTTGATGGTGTCGGCGGTCTGCGCCGCGGCGTTCAATCCAGCCAAGCTCAAGCCGATCATGCCCAAGCCCGCAGCGGCAATCGGCAGACCAACGGCAACACGACGCGTCACGCGCATGACGTTCTCCCTCGCGCAGGTTCATTCGGCTTATTGCTTTGAGGCCCATTGAACGGTCAGCGCGCGCAGATTGCAAGCGCGGATGGTGCCGCCGCCTTCAGCCCAGTGCGCCCACGACTACCCGCGCCACGTCAGCCAGCGCTGCTTCGCGATCTTCATATTTCGTCTTGGTCTGCGTGAGATAGGCGGCGACGATCACCGGCGGACGCTGCTGCGGCGGCCACAGCAGGCCGATATCATTGGTGCTGCCATGGCTCGCGTCGGAGCCGGTCTTTTCGCCGCATTGCCAGCCCGCGGGAAGGCCGGCGCGCAGCCGCTTGTCGCCGGTCTTGCAGCCGAGCAGCCACGCTTTGAGTTGCTCGCGCGAGCTCGGCGCCAGCGCATCGCCGAGAACGATCGCCTGCAGATCATTCACCATCGCCATTGGGGTTGTCATGTCGGCTTTGGCCAGACCAACCGGCTTGTTCCGGCTGAACAGCGGCTCGTTATTGTCGAGACGCGTCACCATGTCGCCGATCGTGCGCGCATACGCGGTCACGGCGGCTGGGCCGCCAATGCTTTTGAGAACGAAGTCGGCTGCGGTGTTGTCGCTCTCCGTCATCGCTGCAGCGCAAAGCTCAGCCAGCGTGATCGCGTCGCCGATACGATCTTTCAGCACCGGCGAATAGGCCACGAGGTCGGCGCGCTTGAGAACGAAGCCGCGGTCGAGATGCTCGCGGCCGGCCTCGACGCGCTTGAGCACGGCCGAAACGGCGAGCACCTTGAAGGTGCTGCACAGCGGGAACCGCTCATTGCCGCGATAATCGATCCGCGCCTGTGAGGCCGTATCCAGGACTGCAACGCCCAGACGCCCGCTGACTTTGGCTTCAATGGCGGCCAGATCGTTCTGCAAGGACGCCGCGAAAGCGCCTGCCGGCTTCGGCTGGAAAAGACCCGCGCCAAAAGGGGCGGCCGCAAGCCTCGCCGTAACCTGACGACGTGTCAGTTGACGACGTGTGAGGGGTCGGCGCGTGGACATCGACGGATTACGCCGCGGTCGGCGCCTTTCCGGTGCGGCCGAGCCGCTTGTCGAGATAGCCGCCGATCGCGGTCATCAGCGGCTCGACCTTGCCGTCGAAGAAATGGTTGGCGCCGGGAACGACCTTCTGCTCGATGACGATGCCCTTTTGGGTCTTGAGCTTCTCGACCAGCGTCGTGACGTCGCGATGCGGCACGACGGCATCCTTGTCGCCGTGGATGATCAGGCCGGACGAGGGGCAGGGCGCGAGGAAGGAGAAGTCATAAAGGTTCGCCGGCGGCGCGATCGAGATGAAGCCTTCGATTTCCGGCCGCCGCATCAGGAGCTGCATGCCGATCCAGGCGCCGAACGAGAAGCCCGCGATCCAGCAGGCGCGCGCTTCGCTATTGACCGACTGCACCCAGTCGAGTGCGGAAGCCGCGTCCGACAATTCGCCGATGCCGTGATCGAAGCCGCCCTGGCTCCGGCCGACGCCGCGGAAGTTGAAACGCAGCGCCGAGAATCCGCGATGCACAAAGGAATAATAGATCTGATAAACGATCTGGTGGTTCATCGTGCCGCCGAATTGCGGATGCGGATGCAGCACGATCCCGATCGGCGCATTCTTCTGCCGGGCCGGATGATAGCGGCCTTCGATACGGCCGGCGGGCCCTGTGAAAATTACCTCGGGCATTTTGGAGACCTCGATCAGAACGGGCGCGTTAACGCTGGTGATTCCAGCTTACTTGACGACATCAGCTGCCGCACGTAACTACTTAATAGCATTTTGGTTTTCTGGTACCGGCAGCGCGCGTCTTGGCGGTGAAAAGCTCAGGGTCGCGACTTCTAGCACGAGGCAGGGGCCAAAAAGCAAGCATTACGATGGGATTGCCGCGCGCCAAGGCTCGAAATTTGGCTCGAAATTTGGCTCGAAATTCCGCTCGAAAATTCGGGCTGAAAAGCCGGCGGAACAATCGCCGCTTCATCCTGCGGCTCAGCCTCCCCAGATGGTGGCGAGGCGGTTATCGAAACTGACGTATCGAAACGGATATGGCCGAGCGCAGCTATTTCGACTGGAATGCGACAGCGCCGCTGCGCGCCGAGGCGCGGGGCGCCGCCGAGGCTGCGCTCGCGCTTCTTGGCAACCCTTCGTCGATCCATGCCGAAGGCCGTGCGGCGCGCCACGTCGTCGAGCACGCTCGGCAAGAAGTGGCGACGCTGGTCGGGGCGAAGGCCGCCGACGTGTTCTTCACCTCGAGCGGAACGGAAGCCAACATGCTGGCGCTGTCGCCGCATTGGCAGGACGGCGCCGACAAGCGCCCGCGCGATCGGCTGTTCATCTCCGCCGTTGAACATGCCTTGGTACGAGCTGGCGGGCGATTTGCGCCTGGAGCAATCGAAGAACTGCCGGTCGAGGGCGAGGGCCGTTTGCGCCTCGACGCCTTGGAAAAGGCCGTCGCCAACGCAAAGGGTTCGCTGGTCTCCTTGATGCTCGCCAATAACGAGACCGGCGTTATTCAACCAGTTGCTGAAGCTGCAGCTATCGTTCATGCCGCGGGCGGCCTGTTACATGTCGACGCCGTTCAGGCGATCGGCCGCATGTCTTGCGATATCAGCGCCTTGGCCGCCGATCTTCTGACGCTGTCGGCGCACAAGATCGGCGGCCTCAAGGGCACTGGCGCGCTCATTCGGGCGAACGAAGACCTTCATCTGAACGATCCGCTCATTCGCGGCGGCGGCCAGGAGCGGGGACTGCGCGCGGGAACCGAGAATGTGCCGGGCATTGCCGCTTTCGGGGCGGCCGCGGCGGCGGCGCGGCGGGACGGTGAGGTAGAGGCGCAGCGGATTTCCGCATTAAGGTTGAAGCTCGAGACCGGGCTGCGCTCAATCGCCCCGGGAACCGTCATTTTCGGCGAAGCAGCGCCAAGGCTGCCCAATACGACGCTTTTTGCCCTTGAAGGCATGAAGGCCGAGACCGCCGTGATTGCCTTCGATCTCGAGGGTATCGCTGTCTCGTCAGGCTCCGCCTGCTCCTCAGGCAAGGTCCAGCCCTCCCATGTGCTTGGCGCCATGGGGGTTTCGCCTTCGCTCCTGCGCGGGGCGGTGCGGCTGAGCCTGGGCTGGGAAACGACCGAAACCGATATCGAAAGGCTGCTCAACGCTTGGAGAAAGCTCGCAACTGCATTATCTAAGGGACGGTCGGGGATTGCAGCGTAAGGTACAGCCTAAGCCGCTGCATGACTGACCGATTTCGCGGTGATTTGAACGATTCAAGCGCTGCAACCCAAGATGGTGGTGAGCGAGACCAGGCACACCTGACCATAACCGACTTAATCCAACCCGCGGTCCTTGAAACCGTGAGCGGAGGGACGAATGCCGGCAGTGCAAGAGACCGTCGACCAGGTCCGGCGCATTGACGTTGACCAATACAAGTATGGCTTCGAGACGCTGATCGAATCGGACAAGGCCCCGAAGGGTCTGTCCGAGGATACGGTGCGTTTCATCTCGGCGAAGAAGAGCGAGCCGGAATGGATGCTCGCCTGGCGGCTCGACGCCTATAAGCGCTGGCTCACCATGCGCGAGCCGAAATGGGCCAAGGTCGATTACCCGCCGATCGACTATCAGGGCATCTACTATTACTCCGCGCCGAAAAAGGCGCCGCAGTCGCTCGACGAGATCGATCCGGAGATCCTGCGCACTTACGAGAAGCTCGGCATTCCGCTGCGCGAGCGCGAGGCGCTGCTCGGCATCCAGAAGCCGGAAGGGCAGAAGACCGAAGCCCAAAAAGCCGAAGCCCGAGACATTGAAGACATGGGCTTGGACGGCGAGGGCGGCGAGAACGGCAAGAGCTATGGTCGGGTCGCCGTCGATGCCGTGTTCGACTCGGTGTCGGTTGCGACAACCTTCCAGGCCGAACTCGCCAGGGCCGGCGTGCTATTCATGCCGATCTCGGAGGCGATCCAGAAACATCCGGACTTGGTGAAGAAATATCTCGGCACAGTGGTGCCGGTGAGCGATAATTTCTTTGCCACGCTCAATTCCGCGGTGTTTTCCGACGGCTCGTTCGTCTATGTGCCGCCGGGCGTGCGCTGCCCGATGGAATTGTCGACCTATTTCCGCATCAACGAGCGCAATACCGGGCAGTTCGAGCGCACGCTGATCATCGCCGACAAGGGCTCCTATGTGAGCTATCTCGAAGGCTGCACGGCGCCGGTGCGCGACGAGAACCAGCTGCACGCCGCCGTCGTCGAACTGATCGCGCTCGACGATGCCGAGATCAAATATTCGACCATCCAGAACTGGTATCCGGGCGACGCCAACGGCAAGGGCGGCGTGTTCAATTTCGTCACCAAGCGCGGCGACTGCCGCGGCAAAAACGCCAAGATTTCCTGGACCCAGCTCGAGACCGGCTCGGCGATCACCTGGAAATATCCGAGCTGCATCCTGCGCGGCGACAATTCGCGCGGCGAGTTCTATTCGATCGCGATCTCGAACGGCTACCAGCAGGTCGATTCCGGCACCAAGATGCTGCATCTCGGCAAGAACACGACGAGCCGCATCATCTCCAAGGGCATCGCCGCCGGCCATTCCAACAATACCTATCGAGGCCTCGTCACGGCGCACCGCCGCGCCACCGGCGCCCGCAATTTCACCAATTGCGACTCGCTCCTGATCGGCGATACCTGCGGCGCGCATACGGTGCCCTATATCGAAGCGAAGAATTCCTCGACCCTGTTCGAGCACGAGGCGACGACCTCGAAAATCTCGGAAGACATGCTGTTCTACTGCCAGCAGCGCGGGCTGTCGGCGGAGGAAGCAACAGCGCTTGTCGTCAACGGCTTCGTCAAGGACGTGCTGCAGCAATTGCCCATGGAATTCGCGGTCGAGGCGCAGAAGCTGATCTCGGTCTCGCTCGAAGGCAGCGTGGGCTGAACAGGTGGATGTGCCCATGTCCACGTATTGGTTCAGACCGAAGCGATATGGCTACGGCGCCACGCCCGTCACCTGGCAGGGCTGGGCGCTGACGCTGGGCGGTGCAGCGATCATAGCCGCGGTGACGGTGTCGCTGATGGGGCATCGGACGATAGATGGCTGGTTCGCACTCGCTATTGCGATCGAAGTCGGAGTGATCGTAGCGCTCGTGGTGATCTGCCGCCGCAAGACCGATGGCGACTGGCGCTGGCGCTGGGGTGACCGCAGTTAAGGCCGCAAGGCCAGGATTTTGGAGCTTAGTTGGATGGCACTGCTTGAAGTCAAGAATTTGCACGTCGCGATCGACGGCAAGGAAATTTTGAAAGGCCTCGACCTCACCGTGAATGCGGGCGAGGTGCACGCGATCATGGGCCCGAACGGTTCGGGCAAGTCGACGCTCGCCTACGTGCTGGCCGGCAAGCCAGATTACGAGCCGACCCAGGGCGAGGTGCTGTTCAACGGCCAGAACCTGTTCGAGATGTCGCCGGATGAACGTGCAGCGGCCGGTATGTTCCTCGCCTTTCAATATCCGCTGGAAATTCCCGGCGTCGCCACAATGACGTTCCTGCGTACCGCGCTCAATGCGCAGCGCAAGAAGCGCGGCGAAGCGGAACTGTCGACGCCGCAATTCCTCAAGACCGTGCGCGACACGGCGAAGATTCTCGGCATCGATCAGGAGATGCTGCGGCGCAGCGTCAATGTCGGATTCTCCGGCGGCGAGAAGAAGCGCAACGAAGTGCTGCAGATGGCCCTGCTCGAGCCGAAGCTTGCCATTCTCGACGAAACCGATTCCGGGCTCGACATCGATGCGCTGAAGATCGCCGCCGACGGCGTCAACCGCCTGCGCGGACCGGGACGTTCCTTCGTCGTCATCACCCATTATCAGCGGCTGTTGAACTACATCGTGCCCGATGTGGTGCATGTGCTCTCGGCCGGCCGCATCGTGCGCACCGGCGGCAAGGAGCTCGCGCTCGAGCTGGAAGCGCGCGGCTATACCGAATATCAGGAAGAGGCTGCGGCGTGAGCGCTGACGTCACCACCATGAAGACGGCGGCCGAGGCCGAGCTGGCGCAAGCTTTCGCGCAGGCGCATGGCAAGCTGCCGGGCGGCAAGGCAGTGGCGGCCCAGCGCCAGGCCGCTTTCGACGTGTTCGCCAAATCCGGCCTGCCGCACCGCCGCGTCGAGGAATGGAAATATACCGACCTGCGCGCGCTGATGCGCGATGCCAAGCCGCTTGCCGGGCCGCCCGATGCCGCCGCTAAGGCGCTGGCGAAAACGGCCGGCGCACTCGCTGGCGATCTCGAAGCCCGGCGCCTGGTCTTCGTCGACGGCGCCTTTGTCCCGGAACTGTCCGACACCGCGAAGCTGGAGGAAGGCCTGAGCATCGGCTCGCTCGCCGACGCGCTCGCCGCCGGCGATCGGGTGCTGACGCGCTACCTCGGCCGCCTCGCGCCGGGCGACGATGTCGCCGTGGCGCTGAACACCGCGCTGATGGGCGACGGCGCGGTGATCCGCGTCGCCGCCGGTTCGGTGATCAAGCGGCCGCTGCATCTCGTCTTTGTGTCGTCGGCGAAGTCAACGGCGTCGTTTGTGCGCTCGCTGCTCATTGTCGAGCCGAGCGCGCGCGTCATGCTGATCGAGAGCCATGAAGGACCGGCCGGCAGCGACTATCAGGTCAATGCCGCGCTCGAACTGTTCGCCGGCGACAACGCCCATGTCGACTATATCAAGCTCATCGCCGACGGCGCCGACGCGCTGCATGTCTCGACGCTTGGGGCTGCGATCGGCGCCAAGGCGCGGTTCAACGCGTTCTCTTTCATCGCCGGCGGAGCGGTGGTGCGCAATCAGCTGTTCTTGCGCTTCGACGGTGAGGACACGGTCGCCGGCATTCGCGGCGCGACCCTGGCCCGTGGCCAGCAGCACGCCGATACGACGCTGGTTGTCAATCACATCGCCGAAGGCTGCCAGAGCCGGGAAGTGTTCAAGGCGGTGCTCGACGACGAGGCGCACAGCGTGTTCCAGGGCCGCATCATTGTCAGCCAGGGCGCGCAAAAGACCGATGCCAAGATGATGACGCGGGCGCTGCTGCTGTCCGAGCGCGCCGAGGCCGACAGCAAGCCGGAACTCGAAATCTTCGCCGACGACGTGCAATGCGGCCACGGCGCGACCGTGGGCGCGCTCGACGAAGAATTGAAGTTTTATCTGATGGCGCGCGGCATTCCGGAGGCCGAGGCCGAGTCGCTGCTCATTCAGGCGTTTCTCGGCGAGGCGATCGAAGGCATCGAGGATGCGGGCCTGCGCGAATCCCTGATGGAAGCCGTCGTCGCCTGGCTGAAGATGCGCGGGACGAAGTCATGAACGACATGTCGACCACCGGCGTCTATGACGTGAACCGCATCCGCAAGGATTTCCCGATCCTGGCGATGCAGGTCTATGGCAAGCCGCTGGTCTATCTCGACAATGCTGCGTCCGCGCAGAAGCCGCAGGCCGTGCTCGATCGCCTGAACAAGGCCTATACGTCCGAATACGCCAATGTCCATCGCGGCCTGCATTACCTCGCCAACGAGGCGACGGAAGCCTATGAGGGCGCACGCGAGAAGGTTGCGGGCTTCCTCAATGCCCGGCGCAAGGAAGAGATCATCTTCACCCGCAACGCCACGGAAGCCATCAATCTGGTCGCCTATACGTTCGGCCGCGAGCGCATCAAGCCCGGCGATGAAATCGTGCTCTCGATCATGGAGCACCATTCCAACATCGTGCCGTGGCATTTCCTGCGCGAGCGCCAGGGGGCGGTGATCAAATGGGCGCCGGTCGACGACGAAGGCAATTTCCTCATCGACGAATTCGAGAAGCTGCTCACGCCGCGCACCAAGATGGTCGCCATCACGCAGATGTCGAACATGCTCGGCACCGCGGTTCCGGTGAAGGAGGTCGTGCGGCTGGCGCATGCGCGCGGCATTCCGGTCCTGGTCGACGGCGCGCAAGGCGCGGTGCACCTTGATATCGACGTCCAGGACCTCGACTGCGACTTCTATGTCTTCACCGGCCACAAGCTCTACGGTCCGACCGGCATCGGCGCGCTTTATGGCAAATACGAGCATCTCGCCGCCATGCCGCCGTTCAACGGCGGCGGCGAGATGATCCGCGAAGTGTTCGAGGACAACGTCACCTATGGCGACCCGCCGCACAAATTCGAGGCCGGCACGCCCTCGATCGTGCAGGCGATCGGGCTCGGCGCCGCGATCGACTACGTGAACACCATCGGCAAAACGCGCATCCGCAGCCACGAACAGGGCCTGGTGCGCTATGCACAGGAGCGGCTGCGCGAGATCAATTCGCTGCGCATTTTCGGCAATGCCAAGGACAAGGGGCCGATCGTCTCCTTCGAGATGAAGGGCGCGCATCCGCATGATGTCGCCACCATCATCGACCGTTCCGGCGTCGCCGTGCGCGCCGGCACCCATTGCGTCATGCCGCTGCTCAGCCGCTTCGGCGTGACGGCGACCTGCCGCGCCTCCTTCGCCATGTACAATACGCGCGAGGAGATCGACGCCCTTGCGCAGGCGCTGGTCAAGGCGCAGGCTTTCTTTAGTTGAGGTTTGGCCAATGACTGAAAGCGTCAGCGACGACGTGAAACTCGACCAAGCGACGACACCCGCGGATCAGGCGCCGGCACAGCCGTCGGCTATCCCGCCCGAGGAAATGTCGCGCCTGACCGACGACATCGTCGGCGCGATCAAGACGGTCTACGACCCTGAGATCCCAGCGGATATCTATGAGCTCGGCCTGATCTATCGCGTCGATGTCAGCGACGACCGCGACGTCACCATCGACATGACGCTCACGACCCCGAACTGCCCGTCGGCGGCGGAATTGCCGGCGCAGGTCGAGAATGCCGTGTCCGGCGTTACCGGCGTGCGCGAGGCCAAGGTCAATATCGTCTGGGACCCGCCGTGGGATCCGAGCCGCATGTCGGACGAGGCCCGCGCCGTGCTCAACATGTGGTGAGTTGCGGCGCACACGCGTGCGCATTACATAATATGTGAAGTTGTTAGCATATGTGAAGTTGTTAGCGTTTTGGAGCTAGTTTAACTCGGAAATACCGCTTCGCTTTTAAGCGATTGCGGGGAGGGACTTGAGAATGGCGACTGGCAACGCAGCGCCTCGGCGCCCGAGACCCCAAGTGATGCGGCTCACCGATGCCGCCGCGGACCGGATCAAGGCAGTCATGGCCAAGGCCGACCGGCCGATCACGGCCGTGCGGGTCGGCGTGAAGAACGGCGGCTGCGCCGGCATGGCCTATACGATGGAATATGCCGAAACCGCCCATCCGCTCGACGAGCTCGTCGAGGACAAGGGCGTGCGCATCCTCATCGACCCGAAGGCGGTGCTGTTCCTGCTCGGCACCGAGATGGATTACAAGGTCGACAAGCTGTCGGCGCAGTTCATCTTCAACAATCCGAACCAGACCTCGGCCTGTGGCTGCGGTGAATCGGTGCAGATCGAGCCGGCGCGCGAAGCGGGGCTTGGGGCACAATCCTAGCATTAGCTTTCATTCGATTTCGCGTAAAAGGGATGGTGTTTTAACCGGCCCCTTGAAATGTTCCCTTTGTGTTCCCATGTTCGCCTGTGGCCCATTCAGAAGGCCGGGGTTAATGGGATCGGGGCAGGATGAAGCAGCTTGAGATTGAGAACCGGCTCCGCGACGTGGTGAGCCGCATCATCGTTCAGGTTGAGCTGGCGACCTCCCAGGGTCGGACCGACATCAACTTGGCGCTGGAAGACGCGTTCATTCCTATTCTGAAATCGGTTTACAACCTCCCACACCTCGTCAATCTGAACCGGAAGAAAAAGAATTTCCCTGGTATTGATCTCGGCGACGACCACGACCGCGTGGCATTTCAGGTTACGTCGACGACGACGCTCGACAAGGTGAAGTCTACCGTCCAGCAGTTCATGGACCGGGCCTATTACAATACATTCGACGAACTTTTCATCCTCATGCTCGCGAGGAAGCAGTCGTCATACAGTCAGGCATCGGTGAACGCGCTTCTGACCGAACAGTTCGCCTTCAGCTGCAAGAAGCACATCATCGATCTCGGCGACGTGCTCGGCCTGGTGTCGAGCCTTCGGGTCGCGGCACAGGAAAGGGTGCTGGCCGAGTTTCAGCGCATCCTGGGCGAGGTCGATGCCTACATCAGCTACAGGTCGGAGGGTGTCGCTGCGCCGACGTCGATCACCTCCAACCTGCAGAAAATCAGGCTTCCAGACGCCGTCTATGTCGCCGAGTTGACGATCGATGATGGGGCTGTGATCACGCAGGCGAAGGCGAAGCTCGGTTACAAAGGCAAGGCTCGACGCCGAAAATCGGTCGTCAAGATGGCGCTGCTCTTAAATGGCGTGGAGTCCGATGCGTGGGTCTGCCATGACAATAAGCTCTTCTCGTTCCACGACATCGCGCAGTGCGGCCTAATCAGCGTGGTCGACGAGGGCTCGGTAGAGCGGCTAGGGATCGCGGACCTGGCCGAGTCCTCCGAGCCGGACAACGTTAATATCCTGAAGCAACTGCTCTCAGCCGAGACACGTCAGCGCCTCAAGCCGCACCATGTGCGTATGCACCCGAAGGACGGCTTCTTTTTCTTTGCGCCGACCGCGGAGGGGCAGCTGGAGCGCAAGCAGTCCTGGATCGGCAAGAAGACTGCGATCCGCCGTGTCTACGAGGTCAAATACCAGCGGAAGGACCCGTCAAAGGTTGCCCACCACCAGCATTTGTCGTTCGATCTGACGTTCACGAAGCTGGGGAATGTTTGGTACGCGCAGATAGTGCCGAGCTGGTACTATTCCTACGACGGATACATCCAGTCGAATTGGCACGACAAGCTCCTCTCGCAACAGAAGCGCCTCGAACACAACTTGACCGTCCGGAATATGGTTCGGTTCGTCGCTTACTTTCTGTCCAGCCTGAACGAGAATACTGACGAGGAGCACGGGCTGCGCTTCTACGACCTAATCGAATTCGATGTCCGGACGACCGATGAGACGGAGCTCGCCGACGACGCAGGCGAAGACGTCGCTTCTGCAGAGGAACCAGCAGCATGAAGCTCACGACGCTTGCCGAGCCACTATTGGAATTCGGCACGGGCACGCACGTCTGCCCGCGTACCGGCATCGAGCACATGGGTGTTTATGACAAGCGGGATGAGCTGCGTCGGACCGAACTCCGGATCGGAGTGGTCGGTCGCGGGGAAGGTATCGATCTTCTCGATGAATGGCTTGAGTCGTGCCGGCAGGGAATCCAGCGCAAGACGGAGTCGAAGCTACTGAACCTTTTCCGGGGTTTCGGTGGCGTCAATCAAAGCTACGGATTCCTGACCAGATTCATTAATTCTCCCCAATACACCCGCACGATCAAGAAGTCGGAAATCTCGGGAGTCGTGAAGCTGACTTCTCGCGTCGAACGGGTAGAGCGCGCCGTCGAACTCTACTATGAGCAGATTCGCTTCCTGGCCGAGAACAGGTCCGTGGACGTCATCGTATGCGTTTTGCCGAATGAGATGTTCGACTCGATCACAACATCGGCGAGCGACGACGATTCAGAAGTGAGCGAACTCGAACACAATTTCAGGCGCATCCTGAAGGCTAGGTCCATGCACCTCGGCACCCCGCTGCAGTTGGTGCGTGAGAAGACTATTCTGCTGACTAAGCAGGCGGGTGACCAGCAAGACCCGGCGACGAAGGCTTGGAACTTCTGTACGGCGCTTTACTACAAGGGCAACAAGACGATTCCCTGGCGGCTCGTCGAAGAAACAGCAAAGCTGCGGTCATGCTACATCGGCATCGGATTTTACAAGAGCCGTGACGGAGAGACGGTATCGTCGAGCCTCGCACAGGTCTTCGACGAGTTCGGCCACGGAATCATTCTTCGTGGCACGCCCGTGTCGATCGACAAGAAGAACCGTCACCCGTATCTGAATGAGGACCAAGCTTACGACTTACTGCGTAACGCTCTGGATGAATATGATCGGGCGCTTGAGCATATGCCGGCCCGTATCGTAATCCACAAGTCGAGTCAGTTCCGGGAGAGCGAGCGAACGGGCTTCCTGCGCGCGCTCGACGAAAAGGGTATTCGCTCGAAGGATTTCGTCGCGATAACGGACACCGACATTAGGCTGTTCAGCGACAAAGATTACCCACCGAAGCGTGGAACGCTGCTAACAATTTCTGAAACCGAAGGTGTCCTTTATACGCGCGGCACGGTGGATTTCTACAAGACCTACCCAGGCATGTATGTGCCCAACCCGCTCAAAGTCACTGTCTACGAGCAGGATTCGTCGCTTGAAAGTCTGTGCGACGAGATTCTTGGTCTGACGAAAATGAACTGGAACAACACGCAGATGGACGGTCGGCTGCCGATCACGCTCGAATGCGCGAGGAAGATCGGAGATATCATGAAATACGTCAGCCCGACGGAGAAGCCGCAGGTGAGCTACAGCTTCTACATGTAGCGATCTATTTTTACCGGATAAGGCGTGTTAAGCCACGCGCACGCGCGTGATCGTCTCGGCTTTGGCCAATTCATCATTCTCGCAGATGACACGATTGCGGCCGTTGCGCTTGGCCGCATAGAGGCACCGGTCGGCGCGCTCGATCAAAAGCGGCGCATTGTCTTCCGGCCGCAATGCGGCGACACCGATGGAAATCGTCACGCGCCCGAGCCGCTCGCCGGTCGACCGCTTCATCAATTCCTTGGTCATGACCGAACGGCGGATCTGGTCGGCAATCTCGTTCGCGGCGTCGAGCGGCGTATTGGGAAGGGCGATGACGAATTCCTCGCCGCCATAGCGCGCGGCGATATCGCTGTTTTTGACGTTCTGCTTCACCGACAGCGCCACGAGGCGCAGCACCTGATCGCCGGTGAGGTGGCCGAACCTGTCATTGAAAGTCTTGAAGTGATCGATGTCGGCCATCAATAGCGACAGCGGCTCGCTCTTGGCCGCTGCTTCGCTGATGCCTTGGGCGAGCGCGGCATCGAAATATTTGCGATTGGCGAGCGTGGTCAGCGGATCGGTGAGGCTTTCGTTGCGCACCGCCTCGAGATTGTCCTGCAGATGCTCGATCTCCTGGCGCGTTGCCGCCAGCCGCGCCTCGAGCTTGCGATTGCTCGCCTCCATCTCATTGGCGCCTTGCACCAGATGTTCGATCACGGCGCGCAGTGCGTCGCTGTCCTTGGCTTGCGCGAGATTCTCGCTCGCAGCCGTCAGGCTGCTCCGAATAGGTGCTCGCCGATCCCGTCGCAGCATCGATCGTGGACATGACCTGCTTGATCTCGTCGAGCACGCGCGTGCCGACGGTATCGATGCGCTCGCCGAACCGGGTATCGGAAATGTAGGTATCGTAGATCCGATCGAGATCGTCTGCGCTGAGCGTGCCCTTCTGCGCCAGCGTTTCGTTGATCTGTTGATTGAGCGGCTGATTGTAGCCGGTCGCATAATGATACCAGATTTCAAAATTGCGCGGCGCGGCCGACTGGCCCAATGCCTTGATCTGCCCCAGCGCGGTCTCCGCGAAGGCGAGCGTCCTTTCGTGCTCGTCTGTGGGCACGTCCATCGATTGTCTCCAATCGCACTGGGAATTCCAAAACGGCGTCCGGCCGGGGGCTGCGCGGATGCCGATTGACGCGGAAAACTAGGAGATAAGCTGTGAAGGACCGGTAAACGGTTCGTGCGCCAAACCCCCCGTCGAATCGGGGCGGTTTAAGCCTTGACCGGGACCGGACGTAGCAGAAAGGCAGGCAGGTGAGAAGCGTCGGACTCGTTTGAACGCGAGGGTTGCGGTTGCGGCGCGCGACGCGGCCGTGAGTCCTCGTTCCGTGACGCGCCGGAGCGATGGGATTGATGGCGCGGTCCATTCGCGCGGCCATGCGAGGAGTGCGACGGCTGCCGGGCCGGCCGCGGTTCGGAGTGCGGCGCCGGGGCTTCGCCAAACGCCTGTTCGACGGCCTTATCTGGGACTTTTCCGAGCCACGGAATCGACTGTCCGATCAGTTTTTCGATTGCGGCAACGGCCTTCGCATCATTGTTGCCGGCGACGATGCTGATCGCGGTGCCGCTCTTTCCGGCGCGGCCGGTACGGCCGATGCGGTGCACGTAATCGTCGGGGTGGATCGGCACGTCGAAATTGAAGATGTGACTGACGTCGGGAATATCGAGACCGCGCGCCGCGACGTCCGAAGCGACAAGAAGGCTAACGTCGCCTTTACGGAATTGGTCAAGTGCCGCCGTTCGTGCCGACTGGTCCATGTCGCCGTGCAAGGCCTGAACCGAGAAGCCGTGACGCAACAGCGAGCGATGCAAGGTCGCCACGTCGCGCTTGCGGTTGCAGAAGATGATGGCGTTCTTGAGGTTCTCGGAGCGGATCAGGCGGCGCAGCACATCACGCTTATCATGCGGCTCGCGTCCGGATTTCACGAGCGCCTGCGTGATGGTGGACACCGTGGTCGCCGGCCTTGACACTTCAACCCGCACCGGGTTGTGCAGAAACTGTTCGGTGATGCGGCGGATCTCGTTCGGCATCGTCGCAGTGAAGAACAGCGTCTGCCGCGTGAACGGGACGAGCTTGCAGATGCGCTCGATGTCGGGGATGAAGCCCATGTCGAGCATGCGGTCGGCTTCGTCGATGACCAGGAGTTCGACGCCGGTCAAGAGCAAACGGCCGCGCTCGAAATGATCGAGCAGGCGGCCGGGCGTTGCGATCAGCACATCGACGCCCCGCATCAGCTTGGCGTCCTGATCGTCGAACGAGACGCCGCCAATGATCAGCGCGACATTGAGCTTGTGCTTGGCGCCGTATCTGACAAAACTTTCCTCGACCTGGGCCGCGAGCTCGCGCGTCGGTTCGAGAATGAGCGTGCGCGGCATGCGGGCGCGGGCGCGGCCCTTTTCCAGCATGGTGAGCATCGGCAGCGTGAACGCCGCGGTCTTGCCGGTGCCGGTTTGGGCGATGCCTAAGACATCGCGCCGCGCGAGCACGTGCGGAATGGCCTGATCTTGGATGGGGGTGGGAGTTTGGTAACCAGCCGCGGCTACGGCGGCGATAACTTTTTCGGACAAGCCGAGATGGGAAAACGACATAAACCCTCGATGGGGACCGCCGGCGCTGCGGATCTTGGTTCAAACGCGGCTTAAAGCAGGGAAAAACGCGCCAGGCGGTCGAATCTGCCCTAACTTGCGTTGCGCGCAACATAAGATCGATTGGCGCAAAGTCAACCTGAAATGGCCTTTTGCCATGCACTAAGTTAAGGGGACACCTTCACTTTTTCCGGAAATGCTGGTTCCAGCTGTAACAGGACTGACAAATGCCGGACACGAGCCTGCCGATCGTTCTCATCCCGGGCCTGACCTGCACTGCGCGCCTCTATGCCGAGCAGATTCCGGCGCTCTGGCCGTTCGGGCCGGTGACGATCGCCGATCACCGGCGCGACGACAGCATGGCGGCGATCGCGCGGCGGATCCTCGACGCAGCGCCGCCCCGCTTTGCGCTCGCCGGCCTGTCGATGGG
>Ga0102924_1003046_pt1 | contig 17764 bp, 14 predicted proteins | sample PaiPotPPM11metaG_FD_80116 | JGI IMG/M metagenome (GOLD analysis project Ga0102924, IMG submission 80116) | Iron sulfur acid spring bacterial and archeal communities from Banff, Canada, to study Microbial Dark Matter (Phase II) - Paint Pots PPM... ...
GAGAGGGGGAGGTTGGGATTGGCGACGATCCCGGCGAGCAGCGTCTGCCAGTGACCGATCATCCGGGTGATCGTCCCCGGCGCGAACAGGTCTGTCCGGTACTCAAAGCGACCGATGATGCCCTCGGGCCTGTCGTCGAGCTCAATGGACAGATCAAACTTCGCCTTGCCGACATCAACATCCAACTGGCTTATAGACCAAGGCACATCAAGGGGCGCCAGCGGTGGTTCGAGGGTAAACATCACCTGAAAAAGCGGGTTTTGGGCGAGATTCCGCTGCGGTTGCAGTGTGCGCACTACCAGCTCGAACGGCACATCCCGGTGCGCCTGGTCATCAAGGGTTGCGCGACGGACGCGCCGGAGAAGTTCGCGATAGGTCGGATCGCCTGAGAGGTCCGTACGGAGCGCGAGTGTATTGAGGAAGAATCCCATCAGATTCTCGATCTCTGGTCGGTCTCGACTCCCGGTTGTGGTGCCGATCACGATGTCGTCCTGTCCCGCGTAGCGATGGAGCATGGCGATGAAAGCCGATACGAGCGTCATGTAGAGGGTGACACCTTCGCGGCGACTCAATTCTTTTAGCGCGTCGGTCAGCGTCTTGGAGAGGGCGAAACGTTGCAGCACGCCGCGGAACGTCTGCGCCGCTGGCCGAGTATAGTCCGTAGGGAGTTGAAGCATGGGCAGATCGGCGCTGAGCTGATGCTGCCAGTAGGATAGGTGTTCGGTCAGGAACTCCGGTTGCAGCCGTCGCCGTTGCCAATAGGCGTAGTCCGCGTACTGAATGGTAGGCTCGGGTAACGGAGAGGGCTTACCAGCGGAGAAGGCTTCGTAGATCGCTGCGAGTTCAGGCAGGAACACGTCGTAGATGGAAACACCATCGAAAATGATGTGATGTAAGGATAAGAAAAGCCCGTGCTCGGCATCGCCGAGCCTGACCAATCTTGGTCGGAGGAGCGGTCCCCTGGCCAGATCAAAGGGCAAACGCGCATCCTCGGTTGCGAGCCGCAGGGCTTCCGTTTCCCGCTGATCCTCGGGAAGGCCCTCGAGGTGGATCACTGGCAGCGCGATCGGAGAAGCAGGGTGAATGACCTGGAAAGGCTCCCCGTCCACGGTGGGGAAGGTCGTCCGCCATGCTTCGTGGCGCCGGATAACTTCGTTAAAGCTCCGCTCCAGCGCAGCCACATCGAGGGCGCCAGGCAGGTGAACTGTTATGCATTCGTTATAGATGGGGCGATCCGGCGCCATCTGCGCGTGGAGCCACACCTGCTGCTGTCCAAAGGAGAGTGGGATGCGCTCCCCCGATGGGCGGCGCGGGATGCCGCGCTGGGTCCTGGCGGCTTGGGGTAATTCACCTCGCAGGTATTTATCAAGCAGCGCGGTCTTGGCCTCGGAGAGGCGAGAATCGCTTACGGTCATGCCCGCCCCCCGGATGCTCCAGCAACGATGTTGTGTCCGCCGCCATGGCCGGATCCGCTGTCCGCTCCCGAACGCGAATTGCCAAACGTGATAGGCAGCGCCCTCAGTCCACGGAAGCCATGATTGTCTTGCCACACAAGAGGAACGGGATCCAGTGTCAGATTGGGCAGCCGCAGCAGCGATTCGAACGCGATCTGGCCCTCGATGCGTGCCAGCGGCGCGCCGAAGCAGAAATGCGTCGCCCATCCGAACGCAACGTGCCGGTTGTTTTCGCGGTGAATATCCAACTGGTCCGGATCAGGAAACCGCTCCGGGTCACGGTTCGCGGCGCCGATCACCGCCATAACCGCCTGACGCTTGCGGATCAATTGACCGCCGATTTCCATGTCGTCCGGCGCCATGCGCGCCGTATATTGAATGGGACTCTCGTACCGCAGCAACTCCTCGATGGCGGTGGGAATCAGGGAGGGGTCTTCTCGCAGCATCCGCATCTGATCCGGGTTCCGCAGCAGCGTCAGCAAGCCGTTGCCGATCAGGTTGGTCGTCGTTTCCTGGCCACCAGCCATCGTCAGGATGCTGTTCGCGATGACGTCCTCCTCGCTCAACCTGTCGCCCTGTTCCTCGGCGGTCATCAGGCCGGTGACGAGGCCATCTTTGAGGCTGTGCGGGCATTCGCGAACCTTTTCACGAAAGTAAGCCGTCATCTCTTCGAGCACCCGGAGAGCCTGCGGAGTACGATCAGGATTGTGCTGCAAGTTGCCAAGCACTTCAGCGAAATTGTTCGTCCAAGCCTTCAGTTGGTCTCGATCGGCGACAGGTACCCCCAGCATCTCGGCCGTTACCGTCGCCGGCAAGGGAGCGGCCAGGTCCGCGATCACATCCATGCGGCCGGCCTCTCGCACGGACGCCAATAGCGTGTCGGTAATCTCCTGAATGTGCTGCCGCAACGCCTCGACGCGATGCGGCGTGAAGGCTGAGGCCGCGAGCCGGCGTATCCGAGTGTGGGCAGGAGGGTCCATGAACAGCATTTGCCGCTTCATCACCTGGGCGATGGGATTGAATGCCTCCAGGCCCATTGTCGTCAGATGCTCCGGGGCAGGGGTCCGGTCGGCGGAGCAACGCTGTAATACCGTCACGACATCGCTATAGCGCGTGACCACCCATGCGTGCAGAACGGCATCCCAATACACCGGCTCTTCGGCGCGGAGTCGCTGATACAGGGGATAGGGATTGGCAAGAACGGTGGGGTCAAGCAGGCGGTAGAGACCCAGGCTCCGATCGCGCTTGCGCTCTGGTGGCAACGTACTCGATGTGACGGTCATCGTGGCATCTCCTCGTTCGTGTTCCCTCTCGACCCACCCGCCGTGGTTATGCGAGGAGGCGTTGCGCTTCTTCTTCCGACATCGCTTCCAGGTTGGCCATAATGCGTTGTTCGACCTGGATGGATAGTTCCGCGACCGTCGGTGACTCGAACAGGCTGAGCAAAGGGAGTTCAATCCCGAAGCTTTCGTAGATGCGCGAGATAAGTTGAATCCCTAACAACGAATGGCCTCCAAGCAGGAAGAAGTCGTCATGGATTCCCACCCGCGCGAGACCCAGCACCTTCGCGACGATCTCGGACAGCCGACCCTGGATGGGCGTGAGGGGTCCTGTGACGGTCTCTTCTCGCATGCTATTTGTCGCATCAGGTATCGGCAGGGCAGCCTGATCGATTTTGCCGTTCGGGGTCACAGGGAGTGCCGCGACCCGTACAAAGGTCGTCGGCATCATGTAGTCCGGCAGGCGTATCTTGAGAAAGGCTTGCAGATCATTGACCGTTGGCTCGGTCCCTGGGGTTGGTACGATATACGCCACCAGGCGTATATCCCCCGCAGTGTGCTCACGAGCAGTGACATCGCTTGTGCGGACGGCAGGGTGCCGATTGAGGACGGTGACGATCTCGCCGAGTTCGATGCGGTTGCCGCGGATCTTCACCTGCCCGTCGGAGCGACCGACAAAGTCAATACTGCCATCGGGCCGCTCGCGGGCCAGATCGCCCGTCTTGTACAGCCGGGCGCCCGGTTCCGAAGCGAAGGGGTTTGGGATGAACTTTTCGGCGGTGAGCGCGGGGCGATTGCGATAGCCACGAGCGAGGCTGCGGCCACCGATATGCAGCTCGCCCTCGGTACCCGTCGGGACGCGCCGCAGCGCCGCATCCAGAATATGGACCTGGATGTTGGCGATGGGGCGACCGATGGATGGCAAAGAATCGGGGGCATCGGTCGGCAGTACGCGCCCGGATGTCGTCACAACGGCGCTTTCCGCCGGGCCGTAGTTGTTGATGATCGCAAACGGCAAGGTGGCGGGTGGGTAGTTGTGCAGCCGGTCGCCGCCAGTGAGCATGGCGCGAAGGGCGGTCGCCGACGGCCACTCCAGCGTCATCGCGATCTCGGCCAGTGGGGTCGGTAGGAAGCAGAGGGTGATCTGTCGCGCCACCAGCCAGTCGCGGAGCAATTCCGGCGAGAGCCGGGTCTCCTCGTCGGGTAGATAGACGCTCGCCCCCGCCGTGAGATAAGGCCATAACTCCCAGACTGCCGCGTCGAAGGCGAGACTCGCGATTTGGGTTGCCCGATCCGCCGGCGTCACCGCGAATGCGTCCCGGTGCCAGAAGACGAGGTTCAGGAGGCTGTCGTGCGCGATTTCCACGCCCTTAGGCTCCCCGGTCGAGCCGGAAGTGTAGACGATATAGGCCAGCGTATCGGCACCCACCGTGTATTCCGGCGGGTGTCCGGGCTGCGTAGCGATGGCAGAATGGTCTGTGTCCACGGTAATGGTGTGCCACGCGCCCACCGTCAGCCGTTCGGCGATATTCTGTCGCGTCACCAGTATGGGAATCCGCGCGTCGGTCAGCATGAAATGGAGGCGCTCTGTTGGGTGAGTGGGATCGAGGGGGAGATACGCCCCTCCCGCCTTGAGGATCCCGAGCGCACCGACCACGAAATCAACCGAGCGCTCCAGGCACAGCCCAACGACAACGTCCGGGCCGACGCCCCGCGCACGGAGAAGGTTGCCGATCTTATTTGCCCGAACATCGAGTTCCCGATAGGTGATAACGTCGGTACCGGCGACGATGGCGATGGCCTCTGGCATGGCAGCGGCGCGATCGGCAACCAATTGCGGAACGTGGCGATCATATGGGGACGCACTACGCGGGGCAGGCTGTACGACCAATCGGGGCTGCGCGGGTTCCGGCGCTTGCCGTTGTCTCGTAATTCCCGACGCAGGCGCGACGGAACCTTGCTGATAATGGTCACCGGACATTTTGGCATCCTTCGCGATCATTGTGATCCTTCCCGCCGCTTCCACTCAACGAGATTCTCCGGGATTGGTCTGAACGATCCACCCAAATTTCGGAATCGTCTTGATTTGAGAGAAGGCGCGGTGGCCCGTCTCAGGGTCGGCCTTTCCGGCCGTTCATTGAAGGATCAAAATTCGCTTGAGGACATTATTCCCCCAAACACCTAGCGTGTCAAGAGACGTAACGATCACGCCGAAATATTCAATGATATGACTTACAATCAATTTTTGGTCGCGAGGCGTACGTATTCTTCGATGCAATCCTCGCGACGACGCTTTACCCTCCCTCTCCAGATCGGTTCCGCACGACCCACAAAAGTATGAGAAAACGGTATCATCCGCTGATGGCGCGTTGGTTCCACACCAAGGGCAGACTACTGACGATTCGTTCAGAAACCGGCATCTTTCCTCGTTGGTCGTCGGCGCTCTCCTCAACAACTCGTCAGAATGTCACCCGCTCGCCAACACGCCGCGTCCAGCACGTCGGCATCTATGCCGATATTTGCCGTGATCGTGGCTACGCAATTACGATGGTTTCACGAGGGAAGATGGACATTCGGGGGATACGGAAGTCTACCGTAGCCGGAGCCGATTAGTTTCCTCGGCTACGTGCGCGACGGAGGAATATCGTGACCGCGTAACCGTCCTCCAGAAACACGACCTCATATTTCGCGATTTGCCACCCAGCCTCAAACAGCGCTTGCAGCTCCGGTGTCGCGCGCAGCGCCGGCAAGTCGAGTTCGCCCTCGGTGAAGATGAGATGGTGTGAACGGCGCTCATATTGTTCGTCACATGTGTCTGCCATGACTGCCCTTGTCCCGACCCTCTCGATGCATTGGTCCGAGCCAAGCACGTTCCTGGCGGGCGGATCAGCAGGTGTGGTACCCGCTCAGAACAGGAAATCTGCCTTGTTTGATAATTGCTTCATCCCCAAATGGTGCATCAATATCTTCACCTCAATTCTCATAGTATCACAATAGACTGGCTCGACAAACATTCTGAAGGTGGGCAAGTATTCCTCTGAGGAACTGCAGATCGGCGGCGAGCAGCGGGCCGATGTGCCGTCATCTCGGCTTCGAGCACTGCCTGGACGATCCGCTCGACGATGCGTCGCAGGAAGTCGGGATCGTCCGTCAAGACGGATTGCGTCGCTGCGGTGATGCCGGTACGCTTCTCGAAATGAACGATAGGAGGGATCAATGATGGAGATGAGCACATGGGAGCGGGTGGAGGCGGCGCTGGCGGGTGAGCGCGTGGACCGGCCACCGGTCAGCCTCTGGCAGCATTTTCCGGAGCAGGACCAGACCGCCACAGCGCTGGCAAACTCCACACTCGCGTGGCAGGAGCGGTACGACAACGACTTCATCAAGTTCATGCCGCCGGGGGACTACGCGACAATTGACTGGGGCCTGACGAGCGAATACCGGGGCAGCCGGAGCGGCACGCGCGAGACGACTCACTACCCGATTGTGACCGCCGATGATTGGCAGCGCATCGCGCCTATCCCGGTGGATCGGGGGATGCACCGCGCAGTAATCGAGGCGGCGCGGCTGACAAGCGAGCGGCTGAACGACGCGGCGCCCCTCCTCCAGACGATCTTCAGCCCGCTGACGATCGCGATGAAACTCTCCGAAGGCCGCGTCCTCGACCATTTGCGGGAGCGGCCGGAGCGCGTCCATGAGGCGCTGGCGGCGATCACTACCGTCACGCACGCGATGACGGCCGCGACGCTGGAACGCGGCGCGAGTGGCATCTTCTTCGCCACCCAGTGCGCGACGACCGACCTGATGACCGCCCGTGAGTACGAGGAGTTCGGCGCGCGTTACGACCGGCAGGTGCTGGATGCGGCAGGCGCCTCTCGCTTCACAATGCTGCATATTCATGGCGAAAAGATCATCTTCGATGCGCTGATGACCTATCCCGTCCACGCGATCAACTGGCACGACCGCCGCACATCACCCATATTGGCGGAGGGGGCGCGGCGGAGTGGCAAATGCGCCATCGGGGGCATCCATGAGCATGGGATCGCGACGATGACGCCCGACGAAGCGGCGGCGCAGGCGCGCGACGCGGTGACGGCAACGGGCGGCAGGCAGGTGATGATCGGCCCCGGCTGCGTCATCCCGATCACGACCCCACCCGCCAACATCGCCGCCGTCATCCGCGCCGTCCGAGAGGGCTAACCAACGTTTTCAGGAGGATCTGATGCGGACGGAGAAGCATATTTTGATGGACATGGATGGGGTAATCGTGCGTGGGTCGCACATCATTGCGGGTGCGCCGGAGTTCATCGGGCGGTTGGCGGCGGCGGGGCGGAAGTTTCTCGTCCTCACCAATAACCCCGCCTATACGCCGCGCGATCTCTCCGCCCGCCTGACGCGTATGGGCATCGCGATCCCGCCTACGCACATCTTCACCGCCGCCCTCGCCACCGCGCAGTTCCTCCATGCCCAGCGGCCGGAGGGGACCGCCTACGTTCTCGGGGAGCCGGGCCTGACGACCGCGCTGCACGACGCGGGCTATACCCTGACTGACCAGAACCCGGACTATGTCGTCCTCGGCGTGACGACCTCGTACGATTTCGAGCGGATCACGCGGGCCGTCCGGCTGATTGCCGCCGGGTCGCGTTTCATCGCCACCAGCCCGGATGTCGTCGGCCCGACTGAGGCGGGGCTGGAACCGGGCACGGGAGCCGTCGCCGCCCTGATCGCTGCCGCGACGGGCGTTGCGCCCTATTTCGTCGGCAAGCCGAACCCGCTGATGATGCGCGCCGCCCTCCGCACGATCGGCACGCATTCCGAAGAGACGATGATGATCGGCGACCGGATGGACACTGACATCATCGCGGGTACTGAGGCGGGCATGGAGACAACGCTCGTCCTCACCGGCGTCACGCCGCGCGAGCAGGTGGCGCGCTTCCCCTATCAGCCGACGCATATCGTCGCCTCCGTCGCGGAGATCGAGGTGTGAACCCTCACCCCTGCCCTCTCTCCATCGCCTGCGGATTGCGACATAGATGAAATTCGTACAGCGATGGAGAAGGGAGACAATGAGGTACGATGATGGTGGCGGGGCCGTCACATCGTGGGCGGTTTCTCCGTTCTGTATTACGTGGGGCAATGACCTGAGCCGGGAGCGTGCGTGGGTCGGGGGGGATGTGTTCATGGCGAAAGGGAGAGGGATGCGGAAAGAGACCAATCGAGCGGCGATGGCGATGTGGGTATTGCGGGTGATGCCTGTTGTCATCTTCGCGATGGGGTGCGTCGCGGATTTGGTGTTGAACGCGGCGGTTCACAGCCCACAGGCGGGCCGGTTCCTGCCGGAATTGTGCGGGCTGACGGTCGGCATGCTGACCGTGCTGGCATTCGCGATGCGGCGGCAGACCTATCTCGCGGCGGGCGCGGTCTTCATCTTCGTCGAGATGGTCGCAGTGACGCTTCAGATGCCACTCGGCATGCGCGTCGTGGTCTGCGCGGCATCGCTGGTGACGGCGGCGGCCTGCCTCGCCGTCTACGCGCGCGGCCCGTGGGCGGCTCCTGACGCGGTCTATGCGGAAGAACAGGGGAAGCGACCGTAATCCCACCGCACGATGAAAGGTCTTCCACCTTCTCGCTGATCCACTCTCTTCGCTCCTCCCATGGATGCGCTGGCGGTATACTGGGGCGGGCGGTAGCTTCGCGCACCACTCAGCATTGCAAGAGAAAGGTCGCTCCAAGGCCGTGAAATCATTGACGTGGGATCAGGTGAACGCCTGGCGGCTGGCGCAGCACGGCCTCGCACCGCGCGTGGGATTTATGGAGGCCGTGCAGCGCATGATCGGCGTGCAGGCGCAGGTGATGTCCGCCGCCGAGCTGGCGTTGTGGGCGCGGGTCGATGGGCTGCGCCCGGCCGACATGCACGCCGCGCTGTGGCAGGAGCGCACGCTGGTCAAGACGTGGGCGATGCGTGGCACGCTGCACCTGTTCGCCGCCGAGGATCTGCCGCTCTGCGTGGCCGCCCGCAACATCCGGGAGTACCGCTACTGGATCAAACACTTCGAGTCCTACGGCATCCCCGAGGCACAATACGAGATGTTCCTCGCGGCCGTCCCGCAGCTGCTCGGCGGCGAGCCGATGACGCGCGAACAACTCGCCGTCGCGGCGGCAAAGCACACCGGCATTGACCGGTTGCTGCCGGCGCTGATCGAATCGAGCTGGGGCTCGGCGCTCAAGCCGTCCGCGTTTCGCGGCGACCTCTGCTTCGGGCCAACCCAGGGCCGGAACATCGCCTTCGTGCGCCCCAGCGACTGGCTTGGCAGTTGGCGCGAGATCGCCCCAAAAGCGGCGCTGCACGCGGTCATCCGGCGCTATCTGAGCGTCTACGGCCCGGCCACATCGCGGGACTTCGGCCGCTGGTGGGGCGCCGGCGCCGCGCTGGCCAAGCAGACATTCAACGCGCTGGGGGATGAACTGGAAGCGGTGGATGTCGAAGGCTGGAAGGCGTTCGCGCTGCGCTCCTCGCTCGAGCCGATGGAAAGCCTCTCGGCAGCCGGCATCGTACGCTTGCTGCCGCTGTTCGACGCCTACACCTTCGTGCTGCGCGACTACGACCCACTGCTGCCGTCGGCATTCAAGCGCCTGGTCTTCCGTCCACAGGGCTGGATCTCGGCCGTCGTGCTGGTGGATGGGCGGATCCGTGGTGTGTGGGAGTACACGATCAAGACGTCACGCACCATCGTTGAGGTCCGCATGTTCGCATCGCCAACCGCCAGAGTCCGCAAGGCGATTGTCGCCGAGGCTGAGCGCCTGAATGCCTTCCTGGATACCACGGTGGTGGTGGAATTCGAGGCTGATTGAACGGAGTGCATCGTAGCAGTATCAGTCGCTCGTCCGCTATGGGGCGCTCTCACGGAGTGCTGCCAGTACATCGGCGACACGGGGGGCATGCCCGGACTGGCGTTGCGAGCAAAGCAGGTGACCATTGAGGAAGAGGGCAAAATCATCATCGCTGACCGGTGTCAGGACGAGGGAGTCTATCGCCTCATCGAACCGGGCGAACAAACGGCGGGCGAGGCCGAGCGCTTCGTCCGCAAAGGTCGGGTGATAGCGGATCGCGAGATCGAGCCGCGCCATTCAGGAGATGACGACGGTGACGTCGCCATCCACGACTTCGACGGGATAGGTCGTGACGCGCACCTTCGAATCGAAGAGGGAGTGGCCGGTAGTAATGTCGTATTCCCACTCGTGCCACGGGCAGCGGAGAATGCGCCCTTCCAATCCGTACCGATATTCGTAGACATCTGACGGCAGCGCCGTCCCGACAATCTTGCCGAGGCAGACACGCGCCCCCTGATGCGCGCAGGTGTTTTTCAAGGCGTAGAACGTCCCGTCCACATTAAAGACACCGATCTCTCCACGCCCCGCCACCCGCACGATCTTTCGCCCACCCGGCGGGATCTCCTCCACCCGCCCCACCACATGCCGTTCCACAGTTACCTCCGGAAGATATGAACCGCTACGTTGCTCTGTTCGCCCTACCCCCACCTACCTGGAGGGCACCCGGCTTCCTCACGGGGAAGGGGGAGCGGAAAATCAATGTACAAGGCGCAAGGCAGGGGACAAAATGGAGAGATTGTTCCCGTTAATGGGAGCATAGCCGGGCGAGGCGACTGACGCAATGCGCGTGGCGCGTGGCGCGTGGCGCGGTATTTGAACAACCGCCGGATCATTGCGGGCTTTCCTCCATTGTGGGGACAGCGCAGGTGAAGAGGACAACGCCGTACCGCTCCTGATCGGTGATAGTGAGACCGGCATCACGGTACAGCGTGTTCGTCTCCGCGATGGTGGGGAAGAGGAGGCCGGAACTGCCGTGAAGAGCGCGCTGCATCGTACGGCCGGCCGCCGTTTTCCCTGCAAGCAGGCTCATGCAAACAAAGCAGCCACCCGGTTTGAGAACGCGCCGCACTTCCGCCAGCGCCCGTGCCTGTTGCCCCATCTCGTTGAACGTCCCGCCGTTCACGACGCCGTCCACGCTGCCGTCCGCGACGGGAAGCGCCTGCCCCCGTGCCCGCACGAGGTCAATCGTCGCGTACCCCTTTTGCGTCACCAACTCCCGCGCCCGCTGGAGCATCGGCAGAGAGATGTCGAGGGCGACGATCGTGCCGCCCGCCGCGCTTTGGCGGAGGCGATGGGCGATGTTGCGCGCATACAGCCCGTGCGACGTACCGACATCCACGAACAGGCCACCGCGCTCCGGCCGCAGCCAGCGGTTGAGAATCGCGATCTCCCGATTGATCGGGAATGATTCCCCGGCCAGCAGCGAGAGCGAGCGTACGCGCCAGACTTGCTCGTACAATGCGGTGGTTGGCCAGAAGAGGTTGGAACGTTGCGCCATCGAGAGCGCGAGTGATGGCGGCAGCAGATCGAGGATGCCATCGCGGATCGGATAGCAGCCGCCATCCGCCGCGCACGCTGTCCCCGTGATGATCTCGCCCCGCCGCTGGTCGCGCGTCTCCGTCAGCGAAAGCGGCGATCCGTTCGGCGCATCCGGCGCGCGCAGCAATGCGAGAGTGGCGGGGTGCATGGGGCCTCCGAGTAACGAGTAACGAGTAACGAGGGGTCATGACGAACGCGCGGGAAGCCGCGTCGGCACATCCCGAATGTAGCGTAGCCCGAATCACCGATTCCCGATCACCGGCGCATTCCACTCGTTACTCGTTACTCGCTACTACCACGCAATGCTCCCCGTCGCGAAGACGTGTTCGTACGTGGGCGCGGTAGCGGTGAGGGCGGCGAGGGCATCCGGCGAGACGGATCGGTAGCGCTCCGCTGCGTCGAGCATCTTCGGGATGACCGTCACATCGGCGGAGGCGCACAGCGTGTGGATCGGCTGGCACGCGTTGAAGGCGACGGCGCGGTCAATCGTCTCCTGATCGTCGAACGGCTCGTACCATGGCTTGGTTGGCGGGTGCTCGCGATCGTACCAGGGTGATTTCGCCAGTGTCTTGATGATATGGACGCCGACATCCTGCTGCTGGCAGAGCGCAATCAGCGTTTCGTAGTCGCGCCGGTAGTCGGGCAGATTGGTATAGAGGACGAAGTTGAGCGGGAACATCACCGTGTCGAAGGGGAAGCGGCGCAGCCCCTCAGTATGTACCTTCGGCGCATCCAGGCCGTGTCCGGTGATGCCGATGTATTTGCATAACCCCTCGTCGCGCGCTTCCAGCACCGCCTCGATCGCGCCGCCTTTGCCGAGGCACTGGTCGAGTTTCTCCATCGTGCCGACCGAGTGGAACTGGAAGAGGTCGAACGCATCTACGCCGAGCCGCTCCAGAGAAGCGTGGATTGAACGTTTCGCGCCATCGCGAGTGCGCTCCGTCGTCTTGCAGCCGAGGAAAATATCGTTGCGAATCTTCGGCATCCACGGCGCGAGGCGCAGTTCGGCATCGCCGTACGTCGGCGCGACATCGAAGTGGTTGACACCGTGATCGAGGGCGTCCTGAATCGCGACATCCGCCACGTCCTGCGTCACTTTGCCAATCGCCGCGCCGCCAAACGCGACGATGGCGCTCATATGCTCCGTCCGGCCCAACCGTCGTTTCTCCATTCGTGCGCTCCTCTCGGTGCAATGCCATCTCTCCGCCCGGAGTGTACCACCGCGCCGCAGTGGTAGACTCCCGGCAATGACGAGAAAAGGAAAATCCGAAATGACGGTTGCTGCTGAAGCCATGACGATCTTTGACCGACTGCGGGTGCGCTACCCGCGGACCGTGGCGGCGTTCGCGGCGATGCCGGGTGGGGAGGGTTCGCTGGCGGCGGTGGCGCGGCTGGACGAGCGGTTCGCGGCGGTTGTGCGGGGCGTGGCGGCGGAGGAAGTGGTTGTCCCGTGCGACGCGCTCCCGGCGGTGACGCATGGCGAGTATGACGTGCTGTATATCGGCGGCGTGCTGGGGCTTCTCAATGCGACGGCGCTGACGGCGGGGAGAGCGGCTCTCGCACCGCCCCTACGAATTGCGCTGCTGGATGAAGGGAAAGCGGGGAATGCACACCGCGAGTGGAACATCTCGCTCGCGGAACTGGCCGAACTCGTGCGGGCTGGAGTAGCGACGTGGGATGACCTTGCGGGAGTCGTCGCGAACCGCTATCGGGAGGGGATCGTCCGCTTCCACGCGGAAACGATTGATGTGCCCGAAGCACAGGTGATGACCGAGGATGTCCTCGATGTTGCGGTGCGCGCCGATGCGTTACTCGCCCACTGCCGCCGTCGCTTCACGGAACTGGGCGGGGTAATCTACGAAGGGCGACGCTTCTTTCGCTGCTATCAGCGGACGCGCGGGCGCGTCGGGTCGGTGATCGAGGTCGAGGGGCCGGACGGGTTGGAGCGATACGGCGCGCGGCTCGTCGTGGATGCGATGGGCACGATTTCGCCGATTGCCTGGGCAATAAATCAGGGCGGCGCGTTGCAGGGCGTCTGCCCAACGGCAGGAACGACCGCGCGTGGCTTCCGGCGCGGTGGCGGGTTGCGCGAGGTGGATCCCACGACCGGCGAAGTGCTAATCACCATCGCGGATGTGCAAGAGGGGCGGCAACTGATCTGGGAGGGCTTCCCGGCGAGCGAGGATGAGTACACCGTCTACCTTTTCTACTACGACCGTGTGGACCCGGCCCGCCCGCAATCGCTGCTTGACCTCTTCGAGCGGTATTTCGCGCTGTTGCCGACCTACAAGGAGGCGGGGTCGGACTTCGCGCACCTGAAGCCCGTCTACGGCTTCATCCCCGCGCGTTACCACGATGTGCGGCGCGGCACGGGCGCGTCGCGGGGGATTGTCTCAATTGGCGACGCGGCGGCGCAGCAATCGCCGCTGACCTTCTGTGGCTTCGGCTCACACACGCGCAATCTTCAACGAATCACCGAGACGATCCGCTACTGCCTCGCGTACGACCTGCTCGAAGCGGGGCATCTGCGGCATGCAGGCGCGCACCAGGCGAACATGGCGCCGCTCTGGGGCCTCTCACGGATGATGGCGCACCAGGAAGGGGGCGACCCGGCCGCCGTCAACCGGATCATGAATGTCTTTCTCGGCGCACTGAACGATCTGGGGGAGGAGACGACGCGCCGCTTCCTGCGCGATAACCCGTCGTGGCGCGAGTACACGGCGATGATGCTCGCCACCGTGCGCCGCCAGCCGTGGGTGTTGCCCGCGCTACGCCGGGCGCTCGGCACGCGGGGGCTGATGCAGTGGTTCGGGGATTATGGGCGGTTCGGCCTCTTGTCGCTTGGCCGTGCCATGCTCGGTGATCCGCTCGTTGGCATCCGGGCGCGGATTGCCGCGATGATCGGCGGGCGCTTCCCCATTGCCGGTCTTGCCCTCCGTTCTCGCCAGTGGGAGTGGCGCTCCATGCATGGCGGGCGCGAATCGCTGGACGCGCCGAAGGGTTTTCCAGGATGAATCTCTCCCCGATCAGACGCGTCTCGGCGATGGGGCGAATGGCCCATATTTCGGGGTGGCGCGAAGCGGACGTTTGCCGGTAGAATCGGCGCGGCATCCGGCCCGATGGCCCGTCGCGGATGCATGGATGGATGGGCGAGGAGAGAAATTAGAGGGGGAATGATGGAATCTATGATGCGGAGACGGCTGCCGGTACTCGTGGCGGCCGCAGCCCTGCTGGCGCTCTCGCTCTTCCGGCTGTTGCCGCTCGCGGCCGCGACGGGTTTCGCGGACCCGGCATTCAGTCAGCAATGGAATGCCGCCGAAACGACCGTCCCCAACTTCTGGGGACCGCTCGCGAATGCGAAAGACGGACAGATGGAGGCATATAACGGTGGTCAGCGGTTGGTGCAGTACTTCGACAAGGCCCGAATGGAACTGGCAGGCCCAAACACCGTCACGAACGGCCTCCTCACCGTCGAACTGATCTCCGGCAAGCGTCAGATCGGCGACACCACCTTCGCCTCCTATCCTCCCTCCAACTCGCCTGTCGCCGGCGATCCCGGTGACTCCTACCTCACCTACAAGGCCCTCGCCGCCCTCCCCGCCAAGGTCGCCCAGGACTCCTCGCCCGTCTCCCGCGTCTTCAACCCCGATGGCTCCTTCGGCAACGATGCCGCTCTCGGCAGCGACCCGAACGCCGCCTTCGGCAGCTATCAAAGCGATCCCGGCGGGGTGTACGGGCATAACATTCCCAAGGGGATGTGGGACTATCTACAGAAGTCGCCGGTGCCGTGGCTGGGGGCGACGGGCTACCCGATCACGGAGGCGTTCTGGGCGAATGTAAAGGTGAAAGGGGTGATGAAGCCGGTATTGGTACAGGCATACCAGCGGCGGGTGTTGACGTACACGCCGGGGAACCCGCAGGGGTTTCAGGTGGAGATGGGAAATATCGGGCAGCACTACTACCAGTGGCGGTACGTGACCGCGCCGGACGGGAGTAATGTCACCCCCACGCCCACCGTCACCAGTACCCCGACGTCCGGGATTACCGTCGTCATCGTGTCCGCGCCCGGCGCCCATCCCGGCAACGCGACGAACCTCACCATCAAGACCGCGCCGGGCGCGATCTGCACGCTCGACTACAAGCCGCCGGGGGGGACAACGAGCGAGCGCCAGGGCACCGCGATCGCCGCGGACAAGGATGGCATGGTGACGTTTTCCTTCGCGGCCGGTGGGAACTTGAAGCATCCCTTCCCATCAGGCCAGGGGGTCGAGACCGTGACATGCAACGGTATAACCGTGACACAGACCATCCCGATCGGCTGAGTTCCTCAGCGAGCCATGCAGGCGGCCGCGGATCACTGGATGCACCGTCCGGATTCCCGTACGCGGGGAGCGGGACGATCTGGCGCGCGGTCCCACGCGCTGAGCGATGCATGGTACGATGAGCGCGACATCTTCACGCGGCAGAGCATTGTGGTAAAGGCGGGGGTGCCATGGCGGCGGCACAGCGAGCGAAGCAGGCGGTCGGCAACAGTTTCCATACCCTGACGCAGCGACAAATCGTCGGGACAATGACGGGCGTGATGCTCACGCTGCTGCTCGCGGCGCTCGACCAGACAATTGTTGGCACGGCGATGCCACGCATCATCGCCCAACTGAATGGCTTCGACCGCTATGCTTGGGTGACGACCGCGTATCTCCTTACATCCACGGCGTCGGTGCCGATCTTCGGCAAACTTTCCGACATCTACGGGCGCAAGTGGTTCTACCTCGCCGGCGCCGTGCTCTTCGTGGCCGCCTCGGCATTGTGCGGAGCGGCGGGCAGCATCCCCGGTGTGCCCGGCGGCGGCATGACACAACTGATCATCTTCCGCGGCGTGCAGGGCGTCGGCGGCGGCATCATCATTGCGATCACCTTCACGATCATCGGCGACATCTTTCCGCCCGCCGTGCGCGGTAAATATCAGGGGCTCCTGAGCGCCGTCTGGGGGATGTCCTCCGTCTTCGGGCCGACGCTCGGCGGCTGGATCACGGATAGTTTCTCGTGGCGCTGGATCTTCTATATCAACCTGCCGGTCGGCATCCTCGCGACCGTCGCGCTCTACTTTGCCTTCCCCTACTTCAAGCCGGAAGGCATCAAGCGGGTAATTGACTACACCGGGGTCGTCACCTTGCTCGGTGGCCTCGTCCCGCTCCTGCTCGCGCTGACGTGGGTGACGGATTACGGTTGGGGCTCGCCGCGCGTGGTCGGGCTCCTCGTCGTTGCGGTCGTGATGCTCGTCGCGTTCGTCCTCGCGGAGACGCGCGCGGTCGAACCGATCCTGCCACTCTCGCTCTTCCGGGACCGCATCATCGCCCTCTCGACGATCACCGTCTTCCTCAACGGGATGGCAATGTTCGCCGCCATCCTCTTCATCCCGCTCTTCATGCAGACCGTGATCGGCGTCTCGGCGACGCAATCCGGCTCGCTTCTCACGCCGATGATGGTGATCTGGTCGGTCGGCAGCATCAGCGCGGGGCAATTCGTCGCGCGGGTCGGGCGGTACAAGGCGCTCGTCCTCTTCGGCCTCGCGCTCATGACGATTGGCCTCCTCCTGCTCGGTCGGATGGGCGCGGGCACGTCGCGCCTCGTTGTCGTGGGTGACATGCTCCTCGTCGGTGCGGGGATGGGCCTGACGATGCCGATCTTCACGCTGATCGTCCAGAACGCCGCCCCGCAGCGGCAGATCGGCGCGGCGACGGCGACGGTCCAGTTCTTCCGACAGATCGGCGGCACCGTCGGTGCGGCGGTCTTCGGCTCGATCATGCTCAGTCGCTACAAGGTGCATTTCGATGGCGCGGTGCCGCGAGGGACGCCCTCGGCGGCGCTGGCTGCCTTCAAGAACCCGCTGCAACTGGCGCAGGTGCTGCCGCAACTCAAAGACCAGTTCGCCGCCTTCCCGAACGGCGCGCAACTGCTGCAAACCTTGCTCGCCAACACGAAGGATGCCCTCGTCTACGCGATCACCGGTGTCTTCCTGATCAGCATGTTCCTCTCCGTCGTCGCCTTCGTCATCAACTTCTGGCTGCGGGAGATCCCGCTGCGCGCCTCCTTCGCGCCGCCCGAGACAGCGACCGCCGAAGCGGCACTCGCGGGGGCCGAAACGCCTCTCGGCGCGCCCGCCCTCAGCGCCCCTGGCCAGGGGGATGACTGAGCAACGAGTAATGAGGAACGAGTAACGAGAGATAGATGATCGAGGTACGTCGGCTCGCTACTCGCTACTCGTTACTGCGACAAAGGAGCAACGCATGCCCGAACGACAGAAACCGCCCCGTTTGCAGGCCGGGATGACGCTCGGCGTCGTCGCGCCGTCGAGCCAGATTTTCGAGCGTTCCGTCACGAATCGTGGCGTCGCGGCGCTGGAGAAGTTGGGCTTCAACGTCGTCTTCGCGCCGCACGCGCGGGACTGCTACGGCTATCTCGCCGGATCGGATCGCGACCGTGCCGATGATCTCCTTGCATTGTTCTTCCGCGATGATGTGGATGCGGTGATCTGCATGCGCGGCGGCGTCGGTGCGAATCGCACCGCGAATGCGCTCGACCGTGATCTCCTCGCCCGAC
>Ga0102924_1003048_pt1 | contig 17763 bp, 21 predicted proteins | sample PaiPotPPM11metaG_FD_80116 | JGI IMG/M metagenome (GOLD analysis project Ga0102924, IMG submission 80116) | Iron sulfur acid spring bacterial and archeal communities from Banff, Canada, to study Microbial Dark Matter (Phase II) - Paint Pots PPM... ...
ACCCCGCCAGACGCTGGGCTGGTTGCGCCCCGCTCAGGCGCTCGGCCGCCTATTCTCAACCACATCGGAACAACCTAGTGTTGCGCCGACCGATTGAATCCGCCCCCCCGCAAGGGGGGAGGGGGGAACCTTTGAGCCTGCTCGCGGTGCAGCCGCACCCCGATGACGAGTCCATCGGCATGGGCGGGACGCTGGCGCGCTACAGCGCGGAAGGCGTGCGCACCACGCTGGTCACCGCTACCCGCGGCGAGGTGGGCGAAATCCTGGACAAGGACCTGGACCCCAAGGAGGCGGCCCCTCGGCTGGCGACGATTCGGGAGGCGGAGCTGCGCAACGCGGTGAAGATCCTCGGGGTCAACGAGCTGGTCTTCCTCGGCTACGAGGACTCGGGGATGGCGGGTCTTCCGCGCAACCGCGAGCCGAAGACGTTCTGGCAGGCCGACGAAGAAGAGGCGATCGGACGGCTCATCCAGGTTGTGCGCCGGGTCCGGCCACAGGTGATGGTGACCCAGAATGAGTTCGGCGGCTACGCCCATCCCGACCACATCAAGACCCATCGGGTGGCGATCGGCGCCTTCTTTTACGCCTCGGATGCGGAGCGCTTTCCGGGCGGCGAGCCGTTCCGGCCGAGCAAGCTTTACTACGGCGCGTTTCCCAAGTCACTGATGCGGCAGATGGCCGAGGCCATGCAGCGGGCCGGTGTCGAAAACCGGTTCTCGACCGACGGCGAGCCGCCGCCGTTTGCCGTGTCAGACGACCGGGTCACGACCTGGCTGGACGTGAGTCCCTACATCGATAAGAAGCTCGCGGCCATGCGCGCGCATCGAACGCAGATCCCGGAGGACAGCTGGTTCTTGAAGCTCAACCAGGCACTCGGCCCCAAGGCCTGGTCGCTCGAGACCTTCGAGCGCGTCCGCAGCTCGGTCGACGCGCCAACCCCGGAGGACGATCTCTTCGCTGGGCTTCGATGACGACGGCCATCGATAACGCGCTGGACAAAGCCGCGGCGCTGCTGCGGCCGGCGCGTTCGGCGATCGCGTTCACCGGGGCGGGTATCTCGGTGGAGAGCGGCATTCCGCACTTTCGGGGCGACGGCGGGCTCTGGACCAGGTTCGATCCGTACAAAGTCGCCCATATCGAGACGTTTCGTAAAGACCCTGCGCAGTACTGGACCTACAGCCTCGAGCACCGGCGCACGAACGCCGAGCCGAATCCCGCCCATCGGGCGCTGGTTGATCTCGAGCAGCGCGGCCAACTGCGCGCGGTCGTGACACAGAACACCGACGGGCTGCATCAGAAGGCCGGCAGCGGGCAGGTCATCGAGCTGCACGGCTCGTCCCACGGCGTCGTATGTCTCGACTGCGACGCGCAGTTTCCGCGGGCCGACATCGACCGGCTTAATCGCGAGCATTGCCCGCCGAGCTGCCCCTCATGTGATGGCCAGTTCCTCAAGCCGACGGTCGTGCTCTTTGGTGAGGCGTTGCCGGAGCGGGCGCTACGCCAGGCGCAGATGCTCGCAATGGCGGCGGACGTCGTGTTGATCGTGGGCAGCTCGCTGCAGGTCTACCCCGCCGCCGGGATACCACGGCTGGCGCGGCAGCATGGAGCCGAGCTCTGCATCGTCAACGCCGAGCCGACCCCGTTCGATGATGTCGCCACCGTCGTCATCCACGGCAAGGCGGGCGAGATCCTGCCGGAGGTCGTCCGCCGAATCGCCCAAGAAAGCTAGGCGCTACGGCGCCTCAGCAACGGGAAACGTCTGGCCACAGGCTGGGCACACGACGACTAGCTGCTCTTTCGGCGCGCTGAAGAGCTCCTCGCAGCTCGGGCACGCAAACTCGCGGGCGGGGCTTTCCTCAGCCAGGCGGTCCTCGGCCATCGCCTCGGCAACCGCGCCCAGGTCGACCGCGGGGCTGCCGCACTCAGTGCACCGGTAGAGGGGCGCGTCAGCGACTTTGTAGTCGATATAACGCGCGGAGCTGTCGACGAAAACGGAGGCATTCCAGAGCTCGAACCGGTTGGTGCTGCACCGGTTTGGACAGGCGAGATACATCAGGAGGTCCGCTTGAGTTTCTTGAGCCGCTCGGCGGCGCGGCGCAGCGTCTCCATCTTCTTGGGGAAGGAGAAGCGGATCTGCCGCCGGCCGCGCTCGGGCTCCAGGTAGAAGCTGCTCCCGGGCACCGTGGCGAGCCCAATCTCGCGCACCATCCGGTGGGCGAGGCTCACGTCATCCTCGCCGAAGCCGCTGATGTCGGTCATCACGTAGTAGGCGCCGTCGGGCGGGTAGGCCTTGAAACCGGCGCCGTCGAGGATCTCGAGCATGAAATCGCGCCGCTCGCGATAGGCATTGAGCAGGTCGACGTAGTACTGGTCGGGGAACCGCAACGCCGTGGCGGCCGCCACCTGCAGCGGATGCGGGGCGCCCACGGTCACGAAGTCGTGGACTTTACGGATCGCGCTCGTCATCTCGGCGGGCGCAATGGCGTAGGCAAGCCGCCACCCGGTGACGCTGTAAGTCTTGGAGAGCCCGTTGATGGTCACGGTTCGCTCGCGCATGCCGTCCAGCGTCGCGATGCTGATGTGCTCGCCCGAGTAAACAAGATGCTCGTAGATCTCGTCCGTGATGGCGAGTGCGTCGAACTCCTGGCAGAGGCCGGCGATGAACGCCAGCTCGTCGGCGTTGTAGACCTTACCAGTCGGATTGTGCGGGGTGTTGATGATGATGGCGCGCGTCTTCGGGTTGAAGGCCCGCCGCAACCGGTCGCGGTCGAAATGCCAGTCGGGCGGAACCAGCGGTACCACCACGGGCGTGGCACCGGAGAGGATGCAATCCGGGCCGTAGTTTTCGTAAAACGGCTCGAAGATGATGACCTCGTCGCCCGGATCGACCAGCGCCAGGATGCTCGACAGCATCGCCTCGGTCACGCCGCAACAGACCGTGATCTCCGTCTCAGGATCGACGGTCATTCCCCGAAAGTGCTTGGTCTTGGTCGCGATCGCCTCACGCATCACCTTGGCGCCCCAGGTGGTCGCGTACTGGTTGAAATCGTTGCGGATGGCATCGACGGCGGCTTCTTTCAGTTCGCTGGGGGCGGCGAAGTCGGGGAAACCCTGCGCCAGGTTGAGGCAGCCATCGCCATGTTCGGCGATACAGAGCCGGGTCATCTCCCGGATGACCGACTCGGTGAACAGCCTGGACTTGTTGGAGATCATCGCGCGCGGCACGACACTAGAATGCCAGAAGTGTCGCGCCCAACCAGTCGGGAGAACGGCGTCGCGGCGTTCCGCAAACAGTTCCCTATCTTCGAGCAGAAGGTGTACTTGAGCAGCTGCTCGCAGGGGGCGCTTTCGACCCCGGTGGAGGCGAGCCTGCAGGAGTTCATCGAGTCATGGCACACGCACGGCAACCCGTGGGAGACCTGGGTGACCCGGATGGAGGAGCTGCGAGCCGAGTTCGCCCACCTGATCAACGCCAGCCCGGACGAAGTCGCTGTCACCTTCTCGGTATCGACGGCCCTGAACTCGCTGGCCAGCGCCCTGGATTACCGCGAGCGGCCCGGCGTCGTCACCAGCGATTTCGACTTTCCGACCGTGGGCCACGTCTGGCTGGCGCAGCAGCGCCGCGGTGCCCGCGTCAGCTTTGCCACGGCGGATGGCAACCGCCTGCCGCTCAGCGCGTTCGAGAGGGCCGTCGACGAGCACACGGCCCTGGTGTCGACGACGCACGTCTGTTACAAGAACGGGTTCAAGAACAACGTCAGCGCCCTCGCTGAGCTCGCCCATGAGCACGGCGCCTACCTGCTGATCGACGCCTACCAGAGCATGGGGACCCAGCCGATGGACGTGAAGGCGCTCGACCTGGATTTTCTGGTCACGGGCGCCCTGAAGTACCTGCTTGGCTCGCCGGGCGTGGCGTTCATGTATGTCCGGCGCGACCTGATCGATCGTTTGGAGCCAGCCGACTCGGGGTGGTTTGGGCAGGAAAACGTGTTCGCCTACGACGTCCACCACCTGCGGTACGCGCGGGAGGCACGTCGGTTCGAAACCGGTTCGCCGCCGGTGCCCAACGTGTACGCGGCGTTGGCCGCGCTGCGGATGATCGCCGGCGTGGGTCTCGCCCACATCGAGGAGCACGTCCAGGAGCTGATGAGCCGCTTCATCGCCGGCGCGCGGCAGCGCGGCCTCGTCCTGCTCACCCCTGAGCAGCCGGCCGACCGGGGCCCGCTGGCCATGGTCGGGTCAACCGATGCGGTGAAACTCGTAGCGGCGCTGGCAAAAGAGGGCATCCTTTGCTCGACGCGCGACGGCGCGCTTCGGGTCTCCTTGCACTACTACAACACGGCCCAGGACGTGGACGCGGTCCTCAGTGGCCTCGACCGCCACCCGGAACTGCTCGTCACCGGCAGCGATTAGAAAGGGTTAGAGCCGGCCGGTCGGCGGTTGCTCTCCGCGGGGCAACCGTGTATAAAGAGCGCACCGAATTTAGGTCTTCGACGAAGGAAGAGGAGGTCGACAGGAAGGATGGCACAGCCAAGGATTTTCGCCCTCATCGCCGTGGCCGCAGTGGGGCTGGCGGCGTGTGGCGGAGGCAGTACTGGCGGCGCGGCGACGAACAAGCCCGATAAGGTCCAGATCGCGGCCGAGGGACCGTTTACCGGGGACCAGGCGTCGATCGGCGCTGGCGCCCTCAAGGCGATCCAGCTGGCGGTCAAGGATTTCAACGCGGCTGGCGGTGTCAACGGCACGCAGGTCCAGTTGCTGATCTGGGACGATCAGCACTCCGCGCAAGTGGCCCAGACCCTGCAGGCGGCAGGTATCTCCGACCCGACCGTGCTTGGCATCGTGGGACCGATGAACTCGGGCGTCGTTCTGGGCTCGGTCACGGGCCTGCAAAGTGCCAGCCCGCCGCTGCCCTTCGTCAGTGAGTCGGCCTCGAACACCAAGGTCACCGATTCCGGCTGGAGTGTCGCGCATCGCGTCAATGCCCGCGACGACGCCCAGGGCCCGGCCGATGCGAAGTTCATGATCGATCAGGGGGCCAAGAAGGTCGAAGTGATGGATGCGAAGTCCGACTACTCGACCGCGCTGGCGGACCAGACCGAGACGGCGCTGAAGGCAAAGAGCATTCCGACCCAGCGTGACAGCGTCAAGGCCGGGACGACCGACTTCAGCACCATCATCACGAAGATCAAGAGCTTCGGCGCGGACTGGGTCTACTTCGCCGACGAGGGTCCGGAAGCGGCGCCCTTCGTGTCGCAGCTGAAGCAGGCAAACCTGACCATCGGTCAAAACATCAACTTCTTAGGAACCGACGGTGAGGAAGACTCGTCGATCATCACCAAATCGCAGGGTGCCTACGATGGCGCCTACGCGACCAATATCACCGCCGACCCGGCGGGTGTATCGGGCAGTGCGGCCGCCGCCTACGTGACCGAGTACAAGGCCGCGTACGGTGCCGATTCGCTCAACTCGGCGGGCCCCTTCTACGGCTCTGCCTACGAGGCGGCGCAGGCGCTGCTGCAGGCGATCAAGAATTCGCCGGTGAACAACGGCAAGATCTCGCGCGCCGACGTGATCAGCCATCTCGCAAGCGATACCTTCACCACGATTTTCGGATCGGTGAAGTTCGATTCGAAGGGTGACGTCCAGGGCGGCGGCATCTATGTCTACCAGGCGAAAGGCAGCAACATGGTGGTCCTCAAGCAAGTCTCCGGCTAAAGGAGTAAGAAAGAAAGGGGACGGGCACATCCCGTCCCCTTTTTGATTGCCGTGGGCATCTTCCTGCAGCAGCTGATCAACGGGCTGGAACTCGGAAGCCTCTATGCGCTCGTGGCGCTCGGATACACACTGATCTACGGCATCCTCGAGATGCTCAACTTCGCGCACGGCGACGTCTACATGGTGGGCGCATTCCTGGCTGCCGGTGTAGCGGCGCTCTTCGTCCATAACGAGGTGGCCGCCATCCCGGCCGGGCTCGTCGTTGGCCTGATGGTGGTGATGGCGATGGGCGGTGCCGGCCTGCTCGGCGTCGGGATCGAGCGGGTGGCCTACCGGCCGCTCCGAAATGCCAACCGCCTTGCGCCGTTGATCACCGCGATCGGCGTTTCCCTCTTTTTAGAGAGCGCCGTCCAGGTCTGGGTCAGCCCGGCCCCCGTGCTCGTGCCCAGCAACGCGCTGGTTCCCCAGACCGTGCTCCACCTCGGCGGTCTGACGACGCCGCTGACCGGCCTCATGCTGTTCGTGATCGCGGTCGCGCTCATGGTGGCCCTCGACGCCTTCGTCTTCCGCACCCGTTTTGGTAGTGCCATGCGGGCCACCGCCCAGGATCGCGAAGCCGCGACCTTCATGGGAATCGACGTCGACCGTGTGATCCTCGTGACGTTCTTCGTGGCCTCTGCGTTGGCTGGAATGGCCGGCGTGCTCTTCGGGCTGTGGCACGCGACCGCCGATTTCTTCATGGGCTACCTGCTGGGGATCAAGGCCTTCACCGCTGCCGTCATCGGCGGCATCGGCAACATTCGCGGCGCCATGATCGGCGGGCTGCTGCTGGGCGTGCTCGAGAGCCTGGCGGGCGGCTTCATCAGCACCCAGTTTCAGGATACGTTCGTGTTTCTCGCCCTGATCACGGTCCTGCTGATCCGGCCGCAAGGGCTCTTCGGGCAGCCGTTGACGGATCGCGCATGAGCGCGCAGCCGGCTCCGACCCACCCGATCCAAACGACCCACGCGCTCAAGCGCGTCTGGGAATCGGGTCCGGCCGGATGGAACCAGGCTCTGACCCGCCCCGCGGTGCTGGTTCCATTCTTCGTGCTGGCGGCGGTCGTCCCCCTCGTCCTCCAATACGTCGAGGACAACTCGAGCTGGATCGGTGCCCAGTACTGGACCCTGATCCTCGCCAATTGCGCGATGTATGCGTGCCTGGCGGTGGCGCTCAACCTCGTGGTCGGGTACGCGGGCCTGTTGAACCTCGGATTCATCGCATTCTTTGGCATCGGATCGTATGCATACGCGCTCGTCGCCAGTGACCAGCTTCATCAGCACTACCCGCTCTGGGCGGCGCTACCGGTGGTGGTCGCGGTGACCCTCGCGTTCGCCCTCCTGGTCGGTGTCCCGGCCCTACGCCTCCGCGGAGACTACCTGGCGATCGTCACGCTCGGGTTCGGGCTCATCATGCGCGACCTCATCCTCGACCTCGACCGCCCTCCGGTGCTCGCCGGTCACCAGTTCGGGCCGGATGGCCTCAACCTGACCGGAGGAACCAACGGGATCCACCAGGTCGATCCGTTCAAACTGCCGACCAGCCTGCCACTGCTCGGCCCGGTCCCGCACTTCCGGATGTACTACTGGATCTTCATCGGCTTCCTCGCGCTCACCGTCTATTGCATGCTTCGGTGGCGCAACAGCCGCACCGGCCGGGCCTGGGTTGCGATCAGGGACGACGAGCTGGCTGCGCGCGCCATGGGCGTCAATACTTTCAAGTACCGGCTGCTGGCGTTCGCCATGAGCGCGGTCATCGCCGGGATCGTCGGCATGATCGATGCCGCATTCATCTTCAACGCCTTTCCTGGAAACTTCGACGTCCAGCAAACCGTCATGGTGTTCATCATGGTGATCCTCGGCGGGCTCGGCAGCATCCCCGGCGCGATCCTGGGTGCCATTCTGTTTACGGTCCCGCCCTTCCTGCTGCAGCAGTTCGTGTTCTACAAGTACCTGATCATCAGCATCGTGTTGATCGCCACCATGGTGTTCCGCCCCGAGGGCCTGTTGGGCACGGTGTCGATCCGCCCGCGAAAGAACCTGGGCGGCACACTCGAGCTGCTGACCGCCGAGTCGACCATCGAGGCCTCCGAGCTGCCGGCGGTCACGGACGCGGAGGCCGCCGATTTGGAGGCGGCATCGGGCGCCATCGTGGACGATCCGGAGTGGAAACAATGAGCCAGGGGATCGGCGTGCTGGAGATAAGGGGTTTGACTCGTCGCTTCGGCGGCCTTACGGCGGTTGACGGCCTCGACCTCACCGTCAACGAAGGCGAGATCGTGAGCCTGGTCGGCCCAAATGGCGCCGGTAAGACCACCGTCTTCAACCTGATCTCCGGGGTGTTGAGACCGACGGCGGGATCGGTGCGGTTGCTCGGGCGCGAGCTGGTGGGCCAGCCGGCGCACCGAATCACGCACCACGGCATCGCCCGCACCTTTCAAAACATTCGGGTGTTCCCCCAGTTGACCGTGCGCGAGAACATCCTGCTGGGCACGCATCATTGGACGCGCAGCGGCATGCTGGGATCGGTCACCTTCTGGCCCGGCACAATGCGAGCGGAGCGGGCCGCTCAGGCCGAGGTGCAGACCGCGATCGAGCTCTTCCGTGAACGGCTCGAGGCGCGGCTGGAGGATCCGGCGTTCACCCTCTTGTATGCCAATCGCCGGCGTACCGAGATTGCCCGCGCGCTGGCGGCCCGGCCGAAGCTCCTCCTGCTGGACGAGCCGGCGGCCGGGATGAACCCATACGAGCGGATCGAGATGGCCGGCCTGATCCGCTCGATGCGCGACCGGGGTCTGACGATCTTCCTCATCGAGCACCACATGCCGCTGGTGATGGAAATCTCCGACCGCGTAATCGTGATGGATCACGGGGTGAAGATCGCGGAAGGCTTGCCGAAGGAGGTCCACAGCAATCCAAGAGTCGTCGAAGCCTATCTCGGCCGACGGGCCGCGACCGCCTAGCCCCGCGCCGGCGTTAAAGGACGTCGTCCTGCGCTTGCAGGACGTCGAGGTCCGCTATGGCCCGGTCCCGGCGCTGCGGGATGTCAGCATGGAGATCCGGCGGGGCGAGATCGTGTGCCTGCTCGGCGGCAACGCGTCGGGCAAATCGACCACGATGAAGACGGTCATCGGCTCGGTACGCCCCGCCAAAGGGTCGGTCTGGTACGAGGGCGAGGACATCACCAACTGGAACACCTCACGTCGCGTCGCGCACGGGATCGCGATCGTTCCCGAGGCTCGACGGATCTTTCCTCGCCTAACCGTCCTCGAGAACCTGATGATGGGGGCCTACATCCGAAATGACAAGGCCGAGATCGACACCGACCTCGGACGTGTCATGGACATGTTTCCGCGGCTCAAGGAGCGGCGCGCGCAGCGCGGCGGGACGATGTCCGGGGGCGAGCAGCAGATGCTGGCGATGGCCCGGGCCTTGATGTCGCGTCCGCGCTTTCTGTGCATGGACGAGCCGTCGATGGGTCTCGCCCCGGTCTTAGTCGAGCAGCAGTTCGAGACCATCCAGCAGCTGAACCAGAGCGGCATCACGATCTTCGTCGTGGAGCAGAACGCGAGGATGGCGCTGGCGATCGCCAATCGTGGCTACGTGCTGCAAAGCGGACGCGTCGTCCTGGCCGGAACGGCCGGCTCGCTCCTCGAGAACCCGCAGATGCAGCGCGCCTACCTGGGAATCTAGCTAGTGGCTCGGAGGTAGCTTCGCTTCGGGCGAACCCGCCGGCGAGAAGGCGCCCAGTACTTTCATGTCCTCGCGGCCGGTGTTCTCGAGCGTGTGGCGCACGCCGATGGGGAAGAAGACGACGGAGCCTTCCCGCAGGTCCCCGACCGGGTCGTTCTCGATCCAGAGCCGCCCGGTACCCGCGAGGATATACACCGCTTCTTCGTGTGGATGCGCGTGTAATGGCGCGCGCCCGGTCGGGATGACACCCGTGAACTGCGTCATCTGCCGGCAGCCGACGGTGGGGCTGACCAGGACCCGGAAGCTGCGCTCGCCCATCAGGGTCGGCGTCACCCGCCGCTCGTCCATCATGGTGGGCGCCACCGCCTGCTCGCGCACGCTGGCGGATTGCAGACCAGACAGGTCCAACCGCGGCATCGCCGGGTGAATGTCGTCGAGATCGATGGGTGGAGCCAGCGCACCCACCACAACCAGCGGCGTCGAGCCGGTATTGATGTAGGTGTGCTCGGCACCGTCCGGGATGAACACGGCCTGCCCCGGGCCGACCTGGTGCGTGGCGCCCTCGATGCGGGCCTCACCGATCCCCTCCAGGATGTACAGCACCTCTTCGGCGCCGGCGTGGACATGGCTCAGCGCTGAGTCGGGTTCGAGCACCAGCCGGTAGGCCATGACATGCTCCGCCCCGAGGTCACGGTCGATCAGCCACTGCAGGGCGCCGCCTTCCACCGCAAGGCCGGTGATCTCGGTCTGATGGCGAAGGCGCGCCCGTTGCTGCACGGACATCTTGTGCGCCGATGATAGCAACGGCACAAAGCTTTACCATCTCGACGAAGGGATGGAGTACCGGCTGTTCGGGCGGACCGGGATGCGGGTCTCGGTCCTGGGGCTGGGCTGTGGCGGGTTCGGTGGCGTGGGCTCAGCACCGGAACTGTTCGGCAAGGGGGAAGACAAGGCGACCGCGTTCGCCCTGATGGACCGAGCTTGGGACGAGGGCATCAACTACTTCGATACCGCGGACAGCTACGGCGGTGGCGTCTCGGAGACGATCGTCGGCGCCTGGCTGAACGAGCGGAAGGTCCGCGACCAGCTGATCCTGTCGACCAAGGTCGGCTACGCGGTTCCCGGGGGGCCGAGTGACCAGGGCCTGTCCCGCCGCCACCTCACCCAGGCGATCGAGGGCAGCCTGCGCCGGCTGCAGACGGACCACATCGACCTTTACGTGACCATGGAACCCGATCCGAAGACCCCTGTTGAGGAGACGCTGCAAACGATGAACGACCTGATGCATGCGGGCAAGGTGCGGCATATCGGCGCCAGTAACATCACGGCGCCGCAGCTGCGCGAGTCGCTCGCGGTCAGCGACCGCCAAGAAGTGCACCGCTACCAATCGGTGCAAAACGGCTACAGCCTGCTGGATCGCGCCATGGAGGACGACGTCCTGCTGCTGGCGGCTGCGGAGCGAATGGCGGTCACACCCTTCAGTCCGACGTCAGGTGGGTTGCTGACCGGCAAGTACCGCTTCGGTCAGCCGCCACCGCCGGGGTCGCGTGTCGAGCTGCGACCACAGCCGTACCAGCATCTGATGACCGCCCGCACCTTCCAGGCGATTGACGCCTTGGGCGCGGCTGCGGCCGAGCGCGGCGTCGACACCGGTGCGCTGGCTCTCGCGTGGGTCCTCAGTCACCCTGCGGTGACGTCCGCGCTGATCGGCCCGCGCCGCGTCGAGCACTTCGAGCCGTGGCTCGCCGCGGTTGCGATTCAGCTTTCTGCCGATGAGCGCGAGGCGCTCGCGTCGCGGATGGACGCGGTGGCCGCCTGATGGACGTAAGGGTGCTTTCGGCCGAGGACGTGGAAAAACTTCTGTCCATGCGCGACTGCATCGGGGTGATGCGCGACGCCCTGGCGGCGCTCGCCCGCGGCAAGGCGCTCGTCCCGTTGCGGATGGTGATGCGGATGCCGGACGCCAGCGGCTTTTTGGGGCTGATGCCTGGCCACATCGACGCGGACGAAGGTCGCGATGGGGCGCTCGGAATGAAGGCCGTCTCCGTGTTTCCGGGCAACGCGGGCCGCGGCATCGACACCCACCAGGGCGCCGTTCTCCTGTTCGAAGTCGATACCGGGCGGTTGTCGGCGCTCATGGACGGCGCCACGATCACCGCGATTCGCACCGCCGCCGTGTCGGGGGTGGCGACCGACCGGCTGGCTCGAATGGACGCGGCCGAGTTGGCGATCCTCGGTGCCGGCGTCCAGGCCCGCACCCACCTCGAAGCGATTACCGCTGTCCGGCCGATCCGCCGCGTCCGGGTATGGAGCCGAAATCCGGGACATGCTGCCGACCTTGTCAAGGAAGCGACTGCTCGCTACATGATATCCATCGAGGCGGTGCCCACCGCGGAAGCTGCGGTGCGTGGCGCGGACGTGGTGGCCACCGTGACCGCCAGCCCCGAGCCGATCCTTCAGCGCGAATGGCTGAAAGAGGGCGTGCACATCAACGCCGTCGGATCCTCGATTCCGACGACGCGCGAGATCGACACCGCCACCATGGCGGCGGTGCGGCTCTTCGTCGATCGGCGCGAGTCGGCCGTGAACGAGGCGGGCGACATCCTGATCCCGATGCGCGAGGGCGCCTTTACCGCCGACCACATCCAGGCCGAGCTTGGAGACGTCATCATCGGAAAGGACCCGGGCCGCCGCTCCGCCAAGGAGCTGACCCTTTTCAAGTCGCTGGGGCTGGCGGTAGAAGACGTCGCATCCGCTGCGTTCATCTTGAAGCGGGCTCAGCAGTCAGGCGTCGGTCAGACGGTGAAGATGTGAAAGCGACCGGGCTTGGCATCGAAGAGATCCGCCGGGCCCAACCCGTGGTCGCCCAGGCGGCGATCCGGACCCCCCTGGTGCGACTGAACGTTTGGGACGCGCCGGCGGACATCTACCTCAAGCTGGAAAACCTCCAGCCGATCGGCTCCTTCAAGATCCGCGGCGCCGCCAATGCGATGAGCGCGATGTCGAAGGCGGAGCTGGCCAAAGGCGTCCTTGTCGCCAGCGCGGGCAACATGGCGCAGGGCGCGGCCTGGAACGCCCGACGGCTGGGCATTCCGTGCACGGTCATCGCGCCCGACTACGCGCCGGACACCAAGGTGCAGGCGATCGAGCGGCTGGGTGGCCACGTGATCAAGGTACCGTTCGACCGCTGGTGGCAGACCTTCGCGGACCGAAGCTATCCCGGGGTCGACGCGACCTTCATCCACTCCTTCGACGACGATCGCGTGATGGCCGGCAACGGAACGATCGGCCTCGAGGTGCTCGAAGATCTCCCCGACGTTGACACCGTTCTCATTCCGTGGGGAGGCGGCGGGCTCGCGGGTGGCATCGCAACCGCGTTGCGCGCCCTCAAACCAACGGTTCGGATCTACGCCGTGGAGGCGGAGACCGGCGCCCCGCTCACCGCATCATTGAAAGCCAGCAGTCCGCAGGTCGTCGATTACCAGCCGTCGTTCGTCGACGGGATCGGCAGCAAGACGGTGTTCGCGAACATGCTGGTCATGGCGCAGGAGCTGCTCGATGGATCCTTCACGGCGAGCCTCGACGAGGTCGCGGCGGCGCTGCGCTTGATGGCGGAGCGCAATCGAGTGATCGCCGAGGGAGCCGGCGCGGTGGCCCTGGCAGTCGCGCTCTCCGGAAAAGCCGGGAAGGGACGCATCGCCTGCATCGTCTCCGGTGGCAACATCGATCTGCCGAAACTGACCAAGATCCTGGGCGAGCACTGAGCGTGCCGGAGCTGACCGGCCGGATTGCCCTCGTCACCGGTGGCGGACGTGGCATCGGCCGCGCGGTCGCGTTGTCGCTGGCAACGGCCGGAGCCGACGTCGCGGTCACGGCCCGCTCTTCCAGTGAGTTGGAGGAAACCGCGGCGGCGATCCGAGCGCTGGGCCGTCGCGGGGAGGCGATCATCTGCGACGTCACGGAACGGTCGCAGGTCGATGCCATGATCGCCCGCGTTAAAAGTGCACTGGGTGACCCGTTGATCCTCGTGAACAACGCCGGCATCGCCGGCAGCGCCAAGTTGGCCGATACCAGCGACGAGATGTGGGATCGGATGCTGCGCGTGAACGCGACCGGCGCCTTCTACTGCACCCGGGCGGTGCTGCCGATGATGCTCCAGGCGAAGTGGGGCCGCGTCGTCAACATTGCGTCGGTCGCGGCGAAAGCTGGGGGACTCTACATCGCGGCCTACACCGCCTCCAAGCACGCCTTGCTCGGCCTGACCCGGGCCGTGGCCGCGGAGGTTGCGGCTCGCGGGATCACGGTGAACGCGGTCTGTCCTGGCTACGTCGACACTGAGATGACCGATGCCTCAGCCGCGAACATCGTGAAACGGACCGGGCGCAGCGAACAGGACGCGCGAACAATCCTGGAGGGATTCAGCCCGCAGGGGCGGTTGATGACCGCCCCGGAGGTGGCCGCGCTCACGACCTACCTCTGTTCCGAGGTGGCTCGCGGCATCAATGGCCAGAGCCTCGTCATCGATGGCGGCGCCATCCAGGGATGACCGACCGGGAGCGGCTGGCGAGCGACGAGGCGGCCATCGCGCGGAAACTCGCGCCGGTCGCCGCAGCGGGTGCGGAGGGACGGGTCAATCGCCGGTTGATCGGGGGGCTGGCCGAGGAGGGACTGCTGCCGCGGCTCTTTCCGCGCCGCGCCGGGGGAACGCGGGACGAACAGGTATTGGCGGTCGACCTCTGCGCCGTGCGCGAGGCGCTCGCTCGCGAGTCGACCGTGATCGAAAACGCGATGGCCATCCAGACGCTCGGCGCGTACCCCATCGTCCTCGCCGGCTCGGACGAGCAAGCCGGACGCTACGCCGGACCGGTCGCTCGCGGCGAGGCCGTCGCGGCCTTCGCCCTTACGGAGCCGGGTGCCGGGACGGATGCGGGAGCGCTCGCCTTGCGTGCCGAGCGCGACGCTAAGGGCTACCGGCTAACCGGCACCAAGGTCTTCATCTCGAACGCCCCGGACGCGGACGTCTACACCATCTTTGCCAGGACCACAGACGGGGCGGGGACGAAGGGCATCACCGCCTTCATCGTCAGTGGCGATGCGAAAGGGCTGAGCGGAACTGCCCTGCGCCTGCTCTCAGCGCATCCGATCGGCCGGCTCGAGTTGGATGGCGTTCTCGTTTCGGAGCAGCAGGTCCTGGGCGAAGTCGACCGCGGCTTCAAGCTCGCCATGCGGACGCTCGATCTGTTCCGGCCAAGCGTCGGCGCCTCCGTGATCGGGATGGCGCAAGCGGGCCTCGATGCCGCTATCGCGCATGCCTCAAGCCGGCAGGCCTTCGGCCGGCCGATCAGGGAATTCCAGGCCGTATCGCACCAACTAGCCGAAATGGCGACCAGGCTTGAGGCGGCTCGGGCGCTCGTGTACGCCGCCGCCGCGGCGTACGATCGCGGGGATCAGCATGTTGCCCGGCGCTCAGCGATGGCGAAGCTCTTTGCGACCGAAACCGCGCAGCAAGTAATCGACGTTGCCATCCAAGTGCATGGGGCTGTCGCGCTCGAACACGGGCATCTCCTCGAGCACCTCTATCGCGAGGTGCGTGCTCCCCGAATCTACGAAGGCACGTCAGAGATCCAGCGCGAGATCATCGCCCGCGATCTGTTCCGGCGTCCACCCGAAGCCTGACCGACCAGGCTGGGTTGTCAGGGCGACCAAACGCGGCCGTTCATCACGACCACGCTCGACGTGCCGTCTTCTCGCACGACCACCTGGTCGTACCAATCGCCAGCCACGCTAGACCTGCCGACCAGGAGGTCGGACGTGTTCGGCCTGGCGAGCGCCGACTGCGCGATGCCGGGCCCGCGCCAGATGACACGCTGGTCGGCCCAGGTGATCACGCGGGATTCGGTAGTTCCGCTGACGCTGAGGCTGACCGCGACGCGCGACCCGTCCCAGGAGAAACCGGCGACTGACCCCGGGAAGCTGGCAAGCTCTCGTCCCGTCGGAACCTCGCGGATGATCGTCTTGCCATTGAAGACTCCGCTCTCCGCCAGGTAGCCCCCGTCAGGAGAGGACGCGACCAGGACCCAGTCTCCCCGCGGTCCTGTACCGATGAGTTGGCCTCCGAGGTTCCCGAGGGGGTACTGATGCTCGTACTCAATGGCGCCGGTGGAGAGGTTGACAACCTGGATCTCGCTGGTGATGAGGTAGCGCGTTCCGCCGGGCGGCCAGTGAGGCATGAGTGTTCCGACAACGATGGCCCGATTGTTCTTGATTGAGCATGCGGCTACGCCGGGAGGATCGGATCCGGGCTTTCCCACTGGTCCGACGATTCGGGGCTTTTCCCCGGAGGCACCGATCCAAAGCGATGCAGTTCCCGAGTCAGAGCCAGTGTTCGGAGAAAGCTAATGCCGCAGACGTGCTGACTATCATCGGCCCAGGTCGGGAGGCCGTAGAAGGTCGGATCGACGGCCAGCGGTCCAAGCCAGTGGCCGCGCCAGTCTTCGACCGTGACGTGATCAGTCGTCCGCAGGAACCTGGAGCCGTCCGGCGAAGGCCCGCTGAAACCCTGTGCGAACACGGATCCGCGAACCTTGCCGGACCAATCTATCTCGAGCATCCGGGGCGCGTTCGGATCCTGCACGTAGATGATGTCGCCCGGAGGGCCAGCCGGCGACCGAGAAAGGGTGGCGTGGGGCGACGCCTGCGGCTGGCAGGCCGCTAGAGCGAGGGCGATCAGAAGTACGAGCCGCCGCACGACCGATGCAACGGTCCAGCCGTCCAGAGATTACGAAGCGAAAACCGGCCACCCTTCTTTGATCAACCCCCCGACGCCGCAGCCTGACTAAAGACGGAGGGCAGAGTCCGTCCCCTGCCCTCCCCTGAGTTTCGGACTACGGATGCATTAGCTGCCCGCGGACGGCGCTTAGTGGGAAGGCCGGACCGCAGCTTGCCGGCTGACCACCACACGACGTATGGACATTGACGTAGTACCCGGCTGGGTTGTCCTGGATGTCTTCGATCAAGGCTCGGCCCACATTCTCCGTGCAGCCGCTGAACGAGGTAGCACTGGATGGGGTGTTGGGGCCCGTGTTAAAGAAGGGCACAACGATCCCTCCGTTGACACCAGCGGCGCCTTTGTGGATGTGGGAAGCAAAGACCGGAGCGGTCAAGCCCGCGACGGTAACCTCCCAGCACACCTCCCGTTGTCCCGGATTCAACGTGACCCGGGCAATCCCGCTTCCATGGCCGCTCAGGACGGCCGTAAAAGGATCACCCCCGTGGAGCGAGTTGGGGAGTCGCTCGGCGGCCACCCCCGCAGGAATGAGCAATACCGCGACGACCAACAGCGGGACGAGCAACAGCTTTCTCATACCGTCACCTCCTATGACAATGTTCCTAGCGTCCCATATGCAGTTGGATAAGGCAAGTTAAGTTTCGGCTAGTACTTTAGATGCCGTTGCTCGCCAACGGCGTAGGCCTCGCGCAGCCACTGCCTGACCCGATCGTCAAGTTGATCCAACGTTTCGATCCGGAACTGGTGGACATGGTTTTCCGGCGAGATCGTCTGGATGGCGCGAAACCGTGGATCTTCCAAGCGGCGAGCCAGGACGACGTGTCCGTCGAGCCAATGTTTCTTCAGCATCACGGCGGCGAAGCTCATTGGAACCTGACGAAGCGGCGGTAGAGGGCGATCACCGCTAGCGACTTCCCGGCGAGGTGCTCCGTCAAGGTGTAGCGGGCGCAGGCATGCGATTGATTGAGGTTTGCGAAGCGCCGACCGCAGCGCGGACACCGCTGCAGCGATCGCATGACGTGTTCAGGCGATGACGGCGATCGCCATCAGCTCGACCTTCGCTTTCGGATCGAAGAGCCGGCTGACCTCGAGTAGTGCCATCGCGGGGTAGTGCCGCCCGAAATGCCGCCGGTAGGCCTCGCCGACTTGCTTCGACGTGCGCTGGTATTCGGCGACATCGGTTACGAAGATTTGCATGCTGACCAGGTCCTGCGGATGCGCCCCGACGGCCTCGAGGGCCTTGACGACATTGCCGGCCGCCACATCGAATTGCTCGGCCATCGTGCCGCCGACGATGCTTCCGTCGGCCTGCTGGGCCGTCTGTCCCGCCAGGTAGACGGTGCGGCCCGGCTGCGCAATGACCGCCTGGGAGAAACCCCTTGCAGGTGGGAGAGTTTCCGGGTTACGGATTTCGTGCGGACTGGCTATCGGCCGCTCCATTTCGCTTCCCGCCCTTCGCGGAACGCCGCGTAAAACTCGGCATGGTCGGCGCTCTTCATGAGCAGGGCCTGCGTCATGCCGTCCAGC
>Ga0102924_1003049_pt1 | contig 17761 bp, 17 predicted proteins | sample PaiPotPPM11metaG_FD_80116 | JGI IMG/M metagenome (GOLD analysis project Ga0102924, IMG submission 80116) | Iron sulfur acid spring bacterial and archeal communities from Banff, Canada, to study Microbial Dark Matter (Phase II) - Paint Pots PPM... ...
CCACCCGTTCGCCTTCAGGCGGTTGCGCTGGGCGAGGACGAGGCTGCGCGATGACCCGTAATGCCGGTTCTGGATCACCAGCTCGATTCCGCAGTAGGCAGCTGCCCCGCTGTCGCACTGCCGCGCCTGAGCGACGACGGTGCCGCCAGGGACGAGCGGCACGTCAGAGAACGACGGTATGTGCGGGCCGCCGCCGCTACCGCATGCGGTTAGGACGGCGGCTGCCGCCATCGTTGCCAGGCCCGCCACTACTCTCCGCGCCGCCATGGGATCGAGCGCAAGCGTAGCCGTCGGACGCTACGCCTACGGCGTTCTCGCGTTGGCGGTTGTGGTCGGCTCGCTGGCCTTCGCGGCCGTGAGGCTGCGCCGGCGCTACTGGCCGGCGCTCGACGGCGCGAGCGCCCGGTTGGCCGAGGTCGTTCTCGGTCTCGGCTTGCTCACGCTGATTCTCGAGGCGCTGGGGTTAGTGGGGTGGTTCCGCTTGCTCCCCGTCGTGGGGGCGTGTGTGGCGGCCGCGATCGCTGCCACGAGAATCGCCTCTCCCACGCCCCCTCATGCTGCCAACCAGGCGGCGTTGCCGATGCTCACCATGCTCCTCGCGGCAGCGGCGGTGATCGCGGAATGGGCCGAACCGACCGTCCATTCCTACCGGGTCGGGATCTTTGGGTTCGACTCGCTCTGGTACCACCTCCCCTTGGCGGCGACGTTCGCGCAGACGGGCCATGTCGCGCCCCTGCACTTCACCGACGTCGAGTACCTGACGGCCTTTTATCCGGCGACGGGAGAGCTGTTTCACGGCCTCGGGATCGTGCTGCTCGGTCGCGACACGCTCTCGCCTGGACTGAACCTGATGTGGCTGGGTCTCGTGCTGCTGGCGGCGTACTGCATCGGACGGCCTCGCGGGCTCGGCGCGCTGACGGCGACCGGGGCGGCGCTCGCGATGGCGCTGCCGATGTTCTCCGCATCGCAGGGCGGGAGCGCCGCGAACGACGTCGTCGGGGTGTTCTTCTTGCTGGCCGCTGTCGCACTGCTCGACGCGCCCCTCCTGGCCGGCGCAGCAGCCGGGCTGGCAGTCAGCGTCAAGCTCACGCTGATCGCCCCAGTCGCCGCGCTGTTGCTCTTCAGGGGCCGGCGGCAGATGGTCCTGCCACTCGTTCTGACTGGAGGCTTTTGGTATGTCCGCAACCTGATCGCGGTCGGGAATCCACTGCCGTGGTTCGGACCGCTACCGAGGCCGGCGCCGCCGCTTCAGAAGAACACCGGATTCACGGTCTGGCACTACCTGCTGCATCCCCACCTATTTGAGTCAGGGCTGCGTTCGGGGCTCGGGCCGTGGTGGCCGGCGGTTCTCGCGGCGGTGATTATCGGCCCGGTCGCGTGTCTCCGCGACCGCAGCCTGCGCCCGCTCGGCCTCGTCGCCCTTGCCGCCACGGTTGCCTACCTCCTGACACCGGAGGCGGCTGCCGGACCCCGAGGCGATCCCATCGGGTTCGCGTTCAACCTCCGCTATGCGGCGCCCGCGCTCGCGCTTTCGCTCACGCTGCTGCCACTGGCGATCCGGCGCGCTCGGCCTGTCCTGCTGCTCATCCTGGCCGCAACCCTCCTCCAGAGCAGGCTGTGGCCGTCGAGCGCTCTCATCGGCGCGATCGCCATCGCCGTTGCGGGGCTAGCGATCGCCTGGCGCCCGCGGCTTGCGCTAATAGCGATCCCCGCGGTGTTGGTGGCCGGGTACCCGATTCAGTCGCACTACCTACGCGGCCGCTACGCCTTCCACCCCCACGTTTCCTATCTCGCGCGCGCGTGGGCGCTGTTTCGCGGAATCCATCACGCCCACATCGGAGTCGTCGGGGCGTTTGGAGGCTTCTTCTCCTATCCCTTCTACGGGCTGGACGACTCAAACCGCGTCCAGTACATCGCCCACCGCGGCCCTCACGGATCGTTCACCCCGATCGGATCGTGCTCTGCGTGGCGCGCCGCCGTAGACGACGGCCATTTCCGCTATCTGGTCACGACGCCGGCGCGGGATCCGTGGCATCCGAGCAGGCTCGGCCCAGCTCCCGAAGGCGTTTGGACCGCCTCGAGTCAGGCGGCCAGGATCGTCTACCGGCTGGTTGCGCTTGGTCAGCCAATAACGGTCTTCAAGCTGAGTGGAGCGCTTGGGTCGACGGGCTGCCCCGCGCACGCTGCTTGATCCGCGCGAGCAGCCACCGCATCGCAAGCACGTGGCCCCGGCTTCCGATCACGAGGGCCCGGTACGCGGCACCCTTGACGCCCGGGAAGGCAGCTCTTGTCTCGGCGCGCAGCCGCCCACTCGGCTCGAGGATGAATCGCAGCTCGTAGCGCGCGAAGCGGTGCTCGCCGGCCAGCACCATCGACATCGGCCGCTCATCGCGAGCGAGGTGGAAGCCTGCCGGATCGACGCATCCCAGCACGCGCGCCAGCGAGTTTGCTCCGCCGATCTCCATCACCCGCTCGGCCGCCTCCCAGACCGCCTGAGCCGGTGCATCCACCTCGATCGAATGCGCGTCTATGAACGGCAGCTCGCTCACTGCTCGAGCAGCGCCCTGACCCCCGCTCGGTGCGCGTCCGTCGTAAAGCACATTGGCTCTGCGAACTCCTCGAGGGTGATCGCCTGCTCCCAGGTCAGATCGGCGCATTGTCGCAGCAGCGGCTTGGATATCTCGAGCACGTGCGCCGGCAGGCGCTCGACCTGCTCGCACCATTTCAGCGCGGTCGGCATCAGTTCGTCATGGCCGACGAGCTCGTTGCCGAGCCCGAGCTCGAAGGCTTCCTGGGCGGAGAGGTCGCGCCCCGACGCGAACATCCCAAATGTCCGCTGATACCCGAGCCGACGGGTCAAGAGCCAGCTGGTGCCCACCTCGGGGACCAGGCCGATGCGTCCAAACGCAGGCACGATCCGCGCCCTCTCGGAAAGCAGCAGGACGTCGCAGGAAAGCGCAAACGCGAGCCCTACCCCGGCCGCCGGGCCATTGACGGCTGCGACGAACGCCTTATCGGTGCGCGCGATCAGACGTGCGATTCCCCCGAACTGGTTGCGGATCCACCGCCAGACATCGGTTGCGCCTCCGGGACTCGAGTCGACCATCGGATGCGCGACATCGACCATCAGCCGCAGGTCCCCGCCGGCGCTGAAGGCGGGATCCTGGCCGGTGATGACGATCGCCCGGAGGTCTGAGTCGGCGACCAGCTCGCCTAGCCGCTCGCGCAGCTGCACGGTCAGTTCTGCGCTCAACGGGTTCAGCTTCGTCGGGTCATCGAGCGTCACGACCGCGTGAGCGCCGTCGCGCTCCACGTGCACCAACTCGCGTTCCACTTCCTCTGCCTCCGCGAGCATTCCGACGTAAGTCACGGTCATCGGTTCATCTCCTGTTCCGGACTAGAATATTATTCTAGCTAACCTCCCCGGGCGATGTCCACGACCGCGGACCACCTGGCCGACCCCGAGCTGCTTGCCACCGAGTGGGACCTTTCGCCGCTGATCGACGGCCGTAGCGTCGACGAACTCCTCGACGAAGCGACCGAGCGCGCGGAAACGTTCGCGCAGTCGCACGCTGGCCGAGTGTCCGAGCTCGACCCCACCGGACTGGCCGGCGCTATGCACGAGCTCGAGCAGATTGAGGACCTGGTGGGGCGCGCCGCGTCGTACGCATCGCTTTGGTTCTCAACCGACCAGGCGGACCCTCCGCGTGGCGCGCTGCTTCAGCGAATGCAGGAGCGCGCGACCGAAATCCAGACCAAGCTGCTGTTTTTCGAACTCGAGTGGGCGGCGCTCGACGAGGAGCGCGCCGGTGAGCTCCTCGCGCCCGCGGGCCTCGACTTCTGTCGCCACTACTTGCACAGCGCACGGCGCTATAGACCACATCTGCTCTCAGAGCCCGAGGAGAAGATCCTTGCCGAGAAGGCGATCTCCTCACAGCGCGCATGGGCTCGCCTCTTTGGCGAGGTCGTCGCAGCACTCAGGGTTAGGGTCGAGGACCAGGAGGTGCCGCTCGACGTCGCGCTCTCAAGCCTTCACTCGCCGGATCGCGACGAGCGACAGACGATGGCCGAGGCGGTGTCGGAAACGCTCGAGCCCGGCCTCGGGACGCGGGCGTTCATCTTCAACACGCTGATTCACGACAAAGCGGTCGAAGATCGCCTGCGCTCCTACCCGCACTGGCTGGCGTCGCGAAATCTCGCAAACGAGGCGTCGGACGAGTCGGTGATGGCTCTGATCGAGTCCGTCCGCGGCCGCTACGACCTGCCGCAGCGCTGGTATCGGCTCAAGGCGAAGCTGCTCGGGATCGACCGCCTCGCCGATTACGACCGGGTCGCGCCGGTGTCGTCCGAGAACGTCGCCTACTCATTCGCAGAGGCCCGCGATCTCGTGCTTGAGACCTACGAGTCGTTCGCGCCCGAGGCCGGCGCGATCGCCCGCCGCTTCTTCGACGAGCACTGGATCGATGGTCCGGTCCGGCCGAACAAGCGCGGCGGCGCGTTCTGCTCCTACACGGTCCCGAGCGTTCACCCCTACGTGCTGTTGAACTTCACTGCCCGCCGGCGCGACGTGCTGACGATGGCCCACGAGCTTGGCCACGGGCTCCATGCCGCGCTCGCACAGCCTCGGGGCGTCTTTCACCAGTCGACGCCGCTGACGCTCGCAGAGACTGCGTCGGTGTTTGGCGAGGCGCTCGTATTCGGACGCCTTCTCGAAGCCACCAGCGATGACCGGGAGCGGCTCGATCTGCTCTCCGATCGCATCGATGGCGCCGTGGCGACGGTCTTCAGGCAAATCGCGATGAACCGCTTCGAGCACCTTATGCACACCCGCCGCCGCGCCGAGGGCGAGCTGTCGGTCGATCGGATCGCAGAGCTGTGGGCTGAAAGTCAGGCCGAGATGTTCGGCGACTCGGTCGAGATCACCGACGGCTACCGCAGTTGGTGGTCCTACATCCCCCACTTCATCAACACGCCCGGCTACGTGTACGCGTATGCGTACGGGCAGCTCCTCGCGCTGTCGGTCTACCGGCGCTACACCGAAGACGGCCCCTCCTTCGTGCCGCGCTACCTCGAACTGCTTGGGGCCGGCGGGTCGCGCAGCCCTGAGGAGCTGGGCGCGATCGTCGGCATCGACCTCGCCGACCCGGGCTTCTGGGACGCGGGGCTCCAGCTGGTCGAAGAGCAGCTCACGGCCGCGGAGGCGTTGGCTTAGGCCTTCGCCTTGCGGGTCCGCGCGCGCTCTTCCTGGCGCTCGACCACATGCACGATCAGCTTCAGCACCTGCTCGATCCCCGTCGCCTTGGCGGCGCCGTGCACGAAGGCCTCCCGCCATTCCTTGATCCGGCCCTTGGTCGCGAGCTCGTTGAAGTGAGACCGCGGCACCGACACCCTCACCTTGGCGTCGGCCGCGATGTCCTTGGTCACCTTCGGACCGGGCATCTCGATGCGATACATCTGGATGTCGTGGCCGCGACCGTGCAGCTCGAGCCCGACGACCAGCTTCAGCTGCTTCAACGCCGGAACTTCGTCCAGGAAGCGGTTGACGCCGGTCTCGATGAGTGATTTCGTGTCGATCAGCCGAGTTTATTCACCGAGCTGAAGGAGGAGCGATGGCGCGGACGATGGCCCGACCGACAGCCACGGCTCACTTGTGATCATCGGCGAGCAGACGAGGTGCTCCGTGCGGCCAGGAAGCACGCAGTACGTCGCCGCGGGCCGGGAGCAGGAGCCGCTGCCGGGCTAGATCTTGTGGCGCTTGAGCAGGGTCCGTCCGATCACCATGCGCTGGATCTCGGATGTGCCCTCGCCGATCAACAGCAGCGGCGCGTCGCGGTACAGGCGCTCGATCTCGTACTCCTTCGAGTAGCCGTAGCCGCCGTGGATACGGAGCGATTCCTCAACGCAGAATCGCCCGGCCTCCGACGCGAAGAGCTTCGCCATCCCGGCCTCGAGGTCTGAGCGCTCGCCCGCGTCTTTCATACGCGCGGCCCGGAGCGTGAGCAGCCGCGCCGCGTCGACCTGCGTGGCCATGTCGGCGAGCTTGAACTGGATCGCCTGGTGCTCGGCGATGGGCTTCCCGAACGTCTTTCGTTCTTGCGAGTATTTGAGCGCAAGTTCCAATGCCCTCTGGGCGATCCCGACGCCGCGCGCTGCGACGTTGACGCGGCCGACCTCGAGCGCGTCCATCATTTGCACGAAGCCCTGGCCGAGGCCTTCGTCCTCGCCGCCGAGAATGTTCTCGGCCGGGACCTTGTATCCGTCGAACACGAGCTCGGTCGACTCGACGCCCTTATAGCCGAGTTTCTTGATCTTCGGCGGGATCGTGAGTCCGTCGTGGTCGGCTTGGCCCGGCTCCTTCTCGCAGATGAAGCACGTCATGCCCTTGTACCTGGGCTCGGCCTGCGGATCGGTCTTGACGAGCACGAACACGAGGCTGCTCAGGAGGCCGTTGGTGACCCACATCTTCTGGCCGTTGATCTCGTAGTGGTCCCCGTCCTTACGGGCGGTCGTCTTGATCGCCTGGACGTCGGAGCCGACCTCGGGCTCGGAAAGCGAGAAGGCGGCCCGCATCTCGCCGGTGGCCATCTTCGGCAGGTAGGCCTACTTCTGCTCGTCGATGCCGAACTTCATCAGCAGGTAGGAGCCGATGAAGTGGGTGTTGACGACGCCTGAGATGGAGATCCAGCCCCGGCTGAGCTCCTCGACGATCATCGCGTAGGTCGTCAGGTCGAGCCCCATCCCCCCGTACTCCTCGGGGATTGTGACCCCGAACAGTCCGAGCTCCTTCATCTGCTCGACGATCGGCTCCGGGAAGCTGTCTTCACCGTCGTAGTGCTCGGCGTTGGGGATGATCTGCTCGTCGGCGAACTGGTGGACCATCTCCGTGATCGCCTGCTGCTCGTCGGTCTTAGTCAGGGTGGCCATGTCACAACTCTGTCAAAAGCCGGCGGCTCGGGGGGCGACCGTACCCCGCTCGGGCCTATGGCACTTGTGGGAAGAAACTCGCGCCAGGCAACAGAAACTTCCATCAGCCGACTCGGGGACCGACACCACAACAACGTGACCCGCGAGCAGTTGGTGGCTCTCGGCCTCACTGATGATGCGATCACTCGCCGCCGCTGGCTATTTCGCGTCCACCGGGGCGTGTACTCGGTCGGCCGCCCAGCCAAGACAGCGCTCGAACGCGCCGCAGCGGCCGTGCTGGCCTGCGGGCCCGGCGCCGCGCTCAGCCACCACTCGGCGCTCGCGCTCTGGGGGCTCGGGCGGTGGCGTCAGATCATGCACGTCACCGTTCAGCGAGATCGGCGTGTACCGGGCATCAACATCCACCGCCCCAAACGCCTGATCGGCCGCGACTTCCGCAAGCACCTCGACATCCGGGTCACGAGCCCGGCGCGCACGCTGCTTGATTGCGCACCCACGCTCACGGACAAAGCCCTGAAACGCGCGTACAACGACGGCCGCCGTTCAGAGCAGGCCCGGCTGCGGCCGCACCATATCCAGGACGTCATCGACCGCTTCCCCAACCACCCCGGCGTCAAGCGCCTCAAGCCACTCCTGGAGATCAAAGGCGGGCCGACCCGCTCGGAGTGGGAGGACGCCTTCCCGGCGTTCTGCCGCCAATACGGGCTGCCGGAACCGGTCCTCTCCACGCCGGTCGCCGGCCACGAGGCGGACGCGCTGTTCGAGGACGAGAGGATCGTGATCGAGCTCGACAGCTGGGGCTTCCACAACGACCATGATGCGTTCGAGACCGATCGGGACAAGGACGTTGACCGCCTGGTCGCCGGCTTTGTGACCGTCAGGATCACCTGGCCGAGGATCAAGTACCGATCGGCGAGGGAGGCGGCTCGCCTACATGAGCTAGTGCGCCAGCGACGCGCGGCGTGAGCTCCACGGCGTCTCGGGCCGCTCCTGGAGTTCGCCATCGAGCTCGAGATCGACGCGCTCGTTGAAGAAGCAGACGAGCCCCTTGATGCTGCCAACCTCGGGCAGCGGATCGGCGTAATACCAGACGAGGTCCTTCTCCCCGTTCACCGAGTAGTAGCTGGCCGTGCCCTTGTAAGGGCAGCCGGTCACCTTCTCGCTCGGCTCGAGCTTGGCGACCACGTCCTCGAGTGGGATGTACCAGCGCGGCGGGAGGTTTGACTCGAACAGGGCGACCGCCCGGCTGCTCTCGGCGAGCAGCTGTCCGTCGAGGGAAATCCGCACTTGCCGGTTGGTCTGGAGGACGTCGATGCGGTGGTACGGGTCGCGCGGATGGACACTGATCACCTCGTCCTCCTCCAGCCAGCGGTCCATCCGGTCGAAGTAGAACGCAATCAGGCCCCGCAGCCCAGGCGGGGCGTTGGGCAGCAGTTCCGGGTAGTACCAGGCGCCGTTCTCGACGGCGCGGTCTCCGACGCGGATCGTGTAGTACGAGGCGTCGCCCTTCTTCGGGCAGTGCGTGTGCTTGTCGGTGGGCTCGAGCACGTCGGCCCGCACGTCCTCGGCCGGGAAGTAGTAGACGGGCTGGAGGCCGGATTCGTGGAGCAGCATCGCGCGGCGGCTGTCGGCGATCGTCTCGCCGCCGACCTCGACGCGCACGCGCTTGGGCGTTGGCTCCAGGTACAACGCCCGGCCGGGCGGCGGGGGCTCGAAGTTGAACGTGCCGGCCGGCTGCTTGCCCAGCGGACCGCTGCCGTACATGAGGCCCATGGCCCTCAGGTTAGCCCGCGACCACGATTCCCAACCACACGATCGCCAGCGACACGAGGAAGATCGCGGCGTCAAGCGCGTGCCAGGAGGGCTTTCGCATGTGCGCTCCGATTAGCCCGGCCACGAGCACGACGAGCCCGAGCTTAACCCGAAGCGTCGAGTCGCTCCAGCGGTGGTAGTGCGAAGCCAGCACCGCCCCCGTGATCACGAGGACAGCGACGGCGATCAGCGTGCCCACGCCGAAGCGCCGCGCGGCGGTGCGCATCGCGTCTGAGCCGCGCAGCAGCGGCACCACCACAGCGGCGAGCATCAGCTGGCCGCCGACGAAGAACGCCATCGCAACCAGGTGCAACCACAGAACGCCGTTCCAGACTGTGATGCGGCACGATCCTGCCAGATGAACTTCGCGCGTGACGTGGTCGACAACGCCCCCCGCGACCGGCTGGCACTCGTCGAGCTGCGCCGCGAGAGGAGCCGAAAGGCGTGGTCGTTCGGGGAGGTCAGCGATCGCAGCGCACGGCTCGCCGGGGCGCTCGCAAGGCGCGGGGTCGGGAAGGGCGACGTGGTCATGACGGTGATCGGCAACCGCCCTGAGTGGGTGCTGACGATGGTCGCCTGCTTCCGCATCGGCGCCGTCGCGCTGCCGTGCAACGAGCAGCTGCGAGCCAAGGACCTCCAGCTCCGGATAAGCGCCGCGGCGCCGAAGCTGATCGTGGCGGATGAGCGCAATGCGCCCGAGCTAGAGGCGGCGCCTCTTGACTGCGAAGTCATGTGGGAGGTCGAGCAGGCCGATCCGGCGCCCGCGGTCCACCTGTCACCCACCGACCCCTGCCTGATCACGTTCACCAGCGGCACCACCGGCGAGCCAAAAGGCGTCGTGCACGGCCAGCGCTACCTCCCCGGCCAGCGGCTGCAGGCCGAGCATTGGCTCGGCGCACGCCCCGGCGACCTCGTGTGGTGCACCGCCGCGTCGGGTTGGTCGAAGTCGGCACGCAACGTGTTCATCGCGCCCTGGCTGCGAGGTGCTGCGGCGCTGCTGCACGACGCGCGCTTCGACCCGGATGAGCGGTTAGAGATCATCAAGCAGGAGCGCGTCAACGTCCTCTGCATGGCGCCCACCGAGTACCGCGTGATCGCCAAGCGGGCTGAGATCCCGCGGTTCGACGCTTTGCGCGAGCTCGTGGCAGCCGGCGAAGCGCTCAATCCCGAAGTCATGCGCACCTTCGAGGACGCGACCGGGGTTCAGGTCCGCGACGGCTACGGCCAGACCGAAACCGGCCAGCTGACCGCCAATCCAGTCGGTCAGCCAGCAAGGCCCGGCTCGATGGGGCTCCCGCTCCCGGGCATCGAGCTGCGCGTCGAGGACGGAGAGCTCGTGCTGGCCGACCCGAGCACCGACCCCACGTTCTTCGTCGGCTACCTCGACGGTGTTGAAGCACCGGATGGTCCGTGGCGCACCGGCGACCGCGTCCGCCAGGACGACGACGGCTACCTCTACTTCGAGGGCCGCACCGACGACGTGATCATCTCGGCGGGCTACCGGATTGGGCCGTTCGAGGTTGAGTCGGCGCTCGTGTCGCACACGGCGGTGGCCGAGGCCGCCGTCGTGGCAGCGCCCGACGAGGAGCGTGGCGCGGTGGTGCGGGCCGTGGTGGTTTTGCGGGACGGATTCGCCCCAGGAGATGCCCTCGTCAGGGAGCTTCAGGACCACGTCAAGAACGAAACGGCGCCCTACAAGTACCCGCGGATCGTCGACTTCGTGTCCGAGCTGCCGAAGACCGCCAGCGGCAAGGTCAAACGGGCGCAGCTACGCTCAGAGACATGAGGCCTGCGATCGGAATCTGCGCCGCCCTGGAGGATGCGCGCTGGGGCGTATGGGACCGGCCGGCCGTGCTGCTCGCGCACGAGTACCTCATCGCGATCCAAGACGCCGGAGGAATGCCGCTGATGATCCCGCCAGACCCGGGGCTGGAAGCCAACCCCGACGAAGCGCTTGAGAAGATCGACGCTCTGATCCTCGCGGGCGGCGCCGACATCGACCCCGCGTCCTACGGCGGGGAGCCGCACCCGAAGACGAACGGCACCGTGCCCCAGCGAGATCGTGTCGAGCTCGCGCTTACCCGTCGCGCCATCGAGCGGGAGCTTCCGGTGCTCGGCATCTGCCGTGGAATGCAGCTTTTGAACGTCGCCCACGGTGGCACGCTCAGACAGCATGTCCCCGACGACGTCGGCCACGAGGAGCATCGACGCCACCCGGGAACGTTTGAGGACTCAGATCACGACGTGCGGCTCGACCCCGACTCGCTCGCGGCGCGCGTGGCGGGTGAGGAGCTTCACGGAGTGAAGTCGCACCACCACCAGGGGATCGCCGAGGTGGGTGAGGGCTTGGCGGTGACTGGCATCTCGGTCCTCGATGACCTCCCCGAGGCGATCGAGGTGCCAGGCGAGCAGTTCGTGCTCGGAGTCCAGTGGCACCCCGAGGCCGACGAGCAGAGTCGCGTGATCAGGATGCTGGTGGAGGAAGCGGCTCGCCGTAGCCGGCATCGCGCACTGCGCGCGTGACCTTCTCGGCGTGAGCGGGGCCTCGCGTTTCGAGCACGAGCTGGACGGCGGTCTCGCGGACGTGGAGATCGAGCCCCTCGCGAATGTGCTCGACATCGAGCAGGTTGGCGCCGTGGTCGCCCACGAGCGCTAGGAGCTGGGCGAGCGCGCCCGGCAGGTCCGGGACGCGCGCAAGCAGCACCAGCCGACGGCCAGCCTGCGTCTCGTGGCGACGGACGATGTGCGCGAGGAGACCGGTATCGATATTCCCTCCCGACAGGATCACGACGGTGGTCCCCGAGCCGGTGAGCTGGACGGCGCCGCCTAGCAACGCCGCGACACCCACCGCCCCGGCTCCCTCGACGACCAACTTGGCGCGCTCGAGCAGGAACACCATCGCCTCGCCCACGTCGTCCTCCCCGACGACCACCACCCGCTCGACATGGCGGCGAATCAGCTCGAGCGTGAGCTCGCCGGGGCGCTTGACCGCGATCCCGTCAGCAATCGTCAGTGCCCGATCGACCCCAACGGGCTCGCCGGCTTGCAACGACGCGGGGAATGGGGCGCACGTTTCGACTTGGACGCCGATCACTTCAGTGTCGGGAAGCGCTATCGCAATGCCCGAGATCAGCCCTCCGCCGCCAATCGGGACGATCACTCGCTGGAGGTCCGGGACCTGCTCGAGCAGCTCGAGCCCAATCGTGCCCTGACCGGCGATCACGTCGGGATCGTCGAATGGATGCACGAACGCCAGCCCGCCATCCTCGGCCCGACGGCGGGCGGCTTCCAGCGAATCGTCCACGTTAATGCCGACAAGGTGCACGACTGCGCCAAGAGCGGCTGCCGCCTCGACCTTCGCAACCGAGGCGGTCTCTGGCATGAACACCTCGCAACGCACGCCGCGAGCCTGGGCCGCGTAGGCGACCGCCTGGCCGTGGTTGCCAGCGCTGGCGGTCACGACTCCGGCGGCACACGCGTCGCCGAGCGCCGCGATCTTCGCGAGCGCGCCGCGCAGCTTGAACGAGCCGGTCCGCTGAAGGTTCTCGGGCTTCAGCAGGACCGTCGCTCCGGCCCGTTTGGACAGCGTCCGCGAGCTCAGGACCGGCGTGACGCGGATGACTCCCTCGCCCGCCTGGGCGGCGCGGCGGATGTCCTCGGGCGCCGGCCCACTCACCCTTCGAGCGACACCACCGCGTCGATCTCGACCTTCGCCCCGCGTGGTAGCGCTGCGACCCCGACGGTCACACGCGCCGGCGGATTCGACTCGAAGAACGAGCCATAGACATCGTTCACCGATGCGAACGAAGCCATGTCGGTCAAGTAGATCGTCATCCTGATCGCGTTTCCGAGGCTCGTGCCCGCGGCGCTGCAGATCGCCGACAGGTGCTCGAGGCAGCGCCCAGCCTGGTCGGCGGCGGGAGCGTCGATCAGGTCGCCGGTGCGAGGGTCTAGCGCGATCTGGCCCGAGCAGAACAGGAGCCCGCCGACCTTGACCGCGTGCACATAGGGGCCGATCGCGGCGGGCGCACCGGGGGCTGTCACGGGCTCGGGCACGGGCGAGAACCCTAACAGCGGGTACCTTGATCGGGTTATGCCCAACCGGCTCGCGACCGAGACGTCGCCGTACCTCCTTCAGCACCAGAACAATCCCGTCGACTGGTTCCCGTGGGGCGCGGAGGCGCTCGAGCGCGCGAAGCAGGAGGACCGGCCGCTACTGGTTTCGATCGGATACTCGGCCTGCCACTGGTGTCACGTGATGGCGCACGAGTCGTTCGAGGATCTCGCCGTCGCCGAGGCGATGAACGAGCGATTCGTGTGCATTAAGGTGGACCGCGAAGAGCGCCCCGACATCGACGCGCTTTGCATGGAGGCCTGCCAGGCCATGACGGGGCACGGCGGCTGGCCGCTGAACGCGTTCCTGACGCCGGAGCAGCAGCCGTTCTACGCCGGCACGTACTTCCCGCCGGAACCGAGGCACGGTCTGCCGAGCTGGCGGATGGTGCTCGACGCGGTCGCCGAGACGTGGTCCAAGCGTCCCGAGGACGCCCGCCGCCAGGGCTCGCAGGTGACCAAGTCCCTCGGCGCGACCGCCAGGCTTGAGCCATCACAGGAACCGATCCGGGACGCCATTCTGACCGAGATGCTCGACTCTCTACGCCGCAGCTACGACCGGAGCAACGGCGGGTGGGGCGCCGCCCCGAAGTTCCCGCAAGCCTCGACGATCGAGCTGCTGCTGGCGCGCGGCGAGCGCGACATGTCGCTCGGGGCCTTGCGCGCGATGGCGAGCGGCGGGATCTACGACCAGGTCGGGGGCGGGTTCGCGCGGTACGCGGTCGACGCGAGCTGGACCGTGCCGCACTTCGAGAAGATGCTCTACGACAACGCGCTGCTCGCGAGGGCCTACCTGCACGGATGGCAGGTGTCGGGCGAGGAGCGCTTGCGGGGCGTGTGCTGTGAGACGCTCGACTGGGGGCTGCGCGAGATGCGGGGACCCGGTGGCGGCTTCTACAGCTCGCTCGATGCCGACTCGGAGGGGGTCGAGGGAAAGTTCTACGTTTGGAGGCAGGACGAGCTCGAGGGCGCCGAGAAGTACTTTGAGCTCGTCCCATTCGAGCACGAGACTCACGTGCTGCGCGCGAGGAAGCCGGTGCCCGACGAGATTCGCGCGAAGCTGTTCGAGATCCGCTCGCGACGTGTCCCCCCCGGGCTCGACCACAAACAGCTGACCTCCTGGAACGCGCTGATGATCTCTGCGCTCGCCGATGCTGGCGCAGTGCTCGAGCGTGACGATTACCTCGAAGCGGCGGTCGCGTGCGCGAACTTCGTCTTGACCGCACGCAGGGCCCCGGACGGACGCCTGCTGCGGACCGAATCGATCCCCGCGTTCCTCGACGACCATGCCTTCCTGCTCGAAGCCCTGATCACGCTCTACGAGTCGACCTTCGACGCGCGCTGGTACCGCGAGGCCATCGCGATCGCCGATTCGCTGATCGAGTCCTTCGAGGATTCAGAGCGCGGAGCCTTCTTCACGACCGCCTCGGACCAAGATGCTCTCATCGTGCGGCGCAAGGATCTCGAGGACTCGCCGATTCCGTCCGGAAACTCGTCCGCCGCGTTCGGCTTGCTGCGGCTCGCGCTGCTGTCTGGCGAGGGCTCCTACGAGCGGCACGCGCTTGGGGTGCTCCGCCTCCTGTTCAGGCTCGCCGCACGTCACCCGAGTGCGTTCGGGCACCTCCTGCGCGCCGCCGACTTCTACCTCGCACCCGTCAAGGAGGTCGCGATCGTGGGCTCGCCGTCTGAACCATTGATCCGCGCAGTGCGGTCCCGATATCGACCCCACCTCGTGTTGGCCGGCGGGAATGGCGCGGTGCCCCTACTCGAAGGCCGCGGGCCCGTCGATGGCAAGGCGGCCGCCTACGTTTGCGAGCACTTCGTCTGCCAGGCGCCGGTGACGACGGCGCAAGAGCTGACTGCGGCCATCTAGCCGAGCGCGCCGATCCGCTCGATCAGCAGCGAAAGGAATCGCTCGGAGTCGATGTCGACGGCCACGTGGCAGTTCGGAACCCACGCGCAGCGGCCGAAGCGATCGGCGTTCGTTCGCCCGCGCGAGAGCTCACCTCCGGTGTCGACCTTGACCCCGCAATGAACGGTCTCGATCAAGGTGGGGTCGATCAGATGCGCCACCGCGCACGCGTCGTGGATGGGAGCGCCGTCCCAGCCATAGCGCTCGCGGTGAAAGCGCGAGTAGAAGGCGTACAAGTCCGCGACGAGCTTGCCCGCGCGGCCGGCGGACGCCAGGCGGTCCGCGTGCGCCGGGGTCATCAGCGCCTTGTGGGTGACGTCCAAGCCGACCATTGTGAGATCGATGCCGCTCTCGAACACCCGCGCTGCCGCCTCGGGGTCGACCCAGATGTTGAACTCCGCCGCCGGCGTGACATTGCCTTCGCCGATCGCGCCTCCCATCAGCACGATCCGCTCGATCTCCACATCCGGATGGCGCGCCAGCAGGACGGCGACGTTGGTGAGCGGGCCGGTCGCCACGAGCGTCACCGGCCCCCGCGACGCGATCCAGTCGATCGCGTGCTCGCGGTCTGCCTGCCGCGCAGGCGGGGGAAGCTCCGGGCCATCCAGGCCGGTGTCGCCGTGGACTTCGGCGGCCACGTGCTGCTCGCGCACGAGCGGGCGACCGGCGCCGGCGACGACCGGGATGTCATCGCACCCGAGGTGGTCGAGGACCCGGATCGCGTTCGCAGTCGTCTTTTCAAGCGTCTGGTTGCCAGAGACGGTCGTGACGCCAAGCAACTTAAGCTCAGCCGGGCTGCCAAGCGCGAACAGCAAAGCGATCGCGTCGTCGTGGCCTGGGTCGCAATCGAGGATCACCCGAGTCATACCGCGTCCACCTCGGCCGCCGTGGGCAACGAGGGCTGAGCCCCCGGCTTCGACGCCGCGAGCGCGCCCGCGACGCACGCGCGTCGCAGCGCGTCATCGCGCGCGAGCCCATCGAGCAGCGAGACGACGAGCGCCGCGCAGAACGCATCGCCGGCGGCGGTGCCGTCAACTGCCCGCACCGACGGCGGTCGCGCCCGCGCGACCTCGACGCCGCCTTCCAACAGCGCCGCGCCATCCTCGCCGAGCGTGAGCGCGACCAGGCCATCGTGGGAACCGATCGCGTCGTGCTCGTAGCGGTTGACGATCAGGAGATCCGGATCCACGGGTAGCGGACCACGAGCCGGAGCGGCGTTCAGGCAGAAAAACCGTGCCTGCGCCGCGGCCGCGGCGACCGCCCCGAAAGGGATCTCGAGCTGAGACATGACCGCGTCCGCCTCCCCCGCGTTCACATCCTCGGCTGTCAACCGCCGGTTGGCGCCCGGGGCGACCGCGATCACGTTCTCGCCCGCCGCGTCGACGAGAATCAACGCGACCCCACTCTCGCCCTCGTCGCGGACCACGCAGCTGACATCAACGCCATCGCGTTCGAGCGAGCGGAGCACCAGGTCATCGGTGCCGATTCTGCCGACGAACCTCACGTGTGCGCCCATCCGTGCGGCGGCCACGGCCTGGTTCGCGCCCTTTCCGCCGGGAACGCGCTCGAATGTCGCGTCGGTGACCGTCTCCCCGGGGCGCGGCAGGCGTTCGCAGCGGGCCACGAAGTCGACGTTCGCGGAGCCGACCACGGTGATCCGGTGCGGGTGTGGCACCGCGTGTCAGAGCACCGGCAGGTAGCGCTCGAGCTCCCACGGCGTCACCTGCACGCGGTAGTCATCCCATTCCTGGCGTTTGATCTCGATGTAGCGGTTGAACACGTGCTCGCCGAGCGTGCGCAGCACGAGCTCTGACTCCGCGGTCAGCTCGACTGCCTCGCCGAGCGTCTCTGGCAGCTGCTCGATCCCGAGCCTGCGCCGCTCGTCAGGCGAGAGGTGGTAGAGGTTCTTCTCCATCGGGTCGGGCAACTCGTACCCGTGCTCAATTCCTTCGAGCCCCGCTTGGAGCAGCACGGCGAACGTCAGGTAGGGGTTGCAGGCCGGGTCGGGGCAGCGCAGCTCCATCCGGGTCGCGCGTTCCTTGCCGGGGTGGTAGAGCGGGACGCGCACCAGCGCCGAGCGGTTGCGGCGTGACCATGCGGCGTAGACGGGCGCTTCGTAGCCCGGCACCAGCCGCTTGTAGCTATTGACCCACTGGGCGAAGATCGAGCAGATTTCCCGCGCGTGGCGAAGCTGGCCCGCGATGAAAGCCTTGCCGACGTCGGACAGGAAGTACTGATCGTCAGGGTCGAAGAAGGCGTTCTCCTCGCCGCGGAACAGCGACTGATGGGTGTGCATCCCGGACCCGTTCTTGCCGAACAGCGGCTTGGGCATGAACGTCGCGTAGAGGCCGTACTTCATCGCGTATTCCTTGACCGTGATGCGGTAGGTCATACAGTCGTCGGCCATCTTCAGGGCGTCCGAGAAGCGCATGTCGATCTCGTGCTGAGATGGCCCCACTTCGTGATGGGTGTACTCGGTGTGGATGCCGAGCTGCTCGAGCGCGAGCACCGTCTCGCGACGGAGATCGGTCCCGGCGTCGAGAGTCGTGAGATCGAAGTACCCGCCTTCGTCGAGCACCTCGGTCGACTTTGAGTCGCGGAAGTAGAAGTACTCGAGCTCGGGGCCGACGAAGTAGTGATCGAAGCCCATCGCTTGGGCGCGCTCGAGCGCGCGCTTGAGCACGTACCGCGGGTCGCCCTCGTACGGCGTGCGCTCGGGCGTCTGGATGTCGCAGAACATGCGCGCGACCCCCTGCTCCGCGGGACGCCATGGCAGGACCGCGAACGTCCCCGCGTCGGGCATCGCGATCATGTCGGACTCCTCGATCGGGTTGAAGCCAGTGATCGAGGAGCCGTCGAACCCCATCCCGCCCTCGAACGCGTCGCCGAGTTCGGTCGCGTTGATCGAGAAGGCCTTCAGCTGGCCGAGGATGTCGGTGAACCAGAGCCGGATGAAGCGGATGTCGCGCTCTGAGACGAGCGAGCTGACGTCGTCTGGGG
>Ga0102924_1003050_pt1 | contig 17756 bp, 15 predicted proteins | sample PaiPotPPM11metaG_FD_80116 | JGI IMG/M metagenome (GOLD analysis project Ga0102924, IMG submission 80116) | Iron sulfur acid spring bacterial and archeal communities from Banff, Canada, to study Microbial Dark Matter (Phase II) - Paint Pots PPM... ...
CCCTCGCCAGCCTCCGCGACTACGCCACCGCCGCCGGCATCACCCTGCCCGGGCCCGGCACCGCCGCTACCACGCCCGGCCACGACACGCCCGGAACCTTAAATTAAATAATTGACGAGCGCTTATCTCTGACAGCTGACCGTGATCATGGTGGCGGTCGGGGGTTTGCTCAGGTTGTCGGTGGCAGGAGGCAGTATGGAGGCATGTCTGCCCGCACGACCGCCACCGAGTCTGGCCTCGACCTGGCCGGGTTCAGCGAGGCGACCAGGGCCTGGTTCTCGGCCTCGTTCGCCGCGCCGACCCCGGCCCAGGCTCAGGCCTGGGCGTCGATCGGGCGGGGCGACAACACGCTGGTCATCGCGCCGACCGGGTCGGGCAAGACGCTGGCCGCGTTCCTGTGGGCGATCGACCGGCTGGCCAGCGAGCCGGTCCCGGCCGACCCCAGGCAGCGCTGCCGGGTGCTGTACGTCTCGCCGCTGAAGGCGCTGGCGGTGGACGTGCAGCGGAACCTGCGCTCGCCGCTGACCGGGATCGGGCACGCGGCCCGGCGGCTGGGGCTGCCCGAGCCGGACATCCGGGTCGGGGTCAGGACCGGCGACACGGCGGCCGACGAGCGGCGGCGGCTGGCGGGCAAGCCGCCGGACATCCTGATCACGACGCCCGAGTCTCTGTACCTGATGCTGACCTCGCGGGCCCGCGACACGCTGCGCAGCGTGCAGACGGTGATCGTGGACGAGGTCCACGCGATGGCGGGCGGCAAGCGCGGCGCCCACCTGGCCCTGTCCCTGGAGCGGCTGGACGCCCTCCGGGCGACCCCGGCCGAGGGAGAAACAGCAGCTCAGGGACCGGTTCAGCGGATCGGGCTTTCGGCCACGGTAAGGCCGCCTGAGGAGGTGGCGGCGTTCCTGGGCGGCGCGGCTCCGGTCACCATCGTGACGCCGCCGAGCGACAAGCAGCTCGAGCTGAAGATCGTTGTCCCGGTTGAGGACATGGGCGACCTGCAGACGGCGGAAGGCCGCCCGGGCGAGGAGGAGGCCGGGCCGGAGCGCCAGCACTCCATCTGGCCGCACGTCGAGGAACGGGTGCTGGACCTGATCCAGGCCCACCGGTCCACGATCGTGTTCGCCAACTCGCGGCGGCTGGCCGAGCGCCTCTGCGCCCGCCTGAACGAGCTGGCCGCGGAGCGGGCCGAGGAGCAGCTGGTCGACGCGGCCGTGGCCGAGGCGGCGGGCCAGGGCCTCCCCCCACTCCCGCCGGCCGAGATCATGGCCCAGGCCGGGGCGGGCTCCGGGGCGCCGCCGGTCGTGGCCCGCGCCCACCACGGCTCGGTCTCGCGCCAGGAGCGGACCCAGATCGAGGAGGCGCTCAAGGCCGGGCGGCTGCCCGCCGTGGTCGCCACCTCCAGCCTGGAGCTGGGCATCGACATGGGCGCGGTGGACCTGGTCATCCAGGTCGAGTCGCCGCCGTCGGTGGCCAGCGGGCTGCAGCGCACCGGCCGGGCCGGGCACAACGTGGGCGACGTCTCCCGCGGGGTGTTCTTCCCCAAGTACCAGGGCGACCTGGTCCAGGCGGCGGTGGTCACCCGGCGCATGCAGGCGGGCCAGATCGAGGCGCTGCGCATGCCGCGCAACCCCCTCGACGTGCTGGCCCAGCAGATCGTGGCCATGACCTCGATGGACGACTGGGAGGTCGGCGAGCTTGAGCGGACCGTCCGCCGGGCCGCCCCGTTCGCGGGCCTGACCCGGCCGGTGCTGCACGCGGTGCTGGACATGCTGGCCGGGCGCTACCCCAGCGAGGACTTCGGCGGGCTGCGGCCCCGGCTGGTCTGGGACCGCACCACCGGCATGCTGCGCGGCCGGCCCGGCGCCCAGCGGGTGGCGGTCGGGAACGGCGGGACGATCCCCGACCGCGGGCTGTTCGGGGTGCTCCTGGCCGGCATGAAGGGGGCAGGGGAGGCGGGTGGGGGAGACCGGTCCGGCCGCCACTCGCGCCGGGTCGGCGAGCTGGACGAGGAGATGGTGTACGAGTCGCGGGTCGGCGACGTGTTCGTGCTCGGCGCCAGCTCGTGGCGGATCGAGGACATCACCGCCGACCAGGTGCTGGTCTCCCCGGCGCCGGGCCAGCCCGGCCGGCTGCCGTTCTGGCACGGGGACGCGCCCGGCCGCCCGGCCGAGCTGGGCGCGGCCATCGGCGCGTTCACCCGCGAGCTGACCGCGGCCGGGGACGAGGCGGCGACGGCCCGGCTGCGCGCCGAGGGCCTGGACCAGCTGGCCGCGTCCAACCTGATCAGCTACCTCAGCTCGCAGCGCGAGGCGACCGGGTACCTGCCCGATGACCGGACGCTGGTGGTCGAGCGGTTCCGTGACGAGCTGGGCGACTGGCGGCTGGTGCTGCACAGCCCGTTCGGCGGCCAGGTGCACGCGCCGTGGGCGCTGGCCATCGCGGCCCGGCTGCGCGAGCGCTACGGCGGCATGGACGTGCAGGCGGTGTCCACCGACGACGGCATCGTCATCCGGGTGCCGGACGCCGACGACCCGCCGCCGGGCGGCATCGCCATGCTCGACCCCGAGGAGGTCGAGCAGCTGGTGACCGCCGAGCTGGGCTCCTCGGCGCTGTTCGCGTCCCGGTTCCGGGAGTGCGCGGCCCGCGCGCTGCTGCTGCCCCGCCGCCAGCCCGGCCGGCGCACCCCGCTGTGGCAGCAGCGCCAGCGCTCGGCCCAGCTGCTGTCGGTGGCCAGCCAGTACTCGACGTTCCCGATCGTGCTGGAGACGGTGCGCGAGTGCCTCCAGGACGTGTTCGACGTGCCCGGCCTGACCGCGCTGATGCGCGACCTGTCGGCCCGGCGGGTCCGGCTGGTCGAGGTCGAGACCCCGGGGCCGTCCCCGTTCAGCCGCTCGCTGCTGTTCCGCTATATCGGCGCGTTCATGTACGAGGGCGACGCGCCGCTGGCCGAGCGCCGGGCCCAGGCCCTGGCGCTGGACTCGGCGCTGCTGGCCGACCTGCTGGGCCAGGCCGACATGCGCGAGCTGCTCGACCCGGTGGTGGTCGAGGAGGCCGAGCGCGAGCTGCAGCACCTGGCCGCCGGCCGCACCGCCCGCGACGAGGAGGCCGTGGCCGACCTGCTGCGCAGCCTGGGCCCGCTGGCCACCGCCGAGGTGGCCGAGCGGTCGGCCGACCCGCCCGCCGCGCCCGCCTGGCTGGCCAGCCTGGCCGGGCAGCGCCGGGTCATCGAGGTCCGGGTGGCCGGCCAGCCGCGCTGGGCGGCCATCGAGGACGCGGGCCGGCTGCGCGACGCGCTGGGCGTGGCCCTGCCGGTCGGCGTGCCCGTCGCGTTCACCGAGCCGACCGGTGATCCGCTGCGCGACCTGGTGCTGCGCTACGCCCGCACGCACGGGCCTTTCACCGCCATCGAGCTGGCCGAGCGGTTCGGGCTCGGGGTGGCCGTGGTCACCGGGGCGCTGCACCGGCTGGCCGCCGAGGGCGCGGTCACCGAGGGCGAGTTCCGGCCCGGCGGCCGGGGCACCGAGTGGTGCGCGGCCGCGGTGCTGCGGCTTTTGCGCCGCCGCTGCCTGGCCAAGCTGCGCAAGGAGGTCGAGCCGGTGCCGGCCCAGGTGCTGGCCGCGTTCCTGCCCGCCTGGCAGCACGCCGGCCAGGTCGTCCGCCCGGGCGGCCGTTCCGCCCGGGTCGACGCTGTGTACGACGCGGTTGAGCAGCTGGCCGGGGTCAGCGTCCCGGCCTCGGCCCTGGAGACGCTGGTGCTGCCGGGCCGGGTGCCCGGCTACACGCCGGCCCTGCTCGACGAGCTGACCTCGGCCGGCGACGTGGCCTGGTCGGGCGCGGGCGGCCTGCCCGGCGGTGACGGCTGGGTGGTGCTGGCCCCGGCCGAGAGCGCGTCGGTCCTGCTGCCCGAGCCGGGCGAGATCACCGTGACCCCGGTGCACGAGGCCCTGCTGGCCGTGCTCGGCGGCGGCGGCGCGCTGTTCTTCCGCGCCCTGGCCGACCGGGTGGCCGCCATGCTGGCCTCCGACCGGCCCGGCGACCCCGGCCAGGCCGGGGATCAGGCCGTGGCCAGCGCCATCTGGGACCTGGTCTGGTCCGGCCGGCTCACCAACGACACGCTGGCCCCGCTGCGCACCGTGCTGTCCAGCGGCCGGCCGCTGGCCCCTGAAAAGCCCGGGCCCGAGCCTGCCGCCGCGGCGGGCAGCCAGGCGGTGGCCAGCCAGGGCCTGGTCGTACCGCCCCGGCCGCCGGTCAGCGGCAGCCTGCAGCTGTCCGGCCGCCGCGGCCGCGGCCCGGGCCGCCGGCCCAGCTACGGCCGGGCCGTGCTCCCGTCCCGCAGCGGCCCGCCGACCGTCAGCGGCCGCTGGTCGCTGCTGCCGCCGCCCGAGCCCGACCCCACCAGGCGGCTCCACGCCCTGGCCATCACGCTGCTCGAACGGCACGGCATCGTGCTGCGCGGCATTGCCGGCGTGGAGCGCATCCCCGGCGGCTTCAGCGCCGTCTACCCGGTGCTGCGGGCCATGGAGGACAGCGGCCAGTGCCGGCGCGGCTACTTCGTCGAGGGCCTGGGCGCGGCCCAGTTCGCCCTGCCCGGCGCCGTCGACCGGATGCGCGCGCTGGCCGGCGACGTGCTGCCCGCCGAGCCCGCTCCCGTGCTGGCCGAGCCGGACTGGAACATCCGCCCCGGCCCGCCCGGCGGCCCGGGGCGGCCCGAGATCCCGGTCCTGGTCCTGGCCGCCGCCGACCCGGCCAGCGCCTACGGCGCCGCCCTTCCCTGGCCCGAGCGCCCGGCCGAGTCCGGCACCGGCCACCGTCCCGGCCGCAAGGCCGGCGCCCTGGTCGTCCTGGCCCGCGGCGAGCTAGTGCTCTACGTGGAGCGCGGCGGCAAGACCCTGCTGTCCTGGAGCAGCGACCCCCAGATCCTGGAGCCCGCCGCCCGTGCCCTGGCCGCCGCCGGCCGGGCCGGCGCCCTGGGCCGCCTCACCGTGGAGCGCGCCGACGGCGAGACCGTTTACGACTCGCCCCTGGCCAACGCGCTCGAGGCGGCCGGGTTCCGCCCTACTCCGCGCGGCCTGCGGCTTCGTTCCTAGGATCTGAAACGGCCCTCGGCCGCCCGCCGCTGATGCCCGGCGGGCACTCAGCCACCGCGGACCCGGGCGCGGAGGGATGTTTGAAGTCTGAGTGAGGGGCATGACGGTCCCCGTTGGGCGCACTGACAAGCCCGGCAGGGAGGTAGAAATATGCGCATCAGCACTCGTACCGGACCCATCGACCCGGTCACCGAGGCGGGGCCGACCGACAGCGACCTGGTCCGCATCGTGCAGTCGCTGCCCAAGGGTGACCAGGAGCGTGAGACCGCGTGCGAGACGCTGGTCGCCCGCTACCAGGGCCTGGTCCGGGCCTGCGTGCAGCGCTACCGGGACACGCCCGAGTCTCCCGAGGAGCTGATGCAGGTCGGCTACCTGGGCCTGCTCAAGGCGATCAACAACTTTGACGTCGCACTCGGCGACAGCCTGGCCGCCTACGCGCAGCCCTGCGTCAGCGGCGAGATCAAGCGCTACTTCAGGGACAAGCGCTGGCAGGTCCGCGTCCGCCGCCCGGTCCAGGAGCTCCGGCTGGAGATCCGCAAGGCCACCGCCGACCTCACCCACCAGCTCTCCCGCACCCCCCGCGACGCCGAGCTGGCCGGGTACCTGCACGTGACCGAGGATCAGGTCCGCGAGGCCCAGGCCGCGTCCGCGGCGTTCCAGGCCACCTCGCTGGACGCGCCGCTGGCCGACGGCCACGACGAGGGCAGCAGCCTGGCCGACCTGATCGGCGCCGAGGACCCGGAACTGGAGCGGGCCGTCGACATGCAGGCGGTCTGGACCCACTGGGAGGAACTCCCCGGCCGCGAGCAGGAACTGCTGATGATGCGGTTCTACGGCAACATGACCCAGGCCCAGATCGGCCAGCAGCTGGGCATCTCCCAGATGCACGTGTCCCGGCTGCTCACCCGCGCGCTCAGCTACCTGCGCGAGCGCATCGCCGAGCCGCCCCGCGCCCGCGCCGCCGCCTGACCCCCGCGCCCTGACTCCGCGCACCTCACCCCCGGGCGCGCGCCCCCACCAAGGAGAACCCCCACATGAAGACCGCAACTGGACTGACGCTTATCGCGATAGGCGCCGTGCTGGCGTTCGCCGTCAACGGCCACCCGTGGTTCCTGAACCTCCAGATCTGCGGCTGGATCCTGATGATCATTGGGTTGATCGGGATATTCATCCCGCGCCGCGGCTACGGCTGGCTGCGCCGCCAGATGGTGGTCCGGCGCACGCCGGATGGCCAGCAGCAGGTGGGCGTCAGGGAGAAGCGCTACCCGCCCTACATCATGATCAACCCGGCCGCGGCCGGCGTCGCGGGCAGCGCGCCGGAGGACGCCACGGCGGACATGCCGGTCATGCCGACCGACAGCGACGAGGAGAGCTGGTCGGAGGCCGACGCCACGGTGGTCCCGGAGCGCGTGGTCCCGGAGCAGGTCGTCCGTGAGCGCGTGGTCCCGGAGCAGGTCGTCCGTGAGCGGGTGGTCCAGGAGCGGGTGGTCCCTGACAAGGAGACGGTGGAGGAGTTCTTCGAGGAGTGACGCTGGTCACAGCACGTCGCGGCCGTTGGACGCGATGATCCGGGCCGCGACGTCAGTGACCTTGATGTTCTGCTGCTGGGACACCTGCCGCATGCGCTTGAGGGCCTCGGTGGCGCTGCAGCCAAGGGCGTGCATGAGCATCCCCTTGGCCTGATCGACCAGCTCGCGGGACTGGGCCGCGTCGAGGAGCTGCAGCGCGGTGCGCCGGGAGTCGTCGTACTCCGAGGCGTTGCCGAGCATGGCGCCGCCCAGCGCGACCAGCAGCTCGGCCAGCGGCATCTGGTTGGGATCGATGGCCCGCGGGCGGGTGCCGGACAGGGCCAGCGTCACGGCCAGGCCGGCGTCGCCGTGGGCCAGGGTGACCGAGCACCGCACGCCCAGCCGCAGCGCCGCCGCGGCGTACTCGGGCCAGCGCTCCTCGGTCAGGGTGTCGGGGCAGTGCACCGGGCCGTCGCCGGTCATGGCGGCCAGCACCGGCCCCCGCCCGGCCGCCCGCTGGGCCTCGGTGACCCAGGCCAGGTCGGGGTGGCTGGCCGCGGTGACCGACAGCTCGCCGTCCCGCCACAGCGCGGCCTCCGCGCCCGAGCAGGCCGGGACCTGCAGCACGGCCAGGTTGACCAGCCGGTCAAGCGCCCGCGGCTCCGAGGCGCCCGCGATGGCGAGCAGATCGGCGGTCTGGGCCGCCAGGTCCATGCTCAGCATGCCGGCCTCCTCTCAGGTACGCGCGGGGTAGACAACCTTCCTTAACAAATATGCTGCCACGGCTGTTCACTGCCCGCCGCCAGCCGCCCGAGGCGCAGAAGCCTCGGTGCGCATGTGCACCCGTACCTTGGTGCCGTCGCGGCCGGTCCGCAGCTCGACCAGGTCGCACACCTGGTGCACGACCCAGATGCCCAGCCCGGAGGCGTCCGGCGGGCGGCGCCTGCCGACCAGCGGGTCGCTGATCTGGCCCTGGTCAGACACCTGGCAGATGACCTCGCCCGGAGCGGTCCAGGCCAGCACAACGCCGCCGCCTGAGGTGTGCCGCAGGGTGTTGGCGGCCAGCTCGCCGACCGCCAGGACCAGCTCGGCGGCCCGGTCGGGATCCAGGCCGGACCGGGCCGCGAAGCGGTCCACGAAGTCGCGCACCGGCCGCAGGTCGCGCCGGTAGGCCAGCTGCTCGGCCCCGGCCGGCGGGGCAGGCAGCGGGCGGTCGGCGGCCCCGGGCACCCGCCCGCCGGCGTAGCTGTCGCTGGGTCGCGGCTCGGCGGCCGGGCCGACCAGCGGGTGGGTATGACCGGCGCTGGCCACGATGTCCGGGGCCAGGCCGGCCACGTCGTAGGGGCAGAGCACGGCCACCGGCGCCGCGGCGAATGCCACGTTGATCAGGGCCTCGTGGCGGACCACCTCCCTGGCCTCGGCGGCCGACCTGGCGGGCCAGAACGGCTCGCCCAGGAAGCGGACTGGCCGATCGCGGTGGCGGCTGATGAACTCCCAGACCGCCGAGATGATCCGGCCCGGGTTGCGGCCCAGCTCGGTCATGTCGGCGAACGTGACCGCTCCAGAGGACCCGTCCAGCCCGGCCCGCAGCAGCCCGGCCGCGGGCGGCGGCACGGCGGCCAGGACCGGCTCGGAGCGGGCCAGGCCATCCTGGACAAAGGGCAGCACGGCGCCGAGGTACCCATCGGGGGCACGGTAGTAGACCGCCTGGTGGCTGAATTCGCCGCCGGCGCCCTGCCCCCAGCTCGTCTGCCTCACCGGATCCGCGCTGCCGATCGGTAACCGACCACCGCCTGGTGGTCTGCCTGCTGGCCTGCCTGGTCGTCCCCGCAACTAGACCTGCTTCCCCGCCCGAGCCTGAACATGCAGATCACTCGGTGAATCCGAGGACCGCCGGTCAAGTTGCGGGTCAGGTTGCGGGGTAGCGCAGGGGCGGACATAATGCCACTCGCGGCGCTAGGTTTACCTGGTCGTCCTGTTACTGAGTCCAGAGACGCGGCTCACCGTTATCCGTACGGATCCGTATGCCCGAGCGGAGCTGCATGGCGTCTCTGGAGAACTTCCCTGTTTACTGGGCAGGCCAGCAGGCTGTGGTCACGCTGCCGGCGGAAATCGACATCTGCAATGCCGACCAGGTCAGCGACACGCTGCTGGCGGTGCTCAACCGCGGGGTCAGCGTGCTGGTGGCCGACATGACCGGCACCACGTTCTGCGCCTGCGCCGGGATCACCGCGCTGATCAGAGCCCACCAGCGGGCCACCGCCAACCGCGCTCAGCTGCGCGTGGTGGCGACCGCCCCCACCGTGCTCCGGCTGCTGCAGCTGACCGGCGCGGACTTCGTGATCCCGGTCTTCGGCACCGTGACCACTGCCCTGGCCGCGCCCGGCGGCCAGGCGTCCAGACCCGAGAACGAGGACCCGGCCCGGGCCGGCGTCGGCTAGGCCTGCTCAGTCGGCTAGGCCTGCTCAAAGGGAGGTGGCTGGGGTTGCTCGCCGCTGGCGTTCGTCACGACCTCGCGCGCGATGTCGCGCAGCTTCACGTTGCGGTTCTGGGAGGCGGTGCGCAGCGCGCCGAACGCCTTGTCCTGAGTGCACCGCTCCTGGCCCATGATGACGCCTACCGCCTGGTCGATAACCGCGCGCGAGGCCAGCGAGGCCCGGAGCTGATCGATGAGATCGGCGTAGGTGACCAGCCGCAGGCCCAGGGCCAGCGCTCCGGCCGCCGGCTCAGCGAACTTCTCCGCACGCCGGGTCTCGTCCTCACCGAAGGCCCCCGCGGTCATCGCGTAGAGAGTCAGGGCCCCGACGGTCTCGTCCTGGGCGATCAGCGGCAGGCTCAGGCAGGAGCCCACCCCGCGCTCGGCCGCCGCCGCGGCGAACTGAGGCCACGGGGTCACGGCGGTCATGTCGTCGATCCGGGCCTCACGCGCCTCCTTCAGGGCGGTCAGGATCGGGCCTTCCTCGAGGCGATACTGCAAGTCGTTGATCTCGGTGGCCTGCGGCGCGCTGCAGGCCACGGTGGTGTTCTGGCTGCCGCGGCGCACGGTGATGCCGCAGGACAGGCTGCCGGAGACCAGCCGGGCGGCCTGCACGGCCAGTTCCTGGACGAAGTTGCCGATGCTCTCGGTGTCCAGCAGGACGGTGTGCAGCTCGGTGATGCCCGCGCTGATGTCTTCGTTGTCCGCGCTCGTGTCGCCGGGCGACGGATGCGGACGATTGTTATCTTCTGTAGTCATCGATCCCCCGGATCCGGGCCCTCGTGCCGGGGCCCGGACAGGTCAGTTTCTGTTGCCCAGGGGCACACAGCTACCGCGCAGAACGCGGCCCAAACACCAGCGCGGCGGCCCGGGCATGACCGGGACCCGGCCGGGCAAGGTGGGGGCTATGACGCGCAACCGCATCTACTTCTGGCTGATGGGCGGCTGCATCGCGGCCGTGGTGCTGGCCTGGACCGTAGTGCGGATATTCTCGGTAACGGCCGCGATCGTCAGATCGGTCATCGTGGGCCTGATCCCGCCTATTGCCGCGATCATCGCCAACGCCGGAGATGAGTCAAGCAGGCATCAGTAGGCACCGGACAATCCCCCAAACTATGCTGGCCCGGCACCCCTCCCAGGGCGCGGTGCTGGCCAGCCTTCCGGACAAGCAAGGGTCACATTGGTCACTCGGCATGCCACGTCGGCGCAGGCGCCTGCTCCCGCCGCGCCGGAGCCGCTTGAGTTGCTGCTCATCGAGGATGACGACGGCGACGCGCTGCTGGTCGAGGAGCTGCTCGCCGAGGCCGCGGTGCCGGTTACCGCGCACCGGGCCCGGTCGCTGGCCGAGGCCACGCCGCTGCCGCCAGGGGTCAGCTGCGTGCTGCTGGACCTGGGCCTGCCCGACTCCCACGAACTGCAGGGCGTGCGCTGGCTGCACGAGCAGCTCCCGCAGGTCGCCGTGGTGGTGCTGACCGGCATCTCCGACGAGCACCTGGGCGCGGCGGCGGTCCGGGCCGGGGCCCAGGACTACCTGGTCAAGGGCCAGGTAGACGGGCTGCTGCTGTACCGGGTGGTGCGCTACGCCATGGAGCGGCGGCGGCTGGAGGAGGCCCAGCGCCAGCTACGCGAGGCGCAGATCATCGCGCGGGAGAACTCCCGGCTGGAGCGCGGCCTGCTGCCCTCGCCGATGCTGACCGACGACCGGGTCACGGTGGCGACCAGGTACCGGCCTGGCGGCGGGCAGAGCCTGCTGGGCGGCGACTTCTACGACGTGGTGGAGACGGCCGACGGCTGGGTGCACGCGCTGATCGGCGACGTGTGCGGCCGCGGGCCCGACGAGGCGGCGCTGGGGGTCTGCCTGCGGGTGGCCTGGCGGACCATGGTGCTGGCCGGGCGGCCGATGGACGAGATCCTGTCGGCCGTGGAGCGAGTGCTGGAGGCCGAGCGGCAGCAGGAGCGGATGTTCACCACCGCCTGCGTGCTGTCCATCGCCCCCGGGCGCGACCGCGGCCGCCTGTACCTGGCCGGGCACCCGCCGCCACTGCTGCTGGCCCCGGACGGGGTCCGCGAGCTGACCGCGCCGGCCTGCCTGCCGATGGGCATCGCGGCGACCCAGGAGTGGCCCGCCACCGAGGTCGAGCTGGGCCCGGAGTGGTCGCTGCTGATGTTCACCGACGGGCTCATCGAGGGCCGGATCGGCGAGGGTGCCGAGCGGCTGGGCTCCGACGGGCTGACGGACAACATCGCGGCCATGCTGGCCGCCGTGCCGCCCGGCTCGCCGGACGAGCGCCGGGGCCGGGACGACCAGCTGGTGGAGCAGCTGGTCGAACGGGTCCGCGAGCTCAACGGCGGGGAGCTGGACGACGACCTGGCCATCCTGGCGGTCGGCTACCAGGCGGCCCGCCATGACTGAGCCGGGTACGACCACCGCCGCCGACGAGGCAGGCCCGGGGCCGGCCGCCGCCGGGCCGCAGCCGCCCCGGCCCGCCGCCGCGCGGGTGGCCAGGGTCACCGGCGGCTGGCCGGCGGGCCGGATGGTCGCGGTGGGCATCGCGTTCATGGCCCTGTTCTCGCTGCTGGCCATCCTGATCGGCGCGCTGGCGCTGACCGACCTGGACAGCGCCCGCAACCGCGTGGTGCAGAAGCTGGACCCGGCCGCCTACCAGGCCTCGCAGCTGTACGTGGCGCTGCTCAACCAGGAGACCGGCGTGCGTGGCTACGCGCTCAGCACCCGGCCGTCGTTCCTGCAGCCGTACCACGCCGGCCTGGCCGGGGAGCAGCAGGCCCTGGGGCGGCTGCGCCCGCTGCTGGCCGGCCAGCCCGCCGCGCGCGGCGAGCTGAGCCAGGTCATCCGCGAGGCCGCTGACTGGCGGGCCAGTTATGCCGCCCCGACCATCCGCCAGGTGGCCGCCACCGGCAAGCCAGCGGTCGGCTCGAACCTGCGCGGCAAGGCCGACTTCGACGCCATCCGGTCCTCGATGACCACCTTCCAGGGCGACATCGCCGCCCAGCGGGGCAGCTCGGAGGCCGCGCTGCGCAGCGCGGGGAGCACCCTGAACGGCTCGTTCATCGGCATCGCGGCTGGCCTGCTGCTGGTCGTGATCCTGCTCACGCTCGGGGTGCGCAACGCCGCCATCCGGCCGCTGGCCCGGCTGGCCGGCGACGTGCGGGAGATCGCCGACGGCGACTTCGAGCACCAGCTGACCCGCAGTGGCCCGCGCGAGGTCCGGGACCTGAGCCTGGACGTGGACAGCATGCGCGGGCGGATCGTCAGCGAGCTGTCGTCGGCACAGGACATCAACGCCACCCTGGAGGCCAGGACGCTGGACCTGCAGCGCTCCAACTCCGAGCTGGAGCAGTTCGCGTACGTGGCCTCGCACGACCTGCAGGAGCCGCTGCGCAAGGTGGCCAGCTTCTGCCAGCTGCTCCAGCGCCGCTATGCCGGGCAGCTAGACGAGAAGGCCGACCAGTACATCGAGTACGCGGTCGACGGGGCCAAGCGCATGCAGATGCTGATCAACGACCTGCTGGCGTTCAGCCGGGTGGGCCGGATCGAGCAGCCGCGGGTGCCCGTCCCGGCCGCCGACCTGCTGGCCCAGGCCCGGACCAACCTGGCCACGGCCATCCGCAAGACACACGCCCGGATCGAGTCCGGCGAGCTGCCGACGGTGCTGGCCGAGCCGTCGCTGATGACCGCGGTGTTCCAGAACCTGCTGTCCAACGCGCTGAAGTTCCGCGGCGAGGACGCCCCGCACGTCATGGTCTCGGCCACGCGCGACGGTGAGTTCTGGCGGTTTGCCGTGGAGGACAACGGCATCGGCATCGCGCCGGACTACGCCGACCGGATCTTCGTCATCTTCCAGCGGCTGCACGACAAGTCCACCTATCCCGGCACCGGCATCGGCCTGGCCATGTGCCGGAAGATCATCGAGTACCACGGCGGGCGGATCTGGCTCGACACCTCGATGACCGGCGGGGCCCGGTTCTGCTTTACCCTGCCCGCGGTCGAAGAGACTGACCCGGGCCTTCTGCCTGGCACCGCGGCTCTGCCTAGCGCCGCCGCTCCGGCCGGCCAGGCCGGGCCGCGCGACCCGGCCGATCCAGATGAGGGCACTGATGACGATTACTGAGACGGAAGGCCAGGTCGTGGACGTACTGCTGATCGAGGACGACGAGGGCGACGTCCTGATGACCCGCGAGGCCTTCGACCACTACAAGATCCGCAACACGCTGCACGTGGTGTCCGACGGCGAGCAGGCCCTGGAGTTCGTCCGCCGCACCGGCGACTACGCCGACGCGCCGGTGCCCGGCCTGATCATGCTCGACCTCAACCTGCCCCGCAGGGGCGGCCTGGAGGTGCTTTCCGAGCTCAAGTCCGACCCTGACCTGCGGGTCATCCCGGTGGTGATCCTGACCACATCCCAGGCCGAGGAGGACATCCTGCGCAGCTACTCGCTGCACGCCAACGCCTATATCACCAAGCCGGTGGACTTCGAGAGCTTCATGGAGGTCATCCGGCAGATCGACGACTTCTTCATCACGGTGGTGAAGCTCCCCCGCTGACTCTGCTGCTGATCGCCTGATCGGCTGCGCAGGGGGAATAGGGCTGATGTGATCAGCTACGTGCTCGCCTTCCTCGGGGCCATGGCCAACGCCACCGGGAACACACTGAACCGCAAGGCCTCGCGGGACGAGCCGGCCAAGGTGGCCTTTACCCTCAAGCTGTTCGCTGACCTGCTGCACAAGCGGGCCTGGCTGTCGGCGGTCGGCCTGATGACCCTGTCGTTCATCCTGGCCTCGGCCGCCCTGGGTACCGGGCAGCTGGCCTCGGTCCAGCTCATCATCGTGCTCGAGCTGCCGATGACGCTGATCGGCGGGTCGCTGATCCTGGGTACCCGGCTGGCCGTGCGCGACTGGGTCGCGGTCGGCGTGATGACCGCCGGGGTCATCTGCCTGCTGGCCCTGCTCGACCCCCGGCAGGGGGCGCCCAAGGCCATCCCGCCGTTCGAGTGGATCATGGCCTCGGTGGCCAATCTCGGCGCCATCGTGGTGCTGTTCCTGGCCGCCCGCGCCCACCCGGCCCCGACCGTCCGGGCCGGCTTGCTGGGCCTGTCAGCCGGCTTCGGATATGGCCTGACCGCGGCGTTTACCAAAGGCATGGCAGATCAGTTCAATTCCGGCGGCGTTCCGGGAGTACTGAGCTCGTGGCAGTTGTACGCTACGGTGACCGCCGGCGTAACCTCGGCGTTCTTGTTGCAGAACGCTTACCAAGCCGGACCGCTGACAGCGTCCCAGCCGGGAATTACGCTGGTGGATCCGATCGTCTCGACCCTCTGGGGAGTTGTCGTTTTCGGCGAACAGGTCAACCACGGCACGCTCCTGGCTCTGACTCCGCTGCCGCTCATCGCGGTCGGCGGGGCGGTGCTGGCCCTCAGCCGCTCCCCCGTGCTGCACCTGACGCAGACCGGGCAGGATCGGACGAAGGCCGGGCGCGAATCGGCTGATCTGGCCCGGGCGGCTGACTCGTGAGCATCGCCGTCGCGCTCATCGCGGCCATGCTGGTCGGGACCGGCCTGGTCTTCCAGCAGCAGTCCGCCGAGCAGGTGCCCAAGGCCTACTTCCTGCACCCGCGGCTGATCGCCGCGCTGCTGCGCAAGCGGCGCTGGCTGGCGGGCGTCGGGATCACGGCCGCGGGCCAGATCATGTCCATGTGGGCCATCGGCCACCTGGCCCTGACCGTGGCCGAGCCGCTGCTGGCCACCAGCCTGATCTTCGCCCTGATCCTGGCCGTGCCGGTCAGCGGCCAGCGGCTGCGCCGCTCGGAGGTGCTCGGCGCGGTGCTGCTCAGCGCGGGCGTCGCCGTCCTGTCCGTATCCCGCTCGATCAACGCCCAGGGCATCCGGTTCGGCGGCCAGAACTACTGGTGGGCCGCGGCGGCCATCGCGGCGATCGCGATCTGCTTCCTGCGCGGCGGCTGGCGGCGGTCCGGCCAGGCCCGGGCCACGCTGACCGGCACCGCCGCGGGCCTGATCTTCGGCATCTCCGACGCGCTGTCCCGCAGCACGGTCGGCATGATGACCGGCCACCCGCTGACCGCGCTGCTGACCAGCTGGCCCGCCTACAGCCTGGTCGCGGCCAGCGTGCTGGGCATGTGGCTGATGGAGAGCTCGTTCAACGCGGCGCCGCTGAATGCCTCGCTGCCCGCCATCACGGCCGCCGAGCCGGTGGCCGGCATCGCGCTGGGCGTGGTGGTGTTCGGCGACGTGATCCGGGTCTCGCCCGGCATGATCGCCTTCCAGGCGGCCGGGCTGATCGCGCTGCTCACCGGGGTCATCCTGGTCGCGCGGGCGCCGGTACTGGCCAGCCTGCGGCCGGCCGCGCTGCCGCACCCCCAGCTGCCCCACCCGCAGCTCCCGCACCCGCAGCTGCCCCAGCTCCCGCATCCGTCGCTGCCGCACCTCACGCTGCCGCACCCGGTACTGCCCCAGGCCCTGGCCCCGGCCCCCGTGGTCTCGCCGAGCCGGGAGCTCTAGCCCGTGCCGGCCCCGGCCGCCGACGGCGCCCAGCCGGCCTGGCTGGAGCCCGAGCTGGCCACGCTCACCAGCGACCGGTTCAGCGACCCGGCCTGGCTCTACGAGCGCAAGTTTGACGGCGAGCGGTGCCTGGCCTACCGGTCGGGCGGGCCCACCCGGCTGCTGACCCGCAATCAGCAGCACGTCAACGACACCTACCCCGAGCTGGCGCAGGCCCTGGACGCCCAGGAGCGCAGCGACTTCGTGGTGGACGGCGAGGTGGTCGCCTTCGAGGGCGATGAGACCAGCTTCAGCCGCCTTCAGCAGCGCCTGGGCGTGCACCAGCCCGGCGCCGCGCTGCTCGCGGCCGTGCCGGTCATCTACTTCCTGTTCGACGTGCTGTGGGCCGACGGCGAGGACGTGCGGCCCCTGCCCCTGCGCGAGCGCAAGCGGATCCTGCACGGCCTGCTGGCCTTCGACGGGCCGCTGCGCTACACCCAGCACCGCACCCACGACGGCGTCACCTACTACGAGTACGCCTGCGCCCACGGCTGGGAGGGCCTGGTCGTCAAGCGCGGCGACGCGCCCTACCGGGCCGGGCGGTCCAAGGACTGGCTCAAGTTCAAGTGCCAGAACAACCAGGAGTTCGTGATCGGCGGCTACACGGATCCCAAGGGCTCGCGGACCGGGTTCGGCGCGCTGCTGATCGGCTACTACGACCCCGACGGCCGCCTGGTCTACGCGGGCAAGGTCGGCACCGGCTTCGACACCGCGCTGCTGACCAGCCTGGGCCAGACCCTGGCCGGGCTGGAGCAGCCGCAGCCGCCGTTCGGCCGCGGCTCGCTGCCCCGCGCGGGCGTGCACTGGGTTGAGCCCCGCATCGTCGGGCAGGTCGCCTTCAGCGAGTGGACCACCGCCGGGCAGCTGCGCCACCCGCGCTTCCAGGGCCTGCGCCGGGACAAGGACCCGGCCACCGTGGTGCGCGAGCGGCCCCAGCCCGGGTAAGGGTCTGGCCAGCGGCAGAGGGAGGCAGGCCATGGCGGCCGAGCGCGTGCAGGACGGCGGGATCACGGTCGAGCTGTCCCACCCCGACAAGGTGCTATTCCCCGGCGACGGCTTCACCAAGGGCGACCTGGTCGAGTACTACCGCGGCCTGGCCGGGTGGATGCTGCCGCTGATGAAGGACCGGCCGGTGACCATGATCAGGTACCCGGACGGCATCACCGGCCACTCCATCCTGCAGAAGAACGCGCCCGACTACTTCCCGGACTGGATCACCCGGGCCGAGGTGCCCAAGCAGGGCGGGTCGGTCCACCACGTCATCGCCGACAAGCCCGCCACCCTGGCCTACCTGGCCAACCAGGCCTGCATCGAGCTGCACGTGTTCCTCAGCCGCACCGACGCCGTGGCCGCCCCCGATCAGGTCATCTTCGACCTCGACCCGCCCGACTCGGACCACTTCCCGCAGGCCGCACGGGCCGCCCGGCTGCTGCGCGAGCTGCTGGAGGGCGAGCTGGGCCTGACCACGTACGTGAAGACCACCGGCGGCAAGGGCCTGCACGTGCACCTGCCGCTGTTCGCCGACGCCGACTTCGACGCCTCCCGGCAGTTCGCCCGCCAGGTGTCCGAGGTGCTGGTGGCCCGCCAGCCGGACCTGCTCACGCTGGAGCAGCGCAAAGACAAGCGCGGCGACCTGATCTACTCCGACATCATGCGCAACGGCTACGCCCAGACGGCCGTCACGCCCTACGGCGTCCGCGGCCGGGCAGGCGCGCCGGTGGCCACCCCGCTGCACTGGGCCGAGCTGGACGACGCCGGGCTGACCCCGAACCGGTTCACCATCGCCACCGTGCCCGGCCGGGTGGCCGGGATGACCGGCGACGACGAGCCGTGGGCGGGCCTGGCCCGGCACCGCTACCACCTGGCCACCGCCCAGCAGAAGCTGGCCAGCCTGGCCGACTAGCTCCCCAGCCAGCTAGCTCCCGGGCCGACTGGCCCCTGGCCCGGGCGACCAGCGGGCCTAGACCGGCGCCACACTCGCCCCAGTGGTCCCGCTCATCCCGGCCGCCCTGCCCGCCTCATCTCGCGGCCGCCCGAATCTGGCCTTGCGGGCGACCACAATCCCGCCCGTCATGATCGTGGTCACTTTTCAGACGATATGACTGAAAAG
>Ga0102924_1003051_pt1 | contig 17755 bp, 15 predicted proteins | sample PaiPotPPM11metaG_FD_80116 | JGI IMG/M metagenome (GOLD analysis project Ga0102924, IMG submission 80116) | Iron sulfur acid spring bacterial and archeal communities from Banff, Canada, to study Microbial Dark Matter (Phase II) - Paint Pots PPM... ...
CGCGTGGACAGCGGCGGAGGGGGCGGCGGCAAGGTCGGCTCCGGGGGGCGTTCGGGCGCAGGCGGCTGCGGCGGAGGCGTCGGCGGGACGGGTGGAGCGGCGGTCAGGGCTTCGCTGCCCCACATCGTCGCGAGGACGATGGCGGCTGCATGGCCCACGGGCCTGCAGTCCGCGCCTGAGTCCAGCAACGTGCGCGTGCGATTGCTCGTCTCGTCGACGATTTCGGCGCGGTAGCCCGCTCCGGATCGATCGAACGATACGTGATAAACGTGGGTGGGAGGCGGGGTCGCGCGCGAACTGTCCGCGTGCGCTGCGCGCTCATCGTCGCGCGCGGGCGCAGATTCCGCCGCGAGGCGCGTCAGCGCCGCGGCGTCCGGGCAATGCTCCGCGCCCTCGCCGTGTACTACGCTCACGCTCGCGTCGGCCCGCGCAAGCCTGACCGCGAGCGCGAGCGGGATCGCGAGGCCAAGACGAACAATTCGCCGGCGCATGCCGCTCGGCAGACCGTACCACGCGATGCGAGCTCAGGGTTCGACGACTTGTCGGACGTGAGCCGAGTACGGGCCGTCCGGGAATCGTTCGAGGAAGGCGAGGCCGCGCGACCTCGCGGCCTGGTGGTTGCCGAGGGCCGCGAGGCTGTCGATGGCGACCACCTCGCGCTCCTGCGTCAACTTGCCCCGCGGGAAACGACTCGTCAGGCGCCCGATGTCGTCGAGCGCGCCCTGGGCATCTCCGCTCGCGAGTTTGGCCCGCGCGATCGCCAGAAGGTTGCTCTCCGCCCTGAGGGCCGACGGAGCTTCCAGGCCGTGGGCGGCGTGCACCGGGCCGCCGCCGCGCGACCACCCGGGCTTCAGGGCATCGTCGTCGCCGGGCAGCGTGGCCAGCGTCGCCGCGGGGAGAGCGTTGTCCACCGGCGGCGGAGTGGCGACTGCCCCGGTCGTCCTCTGGGCGCTCTGGTACGAAGAAACGTCGCGTCGATGCAGCGCCCAGCGCGTAGTCCCCGCGACCGTCGGACCGGCGACGGCCACCACGGCGCCCCACTTGAGGACCGCGAGCCAGAAAGCCTTCCCCACGAGCTTCGACCCTGCGGCGGCATGGGTGCCCATCGTCGTCGCCGCAGCCGCAGCGCCGATCGCGGTGAGCGGCCGGAGCTTGCGCCAGACTTCCTCCTCCGCGAAGGGCGGCGGCTCGAAGCTCGGCGCGCTCCGTAGGAGCAAGGACTCCAACGACCCAGATCTGGACAGTAGACGCGGCGGATCCATTATCGAGCCCCCCCCACTTTCGGTACGCGAGCCTCGAAGCCGAAAGCCTCGGCGTTGGACTCGGTCAGCAGCTTGACCTCACGCTGGAAGGCCTCGCGGGCAAGGCGCAGCCGCGATCGCACCGTTCCGACGGGCACGTTCAGCAAGCGCGCGATCTCCTCGCCAGACATTTCGTCGAGCTCGAACATCACGAACACGTCGCGGAGTTTCTCAGGGATCTTGTTCAAGATGGTTTCCAAAAGTTGCGATAGGTCCTGCGAATCCAGGCGCTGCAGGGGGCCGTCCCCGTTCCCGCCCCTTCGCGCGATCTCCCGCACGTCGACGACCACCTCCCGGCGGATCGGCGCAGAGCGCAGATAGTCTTTCGCGACGAGACGGCAAATCGAGAAGAGCCAGGTCGTCAGCTCGGCCCGCCCCTCGAAGCCGGCGAGCTGCCGGTGGACGATGATGAAGACGTTCTGCGTGACGTCCATCAGGTCGGCTTCGCGGACGCCGAGCCTGCCCAGCGTTCGCCATACGAGGCGAAAGTGGGCCCGGTACACTTCCTGAAAAGTGCGCGGAGGGGTAGGGAGCTGTGTGGCGGAGGTTTTCCCGCTGGAGGTTTGCATCCGGGCCTGACTGAGGTGAGTGGCAGTTCACCCCATCCTCGATCTGCTCCGCGGAGCTGGGCCCAGTCAAGGCCATTTCACGGATCAGTCGGAATTGGCGTCCGGCGGGCGCGCGTCCATAGCCCCGTCGAGGGCATGACCGTCCAAGGCCTCGCCGTCCGAGGCACGCGCGTCCGACGCGCCCCCGCCGTCCGCCCCCGAGGGGAAATAGCAGCAGATGTAGCAGTCGTAGGCGACCAATGGGACTTGCCCTGAACACTCGGGACCGCCGCAGGTCGTGTTTGTCCCGTGGGAGCCGCAGGACGGTTCGCAGCCGCCGTCCGCAAGCTGTATCGAGTTGGGCGGGTCGCACGGCGTGTCGTTGCCCGGCGGGACATCGCCCAGGGCCGTGATGTAGAGCTTGTCGAGCCCCACCTCCGTCGCCGAGTTTCGCACGAGCAGCTGATGGCTCCCGGCGGCGAGCAAGAACGAGATCGGGTGGAAATAGTCGAGGCCGCTCGTAACCGGGCCCCAATACCAGATGACGCCCGTGCTCAAGCGCCACTGGTAATACGGCCCGTCGTCCACTCTCACCCAGAACGAGTTGTTCTCGGCGCCCGGTCCGTGGATGCGTCCCCAGATGAGGTAGGTGCCCGAAAGCCCGACGGTGAAGGTGTACTGCGCGCTCGCCGGTCCCGGCGCCCCGAGCGAGGGGAGGGTAGGCGGCAAGATGTACTTGCCTCCCGAGGCGTTCGGGTCGAGCTGAATGGTGAAACCGCCAGCGAGGAGACCGCTCTCGGCCTCGAGGTACAGCGACGAGACCGGCGCATCTGTGAGCTCGGCGCCGACAATTGTGTCGGTCCTCCCGCACCCGAGCGCGAGAAGGGCCGCTGCGAGCACGAAAATGCTGCGCCGTCTCCTCACGTCGAGCGCCCCATGCCTGCCCATCGTCGCACACGCCGCGGGGCATGTCCTCTGCCCAAGCCACCACCTGCTGTGAGTGGAGCGCGGGATTCGCAACGATCAATGCGGCGATCAACGCGACGACCACGCCACGATCAACGCCACGATCAACGCGCAACGCGCCGACTAACGAGCGTGGCAGCGTGGCGGGCGGCATCGGCGGCGCTTCGAGCGCGCGAGGTGTTTCGAGAGTAAAGTATCAACTTGGACCAGTTTGCCTGTGTGGCGAAATTGCGAAAGGTGGCTCGATGAAAGGGCGCAGGAGCTTCTCATTGTTTGCGTCGTGTATCTGTGTCGGCATCGTCATCGCCGCGTGCAGCGGAAGCAGCAGTACCCTCAGCGGCGGACCCGGAGACGACGCGAGCAGCGGCGGGTCCTCGGGCGGCGGCCAGGACGGCGCGGCGTCCAGCAGCGGCTCGGGCGGGTCCTCGTCGAACGGCAGCGGCAGCGGCAGCGGCTCGGCATCCGGAGGCTCGGGATCGAGCGGGGGGGCAATCTCGACGCCGCTGCATCGAGCAGCGGGAGTGGCGGTGGCGACGGCGCGACGACGCTCGAGGGAGGGACCGCCACGGACGCCTCGTCGAGCGTCGATGGCTCGAGCGAAGGGGGGGCTGGCCCCGGCGCCGACGGCGGATTCGCGACCGACGGCTCGGCGAGCGAGGCCGGAGGCAGTAACGGGCTCGCCTGCGGAAGGCTCACCTGCATGGCGCCGGGTCAGACGTGCTGCGCGACGTTCAGCGGCAACGGGACCGCGACGAGCTGCGTGAACACGCCGCTCTGCCCGGTGCCGGGGAGCACGGCGCTTCACTGCACGTCGACGGCGGACTGCAGCGGGCAGACCGTCTGTTGTCTCACGCGTCAGGCCACGGGAACGGGATCGGTCGCCGAGTGCCGTACCAGCTGCTCCAATAACGGCGCCCAGCTATGCGATCCGACGGCTCCGGATCCGGGCTGCCAGCAGGGCCAGCGATGCCAGCCGCCGAACGGCGGAGCGCCGCCCCTCCCGAGCGGCGTCGGGGAGTGCGGCGGCTGACAGAGGGGACGGCCTCAGGCCGGCTCGACCGTCGTCGCGCGGGGTCCGCCGTCGGCGGTGTCCTCGACGAACCTCACGCGGCTGCCGATTTTCAGTCGGGCGAACCCGCCGTGCAAGACGCTGTTCCGGTGGAAGTAGAGCTCCTCGCCCTCGCGCGTGCGGAGGAAGCCGTAGCCCTCGTACGTGAACAACTTCACGACGTGGCCGTGGCGCCCGCCCTCGTGCGTCTTCGAGTCGCCGCGCTGCCGGCGAACGAAGTCGTGGAGCTGGCGTACGGCGTCGTCGAACGCGGCGTCGACGGCGGCGTAGAGGTCCTCGTACGCGCGCTTTTCCCCGGGCGTATGTCCGACCACGATCTCGCCGCCGGGTACGGTGATGTCGATCCGTACACGGAAGTGCTCCCCGTGACGGGCGTGCCGATGGGGCATCTCGACGGCTACCCGGCAGCTTGTGATGCGAGGGTCGGTTGCGTCCAGCTTGGCGGCCTTCTGGCGCACGTACTGCTCGACCGGATCCGAATGCGGGATGTCACGGAACGTGATCTGGAGAGGGATCTGCATGCTTCACGACCTCACTCGCTCCTGTCGCATACGAGATGCCCGACGCGGCATTGGGGCGTGGTCTGCCGCCGGCGCAAGCTAGGTCAATCGTAGGGAAGCACGAGCACGGGGGCCGGCGCGTCGCGCAGAACGCCCAGAAGCACCGTGGCTCGGCCAGGGTCCAGGTCGCGGTGCGAGCACAAGACGATGAGGTCTACCTGGTGCTCGGCAGCGAAAGTCCGGATCGCGCTCGCCGGCTCGCCGTGGACCAGGGCGAGTCGCAAGGACGGCGGGGGGAAGGTGGCCAGCGCGAGGCGGTCGACGAACTCCTTCGCCCACGCCGGCCACTCGTGATGCTGCTGGTCGACGTAACGCGGTGTCGCCAGGGCGCCGGGCTCGCGAGGCGGCGCATCGCGGGGACACGCGACGTGCAAGACGCGAACGGTGGCCGCGACCCGGCGAGCGAGATCCATGGCGAGCGCGGTGGCGCAGCTGGCGGTCGGCGTGCCCACGTGCGGGACCAGCATCACGCGGAGAGCCCACGGCTGGCGGCCGCGGTGGGGAGGTACGATGACGACGGGGTATCTGCACCGCGCGAGGACGCGCGCCGAGACAGGACCCAACGTGGGCAGTTCGGCGTGGGCCCCCGTGCGCGAGCACAAGACGATCACGGGGTCGCGCCACTCGTCGGCTGCTCGGACGATCGCCTCGCCGGCGTCGCCGACTCGCTCGTCGAGGACGACGTTGCCGACGTCCGCAGGATCCAGACCCAGCTCGGGGGCCAGATCCAGTGCCGCGCGCGCGTCTCCACCAGGCGCAATGTGCACGACGTGGAGCGAGACATCCCACGCCTGGGCGAGCGCTCGAGCGATCGGCAGCGCGGAGGCAGCGGCGCAGGACCCGTCAAGCGGAGCGAGGACGACGCGCGGCTCGATCATGGGGCCCCTGCGGCGAGCGCAGGCCCGGAGGCGGTCGCCGCGGCTGTCTCGTCGGTCGACATCTCGTAGCGTTGTCCTCGCCATGCAATCGGGAAGGTCATTTGCCGCCAGTTCGCCGGCAATTGAGGGCTCAGCGATGGACCGCGGGGTCCGGTGGTCAGGCCCGCGAACCCGAGAACCGCCGCTTGCCACAAGCCGCCGAGCGCCCCAAAGTGGACGCCCGCCGCGGCGTTGCCCATGTCGTTGTCGAGATCGATCGCGGCCGTCTGCCGGAAATATCGCTCGGCGAGCTTCACGTCGCCCAGCCGCGCCGCGACGGCGGCGTGTATGGCGGGGCTGAGCGAGCTCCCGTGGTCCGTGCGGGCGTCGTAAAAGCGGAAATTGAGCTCGCGTGCGGCGGGTGGCAGGCGTTCGGGAAAGAGGTGCAGGAGCATCACGACGTCGGGCTGTTTGATGATCTGCGAGCGCGCGATTCGCTCACGGCCCAGGAGCACCGTCATGGGTGTCCGCCGGCGCGCGTACGGCGTCAGGTCGAGCGGGTCGAGCCCGAGATAGCCGCGAAACTGCTCGACGAGGCCCGTGGACGGGTCGATTCCGAGGTACATGCCGGCGGCGAGCTCCCGCCAGCGGCGGGGCTCGTCCGCATCGAAGGCGAGTCGCGTCGCGAGCGCCCTCCAGCGTTGTGGCCACCTTCGTGCGAAGAGGTCGGTCACCTCCGCTGCGCGCTCGAGGTTCCAGCGGGCCATCCAGTTCGTGTAGGCGTCGTCGTCCACGAGGTCGTGGTACTCGTCGGGTCCCTCGACGCCCTCGATGTGCCACGCGGCGTCGCTCCGTCGCACCGCGCGGCTCGCCCAGAATCGCGCCGTCTCGATGACGATCTCGGCTCCCGCGTCGATGAGAAAGGCGTCGTCTGCGCTGGTCTGCCAGTACGTCCAGACGGCCCACGCGACGTCTGCGCTGATGTGCTGTTCCCGCGTTCCGGTGAAGACGAGGACGACCTCGCCGTCGGGGGCCGCGTAGGCGGCCGGCGTCACGTCCTCGCCGGTGTCCGCCGACTCCCACGCGTAGAGCGCGCCGGCGTAGCCCATGCGCTTCGCCCGGTCTCGTGCGGCGGCGAGCGTGTGGTAGCGGTACATGAGGAGAGCGCGCGCGCTCGCGGGACGCGTCCAGGTGAAGAACGGGAGCATGTAGACGTCCGTGTCCCAGAAGACGTGTCCCCCGTAGCCGTGCCCGGTGAGGCCTCGCGCGCCGATCGAGACGTGCTCGTCCTCGGGGTCGGCCGCGCTGACGAGGTGGTAGACGGCGAACCTGAGGGCGCGCTGAGCCGCTGCGTCGCCCTGCACCTCGACGTCGCAGCTGCGCCAGACTTCTTCCCAGGCACGCACGTGGGCGCCGACGATGCCCTCCAGGCCTTCTCGCGCGAGCGCATCTTCGAGGTGAGCGTCCGCGCCTTGCAGCGCCACCGGGCCGTCCGGCTCGCCTCGTCGCGCCGTCTCCACGCTGATCATCCTGTCGAGCCGATACGTGCGCCCGGGCCGCACGCCCGTGGTGAAGGCTATCGGGACGCGTCGAAAGGCGCATGGCCCCTCGAGGAAATTGACGATCGAGAATGCCATCTGGACGCCGCGATGCGTCTCGACCGATAGGGGGAGCTGCGGAGCCCCCTCGACCGCGACTTCGCCTCCGTAGTTCTCGGGCGTCATTGCGATGGACTGGCCGAGCAGGTGCCGATCGGCCAGCGATGCAAACCGGAGCCCTCGGACGCGGGTGACGCGGCCGGCCTCGTCGCGATGGCGCCACTCCCGCCAGAGGACGCCCTGGCGCATGTCGAGCACGCGCCGGTGCTCGATGGCCTCGCCTCGAGAGAGAGTCAGCGGCGCGCCCTGTATCGTCGCCTGGACGTGGGCCCAGTCTGGCCCGACGACGAGCTCCGGCATCGTCGATCCCGGCGCCTCGTCGAACACACCCGCGACGAAGGTGGCCGGCGCCGATAGCAAGGACCCCTCGGCGAGCGATCCGCGGGAGCCGACGTAGCCGTTGCCGACGGAGAAGATCGACTCCACCTCGTGCTCACGGCTCGGGACGAGCGGCCCCTCGGCGATCACCCAGTCGCCGTCGGAGGTGGGCGCCAGCGGGAACGTGACGGGGTGCAGCTCCGCCTGAGCCGCCAGGATGTCGCGGAACCGGGGGGGGCCCCCGCCGACGTGGACCACGGGCGGTAGGACGCCCCCTGGCTCACGACCCACCGAGACAAATGCGGCGCCGCGCGCCTCAGGTATGACCATTTTGTCGTCGCTGCCGGGGAAGCCCGCCGTGGGGCCGAACTCGTCGCCGACGACGAGAAGGTCGCGGCGAGGGATCGCTCGCGGCTCGGCGATGTCGTGGACCACCCACTTCAACGAGTCGGACTTGTCGGTGAGGCCGATCTCGATGTGCTTCACGTCGCTCGTGACGCGAGCGTCGGGAAGGCCGAGCTCACGGCAGGCCCGCTCGGCGATTTCGAAAACTTCCCGCAATCCCCCCGCCAATCCTGCCCCTCGCAGGCGCGCCTCGACCGCGTCCAGGAGCTCGGGAAGCGCCGACTTCGGAGGATCGCGCCACTCCGCCGTCGGGATCAGGTCGATCTTGCGCCGGTTGAGGCGGTTCGGGATGACCTCGATGGGCAAGCCCGTGCGCGCGACGATGTCGGCGCGCACTTCCTCTGCGATCCGCGTGAGCTTCCGATCCTCGTCCTCCGTCGCACGCCGCTGGTACCGCAGGATCGAGGGAGAAGCGCCGTCGAAGCCATACACCTCCGACCCCCGATTGGTGCAGAGCCACAGCTTGGACTTGTGCGGGCCCTGGATGGCAAGAGAGAACTGAGCCTCGATGTTGCCGACGTTCGTGCCCGTCACGACCGCGATCAGCACGTCCGCACGAAGGAGGCGCTCGAGCACATGGCGTACGGCTGCGGCGTCTTCGTTCCGGTCGACGACGGCAGTCCCATCCCAGTCGAAGGCCAGCAGGCGGTAAGCCCGCTCGAGGAAGGATGGACGACTGGTCATGACCCCAGCGCGCGCTCACCTCCGCGTGCATCCCCGGGGCCGCGCGCAGCTCAGCGGTTCACGCCAGCGCTGCCGTCACGACCCGGGCCGTGCTGTTCGGCGACGAGAGGGACGACGGATCCCCTCCGATGGCGGAGATCATCGTCTGCCCGAACGCGGAGAGGGTGTCGATCGCGCGGATGTCGCCGCTCGCCGAGCCGGCGCCGGTCTTGGAGTCGATGGGTAGGGCGCCGTAATCCGGCGCCACCGGGCCGACGGCCCCGATGACGCCGCCGCGAAAGGGCTTCCCGATGGTCAAAGAGACCTGATGGTTGCCGTTGTGCTGGCGCCCGTCGGTGTTGCCCGGACCCAGCGTTCGGCCGAAGACGTTCAGTGTCATGAGCGTCACCTTGTCCTGTAGACCCGCGGCGGCGAGTTGCTTCATGAGGGACGCGATGGTCGCCACGCCGGAGATAGTCTGGGCGGTCTCGTCGGCGAGTCCGATGTCGCGGTGGTTATCGGCCCCGAACGGGACGTGGATCGAGACGACCGGGCTCACGTTCATCTGGATGAGGGTGATCGCCGCGAGCACCTGAGAGTCGGCGCTGTTGTCCCGGATGGACGAGAGAGCGTCGAGCAGGTTCTGCCTGATATTCCGGAGCTGCTGCTGCGAGATGACGAGAGAGTCGATGTATTGCCTCTCCGCCGGGCTCGCGCCGTTCTTGTAGATGTCGTAGAGCTGGTCGAGGGTGGAGTCGCGCAGCGGCTGCAGGTTGCTGAGCGGGCCGGGTTCGTTGGTCAGCGTAGCCTTCAGGGCCAGGGCCGGGATGATGGGCTGCGCCGCACCCTGGTAGATGAGCGCCTCCGAGGGCGTGAGGGCGCCGATGCAGATGGGCTGCGCCTGGATGGTGCCGAGGCACGGGGCGAGCTGCGCGGCGAGGAGCGACGGCAACATCTCGTTTTGCCGCGTGGCGCCCATCAGCTGCAGGACCTGCGGCTCCTTGGGGTGGACCGACGTGCCGGTCATGATGTGCCAGAAGACCGTTCGATCGAGCACCGCCTGCGGCAGCGTGGACCAGGGTGCGGCGGCCGTATAGGACCGCCCCTGGATCGTCAGCGGCTTCGGCGCCATCGCCGGGTCGGGGCTGTGGACGATCATCGGGTCGTCGTAGGTGCCGGGGACGCTCGTGCCGATCGGATCGCCATCGCCGGACGTACTGAAGATGACGTACTGCGCCTTGCTGGCTGCCGCGCACCCTCCCGCGGGATTCGGGCTCGCCAGCGCCCTGCGCGGATTCGCCAGGAGAGAGACGGGCAGCCCGGTCGCGAACGCGCGCAGCCCCAGGTAGCCGCCTCCAAAGAGCGTGGCCAGCAGGGCGCGACGTCGCGTGATGATCCCGAGATCCCCCGCTCGGCTTCGTGCGGTCGACTTCATGTGCGCATCCTCAGAGACCCACCGTGACGGCGGATGGAGCCGTGCACGCCACGACGAAGGTCGATCGCAGCGCCTGAGTGGGTGTGACGCCCGGCTGCCCGAGCGCCGATCGAAAGTGGGAGGAGAGGGCGGCTCGCGAGGGCGCTGCGCGTGGGTCGGAGGCGGGGAGCGCCATGAGAACGGAGACGAAGTCGACGATCGCTGCGTCGGGCTGCGCGCTCGACCATTGTTTGGCTCCCGCAGGCGGCTGCGCGCCCTCCGCAGGGTCGACGACCTCGGCGGCGACGTTCTCGCAGAGGTTCTCGATCCCCGCACGGAAGAAGAGCGACGGTTCGTTGGGAAGGATGGGGGCCGCCGCCCCGCGCCCGTATGCATCGGAGGGGAGGCCCGAGACGATGAGCGGGGTGGTCGTCGGGACCATCGCGCTCTGGCCGTCCTGCGCGGTGGGGTCGAGGGCGCACGCGTCGGTGAGCCCCAGACGCGCGTCGAGCGCGGCGCAGAGGTGATCGCGCCGCGACACGGCGATCACCTCACCGATTGCGCGCGACGTCTGCGTGTCGGTCGCGTGCGTGGTGAGGGGAGAGGTCGCGACCGACTTCACCAGCGTGCTCCACGAGTACCCCGAGCGTTCGAACAGGCGGACGATCCGCAAAAACTCCGGGTCGCCCTCGTCGCACGGGGCGGAGTTCACGTAGTAGCAGAGCTTCTGCACCCAGGCGGCGCCGACGAGGGGATGCGTCGCCAGCACACCGCCGAAGTCGGCGAGCGTTTGCACCGGCGCGATCACGCCGCGGAACGCGAAGACGCCGTGCTGCGAGGTCCACGCAGGGTCGAGCTGGCGATGGTAGTTCCAGGTCCAGTTCGCGGCGAAGATGGAGCGCGTCGGGTCGAGCGTCTTGTGGCACGCAAAGCAATCGGCCTGGCTCGCGTGCACCGCGTCGAGGCCCGGGGTGCCCGGGGGATACGTCGTGTCGGTGTCGTCGATGGCCGTGCCGGTGGCGACGATGAGAGCCTGGTCGGTGGCGACCCGGATCTGGTTGCTGACGTTCGTCTTCCAGTTGGCGAAGAACGCGGGCGTGCTGAAGAAGCCTACGCGCGGCGTGTTCAGGACGAGGTCGGCGCTCGTGCGCAGGGTGGGAAGATCCCAGAACGCAGTGCGGCGCTCGCCGGCGTTCGGCTCGCGGATCGTGGTCAGCTGCCAGTCGTCGAAGTCGGAGGCCATGAGCTGGGGCGCTGCGGGAGAACCCGGGTACCGCGGACAGACGGCGCCCGTACGCATCGTCCCCTGGGCGTCTATGGATCCGAGCAGGAGGTAATGGAGCGAGATCGCGAGCGGCGGGAGCGAGAGCGGGTCCTTCTGGCAGCCGGGGATCTGCGAGTTCGCGGTCGCCACGTCGGGATCGTACCAGTGCATGAAGTTCGGGCTCTTCGGATCCACCGACTGGGAGACCGGGACCGGGCCCTGCGACGCCTCGATTACGATCGGCACGGTGCGGTACTGGGCGCGGAAATTGTCGTAGATGTTTCCGTCGTTGTCGATGTCGAGCTCGTCGAGGAACGCGTAGAACTCCTTGAGCGCGGGCGTCATCATGAGACGCTGCGTCGTCATCGCGTCCGTCAGCGGCCGGCCTTGCGAGGTCAGCGCCAGCATCGTGCGCGCGAAGCTCTCCTCGATGTTCCGCAAGAGGAGAGGTGTCGTCGTCGGGTGGATGCCGATGGGAGCGAAAACCTGGTCGTGGAAGTCGGTGGCGGTGAACTGCGTCTGCTGAAACGCGAGCTCGAAGAAGCGCAGCATCTTGGTCGTGTATTCGGGCAACGCCATCCATTCGTCGACGAGGTTGCCGAGCTGCGAGGGGTCTGCGCTCACCGCGCGCACCTCATCGTCGGTGGGCGCGAGGCCGACGAGGACGTTCTTTACCTTCGCAACGTACACGACAGGAGACACGGGCTGGAACGCGGCGCCCGCGTCCGCGGGAGCGGTCGGCGCGCTGGACCCGCGCGACGAGCAAGCCACACCCGCGGCGATGATCGCCGGGAGGAACGGAAAAAGGATGGTCCGAAGCAGGCTCGCCCTCCGCGCGCGGGCGGGCACCGGCGGGGTGCCCCCGCCCCGGCCTGGCCGCCGAGGTCGATGCAAGTATGAGCCGGCGTCAGGCCGATGCCACGGGGGTTTTTCGCCGACCCGGTGGTGCGCTCAGTTGCAGCCGGAGCCCGCCGTCGGGCCGAGGTCGGCCCACTTGATCGGCCCGTTGTTGTTGTTGAACCGCATGTACGTGAAGCTCTCGACGTCGATGAGTTCGTCGGCGCTCCCCCGATTCTGGGTGCAGCACCCGTTGCAGTCGCTGTCGCCGCATTCGTCGAGCACCGTCGCGACGATCGACTGCCCGCTGCTCATATCCACGAGGCACAGGTCGTGGAGCTTGAGCGTGTTGAAGTCGGGGAAGACCGCGATGATGTTGTGAGCCATGACCCAGCTCAAGCTCTCGGTCTGCGAGCACGCGGCGAACTGCCCTTCGTACATGCAGCCGCTGTACTGGATGCACTCGGAGCTGCCCGGCGCGGGATAAGACGTGAAGTCGGTCTCGTTGGCCGTCTTCCAGACGAGGCCCTGCATCGTCGAACAGTCCCCGGTCGGCCCGCCGCTGCTGGTCCCCGAAGACCCTCCGGACGAACTTCCGGACGAGCTGCCGGAGGAGCTCCCCGACGTGCTCCCCGAGGACCCTCCCGAAGCTCCGGACGATCCTCCGGAGGTGCTCCCCGAGGACCCTCCCGACGTTCCGCCCGAGCCGCTCGTGGAACCGCCGGAGGTACTGCCCGATCCACTGCCACCGCTCGTCGAGCCGCCGGAGGTGCTGCCCGAGGTACTCCCCGAGGACGTACTCGACGATGTCCCCGACGAGCTTCCGGTCGACGACGAACCCGACGAGCTCGTGCTGCCGGATCCCGATCCGCTCGACCCCGTGCTCGACGCTCCGCCGTCGTCGAGAAGCCACGGGTCGGGGGAGTCGGAGCTCGAACACCCCGACGAATGCAGCGCAACCCACGCCGGTACGCAGATCAGCAGCCAGTGAGCTCGCATCGGGACCTCTCCCTAGTTGGTTGGTGCCGATCGCCGATGTGCGACGACCGTACCAGCGCGTCCGGAAGCCGAAGACGCCGGGCCTTTGCGATGGCAGCGCACGATCGCGCTCCTGCCTGTACTCGCGAGCGCCAACTCAGGAACGCGCACCGTTACGAGTGGCCGTCACCCTGTTTCGGTCGCGTCGCCTCGTGTGTGTGCACCGGCACGGCGGTGGGTCCTTTACCGTTCTTTACCGGGGGGCGGGGACGCTTTGGCGCCGGCGGGACGTCGATCCAGACGGAGGTCGAAAGAAGAACATGAAACTGTCGCTTCGAAACGTCGCCTTGTTCGCGTCCCTCGCAGGTGCCGTCGCGCTCGCGCCCTCGGCGGTCGCATTCGCGGACGACGCAGCGCAACCTCAGCCCAACCATCCGGCGAAGCACCGGCGCGAGCACCGCGAAGGGCTCCTCGGCGCCGCGCTCCGGCTCCCGTCGCTCACGGCGGATCAACGGTCGTCGATCGAGGAGCTCGCTCGGGATCGGCGCGCGGCGAGCGTGCCCGTTCGCCAGTCCGACGCGCGCGTGCTCACGGAGCTGGCCCAGCAGGTCGAGCAAGCGAACGTCGACGCCAACGCCCTCGCGGGCAGCCTGAACGCCGAGCGCGCCGCGGCGACGGCCCTGGGCGCGGTCGAGAAGGATGGGTTGACGAGGCTGCACACGGTGCTCACCCCCGCGCAGCGCAACCAGCTCGTCGACGAGCTCGAGGCGGCCCACACGAGGCATCACGCGAAAGAAGCCGGCGCCCGGAGGGAAACGCGCGAGGGCGGAGGCGCCGTGCACCTCGCGCTCACGCCGGAGCAGAGGGCGAGCATTCGGGCGAACCTCACGGCGAGCGCCGCGCCCGACGGAGGAGGCGGCGCGCACCGCGGCGAGTACCGAGCGGCGCTCGAGTCCTTCCGGAACGATTCGTTCGACCCGAGCGCGCTCGTCCGGATCGAGGGGCGCGCCGAGCGCACCGAGAGGCTGGCGCGCGCGATGGTCCCCGTGCTCACGCCCGCTCAGCGGGCCACCTTCGCGGCGCGACTGCGCGCCCGCGCCGCGCACGAGTCGAGCTGACGGCGGTCAGCCACCGCTCGGCGCTGGCCGCTGCCCGCGGCCGGCGTGGATCGCCTCTCCAATCGCGGCGAGCACCGTCGTCTGCAGTCCGAGCATTCGCCCGCGGTGCACGCAGGCGCCGTCGAGCTCCGTGACGTGAAAGCGGTCGAGGACGCGCCCGTTCTGGGTCGACACTTCCGAGCGCACGATCTGGACGCGCTCGCGGTAGAGGGCCTCCGTGATCGCGTAGAGGAGTCCGGGGCGGTCGCGCCCTTCGATCGTCAGGGTGGTGTGGCCCTCGTGTTCGTCGATGTCGAAGCGCACGCGCACCGATTCGCCGGCGGAGCGGTGAGCTCGGGCCAGCTGGGCGGCGCGATCGAAGTTTGCGCGCCCGCGCACCAGCGCGTCGAGCATCTCCCCGATGCTCGCCACGTCCTCCGCTCGAATGGGTCCGGCCTCGCCGGTCTTCGGAGCGACGCGGCGCACCCAGAAGAAGTCGACCGCCTCTAGCTGCGCGTCGGCGCGCTTTCGGCAGTACGCCTGCGCGGAGGCGACGTCGATGTCGTGCGCGACGAAAACCGCGCTGATCCGAGAAAGCAGCCCGGGGCAGTCGTCTGCGACCACGCACACCACTGAGATGCCATCCGACAAATCTCGCCAGAGCTCGACGTGCGCCGCCGCGGAGCCGCGCCGCTGCACGATGGCCGCGTGAGCCTCGATCGCGGACCATTCGAAGGTCTCGCGATAGCTCTTCGGCATCGATCGAAGGTAGAGGTTCAACAGCTCTTCCACGGGCGGAGAGTCGCCGGGGCTCGTCGATTGGGCCCCCTCGGCTGCCAGTCCTTCGGGAGCTTCGACGTCGGGCTGCAGGAGCAACATGGGTCAACGTTCCCACGACGAAGCGCTCGTCCGGTTTGCAATCAAGTTTCCAGAGCGTTACGTCCTGCGCGTCAGCCGTCGTTGCGGTTGGGTTGTGCCAAAGCGCCTCGCACTGGTGTGCCCTGGCGCGCGGGCCCGCATCGCTCAGCGGCCGAGGGTCATGGGCAGATCCGCCACTCCGCAGCCGGCTGCGCGGTCGGCACGCGCGCTGCTCCCGCCGCCACGGCATGAGCCATACCGCGTCCTTCCTTCGCGCTTCGCCAGAGGTACCCCCGCTCGCGCTGGCGCTCGCCCTGGCGCTCGGCGGCGCGTGCGGAGGCCACAGCGCTCCGATCGCCCAGGGGGGCCAGCCGCTCTCGATCGCCAAGTCGGACGTTCCGCGCGACACGAAGCCCCAGGTCTCCGCCGAAGAGGCGGCGGCGCTCGTGGGAGGCAACGCAGCCTTCGCCGTGCAGGCCTATCGCGCGCTGTGCAGCGTCGCGCCAGGGCAGAACGTCTTTTTCTCGCCGTACTCGGTCTCCGTCGCGCTGGCCATGGCCTACGCCGGCGCCGTCGGGTCCACGGCCACGGAGATGGCGAACGCAATGCACTACACGCTCCCTCCGGAGCAGCTCCACCCGGCGTTCGACGCGCTCGCCCTCGATCTCGCGTCGCGATCGGACAACCTCACCCTCGTCGTCGCGACCTCGCTCTGGGGCTACACGAAGGAGAACTACCGGACGTCGTTCCTCGACACGATCGCGTCCGACTACGGGTCGGGCGTTCGCCTGGAGGACTTCGCCGCCGATCCCGAGGGGAGCCGCAGCGAGATCAACGCGTGGGTCTCCGACGAGACGAACCAGAAGATCGCGAACCTGCTCGGCCCGGGGACGATCGAGCCGCGGACGAGGCTCGTCCTCGTCGACGCGGTCTACTTTCGCGGCGAGTGGCGTTCGCCATTCAACGCGAACGCGACGAACGATTCGGATTTCGCGCGGGAGAACGCGGACCCGGTGAGCGTCCCGACGATGCGTTCGAGCGATCTCGCCGCGCGCTTCGACCAGGAGGATGCGTACGACGCCGTCGAGCTTGCGTACAAGGGGGGTCAGGTTGCGATGGACATCGTCGTCCCGCGGTCGGCGCCGCTCGCGAACTTCGAGGCCGGCCTCACGGCAGAAGGGCTTCAGGGGATCGTCGGGCGGATGACGTCCGGCCCCGTGGACGTATGGCTTCCCAAGTTCACGATCCATGGAAACGCGACCAGCCTGAAGCCCATGCTCGAGAGCTTCGGGATGAAGCTCGCCTTCGACCCGACCCGCGCGGATTTCTCCGGAATCGCCGACGTCCCGGCTGGCGCGCTGTCCATCGACGACGTCGTGCACGAGGCCTACGTCGACGTCGACGAACGCGGGACGGAGGCGGCCGCTGCGACGGGCGCGGTCATCACCGCCACCGCGATCACCCAGGCGCAAGCGACGATCCATGTGGACCGGCCGTTCTTTTTCGCGCTGCGCGACGTGCCAACGGGGTCGTTTCTGTTCGTCGGCAGAGTGATGGATCCCTCGGTCCCGTGACGCCGCGCCCGCGCGCCCGTCAGCGGCAGGCGCCTTCGTCGCTCCAGACGTTGCCCCAGGGGCAGTTGGTTCCCCCCGGCGCGCACATCGACGTCGTCCCGCAGTTCGCGCAGGTCCCGTTCGAGCAGAGCCAGTCGTGGCCGTTGTCCGAGACGACGGTCCCCAGCGCGTACGAGGTGCAGTTGCCCTGCGCATACGCCGCGGCGCACGCCGGCAGCTCTTCGGGAGCGTCGACCGGCGCGCCCGTATCGGCAGGCCCCGTATCGACGCCCGTGTCGGCGTGGGCGTCGATCCCCGTGTCCGGCGCGGCATCGACGCCGGCTTCGTGCCCCGCGTCGGCCCCCGCTTCCCGTCCGGCGTCGACGTGCGCATCCACGCCGGTGTCGGCGACGCCGGAGTCGACGCCCGAATCGGCTTCGGCGTCCGCGGTCGCGTCCTCGGTCCCGCCCTCGCCGGCATCGCTCTCCACGTCGGAGCCGCCCCCTTCCGACGCGTCGTCGCCGGTGCCTGGTCCGGTGTCGTTGCCGCTCGACGTGTCCCGCGACTGGACGTCCGCGGTACCACCACCGTCGCCGACGGTATGGTCGGGCTTCGCGTCCGGCGCGGACGTTCCATCCGGCTCGGCGCCTCCTCCGTCGTCGGCCGACGCGCCGCCGTCGTCGTCTCCTCCCGAAGCGCATCCGTACGCTGCCGGCGGCAGCGCGAGGAGCGCGGCCACTGCGAGCATGCGGCGGAGCGCGCGCATGCTGAAGCGAACGGTTTGCATCGTGAGTCCTTCCGCGTCGTGATGCCGGCGAAGCGCTGCCCTCGGTCAGGGTCGACCGCGCAGGGCTTCAGGGCCCTCTAGTAGGAGAGCGCGCCTCGTACGGCTCACTCGTTTGCACGAAAGCCGGTGGCGCGGCCGTCGCGCAGCACCGCCGCGACCAGCTCCTCGAGGGACGAGAGTCCGAACGGCTTGTCGATGCAGCGATTGGAAACACGCGCGAAAAACTCGCGCGCGCGAGGCGTGAACGTCCCGCCGGTCATGAACGCCATCCGTTCCTCGAGCCCCCTACCGTCCGCCCGCAGCGCCTCCCAGAGGTCGATCCCGTCGAAGCCGGGCATGCTGACGTCGCAGAGGATCACGTCGAAGCTGCCGGAAGCGCAGAGCGCGCGCGCGTTCGCGCCGCTCTGAGCGACCGTGACTTCGTACGCGTCGAGCGCCTTCGCGAGGATCTCGCCCACCGCCGGCTCGTCGTCCACGACGAGCACCCGCGGGGCGGCGCGCGCCGGGCCCGGCGCCGCGGTGCCCATTTCCGGGCCGGAGGGAGCGGGCTGCCCCACGCCAGGGATGACGATCCGGAAGGTCGTTCCCTCGGGACTCGAGTCGACGAGCGCGATCTCGCCGC
>Ga0102924_1003052_pt1 | contig 17752 bp, 16 predicted proteins | sample PaiPotPPM11metaG_FD_80116 | JGI IMG/M metagenome (GOLD analysis project Ga0102924, IMG submission 80116) | Iron sulfur acid spring bacterial and archeal communities from Banff, Canada, to study Microbial Dark Matter (Phase II) - Paint Pots PPM... ...
GGGCTGGCGCCGGGCGCTGATCGTTTCGATCGCGCTGAACCTCGGCGCGGCGGCGCTCGTCTTCTGCGGCGCGGGGGCGGTGGCCGCCGCCGGCATCACGCTGCCCGCCAAATACGATCCCCTGCACCGGCTGCGCGGCTGGCGTGGGCTGGGTCAACAGGTCGGCGCCGAATTGGCGGCCCATCCGGGTCTGACGCTGCTGGCCGACGACCGCGAATTGCTGGCGGCGCTGATCTATTATGTCCGGCCGCACCCGCTCGGCGCGGTCCATTGGAGCGTGATCCCCGGCATCAAGGACCAGTGGCTGCTCGAAAACGGCATTGAGAAACACCGCGGCGAGAATTTTCTCGCGGTCACCGTGAGCACTCCCTTCGCACAGCTGCGGCCGAATTTTGCCGAGCTCGTGCCGCTGACGACGATCACGACCGCGACCGGTCCGGGCGGCGGCCGCACCTACACGCTCTATATCGCGCGGGATTATCGCGGCCCGCCGCGTTAGGTCCCGGTCAGAACGATCGCCTTTGTGCGCGTTGCGTCCCGACCGGCCGCCTCAGGGCATCAGCCGATAGCCGCCGGGCTCGGTGACGAGGATTTCGGCGCGCGCCGGATCGCGTTCGATCTTCTGGCGCAGCCGATAGACATGGGTTTCGAGCGTATGCGTCGTCACCCCGGCATTATAGCCCCAGACCTCGCCGAGCAGGGTATCGCGGCCGATCGGCCGGTCGCCGGCCCGGTAGAGGTATTTGAGGATCGCCGTCTCCTTCTCGGTCAGCCGCACCTTCTTGCGGCGGGCGGCGTCCATCATCAACTTGGCGCCCGGCCGGAACGTGTACGGCCCGATCATGAATTCGGCATCGTCGCTGCGGTCGCTCTGGCGCAGATGCGCGCGCAGCCGGGCCAGCAACACGCCGAGGCGAAACGGCTTTGTCACGTAGTCGTTGGCCCCCGAATCGAGGCCGAGGACTGTATCGGTCTCGCTGTCGGCCGCCGTCAGCATGATGATCGCGGCGGCGACGCCGCGGCGGCGCAATTCGCGGCACAACTCGCGGCCGTCGGTGTCGGGGAGCCCGACATCGAGCAGAATCGCGTCGAACCTCGCCCCCTCGACAAGCGCCAACGCCGCGGCCCCGGTATCGGCTTCGGTGCAGACGAACTCGCCATCGTGCTGGAGCTGCTCGGACAAGGAGACGCGCAGCGCCTCGTCATCATCGACGATCAGGATCTTGCGGCTACCAAACATGCGTCACCCGGATCGCAAGAAAATTTCCGTTTATCTGCAACCAATGCGCTATCCATCCCCACCCGGGGTACAGCGATTTGGCGGATCAGGACCCCGCCCGGCGAGACGGCGCCCCGGTAGCGTGGACGGGCGATGCCTGCCATGCCCTCCAGGACGACCCGTTTCACTTGCGCGGCGCCAGCTTGGCTGACTATCTAATCGGCGGCAACCGAGAGGTAAGCGTGACCGAGCGGTCCAACAGTCCGGGCGTCGCGTCCGGCCCGACGCAGCGCGAAGCGGGGACCTCCCTCGATACGGCAATCATTGCGCTGCGCCGCGGCGAGCCGGTCTTGCTGACCGGCGCGCGCGACGGCGCTGCACTCGCTCTCGCGGCCGAGCTGGCCGACGACGAGCACCTGTCGCGGCTGCGCGAAATGTCCGGCCGGACGCTCAGCATGGTCCTGACCCGCCGCCGCGCCATCGCGCTCGGCTTGGCCCCGCGCGAGGCGCTGTCCGGCGCCGTCGCGATCGCCCTCTCGCCCGATCTGCCGGCCAGCGTGATCCGCAATCTGGCCGACCCGGCCGCGTCTCTCGGCGCCGATCCACCGGGGCTTGGCCGCGCCCCGATGCCGGCGGCCGACAGTGGCCTCGCCGCGGTGGCGCTCGCCAAGCTCGCCGCGTTGCTGCCGGCGGCGCTGGTCGCGCCGCTCGGCCGCGCCGAGGCGGCGCTGGCCCGCCGACGCCCCGACATCCCGGCGGTCGAGACCGCCGCGGTGCTCAGCCGCCGCGCCGCGATGACCGGGCTTAGCCGCGTCGCCGAGGCGCGCGTGCCGCTCGCCGACGCCGAAGATGCCCGGCTGATCGCTTTCCGCCCCGGCGACGGCGGCACCGAGCACCTGGCGATCCTGATCGGCACTCCCGATCCGGCCAGCCCGGCGCTGGTGCGGCTGCACTCCGAATGCTTCACCGGTGATTTGCTGGCCAGCCTGCGCTGCGATTGCGGCGACCAGTTGCGCGGCGCGATCGCGACGATCGCCAAGACCGGCGGCGGCGTGCTGCTGTATCTCGCCCAGGAGGGTCGCGGCATCGGCCTCGTCAACAAGCTGCGCGCCTATACGCTGCAGGATGCCGGCTTCGACACGGTCGACGCCAACGAGCAGCTCGGCTTCGATGCCGACGAGCGGGTTTACCTGCCGGCCGCCGAAATGCTGCGCCAGCTCGGCATCCCGACCATTCGGCTGCTGACCAACAACCCGGAAAAGGTCGCCGCCCTCGAACGCTACGGCATTCGCGTTATCGAGCGGGTGCCGCACGTGTTCCCGTCAAACGGGCACAACGAGCGCTATCTCCACACCAAGGCGACCCGCAGCGGCCATCTGCTGTAGGGCCTACCCCTCTGCCGCCACGGCCGGGACCGGCCGGCGGGCGCCGAAGATCGCGGTACCGACCCGCACATGCGTCGCGCCGAAGCGGATCGCGATGTCGTAATCGGCGCTCATCCCCATGCTGAGCCCGTCGAGGCCGTTGCGCCGGGCGATCTCGCGCAACAGTGCGAAATGCAGCGAGGGCTCCTCCCCACCGGGCGGGATGCACATCAGCCCGACAATCGGGAGGCCGAGCCGGTCGCGGCAGTCGGCGATGAAGGCGTCGGCGGCATCGGGCAAGATTCCGGCTTTCTGCGGCTCCTCGCCGGTGTTGACCTCGATGAAGCAAGACAGGCGCCGGCCGGTCTTTTCCATCTCGCGCGCCAAAGCCTCGGCGAGGCGGGGCCGGTCGACGGTCTCGATCACGTCGAAATGGGCGACCGCCTCACGCACCTTGTTGGTCTGCAATGGCCCGATCAGGTGCAGGACAAGATCGGGAAATTCGCGGCGCAAATCCGGAAATTTTCCAAGCGCTTCCTGGACCCGGTTCTCGCCGAAGACGCGTTGTCCCGCGCTCAGCGCGGCGTGGACCCGCTCGACAGGGTTGGTCTTGCTGACCGCGACCAGGGTTACGGCATTGCGCCCGGTCGCCTCGGCTGCAGCCGCGATGCGGCTGCGCACCGCCGCGAGATTGGCGCCAATATCGTCCATGACGGCACCCCTTCCATAACGGCTCGGTTCCTGGCACAAGCAGGGCGACATTGCGGCCGATGGCCGGCGGCGCCCCAGGGTTTGTGCCATGCGTCCTCTGTATTACCGCCTGCCTTGGCTCCTCGCAGCAACCGTTTTGCCGCTTGCCGGCTGCGGCTCCGACCCGGCGCCGAACCAGACGATGCTGGCCGACACGACGAAGGTTGCGGTCAACACCCAGAAGCCGGTCGCGACCGAGCCCGAGGAGGGAATGGATACCGAGGCGAACCTGGCAACGTTCCTCGGCCTCGCCAAGAAGCCGTCGCACCAGACCGGACCGAAGGTCGGCGCCGATGTCAGCCCAAGCCTGTGGCTCGCCGCCCACGACACCCTGAAATTCGTCAATATCGCGTCGGAAGACCCGATGACGGGCATGCTGATCACCGACTGGTATTCGCCGGCGAAGAACCCGAACGAGCGGCTGCGCGTCAGCGTCTTCATCCTGTCCTATGCGCTGCGCACGGATTCTCTGTCGCTAACCATCGACCGCGAGGAGCGCGGGCCGGACGGGCAATGGAAGCCGAGTACGATTGACCGCAAGACCGTCGAGGATCTTGAAAACGCGATACTGCTGCGCGCCCGGCAGATTCACGCCGAGACCTATCGCAATACGGTACTGGCAAAATAATCTAATAGAAGGCGGCGGGCGCCGTCCGGCCTTCAGGAATGGGTATGTCGCGTTACAATTTCCGTGAGAGCGAGGCGCTGTGGCAACAGCAGTGGCGCGAGGCGCAATGCTTCGAGCCGCGCGAGGACCGCACGCGCCCGAAATACTACGTCCTCGAGATGTTTCCGTACCCCTCGGGCAAGCTCCATGTCGGGCATGTCCGCAACTACACGATGGGCGATCTTGTCGCCCGCTACCGCCGGGCGCAGGGCTTCAACGTGCTGCATCCGTTGGGCTGGGACGCGTTCGGGCTGCCCGCCGAGAACGCTGCGATCGCCGGCAAGACCCACCCGGCCGACTGGACCAGCGAAAACATCGCGACGATGCGCGCACAATTGCAGCGCATGGGTTTTTCTTATGACTGGTCGCGCGAAATCGCCACCTGCCATCCGGAATACTACCGGCATGAGCAGAAGATGTTCCTCGACTTTCTCGCTGCCGGGCTCGCCTACCGCAAGGAATCCTGGGTCAACTGGGACCCCGTCGAGCACACCGTGCTGGCCAACGAGCAGGTGATCGATGGCCGCGGCTGGCGATCAGACGCACCGGTCGAGAAACGGCTCCTGTCGCAATGGTTCCTGCGCATCACCGCCTACAGCGACGAGCTTCTCGAAGCCCTGGGCAAGCTCGACCGCTGGCCCGAACGGGTCCGCTTGATGCAGGAGCACTGGATCGGCCGCTCCGAAGGCGCGCGGGTGTCGTTTCCGATTGCCGGCCGCGATGACGCAGTCGAGGTTTTCACCACCCGGCCCGACACGCTCTACGGCGCGTCCTTCCTCGCCCTGTCGCCGCATCATCCGCTGGCGCGGCAGCTCGCCGCGAGCGATCCGGCACTGGCCGAATTCGTCGCCGAATGCGACCGACTCGGCACCAGCGAGGCAGCGATCGAGGCCGCCGAGAAGCGCGGCTACAGCACCGGTCTGGATGCGGTGCATCCGCTCGACCCAAAGCGCGCGGTACCGATCTACATCGCCAATTTCGTGCTGATGGAATACGGCACCGGCGCGGTTTTCGGCTGCCCGGCGCACGACCAGCGCGACCTCGATTTCGCCCGAAAATACCGACTGCCGGTGATCCCGGTGGTGTTGCCGCCGGGGGAAGACCCGAAAAGCTTCACCGTCGACGACACCGCCTATGTCGATGACGGAACGGTCTTCAACTCCGATTTTCTCGACGGGCTGTCGGTCCCCGAGGCCAAGCGCAAGGTCGGCGAGCGGCTGGAACAGCTCGGCCGCGGTCAGCGCACAATTGCGTATCGGCTGCGCGATTGGGGCGTGTCGCGGCAGCGGTATTGGGGCTGCCCGATCCCGATCATTCACTGCCCCGATTGCGGCATCGTGCCGGTGCCGGAAGACGACCTGCCAGTCGAACTGCCGCGCGATGCGACCTTCGACGCGCCGGGCAACCCGCTCGACCGGCACCCGACCTGGAAGCACGTCGCCTGTCCCTATTGCAACAGCCCGGCGATCCGCGAGACCGATACCTTCGACACCTTCATGGACTCGTCGTGGTACTTCCTGCGCTTCTGTTCGGCGCGCGCAGCGGTCGCGTTCGATCGCGCCGCCGCCGAATACTGGATGCCGGTCGATCAGTATATCGGCGGCGTCGAGCATGCGGTGCTTCATCTGCTGTATTCGCGCTTTTTCATGCGCGCGCTGAAGCAGTGCGGCTATATCGATCTGGACGAACCGTTCGCGGGTCTGTTCACACAGGGCATGGTCTGTCACCAGACCTATCAGGACGCCGCGGGCAACTGGCTGTTCCCGGAGGAAGTGTCCGCCGATGCGGCCGGGCATTTCACCGATCGATCCGGCCGGCCGGTGGCCGCCGGCCGTAACGAAAAGATGAGCAAATCGAAAAAGAACGTGGTCGGTCTCGACGAGATCGTCGACACCTACGGGGCGGATACCGCGCGGCTCTATCTGATGTCGGACAGCCCGCCCGAGCGCGATCTCGAATGGACCGCCGGCGGCATCGACGGCGCCTGGCGTTACGTGAACCGGCTATGGCGCATGGTGTCGGAACCGGCGGTGACACTGCCGCAACCGGGCGCCGAGTTTCCTGATGGGTTGGAAGCCTCGCTGATCGATCTGCGCCGCACCATTCACAAGACGATCGACGCGGTGACGGACGATATCGAGAAGTTTCGCTTCAACCGCGCCGTCGCGCGCATTCGCGAATTGACGAACGCGATCGAAGACATGCCCATCGCTGCGCCGGGCGCCGGCGCCGTGTTGCGCGAAGGCCTCGAAACGGTCACCAGGCTGATCGGCCCGATGATGCCGCATCTTGCCGAAGAGATGTGGCAGGCGCTCGGTCACCAGAGCCTGATCGCCGAGACGCCATGGCCGAAGGCCGACCCCGGTCTCGCCCGTGACGAACAGGTGACGATCGCGGTGCAGGTGAACGGTAAGTTGCGCGGCACGATCGACCTGCCGCGTGACGCGGCGACGCCGCAGGTCGAGGAAGCAGCGCTGGCGCTGCCGCAGGTGACGCGCATCCTCGAAGGCAAACCGCCGCGCAAGGTGGTGGTCGTGCCGAACCGCATCGTCAATGTTGTCGCCTGAGATGGCTGCTTGAGATGCATACGCGACGGGGGGTTCTGGGCTGGGTGTTGCTGACGCCGCTGGCCGCCAGCGGCTGCGGCTGGACGCCGCTCTATGCCGATGCGGAGACCGGTCCGGCGGATAACGAGTTGCGGGCGGTTCGCGTCGAACCGATCCCGGACCGCGTCGGCCAGCGTCTCGAACTGGCGCTGCGGCGGTCGTTCAACCCGGCTGGGGTTCCGACGCCGTCGCGCTATGTTCTGCATACGACGCTCACCGTCACGCTCCAGGATCTCGGCATCCAGTCGCAAGGGCTCGGTACGCTGGGCCGCGTCGAGGTCTCGGGGACCTTTGTGCTGACCGATGCGAAAACCGGCCAGGCGCTGTTGACCAGCACCAGCCACAGCACCGATTCGTTCGACATCGTCGGCAGCGGCTATTCCACCGTGGTCGCCGAAGACGACGCGCGCAATCGCGCCGTCGAGGAACTGCGCCGCGACATGGTGACCAAGCTGACGCTGTTCTTCCAACGCCGCGCCGCCGGCGCGGCGTGACGCGCCGGCGATGAAGCTGCCGGCCGGCCGGGTCGAATCGTTCCTGCGCCGTCCCGATCCCGAGATCAAGGCGGTGCTGCTCTACGGCCCCGACTCCGGCCTCGTGCGCGAACGCGCCGATGCGGTTGCGCGCACTGTCTGTCCGGATCTGCGCGATGCGTTCCTCGTCGCCGAATTGCCCGCCGCAGCGCTCGCCGCCGACCCCGCCCGACTCGCCGACGAGGCGGCGCAGATCAGCTTGATGGGCGGGCGCCGTGTCGTGCGGGTGCGCGACGCCGGCGATGCGATCTCGGCGATCTTCGGCCGATTTCTCGCCGATGCCCGCGGCGACGCGCTGGTCGTCGTCGAGAGCGGCGATCTGCCGGGACGCTCGTCATTGCGTCGGGTGTTCGACGATGCACCGAATACAGCCGCCATCGGCTGCTACGCGGACGGCCCGCGCGAATTGGCGGTGGTGATCCGCGACAGTTTCGCCGCCCGCGGGGTAACGGCCAGCCGCGACGCGGTCACGTTTCTGGTCGAGCATCTCGGCGGCGACCGGTTGCTGACCCGCGCCGAACTCGACAAATTGGCGCTTTACGCCGGTGAGGGCGGTCGCATCGAGCTGGATGATGCCCGGTTGGCAATCGGCGACAGCGCTGCGATCTCGATCGACGACGCGGTGCTCGCCGCCGCGGACGGCGATGCCGCCGCGCTCGAACGCGCGCTGGGCCGGGTGTTTCAGGAGGGCGAGTCGCCGGTTACCGTGATCCGAGCGCTGCTGCGCCATCTGCAGCGGCTGCATGTGATGGCGGCGCGGGTCGCCGCCGGCGACACGGTGGACGCGGTCATGCGCGCAGCCCGCCCGCCTATCTTTTTCAAACAGCAGGATAATTTCCGCCGTCAACTCGGCCGATGGCAGGACGGCGCGCTGCGTCGGCAGCTCGGCGCGCTCGCCGAGGCAGAAGCGCAGATGAAGACGACCGGCCTCCCGGCGGAGACGATCTGCCGCGCCGCGATGCTGACCGCTGCGCGCGGCGCCGATCGCCGCTAAGGGCCGCCGCCGCTGTAGGGGGGCGGTCCGAACCCGCCGCCTCCGTATGCGCTGGATCCGTAATAGGGAGAACTCCACCCGTAGCCATAAGAGCGCGGGTAGCCGTACCGATATCCGTAGCCCGCAGCCAGCGACCGGTGCGTCACCCGGTGGCCATAATGCAGCCGGTGGTACCCGCACGACCAATGATGGCCGGCACGATAGCACCGCGCTTCCGCGGCGCCGGCCATGCTGGTTACGACCAACAGAGCCGCGGCAGCGTTTAACAGAGCCTTTTTCATCGCGATCTCCTGCGCTTACCCAGTCAACAGGAGACCGCCGCAATCGTTTCGGGCACGGCCGGCGCGGGCATGCCTATTGCCGCAACAGGGCCAGCACCCGGTCGAGCTGATCGAGGCTCGAATAATGCAGGGTCAGCGAGCCGCCCCGGCCACGGCCGGCGATCGTGACCTTGAGACCGAGCGCGTCGGCCAGTTCGCGTTCGAGAGCCGCGGTATCGGCATCGCGCGCCCGGAGCGGCGGTTCCGGAGCGGCGGGACGCGACACGCGGCGACGGACCAGAGCCTCGGTCGCGCGCACATTGAGCCCGCGGCCGACCACCTCCTGCGCCGCCGGCGCCGGGTCAGGCAGGGCCAGCAACGCGCGTGCATGCCCGGCCGACAGCGCTCCGCTTTCGAGCATCTGTTGCACCGATTTCGGCAGTGACAGCAGACGGATCGTGTTGGCGACGTGGCTGCGGCTCTTGCCGACCGCCTCGGCGAGGCTGGTCTGGTTGCGGCCGAATTCACGCATCAGCCTTGTGTAGGCCTCGGCCTCTTCGAGCGCCGACAGGTCTTCGCGCTGGAGATTTTCGACCAACGCGATTTCAAGCGTCTCCGCATCGCTCAATTCGCGAACGAGCGCCGGTACCTGGTGCAGCCCGGCACGTTGCGAGGCGCGCCAGCGCCGCTCGCCGGCGATCAGTTCGAAGCTGGTCTCGCCATCATCGGCGACGAGCGGGCGCACCAGCAGCGGCTGTAGAATGCCCTTTTCGCGGATCGACTGCGCCAGCTCTTCGAGTTCGGCGTCGGCGAAATGCCGACGCGGCTGAAAGGCAGAAGGACGAATAGCCTCAATTGGCACCTGCCTCAGGCCAGCGGCACCTTCGGCCGCACGACCGCCGGTCTCCCCCAGCAAGGCGGCGAGGCCGCGGCCGAGCGACGGGCGCCGCGCGCGCTCGCTCATGCCCGGCTCTCGGCGGCGCCGCGGCGCAGGACCTCGCCGGCGAGCTGCATGTAAGCCTGCGAACCCGAGCAGCGGTGATCGTAGATCAGCACCGGCAGCCCATGCGACGGCGCCTCCGAGATGCGGACATTGCGGGGAATCACGGTGTCGTAGACCTTGTCGCCGAAATGGCCGCGGACATCGGCGGCGACCATCTCGCAGAGATTGTTGCGGCGGTCGTACATCGTCAGCAGCACGCCTTCGAGCGCGAGCCGCGGGTTCAACGCCTGCCGCACCCGCTCGATCGTCTCCATCAGCTGCGCCAAACCTTCGAGTGCATAGAATTCGCATTGCAGCGGCACGATGACACGATCGGCTGCGACAAGTGCGTTCACGGTCAACAGGTTCAAGGATGGCGGACAGTCGATCAGCACGTCGTCGTAACTGCCGACCCGGCTCCGGACCGCCCGCGACAGCAGGAATTCGCGGCGCTCGCGGTCGCTGACCTCCAGTTCGGCCCCAGCCAGGTCGGGTGAGGACGGGACCAGCGAGAGCCGCGGCACGGGGGTGGCCAGCACTGCCGATTCGAGTTCGGTCTCGCCGACCAGCAATTTGTAGCTGGTGCCGGCGCGCGCCTCGCGGCGGATGCCGAGCCCGGTGGTGGCATTGCCTTGGGGATCGAGATCGATGACGAGGACGCGGCGGCCGACCGCGGCCAAGGCGGTCGCGAGATTGACCGCAGTCGTGGTCTTGCCGACCCCGCCCTTCTGGTTGGCGATGGCCACGATCCGGGCGCGATGCAGGCCGTTGGCGGGCCGCCGCGCATGTTCAGCCGCGACGAAGCTCACGAGCAACCCGGTCCAATATGAGGACGACCCCGCGCGGGTCGGTGCGACTGCGATGGCACGATGCCGCCATTGTCCAGGCTTCGCGCAGGGCGGTCAATTCCTCCTCGACCCGCGCCCCCTTTAAAAACAGGCAGCGCGTGTCTGAGCCGATAAACCGTTCCGCGAGCGGGAGAAGCCGGTCGAGCGGGGCGCAGGCGCGGGCGGTCACGAGGTCGACCGGGTGGGCAGGGACGGCCTCGCTGCGGCGCGCGTGGATCGCGATTCGAGTATCGGTAACCCGCGCCGCCTCGCGCAGGAAGGAAACCTTGCGCGAGTCCGCTTCGATCAGCTCCACGCCGGGCACGCCCAGGACTGCCAGCACCAGCCCGGGAAAGCCGGCGCCGCTGCCGAGATCGACTAGGCTCGCCGCCCCTGGCGGGACATATTCGAGCAGCTGCGCCGAGTCGAGGAAATGCCTGCGCCAGAGATCGTCGAGGGTGTCGCGGCCCACCAGATTGATGGTGCCGGACCAGCGGCGCAACAGGTCGGCATAGGCCTCCAGCCTAGCCAGCGTTTCACGTGAAACACCGGTCAGCGTGGCAAAGCCGGCGGTGTCGAGCGGCGCCTCCCGGTGGGCGCTCACGCCGCCTGCTGGGCCGGCCGGCGCTTGACGTATTGCAGCAGCGCGACCAGCGCCGCCGGGGTCACGCCGGAGATCCGCGCTGCCGCGCCGAGCGTAGCTGGCCGCGCCGCCGCCAGCTTGCCGCGGATTTCCGCCGACAGCCCGCCGACCGCGGCGTAGTCGAGCGCCGCCGGCAATTCCAGCGCCTCGTCGCGGCGGAAGGCCGCGATGTCTCGCGCCTGCCGGCCAAGATACCCGGCATAGCGGGCGTCGATCTCCAGCTGCTCGGCGATCGGCGGCGGAACGGCACCAAGTTGCGGCCACACTGCCGCGAGCTTCGCGACATCGATGTCGGGATACGCCAGCAATTCGGCCGCCGTACGCGGCACCCCGTCGGCATTGACCGCGAGGCCGCGGCGCCGCAGCTCGGTCGGGCTCAGCCGCAGCTCGGTCGCCATCACCCGCGCCGTGTCGAGCGCGGCAGTCTTGGCCGCGAAGGCCCGCGCCCGCTCCAGCCCGACCGCGCCATTCCGTAACCCGATCGGGGTCAGCCGCTGGTCGGCATTGTCGGCACGCAGCGTCAGCCGGTATTCGGCGCGCGAGGTGAACATCCGGTAGGGTTCGCTGGTGCCGCGCGTTACCAGATCATCGATCAGCACGCCGATATAGGCGTCGGCGCGGTCGAGGATCAGCGGCGCCGCGCCGGCGGCGGAGAGCGCCGCGTTGATTCCGGCGATCAGCCCCTGTGCCGCCGCCTCCTCGTATCCCGTCGTGCCGTTGATCTGGCCGGCCAGGAACAAGCCCGGGATGCGGCGGCTCTCGAGGCTCAATTCCAGCTCGCGCGGGTCGACATAATCATACTCGATCGCATAGCCCGGCCGCCGCATCACCGCGCGTTCGAGCCCGGGGATCGTCGCGACGAACGCCTCCTGCACCGCGCGCGGCAACGAGGTCGAAATGCCGTTCGGATAGATCGTGCCGTCGTCGAGTCCTTCCGGTTCGAGAAAGATTTGATGGCTGGCGCGCTCGGCGAAGCGCACCACCTTGTCCTCTATGGAGGGGCAATAGCGCGGGCCGATCCCGGCGATCTCGCCGGAATAGAGCGGCGAGCGATCGAGATTGCTGCGGATCAGCGCATGCGTTGCCGGCGTCGTCGCGGTGATGTGGCAGTCGACCTGCGGGATCGTGATGCGCTCGGTCAGGAACGAGAACGGCACCGGCGGGTCGTCGCCGTTCTGGGCGTCGAGCCCGACCCAATCGATCGTGGTGCCGTCGAGCCGCGGCGGCGTCCCCGTCTTCAGCCGCCCGAGGGCAAAGCCGCAACGCCGCAGGGTCGCCGACAGGCCGGTTGACGGCGCCTCGCCGACGCGCCCGGCCGGGATCTTCTCGTCGCCGATATGGATGAGGCCGCCGAGAAAGGTCCCGGTTGTCAGCACGACGCGGCCGGCGGCAAGCCGGCGACCGTCGCCGAGCGCGAGGCCGCATACCCGGCCGGAGTCGTCGAGCAGCAAATCCTCGGCGGCGCCTTCGACGATCGTCAGGTTGTCGAGCTCGGCCAACAGGGCCTGCATCGCGGCACGGTACAGCTTGCGGTCGGCCTGGGCACGCGGGCCGCGCACGGCCGGGCCCTTGCTGCGGTTCAGCATGCGGAACTGGATGCCGGCGCGGTCGATTGCCCTTCCCATGACTCCGTCGAGGGCGTCGATCTCGCGCACGAGATGGCCTTTCGCCAGGCCGCCGATCGCCGGGTTGCACGACATCTCGCCGATCGTCGCCCGCTTGTGCGTCAGAAGCGCGATGCGGGCCCCGAGCCGCGCCGCCGCGGCCGCCGCCTCGCAGCCGGCGTGGCCGCCGCCGACCACGACGACGTCGTATCGCTCGCTTGGGGAATCCATAGCGGCGGAATGTAGGAACCCAGCAGCGGCCTGTCGAGCGTTTCACGTGAAACACCGGCGGCGCTATTTGCCGATGCAGAAGTCCGCGAAGATCACGTCCAGCAGGTCTTCGACATCGACCCGGCCGGTGATGTGGCCGAGGCTGCGCCAAGCCAAGCGCAAGTCCTCGGCGCGCAATTCCGGCAATCCCGCATCGAGGGAGCGGCGCAGCGCATCGAGCGCAGTTTCGAGCGCCTCGCGATGGCGAGCGCGGGTCAAGAGCGGCGCTTCGAGCGCGTACCCCTCGGCAACCCTCGCGGCCAGGACTTCGATCAAGTGCGGCAGGCCTTTACCGGTCAAGGTCGAGACCGGCACCGCGCCGTCGGGCAGTCGATTCATTTCGGGAGCGAGATCGACCTTATTGGCCACAAGCAGTGTCGTGGCTGCGGGCCAGGCGGCCGCGCCGGCGGCATCCTGCGGATGGCGCGCGTCGAACACGAACAGGCGCAACTCGGCGGCCTCGGCGCGCGCAAGGGCGCGGCGCAGCCCTTCCTGCTCGATCGCGTCGCGGCTGTCGCGTAACCCGGCCGTATCGGCGAGCACGACCGGGTAGCCGGCGAGATCGACCGCGACCTCGATCACGTCGCGGGTGGTGCCGGCGATCGGCGACGTAATCGCCGCCTCGCGTCGGGCCAACTGATTAAGTAAGCTCGATTTTCCGGCGTTGGGCGGGCCGACGATGGCGACCGCGATGCCGTCGCGCAATCGCTCGCCGCGGCGGCCGTCGGCGAGGTGCGCCTCGATCGCGGCGAGCAGCCCTCGCGTCTCGGCCTCGACCTGCGCTTCGATTTCCGGCGGCAAATCCTCGTCCGGGAAGTCGAACGCCGCTTCGAGATGCGCCAGCAGCCGCACCAGCCGGTCGGCCCAGCCGCGGTAGAGCTCGCCGAGGGCGCCGTCGAGCTGGCGCAGAGCCTGACGCCGCTGCGCCTCGGTTTCCGCGGCGGCGAGGTCGGCAATCGCCTCGGCTTGGGTCAGGTCGAGTTTGCCGTTCTGGAACGCCCGCTTGGTAAATTCGCCTGGCTCGGCCAGACGCAGTCCCAGCCGGCGCTGCACCACCATGATCGCCGACAGCACCGCGCGGCTGCCGTGGAGGTGAAATTCGGCGATGTCCTCGCCGGTCGCGCTGCGCGGGCCCGGAAACCACAGCGCCAGAGCGTCGTCGAGCGCGTCGCCGCTGGCGGGATCGCGCAGCCGCACATGTGTCGCCAGGCGCGGCTTCGGCACGCGGCCGGCAAGCGCCGCCAGCGCCATGCCGGCCTGAGGTCCGGAAATCCTGACAATCGCGATGGCGGCGCGCCCGGCGGCGGTCGCCGGGGCGTAAATGGTATCGGAGGGAGGGTGATCGGCCCTCAGTGCTTCGGCGGCAGCTGGTCCGGCTGCAGGATCAGCCGTTCGACGCGACCGCCGTTCTTGACGTGCGTCTCCAGGATTTCGTCGATGTCGGCAGTGTTCTCGTAGTGGTACCACACGCCCTCGGGATAGATGACCATGTTCGGCCCGAACTCGCAGCGGTCGAGGCAGCCCGCAGCGTTGCAGCGGATGCTCTCGATCCCCATCTGCTTCGCCTTTTCGCGCATATAGCCGCGCATCTTCTCGACGCCGCCGACCGACTCCGCGCGGGCACTGCACGAGCTGCGGGGATGCCCTTCCGGCCGCACATTGGTGCAGATGAAGATATGGTGCTTGTAAAACAGTTCCGGATCGGCCGGCTTATCGGTCATTCATGTCTCCCTTGCGGCAACGGCGCCGCGCCTCTCGCAATCTGCCGTTCCGCTTCCAAGATGGGGTGAACCGTAACCCGTCGCGCCGCAGGCGGCAACAAAGGAGCGTGCCGATGCCCACCGACAAAAACCGCCTCGGCGACGAGACCAGCCCCTACCTGTTGCAGCACAAGGACAACCCCGTGCATTGGCAGCCCTGGGGGCCGGAGGCGCTGGCCGCGGCGCAGTCGGAGGACAAGCCGATCCTGCTGTCGGTCGGGTATGCCGCCTGCCACTGGTGCCATGTGATGGCGCATGAGAGCTTCGAGAACCCAGCCATCGCGGCGGCGATGAATCGCGACTTCGTCAACATCAAGGTCGATCGCGAGGAGCGGCCGGATCTCGACGCGATCTACCAGCACGCGGTGGCGCTGATGGGCGAGCAGGGCGGCTGGCCGTTGACGATGTTCCTGACACCGGCGGGCGAACCATTCTGGGGCGGCACCTATTTCCCGCCGGAGCCGCGCTGGGGCCGGCCCGGGTTCCCACAGGTGTTGCAGTCGCTCGCGACCGCCTATCGCGACAAGAACGAAGCGGTTTCGAACAATGTCGCGGCATTGCGCCAGGCGCTGCAGCGGCTCGGCCGGCCTGAGGCCGGGCAGGGCGTCCCGATCACACCGGAGCTGCTCGATGCGATTGCCGAGCGGCTCTTGCGCGAGGTCGATCCGATCCATGGCGGCATCGGCACCGCGCCGAAATTCCCGCAATGCGGCATCTTCGAAACGCTGTGGCGGGCCTGGAAGCGCACCGGCACCGTCGCCTATCGCGACGCCGTGTTGCGCACCCTGACGACCATCTGCCAGGGCGGCATCTACGACCATCTCGGCGGCGGCTTCGCCCGCTATTCGACCGACCAGCGGTGGCTTGCGCCGCATTTCGAGAAGATGCTGTACGACAACGCCGAACTGGTCGACCTGCTGACCCTGGTCTGGGAGGACACCCGCGAGCCCCTCTACGCTCAGCGTATCGCCGAGACGATCGGCTGGCTCGAACGCGAAATGCTGACCGCCGAGGGCGGCTTCGCCAGCAGCCTCGATGCGGACAGCGAGCACGAGGAAGGCAAGTTCTACGTCTGGACCGAGGCCGAGATCGAGGCCGTGCTCGGGCAGCGCGCCGATTTGTTCAAGCAATTCTATGATGTGACCCCTTCCGGCAACTGGGAGGGGCACACGATCCTGAACCGGCTGGACCACCCTGACCTCGCCGATACCGAGACCGAGGCCGAATTGGCGCGGTGTCGCGAGGCGCTGTTCCAGGCGCGCGCGCCGCGGGTGCGGCCTGGCCTCGACGACAAGGTGCTGGCCGACTGGAGCGGGCTGATGATCGCCGCGCTCGCCCATGCCGGCGCGGCCTTCGAGCGGCCGGACTGGGTCGCCCTCGGCCAACGCGCCTTCCGCTTCGTCTGCGAACAGATGTCCGGCCCGGACGGGCGGCTGCGCCATAGCTGGCGCGGCGGCGAGGCGCGGCACCCGGCCAGCGTCGACGATTACGCCGATCTCTCGCGCGCGGCCCTGGCGTTGTACGAGGCGAGCTTCGACGAGAGCTGTATCGCACAGGCGGATAGCTGGGTCGCCGTGCTCCACCAACACTACTGGGACGCCGACGGCGGCGGCTATTTCTTCGCCGCCGACGACACCGAGGGGCTGATCGCCCGGGCCAAGACCGCGACCGATGCCGCGGTGCCGGCCGGGAACGGCACGATGGTCGGGGTCCTGACCCGCCTCGGGCTGCTGACCGGCGACGAATCCCACCGGCGGCGGGCCGAAGCGATCCTCGCGACCTTCGCCGGCGAGGTCGGCCGCAACTTCTTCCCGCTCGCGACGCTGCTCAACAACGCCGAATTGGCGCTGAAGCCCGTGCAGATCGCGCTCGCCGGCGCGCCGGACAATACGGAATTCGCCGAACTGCACCGGGCCGTCTATCGGGTATCCGTACCCAACCGGATCGTCATTGCTGCGCTGCCCGGCCGCGACCTGCCCCCGGACAACCCGGCGCACGGTAAGGGCCGGGTGGGCGGTCGGGCCGCCGCCTATGTCTGCGAAGGCCCCGTCTGTTCGCTGCCGCTGACCGTACCACAGGCGCTTGTCGACAGGCTCGCAGAGATTCGATAGGTTCTCGGATTGTTCTGATCGGAGGTCCCGATGCCATCGCTGTCAATACCAAGCCCGATCGGGCAGCTAACGATTGAGGCCAACAACCAAGCGATTGTCGCTATTCGTTGGGCCGCCGACCTGGGGGCCGACGACCCGGCGGGCGCAGCAACGCCGCTGCTGAAGGAGGCGGGGCGCCAGCTCCACGCCTATTTCGCCGGCCGGCTCCATCATTTCGACCTGCCGCTCGCAGCGGGCGGGACGGATTTCGAACGCCGGGTTTGGGACGCTATGTGCGCGATCCCCTATGGTGAGACCCGCTCCTACGGCGACCTCGCGCACGCCGTGGACTCGGGCCCGCGCGCCGTCGGCGGCGCCTGCGGCAAGAACCCGATCCCGATCATCGTGCCCTGCCACCGCGTGTTGGCGCGCGGCGGGCTGGGCGGCTATAGCGGCGGCACCGGGCTGCCGACTAAGCAGTTCCTGCTCCATCTCGAAAGCCGGCTGCGCAAAGCCGCTTAACGGGGCGGCTCGCCGCCGCTATCGTCCGCCCCATCACACCCCAAACGGAGGGAGGACGAGATGGCCCACGCGATCCGCTTTGCGAAAACCGGCGGCCCGGAAGTCTTGGAATGGCAAACGACCGAGGTGGGCAAGCCCGGTCCGGGCCAGGTGCGGCTGCGCCACACCGCCGTCGGGCTCAATTACATCGATACCTATCAGCGCAGCGGGCTGTACCCGATGCCGTTGCCAAGCGGCCTCGGCTCCGAGGCCGCCGGCGTCATCGAGGAGGTCGGGGCGGGCGTTGCCGACCTGAAACCGGGCGACCGCGTCGCCTATGCCGGCGGCCCGCTCGGCGCCTACAGCGAGGCGCGCGTGATGCCAGCCGACCGGCTGGTCCCGGTGCCGTCCGGCATCTCCGACCAGCAGGCGGCCGCAATGATGCTGAAAGGCATGACCGCCTGGTACCTGATCCGCCGCACCCATGCCGTGAAGCCGGGCGAGACGATTCTTATCCATGCCGCCGCCGGCGGCGTCGGGCTGATCGTCTGCCAATGGGCGAAGCATCTCGGCGCGACTGTGATCGGTACCGTCGGCAGCGACGACAAGGCCGGGCTGGTCAAGAAGAACGGCTGCGACCATCCGATCGTGTACACGCGCGAGGATTTCGTCGCCCGCGTGA
>Ga0102924_1003054_pt1 | contig 17740 bp, 21 predicted proteins | sample PaiPotPPM11metaG_FD_80116 | JGI IMG/M metagenome (GOLD analysis project Ga0102924, IMG submission 80116) | Iron sulfur acid spring bacterial and archeal communities from Banff, Canada, to study Microbial Dark Matter (Phase II) - Paint Pots PPM... ...
CGCGCCCTGGACGCCATCCGCGCCGCACTCGACGGAAAACCCTGGCTCCCGCCACTCCCCGCACCAGCCTGACACCCGATCACGCACCACCCGTGAATGGACACGTCCGCAGCTTGCGCTTGATGGTCGGCAGGCTCTCAGTGGCGCGGTCAACCTCGATCCACCACGAGTCTTCCACCGCGCCTGCCCGCACCACTGCATAGGCATCGGGCTTGAGCCAGTCGCCGATCCCATCCGGTACCCACGACGCCGGTACTGCCCGATACGTCGCGAGCGCCAGCGTGCTAGTCCGGGCGGCTTCCACGAGCCGCACGTACAGCTCAGAGACAGCCAGCGTGTGTGCCAGGAAGAGCTGACTCGGCGTCCAAGGGTGTCGCGGTCGCTTCACCGACTGCTCGTCGGTCAGGAGCGGCACGACGTGCTGTCCCGCGATGCCGAGGGCGTACACCAGCCCGGCCGAACCAGCACGTACACCACCGATGCGTCGTTCCAAGGTGGTGACGAGGCCATGGTCTGCGAGTCGGGCCAGGACGCGCCGGCGCGTTCGTTCGCGAGAGGTAGTTGACAAGGTTCCAAAATGGAGCCGGGTGAGTTGAGTGCCGGTGAGTACGCGTACGCGTCCGAGATCCCGTAGCACCGCCTGATCACGTTCGCTCAGCGTCTCAGACAGCCGTGCCGCCGTCGCGCGTGAGACATACCGGGCCGTCATGACCGGTTCCCTATGAGAATGACGTGCCCGCATAGTGCGGACACGTAAGTCGTTGGACAAACCCGCGTCCAACGACCCGTTGACCAGCGTGCATGCGCTAGCGGACTCGGCGCGACCGGGTAGGCGGTCGGTAGGGCGAGCGGACGTAGCCTCATGCCTTATCTCCGCTTGTGCGCCGCCCAAAGCTGGCGCTCGGGTTGTTTGCGGTATCCCCGGTTCGTGCCTTGATGGCTGCCTCGACTTCAGCGCGCGGCACGCCGTAGCGGTCGCGGCTGGCTGTCGCCAATTCGTCGGGATCACGCACCACCGGGCCGAGCGGCAGCGTGGTACCCGTAACCGGCGCGAGTGTCGTGCCGTCTACGCTTGGCCGCGCGGCGATCTCGTACTGCCCGAGGCCCTTCAGATCATCGACCGTCAGCGGCGCGAAGCGGCGAGCCAGCACACCGGCGTCTTCGTGCTCGACGGCGAACGTGACTTGCGTGCGCACGGTGCCGAGTACTGCCGCCTTGACCGACTCCGGGAGCTGGGCGAGGTACTGGTTCGCCAGGGTCAGCCCGAGGCCGAGTCCGCGAGCCTGGGCCAGCATGTCAGCGATGGCCAGCGGCAAGCGCACGATGTCTTGCGCTTCGTCAATGTAGGCGAACACCGGCCGTCGCTTGGCCGCATCGACGGCTACCCGCGCGAGCGTAGCCTGCCAGAGCGCCGACACTAGCAGGGAACCCAGCAGGTTCGCGGTTTCGGTGCCGAGCGTGCCCTTGGCCAGTGATACGAGCAGCGCCTTGCGCTCGCGGAAGATCGCATCCAAGTCGATCCCCTCGCTTTGGCCGAGTAGCAAACGGATAGGGGTGCGGCTCGTAAAGGCTTCAACCTTGTTGAGCACGGGGCCGATGGCCTGCGCGCGTTCGCTGTCGCTCAGCCGGTCGTACCACTGCCAGAAGGCGCGGAGGGATTCCGGTAGGTGCTCGTCGCGTAGGACGACGCGACGGAACGCCGGCTGGGTCAATAGCGGTGCGATCTCAACCAGGGTGAACGCCGCGCTGTCAGGTGCCTTGGCGTTGACGAGCGTCGCCAACGCGCCGCGGAGGATGTGGTCGGACCGCGGACCCCAATACGCGGACCAGATCTCACGAAAAATGTGGACGACGTTATCCACGACCAGCTCGCGGGCTTCTTCGCTGTGCGTCCGGCCCAAGATATTGAACCCGATGGGGCGGTTGCGCTTGCTGGCGTCGAGCACGATCACCCGTTCGGCGTCACGCTCGTCAATACGCGCCAGCACGTCGGTAATGAGGTCGCCTTTCACGTCAATGGCAACAACCCCATGCCCGGACCGAATGTCTTGCAAAATCAGGCTGCCCAGCAACCAGCTTTTGCCGGAACCCGTTGGCCCGAGGACGAACATGTGCCGCAGTCGGTCCGCTGGCTTCAGTGCAAGCATGCGCTCGTCCATGCCGGGATAGTTGGACCGTGCCAAAACCGTGCCACGCGTCGACATAGCAAAGCTGGGCGGTAGCTGCCGGGCGGTACTTTGCATGATGCCAGGCAGTCGTACCGACGACACCGGCAAGCCGACTAGGCCGCTGGCTTCCTTGGTATTGATGAGCAGCGGCCAATGCGTGACCGGAAACGCGCGACTCTGCATACGCCGGTTAACGATCAGCGAGGGCAGCAGGCGACGGCGCAAGCGCACGCCTGGTGCATTCAGAGCGTGCAGGTTGCCCCACACGCGGCCGAACAGTACATGTGCCGTCCGCTTGTCCCGGCTGACTACACCGAGCCGGGCCACTGCCCGCAGAAGAGGCTCACGCTGTTTGACGCGTGCTGCTTGCACCGCCTCGGCGTCACGCGGGACGGTACCTTCCCACCACCAGGCGGGTGAGCTGTCTTTGCCAGCCTGCGCGGTGCGAACCGGTGCAGGCGTTCCCGCGCTCGTGACGATCCACTGCAACCGAATTTCCTCCTTGCGGCTCACCGGTTGGAATGCAGCCAGTAGGGCTGCATTGGCAGCTTCGGCCCGCTCAGACGCGAGTGGCCGCGCTGGCGTAGTCATGGTCAACTCAGCTGCCACCCGGAACGCGGGGCGCGTTTTCAGATAGTCAGGTACCGCCTCGATGCGAACACCCGGCAATGTCGCACGCAGACCGGATAGCAGGCGCTGCTGGTCGTGCTTGCGGACTAGCGAATAGTGCTCGATAGCGGCCGGGGTAGCAACGGTTTCCACTGCAACCGGCGGCAGCGGCAGCAACGCATAGCGGGTGGGGTGCGTGGTCGCGCTGATGCCGGCGAGCCAGGTGGCAGTTTCGTCAGGTGTCAGGCCCGCGGGCGGATACAGCCGGTAAGCCACGAGTGACCGTCGCCAGTCGTCCATGTGCCACCAGCGAGCAGCCAGCACCAGCCCGAGTATCGTCACTCCGAGCACCGCAATGATGATGGCTACGGTCACACGTTGCCTCCTTCCGGCTGGTCTATTCCTTCGGCTGCCGTGTCATTGCTCGCAGGCTGGCGTTGCTGCTCGTCGCGGAGTTGGTGTCCCAGTGCAATGACGGCTTGAATAAGCAGGTCGATATCCACATCGTGTCGCTGTTTTCCTTTGATACTGATCCGCCACTGCTGGGCCATGACACCCCCTTCCTTTCTATTCACATGAGTTGGTGCTAGCGCGCAGCACCCTACTTTTTGTTATGCGTTCCGGAAACGGAACAGTCAAGGCGTAAAATTTACGGCACCGAATTTACGGTGGAGACTGTGGATAAATTGTGCGCATTACTCGATGCCATTGCTCGTGGTTTGTAGCTCGCGCAAGAGCTGACCAGCTACGGCGTTGGATACGTTGAGCTGTGCCCGCAGCACGTCCCGTGTGATGCGTCGTCCGTGCTTGTCACGGTGTGATTGGGCGGCTGTACGCGCTCTCGCCATGAGGGCTGGTGTCAGGACAGGACCGTCCGGGACCGTCCCGTTGTCGTCCTGGACGGTGCTGCGCAGCAACGTCAGCAAGCGTGGGCCGACTTCGCTCCAGCCGATAAGGAGCAACGGGGCTACTGCGTCGAAGCAGGCTCGCCCGTACACGCCTGCCAGGATTGGGCGAGCCGTGTTGAGTCCGAACGTGATCGCCCCGCACGTCACGAGCAGCAGCCGCGGACCTGCTAGTCGGTCGTTGATCCCGTGGGCGCGCAAGAACTGCACGCTCGCCAGCAAGGACACGACCGACAGGTCTACGGCGGGCGCCACGAGTGGTGCGATCCAGCCGGGTACGCCCAGGGCGAGCCCGATTTGCCAGCCGTTGCCGAAGCCGAACGCGAAGCTCAAGCCTGCAATGGTGAACACGACGCTCGTAACGGTGCGTCGAACCACTCGGGCAACGCCGCTCGTGTACATGGCGGTCAATACCGGCGTCCGAAGATGAGGGTGTAGAGGACGCCCAGGACGACGAGGACGATCACCTCGGGCAGCAGCGGTGCCAGCAGCTCGTAAGCCAGGTGCACCCCGAAGGCGATGGCGAGCAGAAGGAGAAGCGCGGCCTGGCCGCGCTTCATCCATCCATCTGGTTCGTACTTCACGACGGCCGGTACTCCTCGTGTTCGGCGCTGTTCCTGAACACCAGGCTGACCGACGTCAGGACGAGTCTCACCGCAGCCACCAGTCGGCACGCGGTTCGCTGTACGGCCGATGTGCCCGACGAACAGCCCGCCGCTGGGCGACCGCTCGTGCCGCTTCGGCCATCATGCGGTCGAATACGGCGTCTGTCTCGCGGTTGATACGGCGCACCTCAGCACGCCGCCCGGTGCTCCTCGTCGTGGACACGAGCACGACCACCACGACGAAGAGCGCCACGGCGATGAACATGTAGACCATCACTTATCCCAGCGGCCCGAACCGATGGTTAAGCAGGCCAAGCGCTGTTCGGTTAGCGGCCGCCTCGTAGGTGGCCACCAGCAACTCGTCGTCGGGATCACCGGCCGCCAGGTCGTGGCGGTAGTGCCGGAACTGAATCGCCCGGCCCGCTGCGTGGGCATGCGTGGCCATCACCACGTCGATTTCGGTGGCGACCGTCCTACCGTGCTCGATAGCTGCTAGGCGCTCCAGCTCGCCATGTGCCCGGATACCGCGTTGCGCCTGCCGCTCCACTCGCGTCGGCTGGTAGTCATCGGCTGCCGGAAGGTAGACCTTGTCCCGCCGCGCCATGTCGTAGCTCATCTTGAACTGCCTCTTCTCGTAGACCTTCTTGCAGACGGTCGATATCGCTGGTCAGGTGACGTGGGCACCAATCCGTCTGTTCTTCATTATGAAGAGTAGCCTTGCATGATGAAGAGGACAAGTCGACGATCCGGGGGTACCGAGGCAGTGCAGGGCCCGGGCAGCCGTGGTGACCCTTCGGACGTCACATCGGCGTCATACTGGCCTGGGAACCGACCCTGCCAGCAGGAGTGGTACACCTTGATCGTGCTCAACATCCCCGCGCGGACCGCCAGGCTCGACTGCCGAAGGTAACCAGCCATGCCACCGAAGCGCCGACAGGCACAGACCCACGACGCACCGCCTGAACCGGGTGCGGAGTCCACGCAGCGCGTGATGCTGATGGATCTGTACCACCATCTGTCACGGGCAGACGTACCAAACGCCAGCAAAGTTGCCGCTATAAAGAACTACACACAAGACCCAGAAGCACAAAGCCAACTCTATGAGATGCTAATCGACTGGCTTTCTAAGCATCCACCTGCGGAAGACTTTGACGAACCGCTAGAAATTGCCAGACAACCATCAGGTGACTACGACAAAGTACTCGATGAGCCAGGCGAAGCCGCTGAAAGCACACTGCGTGAACATCAAAAATATGGTATACATACAGAACGTATGGAGTTTGATGCACAACGAATTATTGAGCAGGCACTAGCAGCAGGTGCCAAAGCACCGGACAATCCCGCGCACCCCGAACCGGATACCAGAGTACAACTGGAAGCGACGGCTGCCCAAGCAGTCCGCCTGCATGAGGTACTCACCGAACTACGGGAGCGAGGCGTACCACTGACAGCAACCGAAGCGGAACTTGCCATTGCTGGTCTTCATGAAATCGCGGAACGCAATACAAGAACCGCCTGGCAGCTTGGGTTGCATGCCGTCGAGCGTGGCTTGATAAGTCAAGTTAAACTTGCTGAACTACTTGGAAGCAGCAGCGCCAGCGTCAGTCGCCGTTACCGGAGCGACACTGGTGAATCCAAAGAGCAGTAATAATCACAAGCGCTTTAAGTCCCGGCATTGCATAACCTAAAAGAAGAGCGCCTGAAGGCGCTCCGCGTCTAGCCGATCTACGCAAAAGTTTCTTGTTAAATTGGAATCGGCCTGGATAACTTTGCACACGCCACAGTAGCCACCGTAAGCTATTTATCCCATTCCAGGAGATACGGATGTCTGATGCAATAGACAAACCCGATGAAGGTGAGGCTGCGCGCGGAGACGGCAGTGCTGCGTCCGTATCATCGCCCACACAAACTACTCAAGTGCCGGACTGGACCGTGAAGCTTCCCAAGGGCGCCAGTGCCGTCGATAACGGCAACACCCTCCAGCCCGATCCAGGTGACGAGGGTTTCGGGGAACTGACGGAAGCATAGCGATACGAGTAGCGCATCTGCTGGTGGACGACGGTCCTGATGAGCTGTGGGACGACTCACGTCGCAGACTCGCCCCCCTGCAAGCGGAGGAAGACCAGCCTAGCGCGCAGTGCTTGCCAAATATCTATGATCATGCGCCCAGTTAGGCGCCAGATCTGTTGACCTCCACGCCCCCACCACGCATCATGAGCAGAGCACGCTTCACCAAGTTTCTTGCAAGGAGGTAGTGATGCGCGCACGGTTCCTCGGCAAGGACCCCGACTCCCAGGTCGACAACTCGCCCACACTGTTTGCCACCGACCGAACAGACCGCCGGACCTTCATCGCCCAGGGCTGGAAGGTCACCGATCCCCAAGCCTTGGCCGACGTCGGCAAGGTCCCTGACCACGAAGCCATCATCGAGATTCCCGAGGATGTGCTCAAGTTCTATGTCCGCGCCTACCAGGACCAGGAGGAGAAGCACTGACGCAGCTCATCCCGCCTGGCCCGGCCATCCGGCAGCTCTTCCACGAGTTCAAGTACACGGCGTTCCGGCTCGAAGCCCGCGACCGCTACGACGCGTCGTACGAGAACGAGTCACTGGCCAAGTTCTTGGCTGGTGAGCCGGATGACCTGCCGTGGATGCAGACCTGGCTGGACATGCTGCGCGAAGCCACTGCGGCGGGCCGACACTTCGCACGGGTGCGGGTCGTCAGCCTGCCGCTGAACGACTACAGCCGCTTCGGTGTCTGGTGTGCCCAGTTCACGAACGGTGCCGGTGAGGACATCCGCTACCTTGTCCGTGACCAGGCCGACGCAGCCGGGCTGCCAAGCCAGGACTATTGGCTGTTCGACTCATCCAAGCTGATCCGTATGCACTTCGATGAACAAGACCGCTTCCTCGGCGGCGAGCACATCGAAGGCCCTGCCGAGATCGTGCAGGCTAACTACTGGCGCGACGCTGCCTGGCACAAGGCAGTACGACGGGACGACTTTGCCGATCAACAAGACGACGAGCGTGTCCAACGTCCATGAAGCCCGTATAGCGCTCGGACACCGGCTCCGCGAGCTACGTAACGCTGCCAACTTGAGCGGCCGCCAGCTCGCGGAGTTGTTGTCTTGGCCTGCCTCCAAAATCTCCAAGCTGGAGAACGGCCGCCAGACCCCGAGTGACGATGACATCCGGGCATGGACACGGGCCACTGGCGGCGAGGCAGAGACTGAAGCCCTCCTTGCCTCGCTCCACACGCTTGAAGTCCAGCACGCCGAGTGGCGGCGTATCCTGCACGCTGGTATCCGCCCCAGGCAGAACGAACTTGCCGACCTGGACCAGCAGACCAAACTGTTCCGGGTGTTCGAGTCCACGGTCATACCGGGGCTGCTGCAAACGGCGGAGTACGCCCGTATCCGCTTTGCCGAAGGCATCCGAGTTTTCAATTTGACCAACGACATCAACCAGGCAGTACAAGGCCGTGTCCAGCGGCAGGAGATTCTGTACCGGCAAGACAAGCGGTTTCACTTTGTGCTGACCGAAGCGGCCTTGCGTATGCGGCTGTGTCCACCCGAGGTGATGCTCGGGCAGCTCGACCGCTTGGTCTCGCTCTCGGCGCTGCCGAGTGTCCGGCTCGGCATCATCGGCTTTCGGACCCAGTACGCTACGTCGCCGTGGCATGGCTTCTGGATGTACGACGCCGACCGCGTGCTCGTGGAAACCTACTCCGCAGCGCTGACCCTTGCTCAGCCACCAGAGATTGAGCTGTACGCTCGCGTGTTTGACGAGTTGGCCGCGGTTGCCAGCTACGGCCGGGCAGCGAGAGGGATCATCCACGCGGTTATCGACGACCTAGCGGCGGAAGTGCCTGATGACGATGGCTCGTAATTTCTCATGGCACGTGCGCTCAAGAAATTGCTAGCAATACAGAGAAATTTTCTGTTCAGCGAATCGGTTTCCTTCTACGCTGCCGTTTGGGCGCCCAACTCCCCAGCAGCAGCGTCGGAAGAGACCGTCTTGAGTACCATCGTTCCCCTGCTCACGCGCGAGCAGCTTGACCGCTTGCCAGAGCGTGCCCGCGAGATCATCGAGTACCGCAAGAGCGGTCTAAGCCTCAACCACATCCAGGGCTGTCCATTGGACTGTGCCTACTGTATTAGACACACCTACGGCTTGTGGGACCAGCGCCAGCCACGAGCGCTCGTGTCCGACGCTCAAGCCGTCGCCCAGCTCGTATCGCATCGGTACTTTCAAGCGCACTTGACGCCGCTCCAGCTCTTCAACCGGGCAACCGATCCGTTCCTGCCTGCCGTACGGCCGCATACCTTTGCTGTGCTCGAAGACCTGGACGAACGCGGCCTGCGAAATCACGTGCTCGTCATCACGCGCCATGCCCTGAAGCTGGACGACGCCGAGCGGTTGAACCAGCTCATTAACCTCAAAGTAACGCTGCTGTTCACGTACTCGGGCATCGAAGATACGCGTATCGAGCCCTATCCCTCGTCGGTGGCTGCCGACTCACTCAAGCTCATGAGTGCCGTACGGCCGCGGCGCTACCGGACAGTGCTGTACTGGCGTCCGCTGGTCCCCGGACTTAATGATCACGACGAGGACCTGGACCAGGCGTACGAGCTGCACCAGCACGCCGACGCCACGGTGTTTACCGGCCTGTTCTACCGTGACCAGATCGCGGCCTACTACCGAGCAAGCGGTCTGCCCGAGCCATATGACGCAACGGCTCGACGCAAGATCGTGCCAGAAACGCTCGAACAGCGGATACTGACCGCCTTTGTGGACTCAACCTCGCTGTTCCGCAAGACCTCGTGTGCGGTGAGCTTCGTTCACGGGCTGCCGGACTACAACGGCCATGTCGGCATCCGCGAACTCTGCGACATCTGCCCCTTGAGTCAACTCGCGCTGTGCAAACAAGCCCACCAGGTGCCGACTGAGCAGCAGCTATACGAAGTCGCCCACGCGTTGCCTGAAGCGCGCAGCCTTGCGGTTATAGACATTACCGACCGAGCGGCGGTGATTGCCGGACTCGCCAGCGAACAGCCGCGCTACTACCTGCAACACGCGCTCACCTTTCAGATGCACGACGAACAGCATCCGCATCATGCCCAGCGTCACGGCCGGGCAGAGATCGGATGGGGGGAAGGGAATACAGCATGACCGACTGGACGAGCCTTACCTACGCCGTAGTCGATGTCGAGGGCAACGGTCAGCAGCCGCCCGACCTGGTAGAGCTTGCCGTCGTGCCGATCGTCGCCGGCCAGATCGGCGAGCCGACAAGCTGGCTCGTCAAGCCCGCACGACCGATCAAGTACTTCGCCACGCGCATCCACGGCATCACCACGGCTGATATCGCCGACGCGCCAACCTTCGAGGACATCGCGGACGAGGTACGCCAAGCGCTCGACGTTCCCGCGCTAGTAGCGCACAACGCACACGTAGACACCAGCGTGCTCCAGCGCCATCTGCCGGAGTGGGAGGTACCCGAGGTCTTTGACACGCTCAAGCTCGCCAAGCGGCTGCTGCCCAACCAGTCGAGCTACCGGCTTGGCATGCTCGTTCGTACCCTCAACTTGGGCGAAGGACTACCTGACGGTCTCACGCCGCATCGCGCAACCTACGACGTGCTGGTGACCGCTCGGCTCTTCGTCGGGCTCACGACGCTCGCTGACACGCCGTTGACCCTCGAAGCCCTACGCGGCGACCCACCAGCCCGGAACAATCATGAAGCTTCGTCCCTTTTCTAGCCGGGACCGCGGCATGTTCGTCAGCGTTGACGGTCCGAGCGGCGCGGGCAAATCCACGATCGTACGCCACTTGGCGCAACTGCTCGTCGCTGCCGGTGAAGCTGTCCACGTTACGGCTGAACCATCCAACGGACCCATTGGCCAGCTCTGCCGCGAGTTGACTGAGACCGTCACTGGGCACGCATTGGCCTGCCTGTATGCAGCCGACCGCTACCACCACATCGAAACCGAGATACGGCCGCTCACGGAGTCGGGCAAGACGGTCATCTCTGATCGCTACGTGCCGTCCGGCCTGATCATGCAGCGCTTTGACGGTATCGATCCCGCCTTCCTCTGGCAGCTTAATGCTGAAGCCGATCGCCCCGACCTGGCCGTCATCCTCGAAGCCGATCCTGAAGTCATTGCCCAGCGCCTTGCCGAACGAGGACCGCATAACCGCTTCCAGCTCACGCCAGGCAGCAGTCATGCCGAAGTGCATTTCTATCAGCAGGCAACCGAGCGCCTGATTCAAGCCGGGTTCGATGTTTTCCGCGTGGACTGTAACCGGCGGCCACCCGAGCAGGTCGCCGCCTGCATCCGTGACCGGCTCGTGGCGTTCTTCGCGGTTCCGAAGTCGGTGCATCTGTCATGACCTCGCCGGAGACCGACCGCTTCCCGCCCGAAGTGATGCAACTGCTTAAGCTCGCCACCAGGGTTATTGGCGAGCACGTCAATGACCAAGGACTGTGCGCGGTCTGCGGTTCGGCGTGGCCATGCGAGCGAGCGCTACTCGCTGAACATAGCCTCGCGGCCTTCTAACCATGACCGGCCATACCTACCCGCAACTCACCAGTGGCTTGACGCTGGCTGCCGTGCCGACCGCAGCCGGGATAGCACGGTCGTTTCTCCGACAGCGTTTGTCGCAGTGGGGGCTAAACCGGCTCGTGAACGATGCCGAGCTGGTGACGAGCGAACTCATCTCCAACGCCATCAACGCCACCGGCACCACCAACCCACGGCCGAAATGGAGCGAGCTGGACAACCTCGCACTCATCACGGTGCGGCTCGTCGTCACCGCTGACAGCTTGGTTGTTGAGGTATGGGACCGTGATCCACATCCACCCGTGCCACGACACCCCGAACAGGTCGATGAAGCGGGCCGCGGGCTGCTCATCGTCGGGGCGCTCTGCCGCCGCTGGAATTACTTCTTTCCCGAGTCAGGCGGCAAGGCTGTCTGGGGCGAGTTGGTGATTCCGTCCTACGATTTAATGTCGTCTGGGCTGCCGAGAAGGCAGCAGCCACGGCTTGAGTTGGCATACTCGGCCGGGCATGTGCCGAGCTACGAAACCCTTGAGCGAGTGCTTGACGGTTTGCGGAAGTGTTAGAGGCCCTGAAGCAATAGCTTCCGCATCGTTTTAACGAGCGCAAAGGCTGGCCCGTTGACTCTGCTTGCTCAATATTTTACAAGTTACTTGGCGATGCGTTCTGCTGCCGATAATACCTACCCGCGCAACTGCGCAACGTGCTCATTTGAGCTATTTGGGGTAGGTCGCTTATATCACATGTAACTCAAATTCACTTGTAATATTATTCACATTTCGATTTGTGAAGCCTGGGACTTTAGTTCATAATACGCGCTTAAGTGCGAATACCGAATAATGGGAGGTATTACAATCGTCCAAATCCATGGACGGGCACTTGTTCATTAAGTACCTACAAACCCTTGAAAGGGGTGAACGGTCATGCCTGTCCAGCAATGGATACGGACAAAGCTGCGTCGGCTCGTGCCGATTGCAGCAGCGCTGACTCTGTTCGGCGGTGGGGCGTTCGCGATCAGCGTCGTGGCGGCCACGCCAGCGCATGCGAGTTGTTCAGGTACACGCTGCGACCCTGCGGGCACAGTTGAGCTTGCGGGCTCAAGCTGGCTCGGAGGCCAAGGAGTCAATGTGTACTCCAACGGCGTTAGCGTCGACGACGATGAGGGAGCGAGCTGTGTTTCGGTCTCTGGGGCACTCGGAGGCTCTGGATGCTCAGCGGGAACCGTCTACGCCGGCGAAATGTACCAGTGCGTAGAGCTGATCAACCGGCTATACCTGACGCGGGGCTGGATTACCGGCACCTGGTGGGGTAACGGCAGCACGCTCAAGAACAACTTGCCGAGTACCGTGACGTACCAGAGTAACGGTTCGATCACTTACCTCAATCCAGGTGATGTTATCACCTTGGACGACGGCGGTGATGGGCACGCGGGCGTCATCAACACTGTGACCTGGAATAGTACGAACAATGACTACGACGTCCAGATCGTCAACCAGAACACGCCTGACGTGTACAGCTCAGCGACCTTGAGCAACAAAACGCTCACGATGGTTGGCTGGGCAGGTTACACCGTCCAGGGCGTGGGACATCACCCAGCGAGTGGCGGGCTAGGAGGTGGATCTAATACAGGTCGTCCTGCGGCCGTGCAGTATGGGTCCGAAATGGATGTCTACGTCATCGGCGGTGGCAACCTCTACAAGGACACCTACGGGTCCGGTTGGGGCGGCTTCAGCGAGCTGAGTGGCGGCAACCTGGTCGGAAGTCCCATGGCCATGGTGTACACCAATGGGTCGTACTCGGAGATGGATGTCTTCGCTGTGGGCAGCGATGGCACGGTCTACAAGGACACCTGGAACGGTTCGGTCTGGACCTTCGGTAACCTCGGTAAGCCGAGCGGCACAAACCTTGTCGGCAACCCGATGGCCATGGAATGGACGAGCGGTTCCTACCAGGAGCTGGACGTCTATGTTACCGGCGCCGACGGCAACGTCTACAAGGACACCTGGAACGGGAGTGCGTGGAGCACTTTCACCCCCCTTGGCACGGGCAACAGCTTCGTGTCGAGTCCCACGGCCGTCCAGTATGGCTCTGAAATGGATGTCTACATTCGGTCATCCAACAATGTGATCTACAAGGACACCTGGACTACAACCTGGTCCGGCTGGAATCCGCTCGGTACCATGACGATGCAACATGAACCGTTCGCCATGGTGTATACCAACGGTAGTTACTCCGAGATGGACATTTACTCCATCGCAACGAGTGCTAACCAGCCAGAGAAAGATACCTGGAATGGTAGTACGTGGAGTAACTGGAACGGTCTGACCGGTGGTTCCCTCGGGTCGCCATATGCCATGGAGTACACAGAAGGCTCCTACCAGGAGATGGACGTGTACCTGCGTGGTGCGAATAACGTCATCTACCACGATAGCTGGAACGGGTCTACCTGGTCCGGCTGGGGCAACCTTGGCACCAGCGGCTTCGCAAGCGAGCCTTCTGCTGTCGAGTACACCAACGGCTCCTACCAGGAGATGGACGTCTTCGCCACGACCAGTGGTGGGGCTGTCTACAAGGACACCTGGAACGGGTCGACGTGGAGCGGCTGGAACCCACTCTGAATGTAGGTACACAAGGCTAAGTGCGTCAACGCTGACGTGACTTATGCCTGCGTGGGGGTGAGAACCTAAAGGTTTCCCGGGCACTCCAGCCTGTCGAGATCCTCTTCTCACCCTCACGTTCGTACCAGGAAAATATGCTTGTCAAGCCAATAGTTTTTCCGTTATTGTTAGAGCAAGTTAATTTTATGCAGGATCAATTCAGATGCAAAAGCAGCAACTCAACTCTAAAGGCTTCGGTCTTATTGCCGTAATAATCGTCATTGCCGTACTCGTTGTACTCGGCGGTGCAGGAGTGTACGTATATCAACGGAATCATACAGCCAATAGTGCGGCTAATGCAAAGGTGACTAATCATACTACCGCGAAAACGGACGGGAGTTCTGGGAACAAGTCAAATCCATCAACAGGCAGTCAGCAAACCTACCTCACGATCCGAGAATGGGGTGTGAAATTACCACTATCAGACACTATCAAGGGCGCATACTATGTTGCAAGCAATAGCTCCAAGGATGCGAGCGGACAGCCAGACACAATGTGGCTAGGGCTTACGTCCCTCAATAGTAAGGGCTGCGATGCCACCTTAGCCAATCAAGGTCAGAGTACGCAACTCGGAGCCTTGTTGCGTGTTTCCCCAACAGCGACCGATCCAGTGTCGGGCACATCTTACACTCAACTTTACCCAAATGGGATAACCATTGGTAACTACTACTACGCATACAAGAGCTGGACAAAGGGTAAGGCTTGCGCCTCGGAAACTCAACTGCAAGCTATCGACTCAGCGTTTGCAACCGCGACAAAGAACGCTGTTACGACAAATAACTAAAGTACGATCTACATGCGAAACCAATCACTCAACAACAAAGGCTTCGGGCTCGTTGCCGTCTTAGCCGTTATCATTTTACTTGCACTAGCAGGCGGCACAGGGGTCTATGTCTATCACCGAGACCATAAGACAAAAGCAACGACGACAGCTGGCAATACAAATACTAAGAGTTCCACGCAGGCAACTAAGAGGGGCAGTACAGCAACACCACCTCCTGCTGATCCGTATGCGGGGTGGAAAACATATACTTCATCATCAATGATGTTGAGTTTCATGTATCCGTCAAACTGGACCGTCAATAAAGAAGAACCATCGGCTCCAAATTGCACCATGGTTACGACGCAGCCAGGTAGCTCGACTACGGGAGATCCGACCGTAACCTTTACTTCATGTCCTTCTTCGTCGAACATATCTTCGCAGAACATAGGAGCAAGCGATAGCAAGGTTCGGACATTTGCCACGGGCGAGGGAGACTCCCTGACACTTGTCGGCACCATAAACCAGCCTTTAGGACCTTCAGGCCAAACTGCTACGAAGCCCACAAGTATGTACGCGACAAGTTGTTGGGATCGCGACTGCTGGCCACAGCTAAAAAACGGAAGTTTCGTTGCTATGACTATAGGAGCGATTAATAATAGTCCTGGGTGCCAACCGCATGCGTCCTGTTATGCTGAGATCAACACCAGCGGGCAAAACTTTTCCGATGCAGTGAATATTTTGAGTTCAGTAAAGTCTAACTAGCCTACTGCTATTTTGCGCGAAAAGATGTTAAGCAACAAAGGTTTCGGGTTTGCCCCAGAGCTTGGCGGTGGCGGAGCGTATGCGTACTATCAAAATCATAAAGTGAAGAACACGGCTGGTACTAGTACAAGTGCTAAGAACTCGACGCAGACAAGTAATAGCACGCATTCGCAGGCAGTTGCGCAAACTTATACCGCTAACGATGCTGTAAACCTCGTCCAGTCTGCCTACACCACCGCTATGAATCGAGTGAAAGGTATTCCTAATGATGGCGACCAAGGAGACATAGACGCAATCAAGTCATCTCTCAGCGCCAGTCTTTATAGCAGACTCACGGCCAACGTAGAGACAGTAGGTTATGACCAGGTTCTGTGTGCCCAGATGTACCCCGATAGCGTTACTGCTTCGCTTGATACTTCGACTAACGGAACGGCCACCGTCTTCGTTAATGAAACCTTCGGCAGTACATCGGATAAAGTAGCAACGACCGTAGACCTGTCCAGCCTAAAGATCACAAACATTACTTGTCCGCAATAAATTTGCTTGCGAGTCCGCACGCGAAAGGGATCGCTCGAAACTGTATCAGCTCGTCTCGCATGACCTGACACAACAGCACTGATCCCCGGCTCGTCCGCTCTCAACCCCGTGTATCTCCTATCGGCCCCGCCTGCGTGCACCCCACCCCCTGAAGGCCCTATCGTCATGCTGTGGCAACGTACCAACCGGAGCTGTACGAACGCGTCATCGATACCGAACGCATCTCCTACGGCGAGGTCTTCACCCGCCGCTGGGTCGTGGAGACCCTCCTTGACCTGGTGGGCTACGACGCTGCTCGTGACCTGACCCGCCTCATACTCGTCGAACCCTCGGCTGGCTCTGGCGCCTTCCTGCTCCCGGCCATTGAGCGTCTGCTTGCGGCACGTGAGCGGGCAGGAGTGCAGTTTGCCGAGCTTGAGCCGTGCATCCGTGCTTTCGACCTGCAACCGCGGAGTGCGGTCCGCTGCCGTGAGGTCGTCGAGGCACTCCTCCTCAAAGCAGACTGCCCGCTTGACGTCGCCACACATCTCGCTAGTGCCTGGGTGGTCGCAGGGGACTACCTGCTCGATGAACGAGCCAACGTCCAGGCAGACGTGATCGTCGGCAACCCGCCGTACATCCGTCTCGAAGACGTGCCCGACGAGCTGAGCCTGTTGTACCGCCGCCGCTGTCCGACGATGGTCGGTCGGGCCGATATCTATGTTGGTTTCCTCGAACGCGGTCTTGCCAGACTCAAGCCCGACGGCCGTCTCGGCTTCATCAGTGCCGACCGCTGGATGCGCAACCAGTACGGTGCGGCCCTGCGTCAGTATGTCGCTGACGGCTACGCGCTGGAGCACGTCTGGACCATGCACGACGTCGACGCCTTTGAGAGCAAGGTCTCGGCCTACCCGGCTATCACTATGCTCCATAACGGTAAGCAGGGTCCGGTGGTGGTTGCTGACACCGATGCTTCGTTCACTGAGTCCAGCGCGGCCGCGCTGAGCGAGTGGGCACGGAGCGGTACCCCTGGCGGGTCACACGGCCACGGCTACCGTGCTTATCGGCTACCGCATTGGTTCCCTGGCGAGGAGATGTGGCCGACCGGTGCGCCGACGCGCCTGGCGCTCATCGAGTACCTCACTGACCACTTCCCACCGCTTCACGACCCACTGACCCGTACGCGGGTTGGTATCGGCGTGGCCACCGGCGCCGACGACGTATTTATTACAACTGACCCCGAGCTGGTCGAACCAGACCGCCTACTACCGCTCTCCATGGTGCGAGACCTCAAGAGCGGCTTGTTCACCTGGTCAGGCCGCTACCTTGCCAATCCGTGGGGTGCTGACGGTCGCCTCGTTGACCTCGATGTCTATCCGCGGCTGCGGGTGCACCTGGAGGCTGCTGGCGGCAAGCTCCGGGCTCGCCATACCGCCAAGAAGAACCACCCGAACAACTGGTACCGGACTATCGACAAGGTGAATGCTGAGCTGACGGATCAGCCAAAGTTGTTGCTCCAGGACATGCGTACCGCCATCCATCCGGTGCTAGAGCAGGGCGGTTACTACCCGCACCACAACCTCTACTACGTCGTCTCGGACACCTGGGACATGGAGATCCTCGGCGGCTTGCTGCTGTCCCGCGTTGCCCAAGCCTTCATCGAGGCATATGCCGTGCGGATGCGCGGCAACACGCTCCGATTCCAGGCACAGTACCTTAAGAAGATCACCGTGCCGCCGTTCGCGGACATCCCAGACCAGCTCGCCGACGAGCTGCGGGCTGCTTTCCGCGCCCGTGATTCGAGGGCCGCCACCCGCGCCGCTATCGCGGCTTACGGGGTCGAGGACCTAGCCCACGGGCTGAATGGCGAGGAGGGAGTTTTGTGAGTCCCGACGACGTGCGGCACGCAGTCGAAGACTTCTGGTTTAGGCGGGATTCGCAGACCTCACAGCTCGAAGACGGCGGCAGGGCAGGCGGGGCTGCCCGCGCCAACGGTCACATGGGCGGCTTCACCCAGCTCGTGGCGCGGGCGTTCATTGACCACGGCATCCCGCCGAGCTGCATCAAGATCGGCATGCCCTATCTGCCCGGCTACTACCGGGTGCGCAAGCAGTGGGACCTGGTAGTCGTCTACAAGCAGACGCTCGTCGCCGCGGTCGAGTTCAAGTCCCAGGTCGGCAGCGTCGGCAAGAACATCAAC
>Ga0102924_1003055_pt1 | contig 17738 bp, 16 predicted proteins | sample PaiPotPPM11metaG_FD_80116 | JGI IMG/M metagenome (GOLD analysis project Ga0102924, IMG submission 80116) | Iron sulfur acid spring bacterial and archeal communities from Banff, Canada, to study Microbial Dark Matter (Phase II) - Paint Pots PPM... ...
CCCGGCGCTGACGACCAGCCGCGGCCACGCCATCGAGCTGCGGATCTACGCCGAGGACCCGCAGCGCTTCCTGCCCAGTCCCGGCATCATCCAGGTCTGGAGTGAGCCGGCCGGCCCCGGCGTCCGGGTCGACGCGGGCTACACGGCGGGCAACACGGTGACGCCGTTCTACGACCCGCTGCTGGCCAAGCTCTGCGTGCACGGCGAAGACCGGGCCCAGGCACTGGAGCGGGCCAGGGCGGCGGTGGCCGGCTTTGAGATCAGCGGCCTGAAGACCAACCTGCCGTTCCACGCCGAGCTGCTGGCCTGGGGCGAGTTCACCAGCGGCCAGTACGACACGTCGGTGATCGAACGGATGAGGAGGCGCTCGTGACCGAGGTCCGCGCGGAGATGGTGGCCAACGTCTGGAAGGTGGTGGCCTCGGCCGGGGACACGGTGGAAGACGGCGACACGCTGGTCATCCTCGAGTCGATGAAGATGGAGATCCCGGTGCTGGCCGAGGCCGCGGGCACGGTGTCCACCCTGGCGGTGTCCGAGGGCGACGTGGTCCAGGAGGGCGACCTCATCGCGGTGATCGAGTGAGCGTGCCCGCCGGGCTCTCCGCGGGCGCCAGGGCCACGCTGCGCATCACCGTCACCGACGCCGACACGGCCGTGGCCGCGGGCAGCGGCGACGTGCCGGTGCTGGCCACGCCGCGGCTGCTGGCCCTGGCCGAGGCGGCGTGCGTGGCCGCCATCGCGCCCCGGATGACCCCCGAGCTGACCTCGGTCGGCACCGTGGTCCGGCTGGAGCACCGGCAGGCCAGCCCGGTGGGCGCGGAGCTGGACATCGAGGCCGAGCTGACCGAGATCAGCGGGTCGCGGCTGGTGTTCATGTTCATCGCCCGGCCCGCCGACGACTCCGACCGGGTGATCGGCGCGGGGACGCTGGAGCGGGTGGTGGTCGACCGGGAGCGCTTTCTCTCCCGCTCAGACTCCCGAGGTTGAGCGCGGGTAGGCGATCTTCGGGTCGGTAATCACGTTCACCAGGTAGGGGACCCCGGAGGCGAAGGCCCGGCGCAGCGCGGGGCCGATCTCAGCGGCCTCGGTGACCAGCTCACCGGCCCCGCCCAGGGCCGCCACCACCTGGTCATACCGGCAGCCGGGCTGGAGCTCTGCGGCCACGTCGTAGCCGTACAGGGCCTGCATGGGGTGCTTCTCCAGGCCCCAGATGCCGTTGTTCCCGCAGATGATCACGACCGGCAGCCGGTGCCGGACCAGGGTGTCCGCGTCCATCAGCGAGAACCCGGCCGCGCCGTCGCCGAGCAGCAGCACCACCTGGCTGGACGGCCGGGCGATGCGGGCCGCGATGGCGTAGCCCAGGCCGGTGCCCAGGCAGCCGTAGGGGCCGGGGTCCAGCCAGCCGCCGGGCTGGCGCGGCTCGATGTACTTGCCGGCGTAGCTGACGAAGTCGCCGCCGTCGCCGATGATCACCGCGTCGTCGTCCAGCAGGCGGCCGAGCTCGCCGTAGATCCGCATGGGGTGGATGGGGCTGGCATCACTGGCCAGCAGCTCGGCGTCGGCCGCGATGGCCTGCGCGCTGGCCGCCCGTAGCTGGGGCAGCCAGTCCTGGGTCCAGGGGCTCTGCCCCCGGCCCCCGCCCGGGCTGGCGGTGGCGGCCAGGCCGGTGAAGAACGCGGCCAGGTCGCCGGCCGCCGCGCCGGCCAGCTCGCGGTGGGTGGCCAGCTGGCCGGGCGCGTCGGCGATGTGGACCACCTGGGCCGCGGGCGCACCGTCGCGGCCGCCGAACTCGCCGTAGCCGAGCCGGAAGTCCAGCGGCGTCCCGGCCACCAGCACCAGGTCCGCGCCGCCGAAGGCGGTCGAGCGGGCCCTGGTGACCAGCAGATCGTGCCCGGCGGGCAGGATGCCCCGGCCCTGGCCGTTGGCGATCACCGGCAGCCGCAGCTCCTCGGCCGCGGCCCGTGCCGCGTCGGCCGCGCCGTCCAGCCAGACGTCGGAGCCCAGGACCAGCACGGGGCGGCTCGACCGGGCCAGCAGCGCGGCGATCCCGGCGATGGCGGCGGGGTCCGGTGCGTCGGCGGTGTTCGCGGCGGCCGCGGCGGCTGTGGCCGGATGGGGAGCCGGGGGGACCTCGGTGGTGCCGAACAGCGCCTCCAGCGCGATGTCCAGGAACACCGGGCCCCGGTGCCGGGCGCTGGCCAGACGGAACGCGCTGTCCACCGCGCCAGTGATGCCGGCCGTGGTGTGCTCGGTCGAGGCCCGCTTGGTGATCGGGCCGAGCAGCACCGGGTGGTCGAACTCCTGGAGGCTGCCCGAGCCCCAGCGGTAGTCGGGTGCCCGGCCGGCCAGCACGACCACGGGGGAGCCGTTGAAGTGGGCGGTAGTGACGGCGCTCACGCCGTTGGTCACGCCGGGGCCGGCGGTGAGCACGGCCAGGCCGGGGGTCCGGGTCAGCCGGGCCGTGGCCTCGGCGGCGAACACGGCCGTCTGCTCGTGCCTGACGTCCAGGATGCGCATGGGCGGCTGGGCCCGCACCGCGCCGTCATAGAGCGGGAAGACATGCCCGCCCGACAGGGTGAACATCGTCTGGACGCCGTGCGCGCGGGCCGCGGCGACCGCGTGATCGCCTCCATGCTCGGTCATGTGGTGGACGTTACCAGCAGGTAGCCTCCTATGGGATTGGACGACTTTCACTGGATGCGATGATGGATGATGCCTACCCTGAGCGCCCTGGCTCGCCAGGCCAGGCTGGCCGCGCCCGACGTGGACTGGCTGCACGCCCTGGTCTCTGACTGGCAGCTGCTGGCCGATCTGTCCTTCGCCGACCTGGTGCTCTGGGCCCGGCTGCCGGACGAGTCCTGGATCGTGCTGGCCCAGATGCGGCCCACGACCGGCCCCACCGCCTTCCCCGACGACATCGTCGGCTCGGTCCGGCCGTCACGGGACCGCCCGTTCCTTGAGGCGGCCCGGCGCGACTGCCGGATCTGCCGGGAGGGCGACCCGGAGTGGAGCCGCGGTGTCCCGGTGCGGCACGAGACCATCCCGGTGGTTAACAGCGGCCGGGTCATCGCCGTCATCGAGCGGTCCACCAACCTCAGCTCGGCCCGCACCCCCAGCCGCCTGGACATCGCCTACCTCAAGGCGGCCGACGACCTGGCTCAGATGGTGGCGGCCGGGCTGTTCCCGTCGGCTGGGGATCAGCCGGTGCTGGTCCGCTCGCCCCGGGTGGGAGACGGCCTGCTGCGGCTAAACCGGGCGGGCAAGGTCACCTACGCCAGCCCCAACGCGCTGTCGGCCTACCGGCGCCTTGGCCTCACCGCCGACCTGGCCGGCCAGGAGCTTGGCCCGCTCACGGCGGCGCTGTGCGCCTCGGGCCAGCCGCACGACGACTCGCTGATGCTGACCGCCAGCGGCAAGGCGCACCTGGAGACCGAGATCGACGCCAACGGCTCGGTGGTCCAGCTGCGCACCATCCCGCTGGTGGTCAACGGGGCCAGGTCCGGCGCGCTGATCCTGCTCCGGGACGTGACCGAGCTGCGGCACCGGGAACGCGAGCTGATCACCAAGGACGCCACCATCCGGGAGATCCACCACCGGGTCAAGAACAACCTCCAGACCGTGGCCGCGCTGCTGCGGCTCCAGGCCCGGCGGCTGAGCGCGCCCGAGGCCAGGGTGGCGCTGGAGGAGGCGGTGCGCCGGGTCGGGTCGATCGCGATCGTGCACGAGACGCTGTCGCACGCGCCCGACGAGGTGGTGGACTTCGACGACATCGCCGGGCGGGTGGCCATGATGGCGGGCGAGGTGTCGGCGCTCGAGGCCCGGGTCACGCCCAGCCTGCGGGGCAAGTTCGGGATGATGCCGTCGGCCATCGCCACGCCGCTGGCGCTGGTGCTCACCGAGCTGCTGCAGAATGCGCTGCAGCATGGCTTCAGCCGGCCGTGTGCCGACTCGGCCGTGCACGACGGCGCGATGCGAAGCGGGACGGTGCTGGTCACGGCCCACCGGGAGGCCGACGGGCTGACGGTTTCTGTGGCCGACAACGGCACCGGGCTGCCCGAGGACTTCGACCTGGAGCAGACGGCCAGCCTGGGCCTGCAGATCGTCCGGACGCTGGTCGTGGCCGAGCTGGGCGGGCGGCTGGAGATCGGCCCGCACGACGGCGGCGGCACGCTGGTCCGGGTCGAGCTGCCGATCGAGTCCTTAGCGGCCGGGCCGGGTGCGGGCGTCACGCGGTCAGATCAGACGCAGTTACGCCAGTGAGGTGACGCCCGCAGATGAGGTCAGGTCAGGCGTGGGCCCGGGCCCGGATACGCGTGCCGCGGCGCTTGAGCGCCCGCCGCTCATCCTCGCTCATGCCGCCCCAGACGCCGGCGTCCTGGCCGCTCTCCAGCGCCCACTGCAGACAGGACTCCGTCACAGAGCAGCGCCCGCAGACCTGCTTGGCCTCGTCGATCTGGAGCAGCGCAGGACCGGTGTTGCCAATCGGGAAGAACAGCTCCGGGTCTTCATCACGGCACAGGGCGTGGTGACGCCAGTCCATGAGGTCCACTCCTCCTGAGCGCGGTGTCGGAACCCGCCGCCCTCGGTCTCGCTTGTGAATGATTTCACGAGCTATGTTGTATGCCGAGAATGTACCGATATTCCCGATCTTGTTTCGCTTCCGAATCGCGGAGCTTTTGCCCCGTTAGCTCCCATGCGATGCGACGGGCCGGAACGTTAGGCCGTCCGGCAACGCGCGCGCTATCGCACCGTTCGCCAGGAGCGTTACAACCCTCTCAAGGTCGACGATCAACCGCAAGAGTCCTGGGCAAAGGTTCTGGCGGATTTCGGTGTCAGATGAGTCACATCGCACACGATGGCGCCGGTGCCCGGCTTGGCCAGGGCGAAACTACTCCCAAGCTACCGCGCTTACCTGGGTCGTTGACCGCCATTGCGGGATATCGGGGAAATTCCCGGGTCGCCGGGATGTTCACCCAAGGTTAGTTACATCACTACCTGGATCGCGTCGGGCACGGCGCGGAATGTGACCCGCTCGCGCTCGCCGACATATTCTCCGTCGATCTGAAAAGCCACCGGCCGGTCGGCCTCGAGCGTGAGCCCGGCCAGATCGTGGCGGGCGATGAGCCCACGGCCGCGGGGCGGGTCGGCCCGCCGCCCGGCCAGCATCTGGCGCAGGGTGCGCAGCGTGCTGGCCGTGGACAGGCTCCGCATACCGAACACGTCCAGGCCCGCGTCGAAGCTGGCCTGCGGGTTGGTGCGGACCGGGCGGCGGCCCAGGTAGGTCCACGGGCTGGTGTTGGACACGGTGCACCAGAACAGCGGGCCGTCGCGGTGCCCGCCGTCCTGCTCCAGCGTGACGCTGGGGTGCCGCCGGTCGGTCAGCCGGTAGAACTGGCGCAGCGCCATCCGCAGGTAGAGGGCCGGGCTGACCGACCGGCCGTGGGCCCGGCGGCCCTCGACCGCCCGCACCACCTCGGCGTCGATCCCCATGCCGGAGTTGAACGCGAAGTAGCGCTCGTCGGCCAGGCCCAGCCCGACGCTGCGGCACCGGCGGGCCAGCAGTGCGTCGACCACCTGCCGGGAGGCGTCGACGGGATCGGGCGGCAGGCCGAGGGCGCGGACGAACACGTTGGCGCTGCCGCCGGGGAGCGGGGCCAGCGCCGGCGGGCGGCCGTTGCTGTCGGCCATGCTGGCCGGGCCGGGGGCCGTTGCCTGGCCATTGGCTCCGCGCAGCAGGCCGTTTACCGCCTCGTTGACCGTGCCGTCCCCGCCCAGGGTCAGGACCAGGCCGTAGCCCTGGTCCCCGGCGCCGCTGGCCAGGGTGGTGGCGTGGCCCCGGTAGCGTGTCTCCACGATCTCAAGCTCGACGGCGGGGGCCAGCGTGCGGACGATAACATCACGGCGTAGCCGGTTCGTGGAGGTGGCGTGTGGGTTCACGATCAAGAGCGCGCGCACGGGCCAAGGCTAGCGAGGCGGCGGTAGCGCCCAGCCAGACGGCCGTCCCGGCCGCGCCGGCCGCGCCGGCCGGGCCCGCGCCGCAGCGTCCGCCGACCATGTCCGTCGCCGCCGCGGTGGTGGCCCTGGAGGCGGTCCTGGTCCTGGTCGCGTCGGTGCTGGCCGGCATTGACACCGCCGAGGGCCATTCCTACCAGCTGTCCAGTGGCATTGCGATCACCATTCTCGGCCTGGCTACGGCGGCCGGGCTGGCCCTGATGTCGGCCGCGCTGCGCCACGCCAGGCGCTGGACCAGGACGCCGTCCCTGATGACCCAGTCGTTCGTCGGCGTGGTCGGGATCTTCCTGGTCCAGGGGGCCAGGTACGAGTGGGGCGTGCCCGCGCTCGTGCTGGCCGCGACCGGGCTGGTCGCCCTGCTTCTCCCGCCCAGCACCCGCGCCCTGACCGCGGGCATGCCGCAGCCCGCTGGCCGGCGCCGCCGGGACTAGCCGGCGGGGGCTACTCGTCGGTGGTCAGGCCCTCACGCAGCTGGGCCAGCGTCTTGGCCAGCAGCCGGGACACGTGCATCTGGGAGATCCCCAGCTCAGTGGCGATCTGAGACTGGGTCATGTTGCCGAAGAAGCGCAGCAGCAGGATCCGCTTCTCGCGCGGGGGCAGCCGCTCGAGCAGCGGCTTGAGCGACTCCCGGTACTCCACGCCCTCCAGCGCGTCGTCCACCATGCCCAGCGACTCGGCCACCGCGGGGGCGTCCTCGTCCCCGGAGTCGGGGGCGTCCAGCGAGACGGTCGAGTAGGCGTTGGCCGACTCCAGGCCCTCCAGCACGTCCTCCTCGCTCATCTGGAGGTGGGCCGCGAGCTCGGCCACCGTGGGCGCCCGGCCCAGCCGCTGGGCCAGGTCGCCGATGGCCTTGGTCAGGGCCAGCTTGAGCTCCTGGAGGCGCCGCGGCACCCGGACCGCCCAGCCCTTGTCCCGGAAATGGCGCTTGATCTCGCCGACAATGGTCGGCGTGGCGTAGGTGGAGAATTCCACGCCGCGCTCCAGGTCGAACCGGTCGATGGACTTGATCAGGCCGATGGTGGCCACCTGAGTCAGGTCGTCGAGCCACTCGCCCCGGTTGCGGAACCGGCGGGCCAGGTACTCGACCAGCGGCAGGTGCAGCTCGACCAGCTCGCCCCGGATACGCAGGCGCTCGGCGTCGCCCGGCGGCAGCCCGGCGAGCCGCTCGAACAGCTCCCGCGCGTGGGTGCGCTCCCTGGTCCCGTGCTGGATCCGGGGTGTCTCGCTCATCGCGTCCGGCTGCTCGGCGAACTCCTCGCCGCGCAGCCCCGGGTCAAGTTCCGCGGCGCCGGCGAATTCGAGCACGGCCGGGTCCGGGCTGTCCGGCTCGTCGGCGGCCGCCAGTCCCCCTGGCACGGCGGTCGGCATAGCGTCGAACTCCTCGGTCAAAGCGATCTCTGTCTCCCCCGTCACACTGACCCCGATACCCGGCGACTCTTGCGCATGACGATCGTGAGCTGGTCACCGGGGCCGGCGAAGGCCTCCACGGTCCCGGCCAGCGCGGTCAGCACCGTCCAGGCGAAGGTGTCGCTGGCCGGCGGCTGCGGCGTCAGGCTCGGCACCGACACCGAGATCGTCATCTCCTCGCGCCCGAGCGCGAAACTGCACTCCAGGGCGCTGCCGGGAATGGCCTGGCTCAGGAGCATGGCACAGGCCTCGTCGACCGCGATCCGCAGGTCCTCGATCTCGTCCAGGGTGAAGTCAAGCCGGGCGGCCAGGCCGGCCGTGGCCGTCCGCAGCACCGACAGATAGGCACCCTCGGCGGGCATGCGGACCGTTACCTGGTCCCGCGGGGCGGCCAGTCCCGCCGTCGCTGCCGCCGTGGTGGTCGTCTTCTCGGTCACGTCTGCCCTCCACACGCCTTCCGGACATGATGCCTGCGGTGGGCGCAGGTGCCGGCTCCTGTCTGCAACCTACAGTCACTGAGCAACTGCATCCGACATGGCGCGCGGTAGGCATGCCAACCGCGCGGCGGCCCCCCACCGCCAGCTCGCGCTGTCCCCTTTTGCGCGGGCTCCGGCCGGCCGGGCTGCCTGGCGAGCCAGGCACCCCGGCGTGGCCGGATAACCGATCAGGCCGTCAGGCGGCCTGCTTGGTCTCCCAGAAGATCTTGCTGATCTCCTCGATCTTAGCCAGCAGCTCGTCGGCCTTGGCCGGGTCCGTGCTGCCCTTGGTGCCAGCCGCGCCCGCGGCCTTGGTGGCCTCGTTGAACAGCTGGTTGAGCTGCGGGTACTTCTCGAAGTGCGGCGGCTTGAAGTAGTCGGTCCACAGCACCCACAGGTGGTGCTTGACCAGGTCCGAGCGCTCTTCCTTGATCTGGATGGCCCGGGCCCGGAACTCCGCGTCGGAGTTGGCCTGGTACTTCTCGCAGATCGCCTTCACCGACTCGGCCTCGATCCGCGCCTGCGCCGGGTCGTAGACCCCGCAGGGAAGGTCACAGTGAGCATGCGCCGTGGTGCGCGGCTCGAGGAGACGTGCGAGCAGCCTCATTGATCTCCTTCTCTCATGTCCGATCATTGATTCTGGAATCTGACAGTACAACGCACGAGGATTGCCCACTCGGGAGGGATCCATGCGCTGGCCGCTGAGCCGCATCGCCGTCGCCGAGCGGTCCATGGAACCCGCCCTGCGGGACGGGGACTGGCTCATCGTCTGGCGCGGCTTTCGTCCCACTCGGCCCTTGCGGGTCAGGCCGGGCCAGGTGGTCATCGCCCAGCATCCGGACCGGGAGGGGTTCCTGCTGGTCAAACGGGCCATCCGGGCCGATCAGGGCGGCTGGTGGCTGGAGTCGGACAACCACGGCGTGCCGGCCGTGGACAGCCGCCGGTTCGGCCCGGTACGCCCGGATCAGATCGAGGGGCGGGTCCTGGTGCGCTACTGGCCACCGCGGCCCGGTTAAATATCGCGGGCGTCCCTCCCGGTGGGAAGGGACGCCCGCGTGGTCAGCCGACCGGTATCGGCCGCGATCGGATCAGGTGGCGCTGACCTCGCCCAGGGCCTCGGCCTCGACCTGGCCGCCGGCCTGGCGGTCGATCAGGTTCTCCACCTCGTTGCGCGGCAGCCGGACCGCCTGCGCCCAGAAGAAGATGATCAGAGCGAAGACCGCGATGATCCCCATGTCCCACCAGAACGGGATTCTGTTGGTCGCGCTGCAGCTCGCGCCGACGGCCTTGGCCGCGCCCGAGCTGCAGTACCGGCCCTGCCAGGAGATGATGCCCATGCCGATCAGGAACACCGGCAGCCACTGCGCCGACCTCCAGTCCAGCGGCGGGCGCTCCTTGTCGTAGGCCATCCACGCGCCGATGATGATGTAGCCGACCACGATGCAGATGCCCAGCTTCCAGACCGTGTCGAACCCGGAGAAGTAGATGATCTCGCAGGCGAAGATGAACGCCAGCGGGGACAGGACGGTCGCGAACGGCATCCGGTAGGGCCGCGGTGTGCCCGGCACCTCCCGGCGGAACGCGGACAGGGACAGCGGCGCGCCCGCGTACATCAGCACCGACGCCGAGGTGACCAGGCCGACCAGTGACTTCCAGCTCGGGAACGGCAGGAGGAACACCAGGCCCAGGATGAACGCCATGATCAGGCTGAACCAGGGCACGCCGTTCTTGTCGGTCCAGCGGAACGGGGTCGGGAAGTAGCGGTTCCTGGCCAGGCCGTAGCCGATCCGGGAGGTGGAGGTCTGGTAGATCAGGCCGGTGCCGAACGGCGAGATGAACGCGTCAACCCGCAGCACGTTGGCCAGCCAGACGAACCCCACGACGCCGGCCAGGCCGGCGAACGGCCCGATGACGATGGGGTTGGACGACGCCAGCCCCTGCCAGCCCTTGGCTCCGCTGATCTCGGAGTGCGGGATGGCGCCGATGAACACGACCTGGAGCAGGATGTAGATGAGGATGGCCAGGGCGATCGCGATGATGATCGCGCGGGGCAGGTTCTTCTGCGGGTTCCTGATCTCGCCCGCTAGCTGGTCAGCCTGCTCGAACCCGAGGTAGGCGAAGACAATGCCCGCGGTGGGCATGGCGCTGAAGACGCTCTGCAAGCCGTAGGGCATGAACCCGCCGCCCGCGCCGAAGTTGTTGCTCTTGAACTGCGTGAACAGCACGATGATGGCCAGGACGGGGACGAACACCTTCCAGACCGTGATCACGCTGTTGACCCGAGTGAACATGCGCATGGCCAGGAAGTTGATGCCCGTGAAGATGGCCAGCAGGATGATCGTGAACAGGAAGCCCAGCCCGGTGGTGACCTTCGTCGTCGAGTTGTAGATGTGGATGTTGTGCGAGTTAAACCAGTACTGGCCGTACTGCATCACCGCAAAGCACTCGATCGGCGCCACGCAGATGGCCTGAAGCCAGGAGAAGAAGCCGAAGGACGCGCCGGCGATGCTGCCGAAGGCGAAGTGCGGGAACCGCGCCGTGCCACCCGAGACCGGGTACATGCCGCCCAGCTCCGCGTGCACCAGCGCGAGCACGATGACGATGACGCCCGCGATCGCCCAGGAGAGCAGGGCGGCGGTCCCGACTGCCTGGGCCGCGAACAGGGAGCCGAACAGCCAGCCTGAGCCAATAAGCGATGTCTCGGACGACCAGATGGCTCCGAGCAGCCCCATATCTCGCTTGAGGCCAACATCAGTTGGCCTCACAGCGGTGGCCGCTACAGACTCTGCTGCCATGATCGAACCTTCTTTCGGGTCCGCATACGTGGGCCATACGGCCCGTGAGTAGGCCTCATGGTAATGATCGACCAGTGAGATGAGAAGAAGTCACTTGGCGTCATTTCGGTAACACGGATCACCGTGTGGCCATAGCGCCCCAACTCTGTCTGCGCTAGGCATCAGGATAGAACCGCAGGTCAGCACAAGTCTTGCCAGTTAAGGGTTAACCGCGGGCCGTTCCGGCTGACGTTGATGTCACGTAACGAGAAAATAACACGGTAATTGACGGGTTCGTCAGCTCGCGGCGGTGTCCGCGTGAGCCGCGTCGGCCGACCGGGCCTGGGCCCGGATCGTGGTGACGTTCGCGCGGGTCGCGCTGTGCTCGGCGCAGTACCGCCGGGACCGGCCCGGGCTGGCGTCGATGAACACCCGCTCGCAGGCCGCGATGGAGCACGTGCCCAGGCGGGCCAGGCCAAACTGGGAGACCGCCAGGGCCAGGCCGATGACCGCGCCCGCCGCGTAGCGGTCGGCCACCGAGCCCGCGTCGGCCAGGTGGACATGCCAGCGCTGATCGTCGTGGCTGACCAGTTCGGGGTGGATCGGGCTGCGGATCATCAGCGCGTTCAGGCGGTCGACCGCGTCGCGATCCCGGCCGGTGGCGGTGGCGGTAAAGATCGCGGTCAACTCGGTGCGCAGAACGCGCAGTGCGTCAAGATCAAAGGGGCTAAGCGGACCGGACAAGTGCGCATGATCGGAAACGAGCATGCCAAAAGCATCAGTCGTGTCGAGCGGGTCAGGAACGCTGTTTGCCCGGAAGGCAGTATTCACGAGGCGAACCGCCAGCTCGGCATAGGACGTGAGGTTCACTCCGGTCCTTACCGGTTGGGGGGAATTCAGATGGCCGCTTCCCGCAACAAGTATCGCACAGCCAGGCCGGGCCGGCCCGCCGATCTGATAGGTCCGGCAGATCCGGTTGGTCGGGCACTTCCACCCCTTGGCCCGCCCCTTCACCGGCCCGGCCCGGGCTCCCCCGGCGGCTCCGCCGCGGCCGGGCACGTTAGGGTCCCAGCATGTTCGCAGTGACTGCCGCGCGCCAGGACGCCAAGGACCCGCTCTCCGGCCTCGAGCTAGGCGAGCACGCCGACCCCGCGCCGCCCGACGGCTGGACCACGGTCACCGTCAGGGCCGCGGCGCTCAACCATCACGACGTATGGTCGCTGCGCGGCGTCGGCCTGCCCGCCGACCGCCTGCCGATGATCCTCGGCTGCGACGCGGCCGGCCTGGACGAGGACGGCCGCGAGGTCGTCGTGCACGCCGTGATCGGCGACCCGGCCGCGGCGGGCGGCGACGAGACGCTGGACCCCAGGCGGTCCCTGCTGTCCGAGCGCTACGACGGCACGTTCGCCGAGCGCCTGGCCGTGCCGCGGCGCAACCTGGTGCCCAAGCCCGCCGCGCTGACCTTCGAGCAGGCCGCCTGCCTGCCCACCGCGTACCTGACCGCCTACCGGATGCTGTTCGACCGGGCCGGGCTCGAGCCAGGTGCGACCATCCTGGTGCAGGGCGCGGGCGGCGGCGTGGCCACGGCGCTGATCGTGCTCGGCCGCGCCGGCGGCTTCCGGGTCTGGGCCACCAGCCGCAGCGAGGCCAAGCGGGCCCGCGCGGTGGAAATCGGCGCCGACCAGGCCTTCGAGTCCGGCGCCCGGCTGCCCGAGCGGGTCGACGCGGTCATGGAGACGGTGGGCGAGGCCACCTGGGCCCACTCGCTGCGCTCGCTCAAGCCGGGCGGCCGGGTCGTGATCTGCGGCGCGACCAGCGGTGCGGTGCCGTCGGCCGACCTGAACCGGGTCTTCTTCCTGCAGCTGTCGGTGGTCGGGTCGACCATGGGCAGCCGCGAGCAGCTGGCCCGGCTGACCACGTTCCTGGAGCAGACAGGAGTCCGCCCGCTCATCGACCGCGCGCTGCCACTGGCCCAGGCCAGGGACGGCTTCGCCGCCCTGATCGAGGGCAACGTCTTCGGCAAGATCGTCTTCACCCTGTAGCCGCCTGGCCTCTGCAGCCGGCTGGCCTCTGCAGTCGGCGGTGGCTACTCCGCCGGGGGAGTCCGGGTGTCCTCGTCCGGCGGCGAATCCGGGCGCGGGTCGGCGGAGTGGTCGGCGGCAGTCTCGCCCGCCGGAGGCTCGTCGGCCGCCCCGGTGCGGGGGTCGCCGGTGAAGACTTCGTCGCGGATCCGGGCCAGCGTGTCGGCCAGGATGTCGCGCAGATCGCCCAGGGCGCCCTCGCGGATGTCCTCGGTGTGACCGGCCGCGGACCTGAGCTCGCGGGCGAAGTCGGAGGCCAGCCGCTCCAGCCCGGCGGGCATGCCGCCGGCCAGGTCCTGCCAGCCGCCCCAGCCACCACCCGGACGGCCACCGCCCGGACGGCCGCCGCCGGGACGGCCACCGCCGGGACGGCCGCCAGACGCCGGTCCGCCACCCGGCCGCGCCCCGCCGGGCTTGCCGCCGGAACCGCGGCGGTCGCTCCAGGATTGCCAGCCAGCGGCCCGGTCGGCCCAGCCGCCCCAGTCATCTCCGAGGCCGCGGCCGGCACCGGCGCCGGACTCGTCCTGATCCCGGCCGGGCCTGCCGCGGCGCTGGGTCCTGAAGCTGTCGCGGATCTCCTCGCGGACCCGGCGGGCCTCGTCCCTGATCCGGGTGTCGTCGTCAGCCTGCGTGCGGCCGCGCTCGTCGGCGGCAGGCTGGTCAGCGGCACGCTGGTCGGCACCGGGCCGTTCGTCGCGGCGATCAGCCCCGTCTTGTTTATCCGTGTCTTCGGGTTCTTCGGAAGGACGGCGGCCGCCCTCGCGGCGGAAGTCCCTGGCCGCCCAGGTGATCTCCTCGCGCAGGCTGCGCACGGTGTCCCGCACGTCCTCCGACACCTCGCGGGCGATGTCGCGCACCGACTCGGTGAGCTCCTCTTCCAGCTCGGCCAGGTCGTCCAGCCGGGCCTGGATCTCCTCGCGGCCCTTGTCGGTGATGCGGTAGACCTTGCGCCCGTCAACCTCGTCGTGGGTGACCAGGCCGTCTTCCTCCAGCCGGGCCAGGCGCGGGTAGATGGTGCCGGGGGAGGGCGAGTAGACGCCCATGAACCGGTCCTGAAGCAGGCGGATGACCTCGTAACCGTGCCGGGGCGCCTCATCGAGCAGCTTCAGCAGGTACAGGCGCAGCCTGCCGTGCCGGAAGATGGGGCTCACTGTGCATCACCTGTTCCGTCGGGGCCGGGCGCGGACGGGGAAGGGCGTCCCGTCACTGAGCATGACATCGCGGCTCCCTCCTGCGCATGAGCGCCGTCGCCTTTAGGCGGCGCCCCCCTCAATACGTTATGTCGCGTCGGCCAAAAGTCAAGATGTATCGCGTTTGGCGACGTTCTCATCAGCCTACTCGTCGAACCTGGATGACCTGAGCCCGCGGTTACTCGTCGCCGAGGTCGTCGTCGAGCCGGGCCAGCCAGCTGGCCAGCCGGTCCACGGGCGCCTCGGCCTCGGGGTGCTCGTCGACGAATTCGCGCAGCCGCTCGGCCAGCCAGGAGAGGGAGACCTCCTCCTGGCCGCGCCGGTCGGCGAGCTCCTCGATGCCGCGATCGGTGAAATACACTCAGCCCGCCAGGCCCAGGGCCGCGTCGACGAGCTGGGCGTGCTCGGCCGCGTGGGCCTTGGCCGAGCCGGCCGCCGGGGCGGAGCTGGGGGGCAGCGAGACCAGGCCAACCGGCCGGCCGATGACGCTGGGCAGCTGCAGGCCCATGTACGGCCAGCTGCCCATGTTGGCCGGCTCCTCCTGGGCCCAGACGATCTCGGCGCCGGCCGGGTACCGGGACAGCTCGGCCGAGATCTCGGCCGCGGGCAGCGGGTACAGCCGCTCGACCCGGACGATCGCGATGTTGCTCAGCCCGGCGGCCTGCCGCCGCTCGGCCAGGTCGTAGTAGAACTTGCCGGAGCACAGCAGCACCCGGCGGACCGCGGCCGGGTCCAGCGGGGCGGTGCCGCCCGGAGCGGAGCCGCCCGGACCGGAGCCGCCCGGACCCGAGCCGGCCGCCTGGCCGTCGAACGCCGTGGTGCCCAGGGCCGGGTCGCCGATGACCGGCCGGAACGAGCCGGAGGTGAACTCGGCCGCCGCCGAGGTCGCCGTCTTGAGCCGCAGCATGGACTTGGGCGTGAACACGATCAGCGGCTTGATCCGGCCCGACAGGGCCTGCCAGCGCAGCAGGTGGAAGTAGCTGGCCGGGGTGCTGGGCCGGGCCACGGTCATGTTGTCCTGCGCGCACAGCGACAGGAAGCGCTCGATCCGGGCCGAGGAGTGGTCGGGGCCCTGGCCCTCGTAGCCATGCGGCAGCAGCAGCACCACGCCCGAGCGCTGGCCCCACTTCTGCTCGCCGGAGCTGATGAACTCGTCCACGATCGTCTGGGCGCCGTTGATGAAGTCGCCGAACTGGGCCTCCCAGCAGACCAGCGCGTCCGGCCGGGCCACCGAGTAGCCGTACTCGAAGCCCACGGCGGCGAACTCCGACAGCAGCGAGTCGTAGACAAGGAACTTGGCGCTCGGGCTGTTGAACCGGCGCAGCGGGGTGTACTCCTCGCCGGTGTGCCGGTCGACCAGCACCGCGTGGCGCTGGCCGAACGTCCCGCGCCGCGAGTCCTGGCCGATGAGCCGGACGGCGTGCCCGTCGATCAGCACCGAGCCGAAGGCCAGCAGCTCGCCGGTGGCCCAGTCGATCTCGTCCTGCTCGACCATGGCCGCGCGCCGCTGGAGCTGGGGCAGCAGCCGCGGGTGCGGCGTGAAGCCCTGGGGCATGTCGAGCTGGGACCCGATGATCGCCTTGATCGCCTCGGCCGGGATGGCGGTCGGCACGGCGGCGTGGTCGGCGGGCGCCTCGCTGACCGCGCGCGCCCGCACCGCGCCGGGGTCGGCGGGCTGGCCGATGGCGTCCCTGGTCTCGGTGAAAGCCCGCTCCAGCTCGGCCTGGTAGGCCCGCAGGGCCTGCTCGGCCTCCTCCATGGTGATGTCGCCCCGCCCGATCAGCGACTCGGTGTAGAGCTTGCGGGTGGAGCGCTTGGCGTCGATCAGGTCGTACATCAGCGGCTGGGTGAACGAGGGGTTATCGGCCTCGTTGTGGCCGCGCCTGCGATAGCAGATCATGTCGATGACGACGTCCTTGGCGAACGCCTGGCGGTAGGCGAAGGCCAGCCGGCCCACCCGCACCACAGCCTCGGGGTCGTCGCCGTTCACGTGGAAGATCGGCGCCTGGATCGCACGGGCCACGTCGGTGGAGTACACGCTGGACCGCGAGGACTCGGGCGCGGTGGTGAAGCCGACCTGGTTGTTGACCACGATGTGCACGGTGCCGCCGGTGCGGTAGCCGCGCAGCTGGGACAGCTCCAGGGTCTCGGCCACCACGCCCTGGCCGGCGAACGCCGCGTCGCCGTGGATGAGCAGCGGCAGCACGGTGAAGCCGCCGGAGTCGCCCATGTCCAGCACGTCCTGCTTGGCCCGGACCACGCCCTCCAGCACCGGGTCGACGGCCTCCAGGTGGCTGGGGTTGGCCACCAGCGAGGTCTGGATCTCACGATCGGGGCCCGCGTGGTAGGTGCCCTCGGCGCCGAGGTGGTACTTCACGTCGCCGGAGCCGTGGGTGGTGGCCGGGTCCAGGTTGCCCTCGAACTCGTTGAAGATCTGGTTGTAGGACTTGCCCACGATGTTGGCCAGCACGTTCAGCCGGCCCCGGTGGGCCATGCCGATGACGGCCTCGTCCAGGTGCGCACGGGCGGCCTCGGTGAGCACCGCGTCCAGCAGCGGGATCAGCGACTCGGCGCCCTCCAGCGAGAACCGGCGCTGGCCGACGAACTTGGTCTGCAGGAACATCTCGAACGCCTCGGCCACGTTCAGCCGGGACAGGATGCGCAGCTGCTCGTCCTTATCGGCCCGGTCGCTCGGCCGCTCGACCCGCTCCTGGATCCAGGCCCGCTCCTGCGGATTCTGGATGTGCATGTACTCAATGCCGACGGTGCGGCAGTAGGAGTCCCGCAGCACGCCCAGGATCTTGCGCAGCTGCATCCGGGGCTGGCCGCCGAAGCCGCCGGTGGCGAACTCCCGCTCCAGGTCCCACAGGGTCAGGCCGTGCTGGTTGATGTCCAGGTCGGGGTGCTTGCGCTGGCGGTACTCCAGCGGGTCGGTGTCGGCCATCAGGTGGCCGCGGACCCGGTAGGCGTGGATCAGCTCGTGGACCCGGGCCGACTTGGTGATGTCGTCCTCGTGGCCGGCCGGGATGTCCTGCACCCAGCGGACCGGCTCGTACGGGATCCGCAGGGCCTCGAAGATCTCGTCGTAGAAGGCGTCCTCGCCCAGCAGCAGCTGGTTGACGACGCGCAGGAAGTCGCCTGACTGGGCGCCCTGGATGATGCGGTGGTCGTAGGTCGAGGTCAGCGTGACCGTCTTGCTGATCGCCATCCGGGCGATGGTCTCGGCCGAGGCGCCCTGGTAGGCGGCGGGGTACTCCATCGCGCCCACGCCGACGATGCAGCCCTGGCCGGCCATCAGCCGGGGCACCGAGTGCTCGGTGCCGATGGTGCCCGGGTTGGTCAGGCTGATCGTGGTGCCGGCGAAGTCGTCGACGGTCAGCTTGCCGTTGCGCGCCTTGCGGACCACGTCCTCGTAGGCCACCCAGAACTGCCGGAAGTCCATGGTCTCCGCGGCCTTGATGTTGGGCACCAGCAGCTGGCGGGAGCCGTCGGCCTTGCGGATGTCGATGGCCAGGCCCAGGTTGACGTCGCCGGGCTGGACCAGCACCGGCTTGCCGTCCTCCTCGGCGTAGCTGTTGTTCATCTCCGGCGTGACGGCCAGCGCGCGGACGATGGCGTAGCCGATGAGGTGGGTAAACGAGACCTTGCCGCCCCGGCCCCGGCTGAGGTGGTTGTTGATCACTATGCGGTTGTCCACCAGCAGCTTGGCCGGGATGGCGCGGACGCTGGTGGCGGTCGGCACGGACAGGCTGGCGGCCATGTTGGCGGCGGTGCGCGCCGCCGCCCCGCGCAGCCGGAC
>Ga0102924_1003059_pt1 | contig 17727 bp, 14 predicted proteins | sample PaiPotPPM11metaG_FD_80116 | JGI IMG/M metagenome (GOLD analysis project Ga0102924, IMG submission 80116) | Iron sulfur acid spring bacterial and archeal communities from Banff, Canada, to study Microbial Dark Matter (Phase II) - Paint Pots PPM... ...
ACTTACGCCCCGCCGGAGCACGCGATCGCATACGGCCCCTCATCAGCCGCCACCAGCCCCAGCAACCACCAGACCCAGCCTCGCTCCCCTGACGCCCTCTCTCCCGACGACCCCGACCCCAACCCTCTCATCCCCAAAACGCCCACCATCGCGAGCACCGCGAGCGCCACGTATCCCCCCGCTTCGAGGGCGAGCAGCGGAAGCGCGCGGACCGTCCCGATGCCGTACCACTTCTGGATCTCGCGCGTCGCGAGGTAGTCGAAGCCCCAGAAGGAGATCGTCCGATTGAACGTGCGCAGCGCGGACCGGAGTGGGTGCGCCCGCACGTACGCGATGGCCTCGTCGCGCATCGCCGACCGCGCGTCCGCGCGCTCGTAGAACGACTCGAGATACCCGCGCGTCTCCGGGTCCAGCTCGTCGAGGGAGCGCTGACCGAGCTGGCTCGTCTTGTAGTCCGGCGTGTACGGATTGTTTCCGAGGAACAGGTTGCGTTCGTTGTTCGTCGAGAGGGTCCACCCTGCGCCGGCGTGCGCGTCGTGCGCGAGCACCGGACCGAGAAACGCGAGCGCGACGCACGAGCCCAGGACGCCGCCCGCCACGAGGTGCCGCAGCCGCACGTCGTGGCGCCGCGCCGCGAGCCACAAGCCGACGGCGAGCACGGGGACGACGCTGAGCATCGACGGCCTCGTCAGGCATCCGATGCCCAGCGCCGCTCCCGCCGACGCGAACTGCCACAGCTTCCCCTCGCGGACCGCCCGCAGACCGAAATACGCCAGGAGCGCCAGGCACAAGGCCGCCAGATGCTGCGCGTACGTCTGGCCGCAAAGGAGCGCCGCCGGAGGATAGAGCGCGGCGATCCACGCAGCCGCGCGGGCCGCGCGCCGCCCGCCGACCTCGAGCGTGAGGAGGGCCGAGACCGCCACCGTCGCGACGCTCATTCCGATCGTCAGGATGCGCGCTGCGGTCACGCTCGGCCCCAGTGTGGCGACGAGCGGGGCAATGGCGAAGCTCTCGCCCGGCGGCCAGTAGAACGCCCCGCCGGTGTCTCCGGCCGCGAAGCGCACTGCGCACTCGAAGTAATCGTGCGCGTCGCTCACGAGCGGCATCGACCGCAAGACGACGAGCGAGGCCAGCGCACGCAGCAGTACCGCCGCGCTCATCGCCCCCGCCAACCAGCCCCAAGTTTCGGCGCGGCGGAGGGCGGCCACCGGCTCACCGCGTGAAACGCAAGAACGCCTCGTGCGTGCGCTTCAGCCCCTCGCGTACGTCGACCATCGGCTCGTAGCCGAGGACCTCGCGAGCCGCTCGGATATCCGCGAGCGAGTCGCGCACGTCGCCCGGACGCGTCGGCCTGTACTCCGGTTCCAGGCGCACGCCCGCGAGCTCGCCAACGTACTTGATGAGCTGGTTCAGCGACGTTCGCTCGCCGCACGCGATGTTGAGCACCTCGCCCCGGAGCTTTCGCGACGTTCCGGCCGCGAGCAGGTTCGCCCGCACCGCGTTCTCGATGTAGCAGAAGTCACGGGTTTGCTCGCCATCGCCGAACACGACGGGTCGCTGCTTCTTGATCGCGGCGGTGACGAACTTCGGGATTACCGCGGCGTATTCGCTCTTCGGATCCTGACGCGGACCGAAGATGTTGAAATAGCGAAGGCTCACGGTCTCCAGCCCGTACAGTCCCGAAAAAATCCGCATGAGGTGCTCGCCCGTGAGCTTGCTCGCCGCGTAGGGGGAGAGGGGCTCGGGGGTCATCGTCTCGGTCTTGGGGAGCGTCGGCGTGTCGCCGTAGGCGCTGGAGCTCGCCGCGAAGACGACGCGACGCACGCCCACTCGCCGGGCGACGTCGAGGACGACGGTCGTCCCCTGGACGCCGGCGAGCGTCGTGGCCTGCGGGTTCTCGACGGAGCGCACGACGCTGGGGATGGCCGCCTGGTGGAACACCGTCTCGACGCCCTGCGCCGCGCGCGCCACGACGTTCGGATCGACGATCGTGCCCTCGAACAGTTCGACCCGCCCCGGCAGGCTCTCGATGTTCTCGCGTCGGCCGCTCGAGAAATCGTCGAGCACCCTCACGGTCTCACCGCTCGCCAGGAGGGCCTCCGCGATCGACGACCCGATGAATCCTGCTCCGCCCGTCACCAAATGCAGCGCCATCCAAACCTCCGGGGAGCGACCCCTGCCAAAAGGAACGGTGCAGGGTCCACAATGCAAGGCCTATACATCACCGTGACCGTGCACGCCCGCTGAGCACGAGTTTCGCACGGACGGGCAAACGGGAACCGCACCGGCCCCGTATCGGGCCGGGTGGGCCAAAGCATGGTGGAGCAAAAAGGTCACGAGGAAGCCAGGTCGCCCCGCGAACGGGTCGCGCGCATGCGCGCGCTCGCCATCCGCGGACTGAAGTACTGGAAGGGTTCGCTGTTCGTCTTGCTGCTCGCGGGCGGCACGGCGTACACCGTCGCCGTCCACATCCCGCGGGTGTACCGCTCGGAGTGCACCATCATCGCAAAAGCGCGCATCCGCACGGACGACCGCGACGAATCGTCGACGTCGCCCGACGCCCTCGCGAGGCAGGCCGCCCGCTTGAAGGACATGCTGACGACGCGGGCGCGCCTGGAGAGCACGATTCGCAAGTTCGATCTCTATCCCGATATTACCGCCACGAGGACGATGCTCGACGCCGTCGAACAGATGAAGCCCCATGTGGGCTTCCGCTCGCTCGAGGGCGGCCAGTACGTCATCAGCTTCGACGGCGACGACCCGGAGAAGGTGCGGAACGTCACGCAATACCTGGCCGATTCCCTCATCGACCAGTACGCCGCCGGAGATCTCTCGGACCTGCAGCGTGAGGCGGATTTCCTCGGGGAGGAGGAGGAGCATTCCCTCGCCGGACTGGAGACCTCGACGCGTGCGCTGACTCTCTTTCTCGCCGCCCACCCGGAGTTCGCGCTCGAAGCGAAGCAGGCAGCGGCCACGCCGTTCGGTCCGTTCGGACAGAACACCGGCGCCGCGGGCATCCCGCTCATGCCCAAGCTACCCGCCGACTCCGCGACGAGCGACCCCGACCTGGCCGCCCTCCTCCGGGAGCGTTCGCGGCTCGAGGGCGAGGTCCGCTCCGCGACGGCCGTCGCGCGCGGCCTCGCGCCGGCGAACGCCTCCAAGAAGCAGCTCGACGACCAGATCGCGCAGACGCAGGCCGAGGTCGAGGCGGCGGCCAAGCGAGTCGCCGAGACCCAGGCGGATCTCGCGTCCAAGTCGAACCTCACCGAGGACCACCCCGACATGCGCGCCGCGCGGATGGCGGCGGACGCCGCGGCCAGGACGCTGCACGAGACGAAGGTCAAGCTCGGCGCGTTGCAGCAGCTCGCCGCGTCGGGCTCGGCACCCGATCTGTCGCAGGCACCTCCCGATCTCTCGGAGAAGCTTCACCAGGTGGACGCGCAGATCGCTGCGCGTCGCGCTCGCCCCGCCAGCTCGTCGGCAACCGACCCCCACCCGCCGGTGAACCCGGTGGTGCGCACGGTGGTCGAGCTCGAGACCGACTGGCAACGACTTTTGCGCGCGCTCAACGAAGCCAAGAATCACCACGAAGACCTCAAGCTGCGCGCCGAGCGCGCACGCCTCGCGCTGGGGGCGGCGCACGCGCAAGCGAGCGAGCGGATGGCGGTCATCGATCCCCCGTACCGGCCGACGCATCCGGCGAAGGGCAAGCGCGCGACCGTGGCCATCGGGGGGCTCTTGATGGCGTGGCTTCTGGCGATCGCGTACGCGGTGCTTCGGGTCACGCTGGACGACACGCTGGTCGACGCCGACGACGTCGAGGCGCTCGGCATCGCGGGCGTCCTCGGGGTCGTGCCGCGGATCGATCCCCTTCCGGACGAGGAGCTTGGACATGGCACAGTCTGAAGGCGCGAGGACGCTCATCCTGCGATCGCAGTCGCTCGGCGATTGCGAACGGATGCAGGCGACGACGCCTGCGCGCGTGGTCCCGGTCTGGGCGTCTCCCATCGAGGCGCGCATCCTCGCGATGCTGCGCGACGGTTGGGTGGATGCCACGGCCGCTCTGCGCGTCATTCGCCATCGCCTCGAGCTCCGCCGTAGCCAGGGCATGTGGACGTTCGGCGTAACGAGCGCGCGCTCGGCCGAAGGCAAGACGACGCTCGCCACGCAGCTGGCGCTCGTCCTGAGTGAGGCGCAACGAGCGCGCGTGCTCCTCGTCGAAGCGAACATGCACCGCCCCGCGATCGCGCGCTTGCTCGGGTTCCAGGTCCCCGCGGGGATGGGTTTCTCGGTGCAGCTCGCCAGACGAATGGGGGGTGGCGTCGACCCGTGGACCGTGCTGGCGCTCGGGTCGAGCATGCACGTCCTCCCCGAGAACGAGGCCGAGCCCGGGTACCCGGACACGCTCTACTCGACGCACTTTCGCCAGGCGATCGATCAGCTCGCGCGCGTCTACGACTGGGTGATCGTCGACGCGCCGAGCGTGCTCGGCTCCGGCGATGCGAACGTCGTCGAGGAGGCCGTCGACGGAATGATCGTCGCCGCGCGGAGCCGCGCGTCGCGAGGCGCCGACTTGCGCGCGGCCATGCGGCAGCTCGGCGACCGCAAGGCGGTCGGCGTCGTTCTGTGGGATGCGCGGAGATGACCGCGCGCCTTCGCGAGGCCCTCTCGAAGGGGGTGCACGTCTGGGTAGGCGGCTGGCTCCTCGACCGGGCGCGCAAGGCGATGCTGCCTCCGGTGCGGGGCGAGCGCCACCTGCTCTTCGCGGTCTGCGATCACTTCGAGCCGCTGCACGGTGGGGCGTCGCGGGAGGTCGGCCGCGCTCGCGTGGCGGCGTGGACCGAGCGGCTGCCGGCTTTTGCCCGGCACCGCGACGCCAACGGGCGACCACCGCGCCACACCTTCTTCTTTCCCGGTGAGGAGTACGACCCGACATTCCTCGATCCGCTCGGGCGACTGCTCGACGCGGGGCTCGGCGAGGTCGAGGTCCACCTTCATCACGACGGAGACACGCGGGCGACGCTGCGCGAAAAGCTCCAGCGGACGCTCGAGGCGTTCAGGTCGCACGGTCTCCTGGCCCGATACGGCGGGCGTCCCGCGTGGAGCTTCATCCACGGCAACTGGTCGCTCGCCAATGGACGACCCGACGGACGTTGGTGCGGCGTCGACGACGAACTCCAGTGCCTTCGCGAGCTCGGGTGCTACGCCGACTTCACCTTTCCGAGCGCCCCCGATCCTTGCCAGCCCGCCGTCGTCAACGCGATCTACTACCCGCGCGACGACGCGCGACGGCGCGCGTACGACCGGCCGGAGCGCGTGCGCGTCGGGTCCCCACGCCGTGACCGCGTCCTCCTCGTCCAAGGTCCCCTGGCGATCGCGCGACGCCCGGGGCAAGCCGGCCGTTTTCGCATCGAGTCGGGCGCGATCGCCGCGGGTGACCCGCCGAGCGCCGCGCGCCTCGAGACGTGGATCGACAGCCACATCCACGTGCCCGGCCGGCCGGAATGGACGTTCGTCAAAGTGCACGCTCACGGCGCGCCGGAGAGGAACGCGCGCGTCATGCTGGGCGAGCCGATGGAGGAGCTGCACAGCGCGCTCGCGGCCGTCGCGATCCGGAGGCGATGGCGCGTTCACTACGTGACCGCGCGCGAGATGTACAACGTGGCGCGCGCGGCGATGGACGGAAAGCGCGGATCGCCCGCCGACTACTTCGATTACGAGGTGCCTGCGCCGGAGCGGTCGACCCTCGCCGTGGCTTGACGAGCCCGCGCCGGCGAGGCGCGGCGGCGCCGGACGGCGGCCGCGAGCAGAAGAAGGCCGACCAGCCCGGCGGTCGTGGGTCGCCTCGCGCCCGTGACGGTGCCAGCTGCAGCCGGAGGACGAGGCCGAGCTGTCCGGTCCGCTGGTCGCGCCGGCTCCGCTGGAAGAGCCGGTCGAAGAGCCGCTCGACGATGTCGAAGAGCCGGTGGGCGATCCGCTGGACGACCCGGTCGACGCCGCACCAGACGATCCGCTCGTCGAGCCACCGGAGGAGCCGCTCGTCGATCCGCTCGTCGATCCGCCGGAAGAGCCGCCGATCGTCGCGTCGGCGCTTCCCGCCTCGTCGGGCGTCGCGCCGCCGTCCACCGCGCCGGACTGGATCGAGAGGTCTGCGCAGTAGTGCTAGAAGCACCCGCCCGGATTGTTGAGCGGGTGATCGGACATGAACTCGATCACCTGCAGCGTGCACTTGGCGCAAGTGAAGTTGTCCGGGAGCTTGATCTGAACCGACTGCGGGCTGGTGAACGGCGCCGTGTGATCGAACACCCCGTCGGCCAGGACGGGGAACATCGGCGGATTCTCGACCGGCACCGACCCGCACGGCGAGCTTCCTGCAGTGACCGCGGGCTCAGCCGGAAGCTGCGTTGGGTCCGGGGCCAGCGCGATGCGGTAGTGCCCGGGATGGAAGACCGCCTCGCTTATCGTGACGGTGATCGTCTGACCCGATTGAAGCGCCGTGACGGTCCCCGTCGGAGTGCCGCCGCCCTCGTCTCCGCACGGGCCGAGCTTCTCGGGGAGCCCCACGCTGTCTTGCGACATCTACGACGTGGGGGACTCGAGAATGAAATGCGCCTCGGTGGGGGCTGCCCAGACGACGCCGATTCCCACGGCGAGCGCGCACGCGATCGATCGTCGCGTTGCGGCGCGGGGCACGGAAACGGCGGATCGCCGCGATGACGCGATGGGCCGCATGAGGACCTCCCTACGGCCGCTCATCGTAGCGGACGGATCGTCGTGTCGGATCGCAATGGACGTCTCATCGCGGAAATTCCGGCTTGCCCGAGCGCGCAACCGCAGCCGGCGAACGCGAAAGGATCCGCACGGCGGGAAAACTCAAGTCCGGCGCGATATTCCGGGTCTGGATACGGTTCCGCCACGGGGGGGCGTGAGGCGCAGATCAAGTAAGCGCAGATCTTCCGGCTAGCAGCGGAAAAACCAAGGGGTGTCCCGCCTACTGGCTACTACGAAGCCGCCGCTCGATGGCGCGCCGGTCGCCGTGGAACGCCGCGGTCAGGGCGGTGCCCAGCTCGTCGCCGTCGTGTCGTCGATCGCGCCGGCCCCTGCGATCGCGCAAGAGCTTGCGGAGCTCTGCCTCGGACCCCGCCTTCGTCGCGGACCGCCGGTGCATCAGCGCGTGCGACCCGCACACCGTCGCGCGCGACCCGCCCGCGAGCACAACGCCCACGAGGGCGCGCTGGTCGCTCTCTCCGCACACGCAGCACCGCGATCCGGCCTCATGCCTCATGGTCGTCACGCATATCGCAGGGGGTAGCGGCGTGGCCAAGTTCTCGGGTGCGATGTGCTATCTCCACGCCGCCATGGCACAGGCCAGCTCGAGCGAGGAGACATCGAAGAAGAAGAACAAGGCCAGGAAGGCGAAGGGCGCGTCCCGCCCGTCGCCGCCGCAGGAAGCGGGGCCCGTCACGCGCTGGTCCACATGGAGCGTCGTGGGCGCCGTCCTGCTCGGAGGCGTCGTCGTCTGGAGGCTATGGGGCTCGACGTACAAGGGCGACGTCCGGACGATCTGCGACGCCGAGAAAGGCTCGGGCTTCACGATCGACAAGGACATGCCCAAGGTCACCGATTGGGTCCGCGCCAATCTGGAGACGCCGGAGGGCAACACGCTGTTCTCGACGCTCAAGGACATGCGCCTGGCCGAGCGCAGCAAGAAGCTCCAGGCCGAGGCGACGTCCGTGAAGCTCGCCGCGTGTCCGATGGTGTCGGCCTACGATCGTCTCGCGGCCGAGGGGGAGTACCGTGCCGACCTGCAGCACCTCTGTTCCAGCCTGACCTTTCTCAAGCTCGCCGAGATGAACGACGACGATCGTCTCACCAAGATCGAGGACTTCATCGACAAGCAGGCCAAGAGCCCGCGTACCAAGGAGCTAGGCGAACTTCTGCGCTCAACTCCTGCCGCCGGGCGGGCCAAGGTGCTTCGCGACACGGCGACGAGCATGGACGTCTTCTCGTGCGATACGGCGAAGACGCTCGACAGCCCGCAAGCCGAGGCGAAGCCGGCCGGCGCGCCGTTGGTTCGGGTCTGGAGCGCTCCGCAGGTGATTGGCCAGCTGAAGGAGGAAGACCTGGCCAAGGCGCTCGTCGACGTCACGCCCGCGATGAACGACTGCTACAAGAAAGCGCTCGAGAAAAAGCCGGACCTGGTGGGCAAGGTCTCGATCAAGCTGCAGGTCGATCCGGACGGGAAGGTGACGAAGGCGGCTCCCGCGGACCTGGCCTTCGACGACCACGACCTTCTGGCGTGCCTGGTCGGAGCCATCAAGACAGCGAAGCTCCCGAAGAACGGCGGCCCGGTCGTCTCGGCGCTCGTGCCGCTCGAGCTGACGACGCATCCCTGAAGCCCCTGGCGAGCCGCCAGCGCTCGTCGAGCTTCACCCCCACCAGTAGGAGATCTTCAGGATGAACTGGTCGGCGGCCGGGGCTCGCTTCACCGACCCGAGGTCGACGGTTCCCACTTCGCCGGGCCCGAGCGACACGTTGGGCACCTGCGATCGCGTGTATACGAGATAGAGCAGCGACCCGAGGCGCCACTCCCAGCGAAGCACGACGTTGACATCGAGCGCGCCCTGCTCGAAGTCCGGGTTGGTGTTCAGGGGCTGGGTCGGCCGCAGGTCGGCCAGGTGAACGACCGGGCGGGGACCGTTCGGATCCGAGTAGTACCCGAGGAACCCCGAATAGTGTCCTGAGGCGAGGAAGAGCTGGGCGTAAGCCTGCAGCGTGAGCCTGGGCGCGAACGTGTACGTGGACCGCAACGTGGCCCCGGCGCTGGCGGCCTCGAGGTGCCCGAAGACGTACTCGCCGGCGATCGGGCCGGTGCCGACGAAGCGCGGCTCGCCGCGGTTGTACGTAAGCATCGGGAGCAGCTCGAAGTCGAGCTGCGGCAGCGCACGCACGACGACGCCGGCGTCGGCGTTGAGGTTCACGCCTCCGTTGGCGAGCGCCTGCGGCCGAACGTGGGCGCTGAACGCGACGACCTTCGTCGTGTCGCTCTGGATGAACGTATCGTTGCCCACGACCACCGCGGCCCGTTCGAGCGCCGCGCCGTCGCCCATCTCGCGATCGTCGAAGCGGCGGTCCCGCGATTGGATCTCCACGAAGTAGTGCCAGAAGTTTGTGAGCTTGCCGGACGTATTCAGCTGCACGCCGCGCCCGAGCCCGAGCCCCGCCGTATTGCCGTTGTCCCAGTACTCGAGACGCGAGTGCGTCTCGAGCAGCGCCTTCCACGGCACCAGCGTCCGGTATTCGACGTCGAAGCCGTCCCAGTAGGCGTTGCTGCGCTGGTTGTAACCCACGTCGTTCATGTCGAACTTCCGGTCCGAATAGCCGCCCCACACGTCGCCGACCCAGTGCTCGCCTCCCTCCTTTCCGACGTACGCTCCGCCGCTCCCGCCGACGTCTCCGGGGCGGACGACCGTGCCGTCCGGCACGTAGCGATCGGGCCCGCGCCCCAGCAACGAGAGGCCGACCTGCCCGTTAGTCGCCCAGTCGCCGTTTGCCGAGCGCCAGCGCCAGTCTCCGGCCGCGACGTACGCGTCGTTGAAGCAGCGCGCTCCGGGAGCGACGAGCAGCGTGCTCTGGGCGGCCTGCATCGTGGTCGGGCAGAGCGCCTGCGCTGGAGTTCCCGGAACGATCGGCCACTCGCTCGTGTGCTCCGCTCGCGTCACGCCGGTGGCCATCACCCCCACCGCGGCGCGGTCCGTGACGTCGTAGCGCGCACGCACCACGTTGAACGCCGATACGGGCGCGATCCGCCGCGCCACGACCGAGCCGCCCGCCTCGCGCACCGGTACGGTGTTCTCTCCGGTCACCGCTTGCAGCGTGCCTATGGTGAGCCCGTCGGCCACACGCCCCGTGAGCTTGCTCGCGCCCCAGATGGGGGTGGGCTGCGGGACGTCGAGCAGCTGCTCGCCCGGTCGCAGCGCGGGAATGGCCGGGACGCGCCCGATGCGGCGCGTGTAGAGGAGCTGCCCGGGAGTCGAGAAGATGTCGGTGCCCTCGAGGAAGAACGGGCGTTTCTCGGGGTAGTAGGTCTCGTACGTCGAGAGATTCAGGACGAGCTGGTCGGCCTCCACCTGGGCGAAGTCGGGGTTGATCGTCCCGTCGAGCGTCAGATCCTGAGTGAGGTGCCACTTCAGGTCCAGCCCGGCCGACGGGGCGAAATCGGTCACGCCGGGCAAATTGTTGGTGAAGGTCGTGTTGCCGAGCGTCGGGAGGTTCAGCTGCGTCGCGTCCTGCCGCCGAACGCGCGCGAGGACGAACGGCCGCAGCTCGAACGGCGTGCGCGCCGAGAGCCCGACGAGGCCGTCGAGCTTCCCGTAGTGCGACACTTCGCCGCCGGCCGTGCGCGAGACGAGCGCCCACTCCTCGGTCTCCTGTTTCATCGACACGTACCGGCGCACCTCGAAACCCCACGACTGAAGGGGAAGCGTCTGGAACCGCAGGATGCGGAATGGGATGCGGTACTCGATCGACCAGCCGTGATCACGGACCGCGGCCCGCGCGTCCCAGTTCTCGTCCCAGTCGGGGGAGAAGTCGGTGTCGTTGAAGCGTACGGCGTCGAGCAGCGCGCCTCCCGCGTTCACCTCGAAGACGAAAGCGCTCTTGCCGTCGCGCCGCGTGTCGAGGGCTACGCTCACCCAGTCGGCTTCCACCTCGCGGTCGCGGCGCGTCAGTCGCTCGACGACCGGCGCGCCCTGCTGCTCGCAGTCGACCCCGATGTAGAGGGCGTCGTCGTCGTAGACGACGCGCACCGTCGTGCGCTCGGTGGGCGCGGCACCCTCGACGGGCGACTTCTGGGTGAACGCGCTCGTCGGCGGCGCCGAGCGCCATACGTCGTCGTCGAGCTTGCCGTCGAGGACCGGCGCGTCCTTCACGTGCACGGCGTGCGCGTGCGGCGGGTAGGCCGCGGCGGCCTGGGCGAGCAGCAAGCGGAGCGCAAAGGACACGGGCGGGGCCGGAATGGTCCCCGATCTTCGCCCGAGCGACCGCAGTTATTTCGTCGCCGATCGGCGGCCGGCGGCGTACTTGAGCACGCGAACGCGCTCCAGTGTGACGAGCGCTCCTCCCGTGAGCATCTCGTCGAGGATCGGAATCAGCTTGTCGACGTGCTCCTGGTCGTCGACGACCTCGATCACCATGGGCAAATCCGCGGAGAGGTCGACGAGGTGCGCCGTATGAATCACGCTGGCTGCGCCGAACCCGGCCACGCCGCGGACGACCGTGGCGCCGGCGAACCCCTCGGCGCGCAGGCGCTCGAGCAGCGCGCGGTGCAGCGGCTGCTTGTGCCACTTGTCGGACTCACCCACGAAGATGCGGACCAGGAGCTGCTCGCCGTCGAGAACGCGCATGTTCGTCCTCCCTCGCTAACCGCCGGCGAGCCTTCGCGCCGTGATCAGGCCGAGCCAGCCCGCCAGGAAGCACGCGCCGAGCGTCAGGGCGACGTTGGCCAGCCCCAGGCCCCACGCGCGTTCGCGCAAGAGGTTCGTCGTCTCGTTGTTGAAGCTCGAATACGTCGTCAGGCCTCCCATGAAGCCGGTGGTCAACGTCAGGCGCAGCGTGGGCGAGATGAGCGTCGTCGAGAGCGCGAGCTGCGACACGAGGGCGATGAGGAAGCAGCCGACGACGTTCACGATGAGCGTGCCGTACGGAAAGGTCGTTCCCAGGGCCTTGCCGGCCCACAGGCCGATGCCGTACCTCGATAGTGTTCCGAGCGCACCGGCGAGTCCGATGAGGAAGATGCGCGTCATGATCGTCGGCGGCCGAGATTCAATTCTGCGGGAGATCGATCGGCGCGATCCACACGATGTCCCCGCTGTTGTCGTTGCCGAGGAACATGCGTCCGTCGGGGGCGAACGTGATGGGCGCCGGTCGCCCGTGGGCGCGCAAGCCGTCGTCCCACCCCGTCGCGAACTCGAGCAGCGAGTTCGGCGCGCTCCCCGAGTCGAGCTCCGTGCCCGGCAACGGGAGCCCGGTCGTGGGGTCGAGCCCGATCGACACGAGGCGTGCGCCGGACCACGACCCCGCCGCGCCGTGGAGCGTGACGAAGACGCGATCGGTCCAGGGCGCCGGCCATTTGCCGGTCTCGAAATCGACGCCGAACGGCGTGTTGCCGATGATGAACGAATCGCTCTCCGGCGCGACGCCCGAGCAGTCGGGTACCGCGCCGTCCTCATAGCTGACCGAGGCGTACGGGACGTCCTTTGTCGCGCAGCACGGATATCCCCAGTTGTCCCCGGGGCGCACCGGGACGAGCTTCTCGCGCCCGCCGTGGTCTCCGGAGTAGTCGAGCGCGAGCTCGGTCACCAGGCAGACGTTGTGCTTGGTCTCGCATCGCATCGCGATCGGGTTGCGGAAGCCGACGCTGACGACGTTCGTCGTGCCGCCGTCTCCGAGCGCGAAAATCGCTCCGCGCGTGGGCCAGTTGGAGAGGCACTTGTCGGCCTGCGATCCGCCGTTCGAGATGTAGATCGTGCCATCGCTCGCCTGGTCGAAGACCTTCGGCCAGTGCTCGGAGGCCTGCTCCGCCGTGATGGTCGTCACCACCTGGGGCGTTCCCGACGGCTTCCGGTCGCCCGACTTGTACGGGACGCTCATGATGTTGGGCAACCGCGTGCCGGCGTCCGTGATCACGTCTTCCTGGTAGTAGAAGGAGCCGTTCGCGAACATCAGGCCCTGGACGGACGGGATGCCGCTCACGAAGACGATGTTCTGATCGGCGACGCCGTCGTGGTTGTCGTCCGGCAAGACGACGATGCCGGCGATCGCCTGCAAGGTGAAGCCCCCCGTCGTCGGCGTGGTGGGAGACGCCACGAAGATCTCGCCGCCGGGCGCAACGCGCAGCTGTCGCGCATCGCCTACGTTGCCGTAGTAATGCGCGCAGAATCCGGCGGGGAGATGCAGCCAGGTCAAATCGGGCGCCGAGGCCGGGCCGCCGGGTACGACGTGCGGCGCCGCGCAGTCTCCCGTCCACAGCACGGATCCCGGCAACGCGCAGAACGACCCCGCCGGCGGCCCCGCATCCGCCGGAACCGAGCCGTCGCACGCCGGCGCTGCCGTATCGTCCGGCGCGTCCGGTGTCGTCGCGTCCGGAATCGGGAACCCCGTCTCGGCCACGACGTCGACGGTCGTCGCGTCCCGCACGCCGGAATCAGGCGCTGGACTCATCGAGCCGCTGCTGCACCCGAGATGGGCCACCGAGAGAAAGGAGACGAGCGACAGCGAGACGGATGCGTGTTTCAAGCGGGGCCTCGAAAGCTCGAGCTCTAGCACGACCGAACAGCCGAGCGGCCCCAAGCTTAGCGCGTAAGAATCGGGGGAGCACTACTTCGCAGCGCGACGCCCCGAAGGGCCCTTGCGCCGCGTCAATACGGATTCGCGCTCGGATCCTGCGGGCGAGCCGGCGTACGTGCCCCCGGCGCGCCCCTGCTCGGCTTGCCCTTCGGCGTGCGAGGCGCCGCCGGCGCGCGCTTCGCCGGTGAGGCAGAGGGCGGGACCGCCTCTGGCACCATTTGCCTCGTCTCGAGAGAGGCGGCCGAGTCGACGGGCGGCGCCGGAGGCAAGAGCGGCGCTTCGTGCTCCAGCGCAGGCGCGATCTCCGCGCTCGCCGGACGCGACGCATGCGCGACGTGCCACGCGACCGCGGCAACGACGAGCGCAACGAGACCCGCCGCCACCCGCGCGCCGAGAACCATCGATCGCGCGGCCGAGGACGAAGGCCCCTTGTTCGGGGTCGCGGTCGTCGTCGGGGTCGCGGTCGCGGTCTCGATGGAGCTCGCGATCGACGCCTGGGTCGCGGTCGAGGTCCACGTCGAACTCGACGCCGGGCCCGCGATCGCAGTCGAAGCCGACGCCGGAGTCGAGGCCGACATCGCGATCGGAGTCTCCGGAGCCGCCGCACTCGCAGCCACGACCGATTCGGCGGCCCGCTGCGCCGAAGCCGACGGCCGCTCGGGGGCCGGCGCGTGCGCCTCCTGCCCCGCGACCGGAGCGGGCTCCTCCACGAGCGCGTTCAGCACGACCCATTTGTGGACGAACGGGAGCCGCTCGATCTCCGCCGCGCGCTCGCCCTCGCCGGCGCTCGCGAGCAGCGCCGCGATCTCGCGCAGCGTTCCTTCGCGCGCCTTGCGAGCCTCGCGCTTCCTCTCCGCGGCCTCCGCCGACCAGGCCTGGGACGCGCGCTCGTACTCGTCGTGATCGACTCGCAGCCGCCGCGTGAGCTCCGCGACCTGGTCCCGCAGCGCCTGCGATTCCAGCCGACGCGGGCGCGCGCCGCGCTGGGCGAGAGGAGCCGGAGGAGGGCTGCTCAGCGTCATCGACCGTTCCCCCCTTGATATTTACCGCTCTTGCGTGACGCCCGCCACGTCAGGGAGACACCGACATGCCGATGGCGTGCCCGATGGCAAATGTAGTTCCCGCGGCACCCAGCCCGAACATCAGCTGCCGCAGGCCCGTGTACAACACGCCACGCCCGGTGAACAGCGTGATGAAGAACCCGATGACGAAAAGCCCCACCCCGCTGGCCACCAGCGACACCACCGTCCCTGCGCGTCCGTGCACGAAGGCAAACGGCAGCACCGGCACGACCGCGCCCGCCGCGAAAAGAAAGAACGAGCTCGCCGCGGCGATCCACGGAGATCCTCCCAGCTCCTCGGGGTCGATGCCCAGCTCTTCGCGCGACATCGCTTCGAGCGCGGTCTTCTCGTCCGACATGATGCGTGCCGCCACCGTCTTGGCCTCCTCTTCCGGAAGGCCCTTGGCCATGTAGATGAGCGCGAGCTCCTCCTCTTCTTCTTCGGGCATCGTCGCGATCTCCGACTCTTCGACGCCCACTTGTTTTTCGTAGAGCTCGCGGCTGCTCTGCACGCTGATCCACTCCCCCATGGCCATCGAGCACGCCCCCGCGAGCAGGCCCGCGATGCCCGTGACGAGGACAGCGCGGTCCGTCAGCGAAGCTCCCGCGACTCCCATGACGAGGCTCAAGTTCGAGACGAGGCCGTCGTTGGCGCCGAGAACGGCGGCCCGGAGCGCGTTGCCGCCGACGGCGCGATGGCGCCCCTCGATGCGGGCGAGCGTCGAGCCCCCGATTCCGCCCGGCTGCCCTGCGATGAGCTGCAGGATGCGCGCGTGCGAGCGCTCCTGGCCGCGCATCTTCTTCGTCGCGTCGCGCTGTCGGTCGTACACGTGCTTGTTCAGCTGCTCCATGTTCGCCATCGTGGGGAGCAGGAAGCTCGCGCCGAACCGCCGCGCGAGCACGAGGAGGACGCGTGTGCGGACGGAGGGCCTGCGCGGCGCGAGCTTCACTCCCGCCTTCTTGAGGTGAGACTCCCAGAGGGCGGCGTGGCGCTCTTCGGCCTCCGCCAGCCGGCGGTATACGGTCGCGAGGTGCGGGTCGGCCTCGGTGGCCGCCATCGAGCGGTAGACGGCAGCGCCGTCGATCTCGTCCTGAAGGTTCTCGCGGTAGCGCTTGATGTCGGCGGGAGTGGCCATCGGTATCGAGGACGCAACCTACAACGGAATCGTTGCCCTTACCGCCGAGCCGCGCCGCCGCGCGCGAGCGAAGGCCCAGGCCCCGACGCCGAGCGCGTTGGCCGAGAGGACCACGCTCGCAATCTTCGCGGTGAAGGCCGCGGTGCTCTTGACGCGCACGATGGGCAGCAAGCTGAGGACGATGAAGAGGAGCGTCATCGCGAACCCGGACGCGCACGCGACGCGCAGGCCCACGCTCGGGCGGTGCGGCAGCGCCCGGGCTCGCGCCAGCGGGATCGCGAACATCACGAGGTAGGTGAGCGCGTAGAAGACGAGGCAGGCGTTGCCGAGCAGCTGGAACGCCTCCTGCTCGCCGACGCCTGCGGTGCCCACGAGGCCGAACGTCAGCGTCAGGCCGGCGACGACGGCCACCGACCACACGGGGGTGCGCCAGCGCGGATGCAGTCGCGTGAAGAGGCCCGGCACGAGGCCATCCCATCCCGCGACCATCGGTAGCCGCGTGATGCCCGCGAACGCCGCGCTGCCCCACGCGATCGAACCGCACGCGATCCCGCCGATCGCGACGGGCACCAGCCAGCGGGCCGGCTCGAACGCGCGCGTGCCGAGCGCGAGCGCCTGCGGGATGGGCGCGATCAGATCGATCTCGTCGGGTCGAGAGAACGCGAGGACGCCCCCGGTCCCGAGGACGAACATCGCGACCACGATCGGCGCGGCGACGAAGACGGACCGCGCAATGCTGCGGGCGGGGGCGCGCGCCTCGCCGGCGAAGATGGCGACGTACTCGAAGCCGCTGAAGGCGCCGAACCCCATCTTGCCGAGGACGTTCAAGTCGTAGAGCGTCCACTGCGGCGCCTGCGCGGGGACGGGGTGCCATCCCACGGGACGGCCGGCGAGAACGTGCGCCGCCGGGAGCGCCATCAACGCGACGTACACCGCCATGCGCAGCGCCCCGCCGGCGTTGTGCACCCACTTGCCGACACGCAGGCCGAGCGCGCACGCCAGCGCGAGGGACCCGACGACGGTCGCGCTCGTGGCGAGGACGAACGCACGACTGGTCGCCATCCACGCGCTCCTCGAGCCCAGCGAGTACGAGAGGAACGTCGCGATCTCGAGGCCGAGCGACGACATGTTCACGATCGCCCACCACCACAGGTTCCACGCGACGAGGAACCCCCAGCCTTCGCCCACTCCGATCTTGGCCCACTGATAGAGTCCGCCTTCGAGCGGCCAGCAGCGATTCAGGAAGACGACGACGGCGGCGAGCGGGGCGAAGAACAGGGTCGCGGCGAGCAGCCAGAAGACGAGGCTCGCGTCGCCGAGCTTGCCCGCGACACCGACCCAGGTCGACCCGACGATCAGGACGATCTGCGCGAGGACCAGGTCTCCGAGCCCCAGCTCCTTGCGCAGCTCGTCGGAGCGCGCCCGGACTGCGACGGACGCCTCAGCCATGCGGCGGCAGCCGAGCCAGGGGCCGCGCGAGGAGCTTCTCGGCGTTCTCGAAGTAGATCTTCGCGAGGACGTCGGCCGGGAGCGCGATGGCGCTGATCGTCCAGTTCCCCTGGATCGGCGTCATGTGCGGGAAGTCCCGGTCCGCGGTCTCGAAGAAGCGCCAGTGCTTCTGGAAGAAGTCGATCGCGTCGGCCTCGGTGGGCGCCGGACCGTTGCCGCCCGAACCGAGGATCATGCGGCCATAGACCTGGAAGTCGGTCGCGAAGAGGATGCGATCGGCGTGCTTCATGAAGATCGCGCGCACCCGGTCGGGGGCGTGCCTGCCGATCTCGGGAACCCGGGCGGCGATGTCGGCCATCATGTTCGGGTGCGCGTCGAGCTGCGCGTCCACCCAATCGAGGTCCTCCGCGTTGTTGGCAAAGTGCACGCAGACGAACGTCGTCTCCGGATGGCGGGATACGACGCGCTCGAGCGCGGCGAGCAGGGCCTCGCGCGGCGGGAACTTCGTCTTGTCGCCGAACCACCAGCGCGGGTGATCCTTGAGCTCCACCCAGCGCTCGTTCGAGGGATCGTACGCGTCCCAGAATGCCTTCGGGTCCGCCACGTGGATCGACACGGGCATGCCGAGCTCGCCCAGGCGCTTCCACATCGGATCGAGCTTGGGATCGTCGATCCGGAGCAGCTTCCCCTTGCCGTCGCGCAAGAACAGCCCGAGGCGTTTGAACTCCTTGAATC
>Ga0102924_1003060_pt1 | contig 17723 bp, 16 predicted proteins | sample PaiPotPPM11metaG_FD_80116 | JGI IMG/M metagenome (GOLD analysis project Ga0102924, IMG submission 80116) | Iron sulfur acid spring bacterial and archeal communities from Banff, Canada, to study Microbial Dark Matter (Phase II) - Paint Pots PPM... ...
CATCACCGGTGATCCGCAGCTCAACCACGCGCTCGACGAGGCCGCCGGGCCGGCGTCGGCCGGCGGCGACCTGATCGCGCCGGCCGCGCTGCGCCCGTTCCTGGCCGCCGCGCTGGCCAGCGCCGGGGAGGCGCACCGGTTCGTGCTCGCCGTGACCGCCACCGCGCGCGAGGCCGAGGAGCTGACCGCGGCGCTCGGCTCGGTGCTGCCCGGAGCCGCCGCCGCGTACTTCCCGCCCTGGGAGACGCTCCCGCATGAGCGCCTCTCACCGCGCTCGGACACCTCCGGGCAGCGGCTGGCCGTGCTCCGCCGGCTGGCCCATCCCGACCCGGCCGATGACCGATCCGGCCCGCTGACGGTCGTGGCCACGCCGGTCCGCTGCCTGCTCCAGCCGATGGTCGGCGGGCTCGGCGAACTCGAGCCGGTCCGGCTGCACGAGGGCGAGTCAGCCGACCTCGACGACCTGGTGGCCCGGCTGGTGAACATCGGGTACGCGCGGAACGAACTGGTCGAGAAGCGCGGCGAGATCGCCGTGCGCGGCGGGATCCTGGACGTGTTCCCGCCCACCGAGGAGCACCCGCTGCGGATCGAGTTCTTCGGCGACACCGTGGACGAGATCCGCTACTTCGGGGTAGCCGACCAGCGCAGCCTGCCCGGTTCCGCGGCCGCGCTGTGGGCGCCGCCATGCCGGGAACTGCTGCTCACCCCGACGGTGCGCAACCGGGCCCGCCAGCTTGCGCACGAGTGGCCCGGCCTGTCGGACGTGCTCGGCAAGATCGCCGACGGGATCACGGTCGAGGGCATGGAGGCGTTCGCGCCGGTGCTGGCCGAGCGGATGGAGTTGCTGCTCGACTACGTGCCGCCGGGCGGCTGTGTGCTGGCCTGCGACCCGGAGCGGATCCGGGCCCGGGCGGCCGAGCTCGTCAGCACCAGCCAGGAGTTCCTCGAGGCCTCCTGGGTCAACGCGGCGGCCGGCGGCGAGGTGCCGATCGACCTGGGCGCGGCGGCGTTCCGGCCGATCACTGAGGTGCGCGGGGTCGCCGAGGCGGCCGGGCTGCCCTGGTGGACCGTCACGCCGTTCGTCGCCGGCGAGGAAGAGCCCGCCGGCCCGGAGGGCGACGACGCCGGACGTCCCGCGTTCCAGATGGCGGCGAGTCCGGCGGAGGCGTACCGCGGCGACACCGCGCGGGTGATCGGCGACGTCAGCCAGTGGCTCGCCGGCCGGTGGCGCGTGGTACTCGTCACCGAGGGGCACGGCCCGGCCCAGCGGCTGGCCGAGCTGCTGCGCGGCGAGGGGCTCGGCGCGCGGCTGGAAGACCTCAGCGACCCCGGCGGGCAGCCCGAGGCGGGCGTCGCGCACATCGCGACCGGGATGATCGCCCACGGGTTCGTCTGGCCGTCGGTGCGGCTCGCGGTGCTCTCCGAGGCCGACCTGGCCGGCCAGCGCACCGGCCCCGGCGTCGCGGCCCGGATGCCGAGCAGGCGGCGCGGCGGGATCGACCCGCTCCAGCTCGTGCCGGGCGACTATGTCGTGCACGAGCAGCACGGCGTCGGCCGGTACCTCGAGATGACCAGCCGCACCGTATCCGGCGCGACCCGGGAGTACCTGGTCATCGAGTACGCGCCGAGCAAGCGCGGCCAGCCGCCAGACCGCCTGTACCTGCCCACCGACCAGCTCGACGAGGTGACCAGGTACTCCGGCGGCGAGGCGCCGAGCCTGCACCGGCTGGGCGGGGCCGACTGGGCCAAGACCAAGGGCCGGGCGCGCAAGGCGGTGCGGGAGATCGCGGCCGAGCTCATCCGGCTGTACTCGGCGCGGATCGCCTCGCCGGGCCACGCCTACGGGCTGGACACGCCGTGGCAGCGCGAGCTGGAGGACGCGTTCCCCTACGTGGAGACGCCGGACCAGCTCGCCGCCATCGACGAGGTCAAGCAGGACATGGAGAAGCCGATCCCGATGGACCGGCTGATCTGCGGCGACGTCGGCTACGGCAAGACGGAGATCGCGGTGCGGGCCGCGTTCAAGGCCGTGCAGGACGGCAAGCAAGTGGCCGTGCTGGTGCCGACCACGCTGCTGGCCCAGCAGCACCTGGCCACGTTCAGCGAGCGGTACGCGCCGTTCCCCGTGGTGGTCCGCCCGATGTCCCGGTTCCAGAGCGACACCGAGGTCGCCGAGACCCTGGCCGGCCTGGCCGAGGGCAAGGTCGACGTGGTGATCGGCACGCACCGGCTGCTCTCGGCCGACACCCGGTTCGCCCGGCTCGGCCTGGTGATCATCGACGAGGAGCAGCGGTTCGGCGTCGAGCACAAGGAGTACTTCAAGCGGCTGCGCACCGAGGTCGACGTGCTGGCCATGTCGGCCACCCCGATCCCGCGCACGCTGGAGATGGGCGTGGCCGGGATCCGGGAGATGTCCACCATCCAGACCCCGCCCGAGGAGCGGCACCCGGTGCTGACCTTCGTCGGCCCCTACGACGAGAAGCAGATCGCGGCGGCCATCCGCCGCGAGCTGCTGCGCGACGGCCAGGTCTTCTTCGTGCACAACCGCGTCTCGTCGATCAGCCGGGTCGCCGCGCGGATCGCCGAGCTGGTGCCCGAGGCCCGGGTCGCGGTGGCGCACGGCCAGATGAACGAGCACCTGCTCGAGAACGTCATGGGCGAGTTCCTGGCCCGCAGCTACGACGTGCTCGTGTCGACCACGATCGTGGAGTCCGGGCTCGACATCCCGAACGCCAACACGCTGATCGTGGACCGGGCCGACGCCTACGGGCTGCCCCAGCTGCACCAGCTGCGCGGCCGCGTGGGCCGGGGCCGCGAACGCGGCTACTGCTACTTCCTGTTCCCGCCCGAGAAGCCGCTGACCGAGACCGCGCACGAGCGGCTGGCCACGATCCAGCAGCACTCGGGCACCGGCGCGGGCATGTACGTCGCGCTCAAGGACCTGGAGATCCGCGGCGCGGGCAACCTGCTCGGCGGCGAGCAGTCCGGGCACATCGCCGGGGTCGGGTTCGACCTGTACGTGCGGATGATCGGCGAGGCGGTCACCGAGCTGCGCGGCGACGGGCCCGCCGAACGGCCGGAGGTCCGGGTCGAACTGCCGGTCGACGCGCACATCCCGCACGACTACGTGCCCGGCGAGCGGCTGCGCCTCGAGGCCTACACCCGGATCGCCGCGATCGACTCCGTCGACGACATCACCGCGGTCCGCGACGAGCTGGCCGACCGGTACGGGCCGCCGCCGCAGCCGGTGCTCAACCTGCTCGCCGTGGCCCGGCTGCGGGCCCGGGCCCGCCGAGCCGGGCTCACCGACATCACCCAGCAGGGCAACCACATCCGGTTCTCGCCCGTAGAGCTGCCCGAGTCGCGCGAGGTGCGCGCGGCCCGGCTGTACCCGAGGACGCTCCTCAAGCCTGCGGTGCGTACCATGCTCGTACCGGTGCCCAAGGCGGAGGGCAGGCGGGACGGCTCCGGGCGCGCGACGGTGTCATTGGGTGCCCCGCCGCTGCGCGATCAGGAGCTGCTCGCCTGGTGCGAGGAGCTGATCGAGGCCGTGCTCGACGGTCTCGCCCCGCCCGGGCAGACGTAGTCCCCGGGGAGCCCCCGGGGGGTCAACCCCCGCCGCGGAGTAAGCTCCGCAACCGTGAGAAGGAGCATCGACGTGCGCCGCACCCCGATCAGACTGGCCGCGGTCCTGCTCGCCGCCGGCCTCGCGGCCGCCGCGTGCGGGTCGGTGAAGATGGGCTCCGCCGCGCTGGTCGGCGACCAGCGGATCTCCACCACCGGCCTGTCCGGTGAGGTCAGCAACCTCAACGCCGGATACCAGACCTACAAGCGGAAGATCCAGCTCCAGTACCCCGTGTCCCAGATGCCGCAGCAGGTGCTCGGCTGGCTGGTCAGGTTCCAGGTTCGCGACCGGATGGCCCAGCGCGAGGGGATCTCGGTCTCGCCCACCGACGTGCAGCAGGCGCTGGCCGCGATCACCGCGTCGATCAAGCAGAACGGGGGCTCCGGCACGCTGCCCGAGGTCGCCGTGGCCAACGGCCTGCCGCCCGACATGATCAGTGAGCTGGGCAACTACCAGGCCATCGAGACCAAGCTGCTGAACCACCTGGACGGGGGAACGCTGCCTACCTCCACCTCGGGCCAGCAGGCCCTGGAGTCCACGTTCAACGGGGTGCAGTGCCGCGCGGCCAAGAGCCTCGACATCCAGATCAACCCGCAGTTCGGCGTGCTCAACTACAGCACGTTCGCGGTCGTCCCGCTCGCGACGTCGCTTTCCCGCTCCGGGTCGGGTCCCGCCCCGTCGCCCAAGCCCACCCAGACCAACCCGCCCTGCTAGAGCGAGCCCGCGCCGCTCCGGCCCCAGTGGCGGGGCGGGCGTGCGACCGCCGTAGATGGTTGGATCCAAACATTCGCCGCGACGATTAGGCTGGCTGGGTGACCGCCCAGGATCAGCCGGACCGCGATCACGACTGCAGCCCCCGCGACTCGGTCGACGCGCTGCTCGCGTCCTGGGCGCGGCGCCGGCCGGACCTCGACTTCGGGCCGGTGGGCGTGATCACGCGGCTGGCGCGGGTCCGCGGGCACGTCGACGCCGGGCTCGAGCAGGTGTTCCGCGCGTTCGGGCTCAGCCCGGCCGACTTCGCCGCGCTGGTCACGCTGGCCCGCATCGGTGAACCGCACGGGACATCCCAGCACGAGCTCGCCGGCGAGCTCGGGCTCACCCCGGGCACGGTCAGCGTGCGGGTCGACCGGCTGGTGGCCCAGGGGCTGGCCGTCCGCCAGGCCGACCCGGACTCCAAGCGCAGCACGCTCGTGGCGCTGACCCCCGCGGGCCGGGAGCTGTTCGAGCGGGCCGCGCCCGCGCACCTGGCCAACTCCGGCCGCCTGCTGGCCGCGCTCTCCGGCCCGGAACGACGGCTGCTGGCCGGCCTGCTCCGCAAGCTGCTCGTCGAGTTCGAGGGCGCGCGTCCGGATGCGCCCGGCCACGGCCCGCTCGGGCTGGTCGTGTTCCCCGCCCACGTCACGATCGGGATGCGGGCCGCCGTCGGGCTGCCCCGGGTCGCGGGCCTGCTGGTCCGGTCGGTCGCGCCCGGCTCGCCCGCCGCGCGGGCCGGCCTGCGGCCCGGCGACGTTCTCATTGAGGCCGGCGGGCGTGAGATCCGCTCGAGCGCGGCGCTGTACGCGGCCGTGCGCGACGCCGGGACCGAGCCCGTCGCCCTGACCGTCCTGCGCGGTCAGGACCGGGTACCGGCCGTCCTGTCCGCCGACCCCGGCCACCCCGCGGACGCCAGTGCGGTCGGCTCGCACGGCCCGAGGCCGCGCGCCGAGCACACGCTCTGACCGCAGCCGGGCGGCCGCCCCGTGGGTCTCGCCGGCACCCGCGCCCGGCCGGCCCCGTAGCCTGGGCTCGCGCGGACCGCCGCGGGTCGACGCGGCGCACGAGCGTTCAGGAGGCAGGGTGACGCAGGACGGCGACGGCGGGCGGCCGGACCGGGACGGGCGCGACACCGCGACCAGGCCAGGCCGGCCGGGGGAGCGGCTGCTCGACTTCGTGGCGGTGATGAGCCGGCTCCGCCGCGAGTGCCCGTGGGACGCGCGGCAGACACACGAGTCGCTCGCCCCGCACCTGCTCGAGGAGAGCTATGAGGCGCTGGAGGCGCTGGAGAGCGGCGATCCCGAGGCCCTGCGTGAGGAACTGGGGGATGTTCTGCTGCAGGTCATGTTCCATGCCGAGATCGCCTCAGAACGAAGCGACGGCACCGGCTACACGATCGACGACGTCGCTACCGGGATCGCCGACAAGCTGATCCGCCGGCACCCGCACGTGTTCAGCGACGTCGCGGTGTCCGGCCCGGACGAGGTCAAGCAGAACTGGGACGCGATCAAGGCCGCGGAACGCGAGGCCAAGGGCGGCGGCCCGGCCTCCGTGCTGGACGGCGTGCCGTTCGGCCAGCCCGCGCTCGCGCTGGCCGCGCAGCTCCAGCGGCGCGCCGAGCGGTCCGGGGCGCCGCCCGCCCTGGCCGACCTGGCGAGCCCGCCCGGCCCCGAGGCCGCGGCCGCCGTGGCCCCTCCCGTGGATCCGGCCGGCGCGGCGGATCCGGCCGACGCGGCTGACCTGCCGGATCCGGCCGCCCCGGGCGGTACCGAACTGTCCGGCGCCGGACTCGGCGCCGAGTTGTTCGCGCTGGTCGCGCGCGCCCGCGCGGCGGGGCTTGACCCGGAGCTCGAGCTACGCGCCGCGGCCCGCGCCTACCGCGACCGGGTCCGGGCCTGGGAACGCGCCCGCCGGACCGCGGCGCCCTAGCCGCGGCGCCGAGTCCGGCGTGGCCTGCGGCGCAGCCGCGGTCGCTCTACTAGGCTCCAATGCGGACATGTCAACGCAGCATCGCCGGGAGCCTTCTTGTCCTCCATCGAAGCAATCCACGCCAGGCAGATCCTGGACTCGCGCGGCAACCCCACCGTCGAGGTCGAGGTCGTCCTCGACGACGGCACGCTCGGGCGTGCCGCCGTGCCCAGCGGCGCCTCGACCGGCGCGTTCGAGGCGGTTGAGCTCAGGGATGGCAGCGACGAGTACGGCGGCAAGGGTGTCGGCCAGGCGGTCCAGGGCGTGATCGACGAGATCCAGCCCGAGCTGCTCGGCTACGATGCCGACGATCAGCGGCTGATCGATCAGGCCCTGATCGACCTGGACCGGACGCCGGACAAGTCGCGGCTCGGCGCGAACGCGATCCTCGGCGTCAGCCTGGCCGTGACCCGGGCCGCCGCGGAGTCCGCGCGGCTCCCGCTGTTCCGCTACCTGGGCGGCCCCAACGCGCATGTCCTGCCGGTCCCGATGATGAACATCCTCAACGGCGGCGCGCACGCGGACAACAACGTCGATGTGCAGGAGTTCATGATCCTCCCGATCGGGGCCGGCACGTTCTCCGACGCGCTGCGCTGGGGGGCGGAGACCTACCACTCGCTGAAGTCGGTGCTCAAGCAGCACGGCCTGGCCACCGGCGTCGGCGACGAGGGCGGCTTCGCCCCCGACCTGAGCAGCAACCGGGCCGCGCTCGACCTGATCGTCGAGGCGATCGGCAAGGCGGGCCTCACGCCGGGGGAGGACGTCGCGCTCGGCCTGGACGCGGCCGCTTCGGAGTTCTACTCCGACGGCCGGTACACCTTCGAGAGCAGCCCGAAGACCGCCGCGGACATGACCGCGATCTATTCGAGCTGGCTGGACGCCTACCCGATCGTGTCGCTCGAGGACCCGCTGGCCGAGGAGGACTGGCCGGGCTGGCGCGCGCTCACCGCGGAGCTGGGCGACCGGGTGCAGGTGGTCGGCGACGACATCTTCGTCACCAACCCCGAGCGGCTGCGCCGCGGCATCGCCGAGCGCGCGGCGAACGCGCTGCTGGTCAAGGTCAACCAGATCGGCACGGTGACCGAGACCCTCAACGCCGTGGCGCTCGCCCAGCGCAGCCGGTTCAGCTGCGTGATCAGCCACCGGTCCGGCGAGACCGAGGACACCACGATCGCCGACCTGGCCGTGGCCACCAACTGCGGCCAGATCAAGACCGGGGCGCCGGCCCGCTCCGAGCGGGTGGCCAAGTACAACCAGCTCCTGCGGATCGAGGAACTGCTGGGCGACGCCGCGTCCTACGCCGGCCGCGCGGCCTTCCCGCGGTCGGTGGCCGGCGGGCTATGACCAGCCCGCGCGGTGGCCGGCCGGATCGATCCCGGCTGACCAGCCGGGCCGCCGTCCTGGCCGTCGTGCTCTGCGCGATCGCGCTGAGCCTGGCCTACCCGGTCCGGGAGTACATCGCCCAGCGCCGGCAGATCGACCAGCTCGAAGTGCAGCGGCAGTCGATCGCGGCCAGCCTGAACTCGCTCAGGGCCGAGCAGAAGAAGCTGACCAGCAACGCCTACGTGGAACAGCAGGCGCGGGAGCGGCTGCACATGTGCTTTCCCCAGCAGACCTGCTATGTGATCATCAACCGGCCGCCGCCCGCCCGCCACGTCGCGCCGGCCCACGCGCCCGGCACATCCTGGTACGAGCGCCTGTGGAAATCGGTCCAGCAGGCGGACAAGACGCCGGCCCGGTGACGGTGACCGGACCGGGGCCAGGGGTTACCGCGGCCAGCGTCGCGGACGTCGGGATGGTCGCGCGGCAGCTCGGCCGGGCGCCGCGGGGCCTGCTCGCCGTCGCGCACCGCTGCCCGTGCGGCCTGCCGGACGTCGTCGAGACCGCTCCGCGGCTGCCCGACGGCACCCCGTTCCCCACGCTCTACTACCTGACCTGCCCGCGCGCGGTGGCCGCGGTGAGCCGGCTGGAGGCGGGCGGGCTGATGCGCGAGATGACCCGGCGGCTGGCCGCCGACCCGGAGCTGCGGCAGGATCAGTGGGTGGCGCACCGCGACTACCTGGCGCGGCGCGATGCCGCCGCCCGGGCCTTCGGCGTCGAGCCGCTGCCGCCCGGCTCGCCCAGCGCGGGCGGCCTGCCCGACCGGGTGAAGTGCCTGCACGCGCTGGTCGCGTATGAGCTTGCCGCGCCCGGCGCCGGCCCGCTGGCTCGCGAGGCACTGCGGGCGGCGGGCGAGTGGTGGCAGGCCGGCCCGTGCGTCGCCCCGCGGGAGCAGGCACCCGCGCCCGGGCCACCCCCGCCGGGCCGCCCGGTGCAGCGGCCCGGCCGGCCGGCGGGCGAGGAGGCCGGATGAGTCGGCCCGGCGCCGTCCGGGTGGCGGCCATCGACTGCGGCACCAACTCACTGCGGATGCTCATCGCGGACCTGGACCGCGGCGCGAACCGGCTCACCGACGTCGACCGCCGGATGGAGATCGTCCGGCTCGGCCAGGGCGTGGACGCCACCGGCCGGCTCGCGCCGGAGCCACTGGCCCGGACGTTCCGCGCCCTGGCCGCGTACGCCGACGCGATCAAGCAGGCGGCGGCGGTCAGCGTCCGGATGGTGGCGACCAGCGCCACCCGCGACGCGGCGAACGCCGGCGAGTTCGTCAGCGGAGTCACCGGGATCCTGGGCGTCGCGCCCGAGGTGCTCAGCGGGGACGAGGAGGCGGCCCTGTCGTTCACGGGGGCCACGGCCGAGCTGCGCGGCGAGCCCCCGCCTCCCTACTTGGTGGTGGACATCGGCGGCGGGTCCACCGAGTTCGTGCTCGGGACCGGGGCCACGCCGCCGACGGCCGGGCTGTCGGTGGACATCGGCTGCGTCCGGCTGACCGAGCGCCACCTGCATTCGGACCCGCCGCGGCCCGCCGAGATCGCCGCGGCCACGGCCGACATCGACGCCGCGCTGGACCTCGTGGCCGCGAAGGTGCCCGTGGCCACCGCCCGGACGGTGATCGGGCTGGCCGGCTCGGTGACCACGGTGGCCGCGATCGCGCTCGGGCTGGGCGCCTACGACCCGGGCCGGATCCACCACGCCCGGATCCCGGCCCCCAGGGTCCACGAGGTGACCGGCGAGCTGCTGAGCCAGACCCGCCAGCAGCGCGCCCGGATCGGCGTGATGCACCCGGGCCGGGTCGACGTGATCGGGGCCGGGGCGCTGGTGCTCGACCGGGTCCTGGCCCGGTTCGGCTTCGCCGAGGTCATGGCCAGCGAGCACGACATCCTGGACGGAATCGCCTGGTCAATGTGGCCAGGCACCGCGTGAGCCCGGTACCGCCGGGCAGCGGCTGGCCGGACGACCCGGCGACCCCCGCTACCCCGGTGGCCGACAGCCCGGCCGCGGTGGCGGCCCTGGCCGCCACGGCCGGGACGCTCACCGAGCTGACCGCCCGGCAGTCGGTCTGCCGGGCCTGCCCTCGCCTGGTCGAATGGCGCGAGCGGGTCGCCGCGGAGAAGCGGCGGTCGTTCGCCGCCGAGCGGTACTGGGGCCGGCCGATCCCCGGCTGGGGGGCGCAGCAGCCGCGGGTGCTGATCGTAGGGCTGGCCCCGGCCGCGCACGGCGGCAACCGGACCGGGCGGATCTTCACCGGCGACCGCAGTGGCGACGTGCTGTACGCCTCGCTCTGGCGGACCGGCTTCGCGGCCCAGCCCACCAGCGTCACGGCGGGGGACGGGCAGCGGCTGCTGGACGCGCGCATGGTGGCGGCCGTGCGCTGCGCGCCGCCGCAGAACAAGCCGTCGACCGGCGAGCGGGACACGTGCGCGCCCTGGCTGACGGCCGAGCTCGCGCTGGTCGCCGCCGGCCTGCGCGCGATCGTCTGTCTCGGCCACTTCGCCTGGCAGGCCATGTGGCCCCAGCTCGCCGCCATCGGCTTCGCCGTGCCCCGGCCCCGGCCCGCGTTCGGCCACGGGGTGGAGGTCGAGGTCGGCCGGGCCGCCGGCGCCGCGAGCCACCCCGCTGACCTCGGTGTCCACGGTGACGAGGGTGATGCCAGCGCCGGCGGCCGGACCGCCGGCCCCGTACTGGTCATCGGTTGTTATCACCCCAGCCAGCAGAACACCTTTACCGGCCGGGTAACCGACGTCATGCTAGACGAGGTGTTCCAGCGGGCCAGACGCCACTCTGGCTTGTAACGGCCGGGAGGCTCAGGACGATAGGTTTACTGAGTGTATATGCAGTAGCAACAATAGTTACTCGCCGTATCTGCCTCGTAGATCAACATTAATTGGATAGGTGCCTTTGGGCGAGAATCGGACTCACCGTAAATCCATTGTTCATGAGTTATCTGAACGGCGCGGGGTATCATCTCTGAGCCCCCGTAGCCCAAGGGAAGAGGCCGGCCCCCTAAAAGGGTCCCCAGTGTCGGTTCGACTCCGACCGGGGGTACGCCTGAGTTGCCTGGACCCCCGCGCCTAGCCTGAGTCCGAGGCGATCCTGCCTGGGCCGCTGGTCAGCCAGCGGCCGATCGAGCGACCACCCAATCCTCCGCACGGGGCGATTCCCGGTGAGGAACGGGATTAAGCGGGTAATCCCGTTACGTAAGTCTTTGCCGGCTCCGTTGGACGCCATTGCGCTCGCACTTGCCAACGCAAGAACATTCGCACGTGCTCGCAGGCGGCCCAAACACGTGCCCGCAGGCAGGCGGCCCAAAGCTGGCCGGGCGATCGGCCCGAAGTTGCGCAAGCGGGGAAGCAGTTGTGCAAGGATCAGCCGCTTGTGTCGGGTCCGGCCCGGGAGATAGTGATCCGGACCATTACCCGGCGGTCCCGGCGCATGGCACTGCGGTAGTCGTCCCAGTCGGGGTGCTCGCCGGAGATCCGGCGGTAGTAATCCACCAGGAGGTCCATGGCCTCGGGGAGGTGGACGATCTCGGCCGTCCCCTCGGCCTGCATCCACTCCCCGAAGAATCCGTCGGTCAGCAGGCAAAGCGAGGCACGCGGGTCGCGGGCCAGGTTCCTCGCCTTGACCGCGGTTTCCCGGGTGCTGACCAGGATCCGGCCCTGGTCGTCCACCGTGGCCGTGACCGGCGAGAGCTGCGGCCGCCCATCAGCCCGGGTGGTGGCCAGCACGGCGCGATGATGGGCGCGCAGGAACTCCCGGACCTGCTGCGGGTCCACCTAGGCGAAGTTCAGCCTGCTCCGGCGCTGCACCTCATACTCGTGCACGATCGCGCTGGCGTAGCCGTGCGACAGGCCGTGCTCGTCGGCCAGCCAGTTCGCACGTTCCTCACAGCGCAGGAAGGAGGGGCCTGACTCGAGGTTCCTGAACCACTCTCGGAGTTCAACTCCGGTTACCGACGGGATGCGGGCGATGAGGCTTTTGTGCATCTCCGGAGAGTGGGTCAGAGACAAGTGGCACCTCCAGGCGCGCGGGCCGTTGGGGTGTGGCCCTTTCAGACGAGACTGCACCACGTACGCGCTGCTGACAACCCCCAGATGTCACCCTTCCGTAATGTGTTGTTCTGCCCCCGGGGCTGGCGCCGGCCTGCGGGAGATGCCTCCTCGAGGCCCCCGCCCGGCATCCGCTCCGGCCAGCTCCCGGCCCCCCTCCGGGCGCCTGACCGAAACCGGGTTTCGGCCCCACCAGCCCCAGATTCCCACCTGCCCGTTAGCCGACTTCTCATGGGCGTGGGAGGCGGGGCGGCCCGCCGGGGAGATCCTGGGTCAGGAGAGGCGTTCGAAGATCATCGCCATGCCCTGGCCCCCGCCCACGCACATCGTTTCGAGACCGAACGTCTTGTCGTGGAACTGCAGGCTGTTCAGGATCGTGGAAGTGATCCGGGCTCCGGTCATGCCGAACGGGTGGCCCACGGCGATCGCGCCGCCGTTGACGTTCAGCTTGTCCAGATCGATGCCGAGGTCGGTGTAGGACGGGATCACCTGGGCGGCGAACGCCTCGTTGATCTCCACTAGGTCGATGTCGTCGATTGTCATCCCGGCCCGGGTCAGTGCCTGCCGCGAGGCCTCGACCGGGCCGAGGCCCATGATCTCGGGCGACAGCGCGGACACCCCGGAGGAGACGATCCGGGCCAGGGGCGTGAGCCCCAGCTCGGCCGCCTTGGTGTCGCTCATCACGATCACCGCCGCGGCGCCGTCGTTCAGCGGGCAGCAGTTGCCCGCGGTCACCGTGCCGTCGGGCCGGAACACCGGCTGCAGCGTGGCCACCTTCTCCAGGGTGGTGCCGGCGCGCGGCCCGTCGTCGGCCGAGACCACGGTGCCGTCCGGCAGCGTGGCGGGCGTGATGTCGCGCTGCCAGAAGCCGTCGGCGATGGCCTTCTCGGCCAGGTTCTGCGACCGGACGCCGAACTCGTCCTGCTCGGCGCGGGTGATCCCGCGCAGCCCGGCGACGTTCTCAGCGGTCTGGCCCATGGCGATGTAGATGTCCGGGATCTCGTCGTCGCCGCGCGGGTCGTGCCAGACGTCCGCGCCGCCCTCGGCCAGCTTGCCGCTGCGCTCCTCGGCCCCGGCGAACACCGGGTTCTTGGTGTCGGGCCAGCTGTCGCTGCTGCCCTTGCCGAAGCGGCTCACGCACTCCACGCCCGCGGAGATGAACGCGTCGCCCTCACCCGCCTTGATCGCGTGGAACGCCATCCGCGTGGTCTGCAGCGAGGACGAGCAGTACCGGGTGACGGTGGTCCCGGGCAGATGGTCGTGGCCGAGCATGACCGCGACCACGCGGGCCATGTTGTAGCCCTGCTCGCCGCCGGGGAGCCCGCAGCCGAGGATCAGGTCGCCGATGTCCCCGGGGTCGAGCTGGGGCACCTTGGCCAGCGCCGCGGCGACCATCTGCTTGGTCAGGTCATCGGGACGGATGCTGGTGAGCGTCCCCTTGAACGCGCGGCCGATGGGCGAGCGGGCAGTGGCGACGATGACGGCCTCGGGCATGGCGACTCCCCAAACTGGTTGCTTACTCGACAGTAGCTTAGCCTTGCCTGCTCTTATTCCCCGATGAGATAACGTTCGTGGCCGGAGAGCAAGGTGGTTGACATGCAGGTATATGAGTCGCTGATCGAGCTGTTCGGCAACACCCCGCTGGTCCGGCTGCGCAAGGTGACCCGCCCGCTGGGCGACGGGCCGCAGGTGCTGGCGAAGGTCGAGTACTTCAACCCGGGCGGCTCGGTCAAGGACCGGATCGCGCTGCGCATGGTCGAGGCGGCCGAGGCGTCCGGCGCGCTGCAGCCCGGCGGCACGATCGTGGAGCCGACCTCCGGCAACACCGGGATCGGCCTGGCCATCGTGGCCATGGAGAAGGGCTACAAGTGCCTGTTCGTCTGCCCGGACAAGGTCGGCCAGGACAAGATCAACGTCCTGCGCGCGTACGGCGCGGAGGTCGTGGTGTGCCCGACCACGGTCTCCCCGGACCACCCTGACTCCTATTACTCAGTGTCGGACCGGCTGGCCCGGGAGACGCCGGGCGGCTGGAAGCCCGACCAGTACGCCAACCCGGAAAACCCAGCCTCGCACTACCACTCCACCGGCCCGGAGATCTGGGCCCAGGCCGACGGCAAGGTCACGCACTTCGTGGCCGGCATCGGCACCGGGGGCACGATCTCCGGTACCGGCCGGTTCCTGAAGGAGGTCTCCGGGGGCCGGGTCCAGGTCATCGGGGCCGACCCCGAGGGCTCGGTGTACTCCGGCGGCACCGGCCGGCCGTACCTGGTCGAGGGGGTCGGCGAAGACATCTGGCCGCAGACCTACGACAAGAACATCTGCGACCAGATCATCGCGGTCAGCGACGCCGAGTCGTTCCGGATGACCCGCCGCCTGGCCCGCGAGGAAGCGCTGCTGGTCGGCGGGTCCTGCGGCCTGGCCGTGGTCGCCGCGCTGCGGGTCGCGCGGTCCGCCGCGCCCGACGACGTGATCGTGGTGCTGCTGCCCGACGGCGGCCGGGGCTACCTGTCGAAGATCTTCAACGACGAGTGGATGTCCGACTACGGCTTCCTGTCCAGCGAGACCGCCGAGGCCCGGGTGGCCGACGTGCTGGGGTCCAAGCAGGGGGCGCTGCCGCCGTTCGTGCACTCACACCCCGAGGAGACCGTCCGGGCCGCGATCGAGAGCCTGCGCGAGTACGAGGTCTCCCAGCTTCCGGTGCTGAACGCGGAGCCGCCGGTGATGGCGGCCGAGGTGATCGGCTGCATCGTGGAGCGCGACCTGCTGGAGGCGCTGGTTTCCGGCCGGGCCCGCCCCGACGACCCGGTCCGCGGGCACATGTCGGCGCCGCTGCCCATGGTCGGCTCCGGCGAGCCGGTCAGCCACGCCGTCGAGGCGCTGGAAAAGGCAGGCGCGGCGGTCGTCCTGGTCGACGGCAAGCCCGCCGGCATGATCACCCGCCAGGATGTCCTCACCTACCTGGCCGCCCCCGCGTAATCGGTTCCCTCAGCTGACCCGGCGTCATCGGCCCTTTCGGTTGACAGCATTACCATGATGACGTGCGGACCATCGTGCTTGAACCGAAGCCGGCCGAGTTTGAGGCACTGCTGGAGCGGCGCCGTGCCCTGGGCCAGGATCTCTATGACGAAGTCTGGAAGGGCGAGTACCACATGGCGCCGGCGCCTCACCCCTCGCACGGTTACGTTGGCCGTCAGCTCGCAGTGCTGCTGAATCCTCTCGCACTCGATGCCGGGCTGGTTGGAACCGACCCATTCAACCTGGGCAGTCCCGGCGACTACCGCGTCCCCGATGGCGGTCTGCACCGCGAGCTTCCATCGACAACCTTTGTGCCGACGGCGGCGGTCGTGGTCGAGATCGCCTCGCCGCGCGACGAGACCTGGCAGAAGCTGGACTTCTACGCCGCCCACTCGGTCGACGAGCTGCTGATCGCCGACCCGGCGAAACGCTCGGTCACCTGGCTGGTCCTGCACGCCGGCCGGTATGTGGAGGCCGAGTACAGCCCGCTGCTGGGCGTCACTTCGGCCAAGCTGGCTGAGCAGATCGACTGGCCGAACACCGACTGACCAGCGCTCCTGTAAGCGCCCCCGATAGGGTTCGAGGATGCGCGCTGACGGATTCGAGACGCTGGCGATTCACGCGGGCCAGGAGCCCGACCCGGTGACCGGGGCCGTGGTCCCGCCGATTTACCAGGTGTCCACGTACAAGCAGGACGGGGTCGGCGGCGTGCGCGGCAAGGGCCTGCACGACCCGGTCGAGGGCTACGAGTACTCCCGGACGGCCAACCCCACGCGCGGCGCGCTGGAGGACTGCCTGGCTGCGCTGGAAGGCGGAGCGCGCGGCCTGGCGTTCGCCTCCGGGATGGCGGCCGAGGACTGCCTGCTGCGCACCGTGTGCCGGCCGGGAGACCACCTGCTGATCCCGGTGGACGCCTACGGCGGGACGTTCCGGCTGGCCGACAAGGTCCTCACGCAGTGGGGCGTGAGCTACCAGCCGGTGCCGATGTCGGAACCGGAAGCGGTCCGGGCCGCGCTGGCCAGCCGGCCGGCCCGGGTCATCTGGGTCGAGACGCCCACCAACCCGCTGCTGTCGGTGGCCGACATCACCGTGCTGGCTGACATCGCCCGCGAATCGGGCGCGCTGCTGGTGGTGGACAACACGTTCGCCTCGCCGTACCTGCAGCAGCCGCTGGCGCTGGGCGCGGATGTGGTCGTGCACTCCACCACGAAGTACATCGGCGGGCATTCCGACGTGGTCGGCGGCGGGCTCGTGCTCCGGGACGCCGAGCTGGGCGAGCGCATCGCGTTCACGCAGAACGCCATCGGCGGTGTGGCCGGGCCGTTCGACGCGTGGCTCACGCTGCGCGGGGTCAGGACGCTCGGCGTGCGGATGGACCGGCACAGCCAGAACGCGCAGCGGGTGGCCGACATGCTCGCCGCGCACCCGCGGGTGGCCGAGGTGTTCTACCCGGGCCTCGCGACCCATCCCGGCCACGAGGTGGCGGCCAAGCAGATGCGTGGGTTCGGCGGGATGGTGTCGTTCCGGCACCGCGGCGGCGAGGAGGAGGCGGTGGCGTTCTGCGGCCGGACCCGGCTGTTCACCCTCGCTGAGTCGCTCGGCGGCGTCGAGTCGCTGATCGAGCACCCGGCGCGGATGACGCACGCGTCGGCGGCCGGGTCGGCGCTCGAGGTGCCCGCCGACCTTATCCGCCTGTCAGTCGGCATCGAGACCTGCGACGACCTGCTCGAAGACTTGCGCGCGGCGTTCGGCTGACCAGCGCGGGCCGCAGCGACCCGCACATTGCGATCTAGGACCCAGACCCGTCTATGCTGATCCGGCGGTATGACCACTGTGCCAGCCGTCCGGGCAGCACCCGTGGTTCTGCTCGCCCCGGCGCCCGGGCCGATGCTGGCCGCCGGTCCGGCCCCGGCCGGAGGGAGGGCGGTTGAACCCCCCGGCCGGGACGCCTCGGATGGGTCAGTTAGCGGCGGGTGGGGAGGGGCGCGGCGCGGAAGATCCACGGCTCGGGATAGCCGGGCAGGTCCGGCTTGGCGGTGGCGAAGCTGTTGCTGTTGCTGAACACGGGTCACCTTCCTTGTTTCGTGTAGTACCAGTTTTCGGGGTAGATGTTGCCGAGCGAATCTTGCGGGTAGGCGCCGCGCAGGGCGCGGGTGACGGCGGAGATTTGCAGGTCGAACTGCGGCATCCACAGCACGGGGAGCTGCCGGGCGAGGTAGTTCTCGTAGGTGTACAGGGCGGGGATGCCGCCGGAGCTGAGGTTGGCGATGAGGGCGTCGGCGGTCGGGCTGGTGTAGGAGCCGCCGTTGAACGCGCCGCGGGTCTGGAACAAGATGGCGCCGTCGGGGTCGTTGTAGCCGGGGTTGAAGTACCAGCCCTGCCCGTAGTAGTTGGCCTGCCAGCACCCGGCGTGCGCGCACGGGACATAGTCCCCGACCACCGTGCCGAACGGGGCGCCGCTCAGCGTCAGCGTGATTCCCGCCTGGGCGAACGCGGACTGGAGGGCGTCGGTTTCCTCGCTCACGCCCTGGACGCTGTTGGCGTATTGCAACTGGAACGCCAGCTTGGCCCCGGCGGTGATCCCCGGGCCGCATTCGTCCGCGCGCGTGCCTGGCCGCACACACGTGCTGGTGCCGTGCGGGGTTACCTGCCAGCCGTGGCCGCGCAGCAAGGCCACCGCCGCTGGCGGGTCGAAGGGGTACGGGTTCTTCGCCTGCTGGAGGGAGATGAACGGGCTGGATGGCACCAGCGGCACCGGGCCGTAGGTCGGGTTGCCGTAGCCCTGCAAAAACGCGCCGATGTACCCGGCCTGTGATCTGCCTCGAACTTTCCGGACAGCGGGTTTGTGGTTAATTCACGCTGCGGACTGCCGTTCCAGATACTCATTGCGGGCTTGCTGGGGGGTTCGATACTGAAGTCCGGAGTGCCGACGC